>ERZ1292630.1636-Hain-H41-02um-R3-1636-length-21733-cov-7_pt1 | contig 21733 bp, 6 predicted proteins | sample MGYA00564408_ERZ1292630 | MGnify/ENA primary metagenome ERZ1292630 (study PRJEB36523, sample SAMEA6512641) | groundwater metagenome | collected 2019-01-08 | study: AquaDiva: Metagenomics assemblies of 32 groundwater samples
TTGGAAAAGTTCCAATGCTCTTCTGCTACATCCGCTTCACCAGTACGGTGTGCTACGACGGCGCTGCTCGTTTTTGGCCTCGCTCTGTTGCCTCGCCCCGCGAGCGTGTCCACGGCTTCCTGCGGCGCCGTCGCGCGGACAAAGACTAGTTTTTCGTTACACACCAGCAGGCGCTACACATCGCGTCTTTGTCTACGATGTGCCCCACGATGTGCCCCCACGATGTGCCCCACGATGTGGCCCACGATGTGCCCCGATGTGCCCCACGATGTGCCCCATTCTTGTTGTCACTCCAGTTCCGGCGTGCCATCCCTCTGTCACTCTCTCTCGCTCTCTCTCTCTCTCGCTCTCTCATCTGCTGTTCTCTCCCTCCCGCTGTTCTCTCTCCTCAGATGACCGCCGCCTCCGACACATCATCGGTGGTGCATCCGACAACGGTGGCGGCGTCCAGCACACCAAGGCCGTTCGTATTGCCGAGCAAACCCACCCCCCCTCCCGCCTCTTCGTCCTCTTCCACTTTCCGCCGCCAGCTGCTATGCTCGCTGCAACGGATCGTCACGCTCAAGGTGCGCGACCGCGTGTCGTTGGCTGTGGAACTGTCCTTTCCGGCCATCTTCGCGCTGTGCCTCGTAGCGGCGTGGTCCGCGTTCCCCGTCACGGATATCCCGTCGAAGGCGTTCGTCGCCGAGGGCGGCCCAGCAAACAGCTCTCAAGATGCCCAGACCTTGGCCCCAAATGCGACAGGTGGCCGCATTATTCAAGTATCGGTGAGCCCGTCGACCGTGCCAAGCATTTTGACGCTGCTCAAACGCTCCTTATGTTGGAACGAAACAGCCTTCAACGGTTCGACGCAGCCGCTGCCGGATGGGGCAGTGCGATCGTTGTTTTCACCGTGCACGGCGTCCGCGTTGACCGGCGGCTATTCCCTCGACCACGCCAATGTGCCCATCCGGGGCCTCGTGTCCGCCGCTCCACCCATGGCCCTCCTCCAGCAAGCCTTTTTCGACATGCAGCGGCCACGGATGATCCCGACCGTGGATGAAGTCGTCCTCACTCACTGGGTCGCCCAGACGGCGGTCGGGGACGACCTTCGGTCGCTCTTCTTACGCTTCAATCTACCGAATGTGCTCATGTCCGCTATCAACGGCGGCAAGCTGCATCTCGTCGCATCCCCATGGAACGCCTTATTCATTGAATTTGTGGCCTCTCGGTCGGTCTTATTTCCATATGTGATCGGAGCAACCTTTAACACGTACGCGGAAGCGGGCCGGTACGTGTCGATGGAGGCACCGGGACAAACCTGGGCGGTGGTTGAGTTCCGCTCCAGCAAGAAAGAGACAGCGTCTGGCATCACGTCGTCATTTACCCTGCCCAACGCGTCGTCGTCCTCCTCCTCCTCGGTTTTCGTCAGCAACAACCGTTCCTCGCTTTTGCTTCTGGACGACGGCCCCACCAACGTTTACTTGCACATGAATCGCACCGGCGTGAGCTGGACCAACCGCATTCAAGACCGATTCGTGAATGGCATCGGGAAGCACGAAAGCCGCGTTTACTTCGCCGCTGGCTATCTGACGCTCCAAGCCCTCGTGGAAGCGTTTTACGCCACCCAAGTGGTCGGCACGAACACCGAACCGCCGTCCGTGATCATCATGCCGATGCCGTTCGCGGCTTACAAGCAAAGCGACTTTCTGTCCGTCGCCGGATTTCTCGCTCCTTTTGTGCTCGTCATGTCGCTCCTCTTCACCGTGTCTCAGCAAACGAAACTCATGGTCATTGAGAAGGAAGAGCGACTCAAGGAAGCCATGTACATCATGGGGCTCGAGGCGGCGCCTTACTACGGGGCATGGATCGCCGTCTACGCGCTGCAGAACACATTGTCGATGACGGCGGTCGCCGTGGTGTTGAAACTGTCCATGATCCCGGGCGCTGATTTCGGGATTGTGTGGTGCCTTTGCGCATTGTTTGGCGCGTCCGTCGTCAGCTTCGCCATTTTGCTCACTTCCATCTTTTCGAAAGCGCGACTGTCGAGTTTCTTAGCGCCTGTCATATTCTTCGTTGTCGGTGTCCCATCCTTCGTGCTCGCCACCGACACCAGCGCTGGTCTTCTGATCGCCCTGTCGATATTCAGTCCGACGGCTTTCGGTATTGGCACCAAGCTCCTGTTTCAGTATGAGTTGGTCACCGGCTTTGCCGCCCCAGACGCCGTGAACACCGCGGACACTGTGAACATGTTCAGCGTCTTTGTTCTTCTTCTAAACGACACGGTGGTATATGGCCTTCTCGCGGCGTACTTCAATGCTGTGATGCCGAGCGAATGGGGGGTGCACAAGCACCCGCTATTCTTCGTCATCGACCCGGTTCGATGGCTACGCCGCCGGTGCGCCTCCTTTGGTCCACAAAGTCAAGCGACCGCATTGCCGGCTCCGGAGCGGCGCACAAGTGCGACCAGCGACGGCACCTCGACGTCGTCCCGCAGCTCCTCCAAGAAAGGATTGACGTCCCGACGAGATGGTCGTGACCCTAACGGAATCTACGAAGTGGTAGCCCGTGGACCAAGCGACGAACCGACTGTTCGCATTCAGTCCGTTCGGAAAGAGTTCCCACACCGCGGTGGTTCCACCCACGACGGGGAGGCCACGCAGGCAGCCGTGTTCGTCGCCGTGGATGACCTATGTCTGGATATGTACCCGAATGAAATCACCGTGCTCCTGGGCCACAATGGGGCGGGAAAGACCACGGCAATCAACGCGATGACCGGCATGTGCCCACCGACATCCGGCGACTGCTTCATCTACGGCCATTCCGTTCGCCGCGAGCTCGACGCGTGCCGCCGAGACATCGGCTACTGCCCGCAGCACAACGTCTTGTGGCCCCGTTTGACATGTCGTGAGCACTTGGACTTCTTCGCGTCGTTGAAAGGCATGACTGGGGAGGCGAAAGCGCTCGCCGTCGATGCCATGCTCGACGCGTGCGACCTTGGTACCAAAAGGGAGGCCGATGCGGGGACATTGAGTGGCGGTCAGAAGCGCAAACTCTCGGTCGGCATCGCGTTCATCGGGGGCAGTCGCCTGATTATCATGGACGAGCCCACCGCGGGCATGGACGTCATCGCCCGCCGGTTTATTTGGGACCTCCTCCGGCGCATGGTGAAAGCGGACACAACCGCAACGACATCGGCCGCGCCGCCGCAGCCAGACGTGCATCCGTCCGCGCGCGCGATACCGCTGGCAGCGTCAACGGCATCGGCGGCGTCGTCGGTCGGTCGAACCATCCTGCTGACCACGCACTTCATGGACGAGGCGGACGTGCTCGGCGACCAGATCGGAATCATGGCGAAAGGATCGTTGCGTTGCAGCGGCAGCCCAGCGTTCCTCAAAGCGCATCTTGGCGTCGGATACACCCTATCGGTAAGTCGGCAAGCGGCTCTCCTCCTGCCCACGGCAAGCGAAGGCAGTGCCGAGCCAGCGGCGGCCGCCATAACGGCGCCTGCGGCGTCAGCCCTCGGCAGCGTGCAGCTTCTACATCTCATTCGTCACCACGTGCCGGACGCGAGTCTCATCGCCGAGTTACCCGCCGAAGTGACCTTTCACCTCCCAATGTCGCAAAGTGAGAATTTCGCGCCCATGCTCGCCGCCCTCGAGGACAATGCGCAGTCGCTGGGCTTCAGTGGCTTCGGCATCAACGCGACCACGCTGGATGAAATCTTCCACAGCATTGGCCAATCAGATGAGCATCGGCAGCCATCGGCCCTCCTCGCTGCGGCCTCTGGGCGGCAGCAGTCATTTGAGGTCGGCGAGGTGGCCCGCCTAGAACCCTCAAACATCCAAGTCAACGTTGCCGCCGGGCCTAGAATTGCATCGCCACTCAGCAATGGCGCGGTGTCCGTCGTAGCCTTCGCGGCCACGCCGTTGACGCACTACACGGAAGAGATTTGGCGCCACCGCCGCGGCGCTGCAGAAGAGCCACAGGAACAGCCGTCGTTCTGGATGCAGCTGCAGGTACTGTTACTCAAGCGCGCGCGCCAGACCCGTCGGGACAGGCGTTCGCTCCTCATCACCCTCGTGATGCCCGTTGTCTGCGCGGCCATCGCGATCGGCCTGTCAAACGTTGGGTTTCCAGATCTTCCCGCCATGTCGATGTCACCCCCGCTCTACCGAGGCACGCTGGACATTGCATTGTGCAACTGTCGGGCGCGAACACTCGCGCCGCTGCGTTCGAGCGGGGAGTTTGCCGTCGTCGCTGATGTGAACGCTAGCAACGGTACTCACGTTCTATCCCCTTCGTTGGCGCTATCACGGTACTTGCTGCAAACGGCCAAGTCGCGCCCCGCCACGCAGGACCGCCTCGCGGCGATCGCGTGCCAAGATGCGAGTTGGACCATTACCGGTGCCACCATCCTGCTTCTCAACGAAACGTACCGGCACGCGGCGCCGCTGGGCCTCACGATGGCCTTTGAAGCGTGGATGAGCAGTGATGCTGGCGTCAATGTGTCCTCCGCCACTCCCCTACGGCAGCAAGTCTTCAACGCCCCATTGCCGAACGCCCCGCACGAAGCCGCTTTTTTTGACTCGATCAGTATTCTCGCCGCCGCTACGGCCTTCATGGTGCCCTTCGCCTTTGTCCCATCGGTGTACATCGCCGGAATCGTGCGCGAGAGAGAGTGCCATGCCAAACATTTGCAGCTCATCTCTGGCATGCGCATTGCCCCTTACTGGATCAGTCATTTCATCTTCGACGTCGCTAGTTTCTTGGTGTCGTCGACGCTCGTGTTCCTTCTGCTCGTCGCTTTCGAGCGCAATGAATACATTGGCACACCGGAAAGCGTCGGCGCGATGATCGTGTTGTTCCTAAGTTTCGGTGTATGCAGTGTCGCGGCGTCGTACGCGTTTAGCTTTGCGTTCGACTCACACGCCTCGGCGCAAAACACGGTCATGATGGTCAACTACTTTTGCGGCGTGCTGCTGGTCGTCGTGGTTTGGTTTCTGTCCAATCTGGAGTCTCTCAAGGCCACCAGCGAGGTGCTACGGTGGGTGTTCCGCCTCTGTCTCCCTTCTTACAGCTTAGGCGACGGCATTTTCTTCATTGCATCTCGCAATCTCGTCGGTGCGGGCGGCACGCCCAAGGCCCCATTGGACTGGAACATCACGGGTGCGGATTCGCTGGTGATGGCGGTTCAAGCCGTCGTGTTACTGGTGTTCACTTGGCGATGGGATCAACGTCACCGGAGCAGTCATTTGGCGCACGCGGCCTCCAGCCCCACAACTGATGCTGCTGCATCTGAGGTCCTTTCCGAAACGGAGCTCCTCGCGAACCCTTCGTCCTCAGGCGATGTGGACGTCGATCGGGAACGGGCGGAAGTGGACATGGCTCTGCGCCACGAGGGGGCGGCGGCGGCGTATCTTCAGTCACGTTCCATTGTCATTCGTGGGTTGCGAAAAAGTTACCCCGCACGTCAACCGCTCGCATCGGGTCAACCACACCTCGGCACCCCGGCGACGGATGAATTCGTGGCGGTAAAAAACTTGACGCTGGCCATCCAGCCGCGAGAGGTCTTCGGCTTTCTGGGCACCAACGGCGCCGGAAAGACCACGACCCTTTCCATATTGTGCGGAGAACAAGAGCCTACACGTGGCGACGCTTGGGTCCAAGGTCACCACGTCGTCCGTGATGCCGATGCCGTCGCACGTTGCGTCGGCTACTGCCCACAGTTTGATGCGTTGCATGACTTACTGACCGCGAAGGAACATCTCGAGCTGTACGCAGGTTTACGCGGCAAAGCCGCGGGGGAGGAGCGTGGCCGCTTGGTGGCGTGCCTGATCGAGCTGTGCGACTTGGACGACCATCAAAGCAAACTGCCCGGTGAAATGAGCGGCGGCAACCGCCGGAAGCTCTCCGTGGCGATCGCGCTGATCGGCGGCCCCGACGTCGTCATATTGGACGAACCGTCCGCCGGCATGGACCCGGATGCCCGGCGAGCCATGTGGCAGCTGCTGCAGGGCATCGCTCAGCATTCCGCCATCGTGCTCACCACGCACCATCTCGAGGAAGTCGAGGCCCTGGCGTCCCGAGTGGGCATCATGGTCGACGGCGAGCTCAAATGCCTCGGGTCGCTGCAGCACCTCAAGTCGACCTACGGCAGCGGATACCTGATGGACCTCGTCGCCGTGGACCTCGAAGGCGTGGCGGCACTGAAGGAGGAAGTGCGGAGCCGACTTTCATCGGCCGTTCTTCTCGAAGAGCGCCACGGTAAGCTGCGGTACTCCCTTCCGACTGAGGGCACGCGGCTGTCCCATGTGTTCGCGATTCTCGAAGAGATCAAGCAGTCTCACGAGAATCGTTCAACCACCGCGGGGCCGGCGCATCCTACCTCGCCGCGAGAGTGGGCAGTCGATGGTGATGATGACCCTGCTGATCCGAGGGGCGATGACACGACGTCCCGTGGCGTGCATCAAATCGGCGTCATGCCCGCGGCCGTGGTGGCCAACGACGTTGTTCCACTGTTGAAGGAGTACGCCGTCGCCCAGTCCACGCTGGAAAGCGTGTTTCTGCGCATTGGCCACAGCGCGGTCGCCTCGGCACAGCCCATGTGAAAAAACACATACAGTGGTCCTGAGCGTGGGACGACACCGTCATTTGTGTGTGTGTGGTGCTCTGTCCATCGGTTTTTTTTTTGCTTTTGGCCCCGTTCCGTCCTGGCCACTTGCTCCTTCATTTGCTCTAACGCCATGACCCTCGCGCTCGCGGAAGCATTCGGCATGCGCTTCCGCCTGCTCTTGGGGTGACTGCCCTTCACATTTTATCTCAGTGGCGGCATGCCCTCCGTGGCGACTCACGCCATTGTTCCGCTCTTGAAGGAGTATGCCGTCGCCCAGTCCACGCTGGAAAGCGTGTTTCTGCGTATCGGTCGCGGTGCCTCCGTGCAACCCATGTGAAAAAAAAGTAAAACAAACGTTGCAGCGCGTGCAGAACAGAAACAAACCTCTTGTGTTTTGGCAGGGCACGCAACACGTGATTTCCCCGCCCTCCACCCAAGGTTGTTGCTGCTGCTGACAGCGCCGCTGGTTTCACGTTTTTTCCCCAACCTCCTTTTGGACGACCACCTTGTGGTTCTGTGCCAAAATCGCTTCTGTGTGTTCTTGACCCCGCTTCTCGCTCCTCGCCAACTCGCTCCTCCGTTTGTTGACGGCGGTATTGGCGTCCATGCATGCCGTGCGCCCCCCTGAAACTGTCGGCACATTTTTGCTTTAGCTCTCGCTCCAACCATCCGTCATTTCCGCCTATAATTTCCCTTTTTGTTACGCTAAATCGAGGGAAGCATTCTTCCACCCCGAAGAGGATCATTCATTTCTCTTGGTCTCCTCTTTCCCAGAAAGTCCCCACGGAAACGATTCTCCCTGGGTTTTTTTTCCCCCTGTAGAACCAAGAAAATCAAAGGCTTTTTTTTCAACACATGTCATCGAAATTGAAGCCCGAACTCAGGTGCACCCTCTCGCCGGATGATGTCGTCGCGGTCAAAGCGTTCGTTGTCGGCTCTGCGGTTCAGCAAGTGGCAAATGCAAGGCAAACTCCACAAGTACCACTTACGGAAAACGGTGACGGCACCGTGGCCGTGTTCGTGGCCAGTCGGCGGTTCGAAGTATGGGCGGCTATTTCGAATGCCTCCTCCTCCTCGGCCCACCGGATGCAGAGTGGCAACGAACACCCCGAACGACGTGACATGGGAGGGTTCTACGTGCGGCGACCGTGGCTCACCGCCCCGCCACTGGTTGCGGGTGGTGGTAGCAAAGGCGACACGCATGCTCGCGGATCGTTGGTGCCCTTTTTTGAGCGTCAGTCTCGAGAGCAGAGCGCCTTCCGCGAATATTCCCGCCGCAACGAGGCGACCAATCGACGTCTTCCGTATGTCGCCGCTCCTCTACGCATCACGCGACACGACGCGAGTGACATCGCGGCCGTCGATGGAATGTGCCTGTGGGCATGCCAAACGGAATCGGCGGGACCCATCGTCATTCTCACCCCGCCGTTATGGGGATTTTCGACGACGACAACGACGTCGGAAGGTGCGGATCGAACCGGAGGGGGCCACGGGGTGTCCCGCGACGCATTGTCGAACGGCGCGGTAGAGGGTAGCACACCCAGAGATTTTCCGCAGCCTGTGGTAATTTACGGATTGGACGCATCCCCCCAGACGGCCTCCGGCGATCGTGTTGCCGGCGACGTGTCATCTGGTCGCCGGTTGCGCGCGGAGTTTGCGCCATGTGGCGGAGAGCGTTCGCTGCTGCTCTTCGACGGTCATGTCGGGGCAGCTTGGTGCTTATCGATCGACGCTCTCCTCGTGGAAGCGTTTGCCGCCGGTGTTGGCATTGGGAGCGACCTCACCGTCGTTCATGCCGGCGGTCTATCGCGCGCTGCCTTGCGGCGTGTTGGTGTGCACCAGCCATCGGGCGACACTCGCTTGCTTGCCGCCGTGTTGCTTCCCGCAATGGGCGGCTCGCCAGACAGAGTGGCCTGCGTCTACGACTTGAGGGACGAGGGAGCCGAAGGGTCAAACGCGGCCACCGAGGAGGTTGCGCATGTGGGTGCATTAACGCTACGTGTCTTGTCGACCGGGTCTGAAGGTTCCCCCTCGGGAGCATCACCAGCCGGCGCCTTCGACGTGGACTCGATGCGCGCCGGCTGCCGCTTAGTGCCAATGCACACTGCCGCAAGCGACGACGACGAAGGAACGCGTCGCATCCGCCGGCAGCAGCTGTCGTCACGTTCTATCACCGGCGTTGGACGTCAAGACACAGCTTCAGGGCGTTACCAGGGCAGGGGGGAGAGCGACGTGTTTCTTTGCAGCACATCCGGGGGACAGCGGCTCTTTGTCGTGTCAACGGCGAACCCGCCGCCTGAGAACGCCGCGGTCGCCATGGAGCCGACGACGGTGTTGAAGCTCTTCGTCGACCGGGACGTTGCGTTGCCCCCGATGACCGATGCCGCCCTCAACGCCAAGTGCGCTCAGTCGTACGACGGCCCATGTTCGAGTGGCCGATTTACCATCAACGCATGGTGGGTTGCGACCCCTAAAGACCGCATTGCCGGCGTGGCGCCGTTGCTGCCTGTGCCGGTCCTCGGCTTGCGAGAGGCCGTGATGACCGCGCTCCGAAGTGGCGTGGCACCTACGGATAGCTGCGCATCGGTCCGCGGCTGCGACCGTCACGTGACGGTGTGCGACGCGCGAGAAATCGAAAATGGATCCGTCGTCGTCACGTTACGCGTCGCATCGAATTCGGGCGACGACAGCGCCGAAGACGGATGCGACGAACGCGGGGAGGATGGTATACGGACGGCCGTCCGCCGCTTTGTGACCGTCACCGTTTCGGCCGAGGGAGTGGCGTCCTGCGCGCCGTCGAACGCTGCTGGACACGCCGCCGCGGGAAGCTTTCGCCCATGGGCCTTATCACCGGTTATGATGGAAATTCCGCCGACAGCCATTTCGGGGGCGGGGCCGCCTGCTTCCTACCCGCAGCGCATCGAGATGATGGTGCCCGATGACATGCAAGATCACGCGTCAGCCTTTCATGCCACGAATCCCTTCCCGTGCGATCGGTCCGAGGACGAAGAGTCGACGACCGCCGCGGACGACGACGTCCATCGTGACAACACGCGCGAATGGCTGCAGGCACGCCGCCACCATCGAGTGGACATTCTTACGTCGTTGTTGCCGATGCGCGTTGACGTGGACGCCGCCAGGGCCGAGGGGGGGGATACTGTCAACGATGAACGTCGCTATCAATCACAACTCGATAGCATTCTTGGCGGCCTCCAGGGAGTGGGGACCCGGGCGGTTGGTCGTTCCAAGTATTCCCAGCGGCACGTTCCACGCTACCACCTCATGGTCACAGAACCCTCGGCACGTCGAGAGGAAGACATGATGATTGCAATGATATCCACCAGCCGTTGGATCGCGGAAAGGGGCCTGCAAGGTCAAGCGTCCCCCTCATCGACGATTTCACCACAACGCCAGGAGGCGAGAGAACGAGAAATCGCCACCAACGACATCCGTGGTGGTTCGACTCACAACGGCAGCGATGGGACCGGTTCCACCACTACGATTCCACGCCGCCGTCGTGCCGCGGCCATGACAGAGTGTGCAGCGAGGTGCGCGATGGCCGCTGCTGGGTGCGATGGAGGGCGGTCAGCTCGGCAACCCTCCTCGTCTGCTTCAGCCGCCCGATCGGCGGTGATCAACGTTGCGCAGCCCGCCGCGGATGCGGCGCGAATGGTTTTCACACGGCAATCGCTGCTGATCGGCGGCATCGCTGACGCGATCAATGCGAGGTTTCTGGAATGGGCGTGGCCAAAGCCATTAACACCCCAACGTCAGGAAGGGCTTCACGGGTCGAAGGACGTCTGCAGTACCCACTCCGCTGCGGGAGGCATCGCGCAGTGCGGCATCGAGTTTTCGGGTTGGTTCCAGTTGCCACCACCGTCACGTTCGGTTGACCCATCTCGTACATGCACCGCCTCTTCTTCCCTCGGTTCCGTAGAGCCGCAGCCGCAACTGGACACTCGCACGTCGCTACTGGCGCACCGGTGGTTCGCCGGATTCTTTCACAGCTTGCTCGCGGCAGGGCAACTGTCCGACGCCCATCGTTTCGCCGAGGCCGTAAATGCCCCTGCCTGGTTCGAAACGTTGCTACGCATGTCCACCCCACCGTTGCCACCTATGCTGCGGGACGCCGTTTTCAAGCGCTGCGACCCGTTGGTGCAGAGTTCATTTCACGCGACGCTCGCCGTCCGCGACCGGTGGGCCGCGTTGACGCAGGCACAGGGTGAGCAATTGGCGGCCATCAGAAAAGTAGTCCCCCGGGCAGATTTGTTCCTCCACTCCGAGTCCGTGTCGGACCGCCGGGAAGATCTTGAACGGCGGTTGGCCGCCTTCACGGCGGTTGCCCGTTCGACAGCGGCGGCCACCACGTCGTCCAGGACGGCAGATCCTGCGCTTGATAGCGCCGTCAACATGCAAATTGCCGATGTGCTGGAGCTCGCGTACCGCCGGGCATTGTCAGGAGGCCCAAACCAGGAGGCCCAGCGGGTCAAGCGTCCCAATCCTCTCACCGGCCATGCAGGCGGAGAAATAAGGCAGCATGGACCTTCCACATCAAAGCCGTCCGCGATTGCGTTCGCCACCGACGCGCTGACAGAGGCGGCCACAGCGTATGGCAGTGGAGGGAGCCGCAAATCGCCCGTCGCCACCGCGCCGCTGGCGTCCTCGGCCGTAGGCTACGGACCCGCGGCCAATGCGGCGGATGTTCTCGCCGCTGAGATTAGTCGCTTCGAGCGTCTCCAGCAACGATGGGATGGCATCGTGCGTCTCGCCTCGACCACACCGCGGCGGCGACGCGATGAGGGGTTGCCTCGGGACGACGCGACCGGAGGCGGATTAGAGGCCATCAGCGCAGCCATCCGGAGCGACGTTCTCTGATGCAGAGGGGGGCCCCCTCACGCCCAGCACACCCCGTCCCCACCCCCGTCGCCTCCTTTCTCCCTTCCCACTGCAAATAGATTTGTGGCAATAGACGCCCTCCCATTCTGCTCGCGGCGATCGTTTAGATAGAGTGGTGGGGGGGCACGTTGAAGATGTGAGAAATATTTCCCTGATCGAGACCAAGAAGAAGATGGGTGTGCATTATTCCCGAGTCGATCCTGACGATCGATCCTTGATTGAGTTCTCCTAGCCAGTAGTTTTCAAAAGCCAGTGAGTGATGGTTTAGAAGAAGACGATCAGAGACGACGACGATGATGCTTCGCAAGTGTCAGCAGTGGTTTGTTCGTTTGTTCGTCGTTGTGGCTTGTTTGATGTTCTGCGGCGACAGCGAACGTCTGTTCGTCGTCTCTCAGCTTACAACGAGTAGCGGCCTGGTTCCAGCGACGACCAGTATTGACATCGAAACCCACACACGTTACGTAACCGTGTCGCTGTCATGTGAAACGCTTGTCGCCCCCACCGGTACTCCGCCGATGGTCCGGATCGTCGACCTCGTGAGGGACGCTCCCCAGTTGAATAGCGACACGACGTTTCCGCGTGGGCCTGTCGAACTGTCGTGGACCGACTGCGTTTTTCGCGGCGTTCACAACATCAATGTCGACTTAACGCGGCCGGACCACAGTAATTGGACTTCGCCCGTGCGGCTTCGCCTCAGCAATATGACCCTTCTTGAAGAAGTTGCAGTGCAACTGGTCGCTTCTGGAGCCGTTGGCGCCTACAACTTCGACATTGTGATCTCCGATTGGACGGTCGACATCGATTTCCACTCCTTTCCAGGTTACCTTCTCGCCATCACAAGCAACGCGGTGGCGAATGTGACCATGTCTGTGCAACGCTGTAACGTGACGGTCCGCAGCTGGTACGCCGTGTACGTCATGTCCGTCCATGGGACGGCTGACGGGATCCAGCGTGCGACCCTCTTGATTCACGATACCGACATCCGTGTCATCACGACCCAAGAAGCATCGGTGGCGACAGCGGTCATGGATGCGACCGTGATGCTCGCAGTCGTCGACGACTGGCGGGTTGATGTCACCTATTGCAATCTCGACATCTCGGCGCAGGCGGAGTCGCGCGTTGCCTCGATCATTTTACGGCAATTGAGCTCTTTGGCCAACGCGGTGTTGGCTGTGCGGCGATGTCACATATCGCTTCATGCGACGCAGGTGGTATTGAACTGCCCAAACGCGAACGCCGCGTTTTGTCTTTCGCTGGTGTCGAACAGCCACGGATCGTGGCAAAATGTCGTGCGTGTCGACGGGGCCGAGTTGCACGGCGCCGACAGTCAAATCACCGCGGTTTCAAAGTGGGCGGCCGCAACAATTTCTGTTGTGTCGCGCGGACACATGACGGCGCCACTGGCGTTGCGAGATGTCAACATTTCAGTTCAGAACGTCAGTTCCACTTCTGCGGCGGGCGTCGGCAGCGTGGCGGTCGTGGCGTCCGTCATCAGTTTTGACCATGGCGGCGACCTCAACGCATCCGCGATCTCCATTTCCGTCAATGCATCGAACTTCACGGCATGGGCGAAGGATCATGTTGCAGCGGTCATGTCGTTCTGGTCGCTCACCGATTCTGGCCATGTCACTCTCAGTGGCGTGACCGTGGCTCTATTCACCAGTGTCGTGTCCGCCATCGCAAACACCGGCAGCATCGTTCTCGTCGCTGCGATCGGGGCGTCCAGTGCACCGGCGATAGTGGCTTCTGACGTTCAGCTGTCGATATACGACAGCCGCGTCTACGCCACGGCGGAACTACAAGTCATTGCTGTCGCCAGCGTCGCGATGTTCCACACGCCCCATGTCAGCCTCGAAAACGTTGTCTTGTCCTGCCGAGAGGCGACTATCCGAGTGGTCGGCACGTCCCAAGGTTCCATTCTGGGCGTATCTGCTTTCGGGTATTCGAAGGTCAACGCGTCGGATGTGGTCATCGTGAGCCAGGGCGACTCCTCGTTATCGTGCCAAGCGAATCACAACTGCCTCGTCGGGGGGTTTGCCATGGAAAAGTGTGCTCCGGGCGCCACGGTTCGGCGCGTCACCGTCAGCATCGTCGATGGCAGCGTCGTGACCTGCGCCACGGTCGGGCCCTATTCCAGCGTCGCAGCGATCGCAGGGATGGATGGCACCGGGCGGCTGGTCGTCTCCGACACGGTGCTGCTCATTCGCGACGCCGACGTCGCTGTCACGTCCACTGGAAACTATCACCAAGTCGCCTGTATCGTGGTGCATCTTTGGAACCGAGGACTCGATGTGAATGCAACCTTGATCCTCGTCGAACGCAGTCACGTGACAGTCCTCGCTGCGGGCTCATTCACCGCGGCGCTCAGTGTCACGTGCAACGACCAGAGCTGGGAATCGCCGTGTCGCGCGACAGATGTCTGCCTCATCGCGGTCGACAGCGTGATGATCGTCGAGGCAACAGGAGGTAGGGGACACTTCACGTCGGTATTGGTCATCGCGGAATATGGTTACGGTCATTCGCTCGTGGTGCAACGCGCAGGCCTGCAAGCATGGCGCAGCACGATCAATGTTTCGAGCGCCGAGGCGACTATCGTGTCGGCGCTGTCGATCAGCGCCGTTCAGGGAGTGCTAGCCATGTCGGTGATGAATGTTTCGCTCGCGGCATGGCAGAGCAACGTTTCGGCGGTGTCCAATTACTTGTCTCAGATTCTTTGCATCACGCTGCACAATCAAGGGATGCCCCTTTTCGTGCAAGGCGCTATGATATCGGGGGTCGGAAAAGGTCAATTGCTCGCCCGAGCAGGCGAACTCGCTGTCATCGCGACGGTGTCGGCGTCGTACCGATCCACCACCGTCGAGTGCCGAGACATCGCGATTTCGCTTCAAAACTGTTCCGTCACTGCGAGGACGGTGACGGGTTGGTATGCGATCGCCGTCGCCGTCCTCATTTTTCAAGACGTCCTATCGCTCACTGCGACCAACCTCTCGCTGGACGTCGGTCACTCGACGGTCGATGCGGTGTCGGCAACTCACGCGGCCTTAGTGGTCGTAGTGGGAAACATTGGCCGGTGCGGCGTGATGGTATTAGAGAATCTCTCAATGATTGTCCGAGACGACTCGGAGCTAACTGCAGTAAATGGGCTGCTAACGCCAGCGAACTACGTCGTGGCCGTCGCGGTCTTGTCGGCTGTGCATTCACACGGAGCGATCCTGAGAGGCGATCTCCGCATGCAGATCGACGAGTCGGTCGTCCGTTGCGAGACGCAGCTCTCCTTCGCCGTGGCACTCAGTGTCGTTTCACGGGAAGTCGGCGGGGACATCACACTCGGTCCGAACATCGCGGCCGTGATTATCGCCAGCCACCCACGCAGCAACCTGTCGGTCCGTGCGAAGACCGCGGCGATGGTCTTGTCCCTCGCTGGCGCCGCAGGGGATCGCCGAACGATGATCACGATGCTGGCGCCGCCAAATACTTCTTCAAGTTTTCCGTTCGGAGTGGATGGAGTCGTCCCGAACCGCAATATTACGTTTGTTGCCGCGGACATTATCGCCACATCCTCGGCGACCCTGGACCTGTCGGTGACACTTTCGGCATGGGCTGATGAGACAATCGGAAGCGTCATCACGTTGCCGCCTTGGGCGCTCACCTTCGTGGTTTGTGGTGCCGCTGTGAGCGAGGTAGAACCTGACACTGCAGGGGTTGGGACCAAATTTGGTCCGATGCACGTTCCGACGAACCTCGACGTGCAAGCGTTCGTCACGCCAAAGTGCCCTTCGTCGAGCGATGTTTTCCCCAGACTGCCAGTGTTATCTCAAGCGATTTTTTTTGCGACGACGTTTGCCTCGGCATCCCCGAATTTCCACGGATTCGGTTGCGCCGCTACATTGCGGCACAGCGACCAGCTCGCTGCTGCGCGTCGCACGCCGTCAACGACCGCATCCCGAAGTGACGCGACTGCGCAGATGCGTTCGTCGACACTCACCCGCCACGCACCACCGAATGACATCGAAACGCCCAATGCGACCGACCCAAGTGACCGCTCCTTCACACTACGTCGTCATGCGCCAGTTACGGCGACCCGTGTGCGGCGACGGCGGTACAGTTCAACGCTTTTGGATCATGCACCCCACCCGGCGCAAAGGATGAGTCGCTCCCACAGCGCCACCCAGACGCCGTTCGCGGGATCAACCGCTTCCGACGACCCGCTCCTCCTGCGAAGCGCCGTCGGGGCGTCGCCGACCGTTGCGTCCGCGCGCAACGTCGCGACAGCCGCAGCTGCCACCGCGGGTGTGGCGGGGGCGTTGTTTGGCTCGCCTCTCGCAGGTGCGCAGGCGGTCCGAAGCGTTGCCACCATGGGTGTCGCACTGTGCGCGTCCATCGACGACGACTTCGAGCCATCGCACATCGACATGCCCATACAGTGGCGCGTTGGCGCTGGACCTTTTTCTTCGCTACGTGGCGGCTTGATTGCCACCGTCGCGTTGTGGCTTTGGCTTCCAGCCGTGGGGCTGCTCGGGATCGCCGTGTGCCAACCACTTGGCCTTGCTCAGCCGCACCGCGTTGGTCTCGCGCGCGCAGGGGGTATTTTTTTCGCGGTGCTGACGCCGTACTTCATTCCAGTCGCTGTCGGTGGCGCCGCGCAGCTGTTATCGGCGCCGCATGGTGCGGCCACGGGCACCACCACGATCGACTTCGTCATTGCTGCAACGGCGCTGTTGACGGCCGCTGTGCTGCTCGCCGGCATGTTGCGCACGGTGTGGCATTTCGTGCCGCTCAAGCTAGTTGGCGTCCCGCGCGCTCCGGTCCAGGGAAGAACCACGGTGTGGGCCTTTCCGACCGCCTGGCCGCGCCCTCTCTACTTTCAAACGTCGGCGAACGATGTACGGGTGAAAAAGGTCCTTGACGACGGTGCGTCGGCTCGGAGCGACGAACCGGCCGAGGCGTCGTCGTCGCTATTCCTGCACGCCGTCGCCCCCATGATCGACGCGGCCAAAGGTGTCTCCAAGTCGGACGCCGCCCGATTTTATTTCGTCGAGGAAGTCTTCTGCGCGGTATTGGCGACAGGCCTGGGCAGTGTGCGACCAGGCGTCCAGGCCTACTGCATGCGTCTCGGCGTCGTCATGTCGATCACGGCGTTGATGCACATATCCTTCGTTCTGTATGTGCGTCCCTACGCGCGTCGTCTGGATGCGCTGTTCGCCACGCTGAACGCGCTCGGTGGGTTGATTTTGTCCGTCGCAGCGACGCTGTGCAACAATGTTCCGTCTGGAACGGCCACGAAGCAGGCAGCATCGTCGCCGCCGTGGCTCAAGATCTACGCGATTCTTTCGATGACGCTGCAGTCCGTGTTCTTTGCGCAGGCGGCCGCTAACGCTCTCCATTACGGCTACCGTAGGTGGGCCGTGAAGAGAGATCGCCGTCTCGCGGCAACAAGCGATGATTTCAAGGTTGAGTCGACCGCGGAGGGGGCCATCCCCACAGCATCGTCGGTGCCGTTGCTCGCGGCGCCGTCATCTTCGGAAAGCGATATCGTTCCTATGTTGACGGTGATGATGCACGCAAATCCCCTATTGGACCGACGCGAGTTGTAAAGGTTGCCGAGCCGTGGGAGGAAGGAAAGCGACATGCGACGTCAAGATAGTCAGTGCAAGTCGGGGCGGCACACACTGCGGGGAAAAAAAGGATGTTCAAGGATGAGTATTTTTTCGATGACGCTTAGGATCGTCTTACTTTTTGTTGCTTTTGTTATTTGGAGTGCACGCGCGAAAACCGACACCGTGTGCGTTCTTTCACGACAGACCAACCGAAGATGTCGTTCACGAGCGACGAGCGAGGAGGTACAGGAGCAGTTGCGAAGCAGTCCGCCTTCTCTGCCGCACGTATCACGGCCACCACCGTCGACTCCGACTCAGACGACGATGACGATAGCCGCCGTGCCGGAGGAAGTCGTCCCGGTGGATCCACGCTCGCAACCGCCGCCTCATCCCCTCCGAGTGAGTTCGCGAAAATGTCCGGCGGTACACCTGTTCGTGCACAACGCGCAAACGTACCGTCGATCGCTTCACCGGCGTCGCTTGGGGACGACCCTTCCCTCAGCTGCGATGGCTCGACACTACCGGCGTCGACGTTGCGGAAAAGCATCGAAGCGACACTGTTCATTGGCCACTTTGACGGGGCCATCGACTTAGCGGCCAAGGCGAAGGAGCCCATCCTGTGGGCCGTCGGCATGTTGCTCGGTGGGTATCCGCGGAAAGCGCGGCGAACGCTCGAGGAACTTATACGCCTCCGCGTAGAACGGGAAGCGCAAGCGACCGCGGCACTCAAAGTTCAGCAGCGACGAGATGCCCAAACGGATGACAACACACCACCAACGACCGCTGCCGACGGAGAGACAATGACACGGAGACGCGGAAGCGGCGTCACGGAGGCGATACCCGCCACGGGCATTCCCGAGCTACCCACCGCCGTGATCGCGCGCTGGTATTCACTGTCCGTCCGGGGTGATCCGTCCGCCGACCCATCCGAGCTTCCCCTGGAGGTGCGGCGATTCTTTGCTTACGATCCTGACGACGCGGTGCCGTTACCCCGGCGACGGGGAAGCCGGCAACAGGTCAAATCAGAGGGAGGGCTCCAACGCCGAGGCAGCCTCACCAACGCGGTCTTTGGCGCCAGCAGCGACACCGATCCAAACGAGGCGTCACCCACGGCGCCTGCCCTCCGGCGCGTGCCGTTGCGTCCAGGCTCCTCCCCAATCGCCGACATTCGTCGTCACTTCTGCGAACACATCGAACACTCCTTTCTCTCCGATGGTCTGAGGAGCCTCAATCAAGTCGTGTGGCATTGGATGATGCACCGGTATCGCAGCGCCGCCAACGCCGCCACCTCCTACATGGAATCTTCCGGGGACGCGGACGACCTGCTGGTCCGTTGGATCCGTCTGCAGTGCCACCTGAACTTAGGAAATTGGTCCGCGGTGAGCGACGAGGCGCGATATTTTAGCACCCGGAAGGAGCCTTTGTCGAAAGCGTTTGGGGTCGCCACCCTGAGTGCGTCGTCCTGCACGCCGTTGCTTCTCGCCGATCTACATGTCGAGGCGCAGTTTGACAACACTCTCGACGTTCAGTTCATTTACTTCGTCGCATTCATGTCACAGGCCCGGCTCCGCTTGCATCGCGGCGGCCACGACCTCGCGAAGCAGACGCTGAACGTCATCGCACCCTACCGGCCACATTGTCGTTATTGGCAGGAACAGTTCGCCGATCTTTCAATGTTCGCGGCCATCGCCGGGGAGCATGTTAAGGAAGTCGGCAACGTCGCTTGCTCCCCGTTGCGGAGGGCCCACGTGCTCATTTCGCGGTTGTTTTCCTCACATGACTTGCTCGACGTGGCGGAATCCGTTGCGGAGCACGTCCGTGGCGCCGCGGGTACGTCCGCCGCAGTCGACTTATACTTCCGTCGTGCCGCAGCCGCGTCGTTGAACAGCCTCGAACCTGTGGATGGGAATCCACTGGCAGGCCGCCGCTCGTCGTCCTCCTCATCGACGGCACCGCTCGACGGACCTGCGACGGCGGTGCTCATCCGCGACGGCAGAAGAACGTCGTCGTCGACGCCGTCCCCAGGTCACGCCATTCACACCGATCTCACCTTCGTCGTGGCCGGCATCTCGGTCATGGACGTGGACTGCCGCGCGGTGATGCTTCTTTCGTACTGCAGCGCCCTGGAACATTACTGGGCGGGCCGCTTGACCGAAGCCTTCGACAGCTTGCACGTGAGTTCGTTCGCCGCGGAGGAGCTTGCGGGCACGATGGAATTCTGCTTCTCCCCGGCGTCGCCGATGAGAGTGTTCGCCGCCACGGTGAGCTTTGGCCTCACAGTGGCGTGCATGCACAGCCGCGGCACGGAAGTGGTCCTCGCGCGCGTTCGAGAATGCAACCGGCTGCTGTCGCTGTACTTCGCCTCGTGTCCCATGTCCGCCATCTGCCAAGCCGATTTGTTCGATTTCTCGGGGGACATGGAGTCGGCCATGACCACGGCGAAGCGAGCGGCGATGGCGAACCCACGCAACCCATATTGCGCCACGCGCCTCGTCGTCGCCTTGATCCAACGACGAAAAGACGAGGCCGCGGTGAAAGTCGCCGATCAGTACCTGGACATCCATCCACACTGTCCAATCGGCCGCACCCTCTACTTATTGACCACGCTCGACTTTCCGACGTCGACCTACGCCTACCGTGGCCTCTTCACGATTCGACTGGCCGAAGGAAGTACCCTTGTGCACGCGCTACGCACGTTCGCGATCGCCTGTCTTCTCATCGTGCACGTTATTTTTTATTTAATCTTCCATGCCATCAATTTCGATGTGTTTGGAGAATGGCTCCTCGACAGTTATGGAGACGCCGCGCTTTACGCGAAGGCGATTTGCCGCCCCATTGACACCTGGTATCCCGGGATGTTGGGTCTCTACATCTTCTTTTTCGTTTTCGTCTCCGGTCCGTTGCCTGGCGGACTGTCCGGGCAAGTGTCCAAGGACTTGCGATTCGTCAACTCGGCGGGGACACGCCTGCGTTGGTCCCTACGCGGCATTGTGTATTGCAACGTGGCGATGGTGGTCGTTCGCTATCTTAGCCACAACGGCAACATGCTTCCAGAGTGGTCGACACACGTGAGTAAGGTGTCGACCACCGGGATATTCCCGCGGCCATCGTTGAGCTCCGCGTCGCTGATCCCTCCGTTGGCCTGGAATATTACCATCTTGCTGATGATTCTGTCCGCATTTCCTTTCACCACGCGCTACTTCGCCTACGCTAGCCTCGACGAACCGAGAATGAACATCCTGCGCTGGTTGGTGGTCTTCATCATGGACTTGCTCTTCTTCCCCCTCGCGATGGTCATGCATGTCGTTTTGGTTGCCCTGGAGCCCCTATTAAGCCTATGGCAAGCGATGGCGTATCCCAGGAAGTCGTCGTCGTCGAACGATGATTCGGCGACCGAAGGAAGCGGCAACGTGCCGTCGCGCCAGCCACGGCTTGTTCGCGGCTACTTGAAACTCTTGCGATTGGTGTATTTCATGTCGCAGCCCTCGGGCCTTACCGAGACCACGGCGTTTTATGAGGACCTCGCCATTGACGCGGCCGCGGTGGGCAGCTCAGCCTCCGCGCTCATCACGCCGGCGCAACAGCTGGACAACCGGAGCCAGCTGCTGCGATCCGAATTGCAACTCTCGGAAGCCGCACTTCTTTCAATGAATCGAGGCGACGACCATCACACTGAGAAGAACCAACGCATGCTCAACTCCATTAACGGGATGCGGCTCGATGTCGCGGAGTCGAGGGCGGCCTTCAACGGAGGGATGATCGGTTCCCGGATGGTCGGACGTTCCATCGATGACGATGAAAGCGGCCAGGGGATGGGGGATGTGCCTCCAGAAGGAGCAGGTCCCCTCCGCCCCCGCCGAGGTAGCCGTGTGTCGCTTTCCACGCTTCAGACCACGTCATGGGCCACCTTGGCTATTTCAAAGTCCGGCTACGACTGCACCGCGGACGTCTGCGCGGAAATCAACCGCCACAACTGCAAACAGCTCGTTCTCTTCGACATCAAAGACGTTTGGCTGCCCGACACCCTGCAACCGGTGGAAGCATCCTACAACGCAGCGGCCCGCCTCTGCGGAAAGCTCGATCCCCTTTGCTTCTCCTTTCTGGAGTTACGCATCAGGCAGCTCTTGCTCGATCGCGTGCCGGAAGTGCTCGAAAGCGAGCGAGGACGAAAACCGTCCGACGAGACGACGTTGCCTCGGTCACTAGCGTCTGTTTTTTCGACCGACGAGGTGCACCAATCGCAGAACAAACTCATCCGAACGCGAAGTGGTGACAAAGAAGGGGGAGGGGATGATGGAGAAAAGTCGTCGCCGGGCGAAGTGCCTTCTACGCCAAAAAACGGGCTACGGGTGGCGCTTAAACCTGTGGGCGCCACCCGATCCCTTACCCGCCTGCTGCAGCTTCCTGGAAGTCACCAAAGCCAAGCAGCCGCCAACGCGACCACATCCACCGGACGAGGAGTGAACATGGATGACCCTTCGTGGCTCTATATCCGGGCAGCCACCTCCGAAAAAGCAATGCTCGATTGGACTACATTAGGTCTCGACTCCAGCGCGAAGGAAAAGGCCGGCAACCCGTCGATCAGCATGAACCAACGGCTTGGTTTCACGCGCCGCGGCACGATTCACAAATCGCCCGATCCCGC
>ERZ1292630.1637-Hain-H41-02um-R3-1637-length-21715-cov-6_pt1 | contig 21715 bp, 18 predicted proteins | sample MGYA00564408_ERZ1292630 | MGnify/ENA primary metagenome ERZ1292630 (study PRJEB36523, sample SAMEA6512641) | groundwater metagenome | collected 2019-01-08 | study: AquaDiva: Metagenomics assemblies of 32 groundwater samples
CGTTGATCGCCCCGTTCAGAGCGCGGGCCAGGGCTTAGCGGAGAATGTCGTTGACCAGCGTGCTCTTGCCCGATCCCGACACGCCGGTCACACACACGAACCGCCCCAGCGGAATCTCGACGGCGATGTTCTTAAGGTTGTTCTGCCTCGCTCCGACGACCCTCAGCCATCGCACTCTTCCGTTAACCCGCGAGCCGCGGGCTTCAGTCCGCGCGGACCCACGTAGGGCGGGTTCCACCCGCCGCTTCGACGTCCGTTGCGTTTTCTTCCTTCCCGCGACCTGCATTACTTCTACTCGTTCAGCTTGTGCGGCCCGCGCCCCATCGTCCCGAGAATTCTGTTTTCGAGTTTCGCACGCAGGTCCTTTTCTTCATTCCAACGCACTTGGTTTACGCCCGAAACGTCAAAATGCACCTTTGAGCCCTCTTTGACAAGATAGATCACCGTACGCCCGATTCCTCATGCAAAACCAGCCTCATAGTACGCGCCGTGGTTTTGATCACTCAAGTCGGCGATGACAAACGGGGAACGACGAATCATAAACAGGATTTTGTCGATGATGGAGACATTGTGTTCCAGCCCGTCCGATCGATCCGCGAGCCAACCGGTCATGTTGCAGATGGCCCCGATCTCCTTGAACAACACGTCTTGCCTCGAACGATCCTCCGTTTTTTTTCCGCCGAACCACATCGCCACGAATGCTGGGTTTGCTCTGTTGCTCTCGTCGCGCGTTAGCTCGTTAAAACGCTCCCAACCTTTTGCGGCGACTGTGAACGAATGTGATGGACTCGCGTGACGCTCGATGAGTTCCTGATTAACCAAAGTATTCGCAAACCAAGCCCATTGTTGCGCCTCGGTGGATAAAAACAGAAAAGCATTCGACTCTTGGTCATGAAAGACTACTTTGTGCCCCGGAGTCGAAGACAAACGACAAAGGTTTATGAGGCAGCGGTTGATTTGATCGGCTACCATCGCCGGCCATTGCGCAAGTAGGTCAACAACACTGAGCGGCAGGAAACCCTGATCCGACGGCGGACTATCTGATCCGGAAAAAAGAAACGGTGGTGGAAGTCCGTCAACCCGACGGGCAAAGAGCACAGCAGGTATCTGTTGCACTCTTGACGGGTCTGTCCGTTTGAGCGGTTCCAGAAACATGGGAAGAAGCCGGCGATCGAGAGCGTATTCTCCACATGCCTTGCAGGTGTAAACTGCCACCGCGTGCATTCCTGGAAGTCCACCCAATCTGGCGGTCATTCCGCAGAATAGACATTTTTCTGTCGTTTTTTCCATCGGTACTGCCTCAGAATAGCCCACTGCCAAAATGCAGGCGGCGAACCTACACGCCCGCCTCGTCGCGCAACTTCACCAGATCATCTTCGATACCAAGCGTCTTGGCCTGCTCAAAGAGGTATTTCCAATCCAGACGCGCTCCCAGAACGCGGGCAACGCTCAGGGCGTTCTCCCACTGTTTGACGGACCGCGAGTCCTTCCGCCACAGCAGCTTCATTAGAATGATGTCCTCGGGCGAGACGACGTCGAGCCCCTCGCCTCCGGGTTGCAACTCGACCCTCTGCCGTCGCTCAAACACACTGCGATGAAACGCGGTCATCGGGACAACCGAAAGGTCCACCTTAAACGTTGTGTCCATGTCGATCACATTGACCATCCCGCCGTTTCTCGCCGCGTTCGCCAGCGATTCTTCGTTTCGATAGAACCGTTGTGGGAGGGCGAGAGTGAAAGTGCGCGCTTGAGCCTCGTTCATGCGCACGACGAAGTCAACGTCCTGTGTGCTGACCGGTTCACCGTACATGCCGCTGGCCACCGAGCCGGTAATCGCGTACTCGATTCCCGCATTGCGCAGCGCCTTCGACACGATCGTGATCACTTCATGGATTTCATTCGTCCACATGTCGTTCTTCCATCGTCTGTATCGCGCGCCGCGCCCGAAGGAGCAAGGCCGTTGAGTCGCAGAGAAGGCGTAAGTTTCGCATGGGCCCCCGGGCCTGCGCAAGATGAACCTGCAGAGTGCGATCGCGTTGTTGGGGTGTCATCCCCTTTAGGTAGTCGTCCATCAATGTCCAGAGGCGCTCCGCGCGTTTGGTTTGGTCCGTGTCGTTTACTGGTTCCAAGGAGTACCCTTTCTTTTTCCGTTCCGGTTCTTTGTCTGATCTCTTCGGATCGGGAAATTTCTCGCTCCGCTCCCTGACGACGACGGTTCTGATTGGCGTGCGGCTCGGTTGACCGGCCGCCGCTTTGCAGGAATCTCAATCCGTTCATCGCCGCGGAGAAAACTCCCCGTCACCGACCGCTTCGATCGCATCACCTCGTCGAACTCGCCCTCGGCCACGACCTCCCCGCCGCGGACGCCTGGGCCGGGACCGAAATCGACGATGTGGTCCGCCGCCCGCATTGTCTGCTCGTCATGCTCGACGACGATCACCGTGTTGCCCATGTCTCGGAGCCGGCAGAGCGACGCGAGCAATCGCTCGTTGTCGCGCGGGTGCAGGCCGATGCTCGGCTCGTCGAGTACGTAAAGCACGCCGACCAGCCCCGCCCCGATCTGACTCGCGAGGCGGATGCGCTGCGACTCCCCGCCCGAAAGCGTGGGGGCCGATCGGTCGAGCGTGAGGTAATCAAGACCCACGTCGCAAAGGAACATGAGTCTCGCGCGGATTTCGCGGATCGCGTCGCGGGCGATCGTCTGCTCGGTCGCCGCAAGTTGCAGCGTATCGAAGAATCGAACCGCGTCCGCAATCGACAGGGTCGAAAGCTCGTTGATGTTGACCCGACCGACGCGAACCGCCATCGCCTGGGCGTTGAGTCTGGCCCCGCGACATGTCGGGCAGACCGCCTTGCGCATGAACTTCTCGTAGTAGTCGCGCACGAATCCCGACTTCGCCCGCCGGTGCTTCTCGCGCAAATCAGCGAGCACACCCTCGAACTTTCCGCCGTGCCGCCACACGCCGCCGGACCAACGCCATTCAAACGCGATATGCTCGTCGCCCAGCCCGAACAGCAGAGCGCCCTTCGCCTTCTGCGGCAACTGCTGCCACGATGCGTTTAGGTCGAAGCCGACATGCTCCGCGACGCCGCGATAAATGTGTCTTTTCCACCGCCCCATCCGCCCCCAGAGCCGCATCGGATCGACGGCGTATTTCAGAAACGGTTTTTTCGGATCGGGTACGATGAGCTCCGGGTCGAAGTCGAACGTCTCGCCCATGCCGTCGCACGTCGTACACATCCCCTGCGGCGAGTTAAAGCTGAAAAGCTGCGGCGACGGCTGCTCAAAGCTCAGATCGCATTTCGGACAAGCGTAATGCGCGGAGAGAAGCAGGTCACTCCTGATTGTCGATTGTTCATAGTCGATTGTCGATTCAACGTCGTCCGACGCAGCGCTCCGCGCCGGGCGCCGCTTTCGACCCGTCGCTTGCACTCCGGGTTCGGATGTGTGTACGATCAGTGTTCCCTGGCCGAGTTTCAGCGCATTCTCGACGGCCTCCGCGAGACGCGAGCGCAGGCCGGCATTGATCGCCAGGCGATCGACGACAATCTCGATATGATGTCGAATGTTCTTCGCAAGCGGCGGAGCGTCGGTAAGCTCCACGATTCGCCCGTCAACCCTCGCCCGAACGTAACCCTGTCGCTGCAAATCCCCGAAGAAATCGCGGTATTCGCCTTTCTGGCCGCGCACGACCGGCGCGAGAATTAACGCCTTCGTCCCCGCCGGGAGCTCGAGAATGCGCGCGATGATCTGCTCGCGCGACTGGGCGCGGATCGCCTGCCCGCATTTTGGACAATGCTGCCGGCCGATGCGCGCAAAAAGAACACGCAGGTAATCGTGTATCTGCGTGATCGTGCCGACCGTGCTGCGCGGATTCCAGCCGGTGGATTTCTGTTGGATCGAGACCGCCGGACTCAGGCCGGTGATCTGATCGACGTCCGGCTTGGCGAGTTGCCCGAGAAACTGCCGCGCGTACGAACTGAGCGATTCGAGGTAGCGTCGCTGGCCTTCGGCGAAGAGCGTGTCAAACGCGAAGCTCGATTTGCCGCTGCCGGAGACGCCCGTGAAGCAAATGAGCTTCCCGCGCGGGAGCGTCAGCGAGACGTTCTTAAGGTTGTGCTCGCGCGCGCCTTTGACCTTGATCGTTGCGGTGTCCATGCCGTTGGTGTGCGATGTCCAAAGTTGCAGCCGACCTCTGTTTAGGGTGCGGGATCGAGCGCCGGCGCCGCCGTATTCTTGGCCGCCAGCGTCCGCTTAGGCTCAAAACCAAAATGCACCACGCGCCAATACCCGTTGTCCTTCGCCAGCCAGATCAGCATGACCGTCCGTGCGTTCGGGTCGCCGTTCGGGTCGGCGACTTCCACGGCCAGCTCGTACTCGGGCGTTTCATCTCCGGCGGGCTTCGTCGTCCCGTGATTCACCATCCGCGCGACGGCTTTTTCCGGTTCCGCCTCAAAATCGTTCACGTAGTGGGAGACCGTCGGCGTCCATTCCGTCACGACATAGTGAACGATCTCGTCGCGCGAAAAGGCCGTGCGATTGCGGGCGGCGATCACGTCCGCTGCGGCTACGTCGAACTGCTTGTCCAGAGCGGCTTCGCGGTCGGCGGGCGTCTTCGCCAGAAAATCGTCGCGGATCGCGCGAAGGGCGACGAACGCGGCCTGCTCCGGCGGAGCCGTCTGATCGAGCGTCACGCCGTAGTGGGTGACTGTCCCGACCGTCGCATGCCGGAGCTTCTCTCCGGCCAGGTGCGCGTCTCGCCCGCAACCGCACCACACCGCCGCGCCGAACGGGATCACCATCGCCAAGCCGAACATCGAACTCATCCGAATCTTCATGGACACCGAGTGTACCCGTACCCGCGCCAATTGCCAATCGCACAGCCCGGCTTCGGCTTGTTGGCGCACGCGTTGCAAGCTAGACTGAGCTTCGTCGGGAGGCGTGGACGCCGTTGGCCGAATTCAACACCAATCTCTGGGCGCCGTGGCGGATGGAATTTATCCGTTCGCTTGGCGACGAAGCGACTGACGACGGGTGTTTTCTGTGCCGATACTGGAGCGAACCCGGCGGCGACGCAGCCAATCACGTCGTGTGGCGGACGACGACGGCCTTCGTCGTAATGAACCGCTTTCCGTACACCAACGGGCATCTGCTGGTGGCGCTGGCCGAGCACAAAGCCGATCTCGTCGAGCTGTCCGACGACGAGCTTTGCGAAATAAATCGCGTGATTCGAGACGCCGTCAAAATCCTTCAAAGCGCGATCAAACCGCACGGCTTCAACATCGGGTACAATCTCGGACATTGTGCGGGGGCGGGGCTGCCCGGACACCTGCACGCCCACGTCGTGCCCCGGTGGTCGGGCGACACGAACTTCATGGCCGTCATCGGCGACGCCCGCGTGGTTCCCGACTCGCTCGAGGCGTTGTACGCGGGATTGATCGCGGCGGCTTCCGACGCTGGATTGCGAGACTGACGTGGCTCGTGTCGTACAACTCTGGTCGGTCGAGCGTTTCCAGTGACTTTGCCCTCGGAAAAACATTTGGGTCGCTACGCGATTCAATCCGGCGACGCGGTTGTGCGGGGTCACGCCGAACCGCCCGATTCTCTTCGCGGACCCTTCGAGGTTGATCGACACAGAATCATCGAGAGCACGGCGTTCCGAAGACTGGAGTACAAGACGCAGGTCTTCACGCCGTCGTTACACGACCACTTCCGCACGCGCCTGACGCACACGTTGGAGGTCGCGCAGATTGCACGGTGTCTGGCCGTCAATCTTCGTGCCAATGAGGCTCTGTGCGAGGCGATCACCCTCGCACACGATCTGGGCCACCCGCCCTTCGGCCACGCGGGCGAGGCCGCCCTCAACGATGCGATGGTCGATCACGGCGGGTTCAATCACAACGCCCACTCCCTCCGCGTCGTCGAGTATCTCGAACATCCCTTCCCCGCCTTTCGCGGCCTGAACCTCACCCTCGAAACCCGCGCCGGCCTCCGCACCCACGCGACCCGTTACGATCAACCCGCCGCCGATACGCACTGTCCCCCCTCTCAGGGGGGACCACAGGGTGGTAGGACCAACGATGACGAATCGGCCTCTTCCATCGAAGCCCGGATTGCGTCTCTCGCCGACCGGATCGCCTACAACATCCACGACCTCGAAGACGCGATCGGCGCCGGTTTGATCCAACTGGAAGACCTTGAATTGTTGACGATCTGGCGTGAAGCATTCGACGCATCGACGCGCGCCCTCGCGGTCAAGCACATCCATGCCGTGCGCCGATTAGTGCTCGACGCAATGCTCGATCGAATCCTCGCCGACGCGGTGGCAGCGTCGCACATGATCCTCTCGTCGATCGACTCCCCCACCGCCGCCCGCACGGCAACGCAGCCGTTGGTTTTTCTTTCCGCGCCGTGCGACGTTCAGCTCGTCGAACTCGAACAGTTCCTTTTCGATCGCGTCTATCGCCACCCCGACGTGGCCCGCACTGACGTCGAAGCTCAGCGAATGGTTCACGCACTTTTCGACGTGTACCTCAACGATCCTCGCCTCCTTCCCGATCGCTTCACTGTCCGCATCGCCGACCAACGCCCCCACCGCGTCATCTGCGACTACCTCGCCGGCATGACCGACCGCTTCTGCATGGCCGAGCATCAACGTGTGACCGCCCGGGGTCTGCAATCTTAAATTTGAAATTCTCCGTTCCCGGGCTTGACGCATATCGAATTTGATATATGCTCAAGAGCGATGGGATTCTTCGATTCGGAGACTACGTCGCGCTATTCGGATTCATCGCAGCCCGCGACGAGATCAAGGTGCTCGAATGTCGATCCAGCGATCCCATCGGCGGCCCGCACGACGCACCGCAGAGCAGTCGGTAGACAAGAGTATCGACAAGCATACTCACAATCGCCCGCTATCGGGCTACGCTTCCTTGGTGGGATCCGGTGGCGCGACCACACATATCGTAGTACCGATCGAAGAATATGAGCGTCTGATCGTCGCCGACATGGCACGAACAGCTATTCAGAAGTTGGAGGACCCGAACACTGAATGGATCGACGCCCGCGACCTTGGTATCGAGTTCGCCCGCGACGCCATTGTCGAAGTCCGCAAGAAGGCCGGCCTCACGCAAAAGCAGCTCGGCCAAAAACTTGGCCTGCCCCAGTCGCAAATCTCGCGTATCGAGCGCCGCCCCGACCGCACCACCGTCCGCACGCTCCGCCGCCTCGCCCGGGCCCTCAAGGTCGACGTCCGCGTCTTCCTCCGCGGACTGTGAGCGTGCCAATCGGTATCGATTCCGAGCGGGACAATCCCACAACTCGGATGGACCGGTCGCTCACGCTCCCGGCTCTGATGGTTGGATCAACCACATGGACCTTGACAGACGCGTCGCTTGCCACCTCTTGAGTTACATTCTCTCGCCTGCGATCATGCCGCCATGCCAATCGTGCAGGACATCATCATCGAACCACCTCCCGACGGCGTTGTCATCGACCCGATGAGTTGGTTCGACTCCCCCGGGCCGTTCGAACTTGAAATCGGCTGCGGCAAAGGCGGATTCCTTTTAAGCCGCGCCCGCGCCAACCCGCACCTGCGCCTGCTCGGCATCGAATGGGCCAACAAATTCTTCAAGTACGCCGCCGACCGCATGTCCCGCTGGGGACTGACCAACGTCCGCCTCATGCGAACCGATGCCAAGTTCTTCGTCATGCAAAACCTGCCGCCCGCCTGCGTCGACGTGCTGCACCTCTACCACCCCGACCCCTGGCCGAAGAAGCGGCACCACAAGCGGCGGCTCGTCCAACCCGATTTCGTCGAAGCCGCGATTCGCGTGATCGCCCCCGGCGGCCGGTGGCTCGTGCAATCCGATCACGCGGAGTATTTCGAGCAGATCGAGCAATTACTCGGGGCACGCCCCGAACTCGTTCGCATCGAATGGACGGAGGCCGAGGCCGACCCGGAGCCGGACTGGCGGGGAACCAACTTCGAGATCAAGTACGCCCGCGAAGGCCGGACCATCCACCGTGCGGCGTTTCGACGTCTTTGACTTTCGAGGTCTCCAAAGCCGGCGCAGATTGGGTCATCGCCCCTCCAAATCAAAGCCACGAGCGGAAACGAGCGGATTCCCGAGGTGCGGACGGGATTCATCCGCCGTGGCGGAGCGGGTGCATCCCATTTTGGGTGACATGCCCGCCCCCCAGGCGGGCATGTTGTACGCTTGGGCGTTCTCGAAGCACGGAAAGACATGGCCGCGACGTGCGGTCATGCCACCCGACGCCGATTTCGCCACCCTTTTTGGGATGCACCCAAGAGGATTCGAACCGCTGTCGCCGGGTTTACAACCAGTGTAGTGCCTCATATTATGCCTCCTCAGCAGAATTCGTGGGTGAGGTTCGGCTCGGGTAGTCGTCCCAGGGTGTGATAGAGGGCGATCCTGTGCTGAGCAATGCGCATACGACGCGGGCGCATGCTTCCTTCTCCCTTCCGCGGCCGATGCTGCGATTGCACCTTTTAGGGCGTCCGAACACTTCTCCCGCGGCGGAGAACAAGCCTCGCCGCAATTAGCAACACAAGAGCCATACTTGCCGATCCCCACTGCGAAACTGCGGGGATGCTATGAGAAGCGCACTGCGCAAGCTGCGGCGGTTGCCCTGGGTCGGTCCAGGCGAGCACGAATTGGGCCCAATCGTCGCAGTCGATGTCGTCGTCGCCGTCGAAGTCGCCGGGTTCGCATCCGAGCGCGAGCGTGCCGCCGGGACCGGTGAAGCAAATCTCGAACTGGGCGAAGTCCGCGAGGTCCACGTCACCGTCGCCGTCGAAGTCACCCGGCAGGGGGAGTGGCAGTTCCTCGATGATGACCGGGTCTATCCCGATGTCCGTGCTGATGCGTCCGTTGACGGCGGCGATCTCCCGCTGCTCCAGGATCGTGCCGAAGCGGTCGGTGATCAGATTCGTCAAGCGGGCCGTCGGCGTGCCGACCGAGAACGTGACCGAGCGCGTCCCGCTCTCGCTCCACAGAACGTACAACTTCCGGCTGCTGTTGCGCCACTGGTAGGCGTAGCCGTAGGCCTGGTTCTGCACGTAGACCTCGGGCATCAACCCCAGGCGCGTGGAGCGGTCCACGTCGATTCGGCTCGCCAGGAGTTGGTACGTCCAGTAGGCGACGCGCGCCGTGTTGAATCGCGTCGAATCCTCGCCCGGCCCTTGGCCGTCGGTGATCAGGCCCATCGAGTTGAAGATGCTGCCCGACTGGCCGTTGAACCAGTAGAACTCCATCAGGTTGTTCCAGAAGAGCTTGTTGAGGCCGTTGTTGAGGTTATAAAGGTATCGCTTCACCAGGCTGCGGGCCTGGTCCTGCTCGGTCTGCGACGGCTGGTTGGTCGGCTGGCCCTGCCACGTGCCGTGCTCGCAGCTCCAGATCTGCACGTCCGTCAGGCCCAGCGAGTCCAGGCGCTGGCGATACTGCGGGACGCCGGTCATCTGCCAGGTCTGCGCCGCCCCCCAGTGGTGGATGTCGATCACGTCGAAGGCGCGTTCAGCGGCCAGGGCGTCGATGATCTGGGTCAGCCACAGGTCCACCCCGAGGCCGCTGGTCGTGGCGATGAGCACCAACTTGCTCTCGGGATCGGCCTGCTGCGTTGCTTGCCGCACCATTCGAACGTAATGAACATAGTCCTGAACGCTCCGCCCGGTGGCTTGCCAGCCCGGGATCTCGTTCCCCGCCTGCCAGTACTTGACGCGGACGTTGGCGTCCGCGTCGCCGATGCCGTCGCCGTCGTAGCGTTCGACCGCCGCACGCACGAAGGCCGAATACTCGTTCGGGTAACTCAGCGGGTTGCGCAGTGCCTGCATGGGCGGCGGCGGCGGGATCGGCCCCCCGCCCTCGTGAAACACGCCCAGCCAGTGTACGGCGTTGCCTGGGGCGTACACGCGCCGGACGATCCCGTCGGTGAGCCCCAGGCTGTTCCAGTTGTAACCGGCGCCGAGCGTCGGCTCCACCCAGTCCCAGAGCAGTTGCATGTTGCTCCGCGTCCAGTAGGCACCGAGGGCGCGGAAGTGGTTCTCGGCCCATGCCCAATACTGGTCGTTGCCGAAGCCCATCCGCCCCTGGAAGTAGCCGTACTCGTTGGCCGCGAAGGCGCCGAAAATGCCGAAGGCGGAATCCTCGTGCGGCGCCTGTGCGAGCGTTGGCGCCTGAACGAACGGGATGATCGCGACGGCCACGACTACGATGGTTGGTCGGAAAGTCATATGTATTCCCCTGTCAAAGATTGTGCGGCGCTCCGTAGGGCGTCCGAACACTTCTCTCGCGGCGGAGAACAATGGTCGCCGCAGTCAACAACAGAAGGCCCATACTTGCCGATCCCCACTGCGACACTGCGGGGATGGCCTGAACAGCGCACTGCGGAAGCTGCGGCGGCTGCCCGGGGTCGGTCCAGGCGAGCACGAACTGCGCCCAGTCATCGCAGTCGATGTCGTTGTCGCCGTCGAAGTCGCCGGGTTCGCATCCGGGGACGAGCGCGCCGCCGGGGCCGGTAAAGCAAATCTCAAACTGGGCAAAGTCGGTGAGATCGACGTCGCCGTCGGCGTCAAAGTCGCCCGGAGCGACGTGAAGTCCCACTAGCTCCGCCGGGGTCACGAAGCGCAAGTTGGCCCTCGCGTTCACGCGGGCCTGAACCGCGTCCATCAAGGTCACCAGACCCAATCCCTCACCGATCATCGGAGCGCCGCCGGCGGCGCGATTGTAATCGGCCCACACCCCGCCCGCATGGATGACGAAGGCGGCATAGTAGATCTGCCGAGGGTTCGGGTCCGCCGCGCGGGCCGCCAGCGTCGCGTCGAGCCGGGCAATCGCCTCCGCCGGCGTCTCGCACCGAGCCGTCCCGCCCCCGCAACCGGCGGTAACCGAGCCGTTCATGTCGATCTTCCACATCCGCACGCCATCACCGTAGTCGGCGCGATAGAGATAGTAGCCGGCCCGGGCATTGTTGATCTCCGCCGGTTCATCCTCCACATGCCCGTCGTGGTCTTCGTAGGAGATTCGGTAACCCAGATCGAAGGCCGCGTGATCGATCGACCATTCGGCGGCGGCAGTGCCCATCGTGGGAGCCTCGAGCTTGCTACCGCCCGTGAGCGTTAGGCCGTGATTCACCGGCTGGCCCTGATACATGACCTGCTGGGCGAAAAAATGCAGGTCGCTCAGTTTCTGTTGAATCCCCTCCGGGGTGTGGGCACTGTTATACCAGCAGAAGGATTGCCCCGAGTAGTAGATGCCGTGTCCTTGGATGCCGAACTCGTCCCCCCGGGCCAGGTAATTGTGCGTGTCGAATAATCTGCCCCCGTAAACCGGATCGGCCTCGGTCTGCCAGAACTCGCCGGCGGGGCAGATGAACACCTTCGGCGTTTGGCTCACGGTGTCGGTGTACGAGTCGAGGACGTTTCGGATGAGCTCCGTACCCACGATGTCGAGATCAAACGACGGCCCGGGATTGGGCTGCCCCGGCGGCGGCAGCGTAGCGGTCTGATAGATCAGCGCCGCACAGGCCAGGTTGCCCGGCTGCATCCCAAAATCACCCTCCACGTGATTGTTGAACAATATGTAAACCGGCTGCTCCGTCGGCGGCGTACTCTCCCACTGCACAAAGCGGGTGGCAATGTCCCTCGCGGTGGCGTACCTTACGTTGCCCTGGGCAACGAACCCGTCAACGTAAGTCAGGAACCTGCCCAGCGCCGCGATGGCGTCCTCGGAGACTGTCCACGTACCGGGATAGTCGTACTCCACCTGGTGACTGACAAAGCCCCAGGCATTCACCTGCTGGCTGTCCACATTTTGCAAGGCAGCCTCGAACCAGGGCTTTAGCACATCGAATTGGGCGTCCGTTAGAGGACGAAGGCCTTGGAGCCAGTTCGGAATGGCGTGGTCCACGTAAACGACCTGGCCCGCCGGGTTGTGGGCGCATACGTCACGGTTGATATAGTCCGGCCGCCAGGGATGAATGATATTGTTCGTCGCGGTGTACATGGTGTTGCCGCCGAGGCCGAAGTCCGTGCACCAGGTGGCGCCGCCAAACGTGTCGGTGGGCGACCAATTGTCGGTCTTCACCGTGAAACCGACATCGGCGGCCAATTGCACGCCGTCAGCGAAAGTCGTGGCATTGCCGGGGATGGCAGTTCGCCCACCGATCGTCGTAATGTTCTGCACGCCGGCATTGAGCAGGGCAGTGTAGCCGAGTTGGAACATGTTGCCGTTGTGGGCATGTGCCGCCACCTCGTGCCCCCGGGCCACAAGCTGCGTCAAGATGTTGTTTCCGGCTCCCTGATAGAGGCGGGCGGCGTCGGCGAACATGTAGACCGCCTCGAACGTGCCCCGTGCCCCGTGTGCTTCCAAGACGTCCGCGAGACGACTCACCGTGTGCGCGATGTCGTTGAATTCGGTCTGGGACGGGGTTGCATAATCGTTGGGCACGTGAATGTGGATGGTGTAGAAGAAATCGACTGGCGGGTACCCTTTGGCCGTACCGCCTGCGGCCAACCCAAAAGCCCCTGCGAGAAGGCAAAGCATGGCTTCCGTCGTTCTAGCGTTCATGCGGAACTCCCTGTGTGTTTCACGTCGGTGCGGGCAAGGGGCGATAGTCCCGCGCGAATGACGATGGTCGCTGCCAGCAGCAGCGACGTGACCATGACGATCAGGCCCCATTGGGAGACGGTGGGAATCGGCGCAGCGCACGAAAGCGTCGACATTTCGCGGTCGTAGTCCAGGTTCAGGCCGGGGTGGTCGGAAAGGCGCCCCGTGACCCAAGTCGGATACTGCAACGGGTCGTTCAAGGGGTAAACGGTATTGATCGGATTACCAATGTCGGCGCCGTTGACCCGCGTCCAGCAGGCCGACCCTGTTCCGCCGTAAGCGGGCGCGGTGGCTGCGTTCACCATCTCGATGGTGTGGCGGAAATAACCCGCCCCCTGGGCGTGGTCGATCTCCGCCTGCATCCGCAGATACATGCCCGGATAATTGCCAATGTGCTGGACGGCCTCTCGTTCAAACCAGAACGCTACGTTCGCTGGTGACGGGTCGGTCACGGTGCTCCAGTGACCGCAGACCTGCCTCTCCGGACCCACGTCATAAAAAGTGATGACTCGGCTATCGTGCGGACCCTCCTGGTCCACAAGGTACTTCACGGGCAGATTGGGGTAGCGCCCCAGCGTGCCCGCGCCGATCGCGATGCCGAACGAGGCGGTTTCGACGCCGATGTTGGAGGCATCCACGTTCGTCTTGGCGGCCGTGTACTCCACGATCGCCTTGAGATCGTCCTGATGAACATAACCGTTGCAGTTCTCCGTTCCCTGACTCAGCAGGTTCCCGGGTAGACCGGAACCGCGCCCCTCAGGATTGAAGACCACGACGACGAACCCGCCTGCGGCGAGGTTTTTATATCCCGGGTTGTCGGCCAATGGAGCGCCGGGGCCTGTCCCGCCCGTAATGACGATTAAGGCAGGGAAACGTTGGCCCGGATACAACGACGGTGTGGGCTGAATCACGCGGGTGTAGAGCTGATTGCCGTTCGGCGCTGTGACCCACGTCTCAATGGTTTCGGTGGTGTAGGTCGTGGGTGGGACCGCGGCGCACCCGTAACGGAACGAGACCGAACCATACTGCGTGCGCCACGTCTGTGCCGTCTGGGATAGGGTGGACCAGCGGACGCGACCATCGGCGACGTAGGGCGCGAGAGAGTCGATGAACGTACCTAGAGCGGCAATACTCTGCGGCGTGATAGAAGCCTGAGCCACAAAGAGATTGGCCGTGTAAAAACCGTCCGCCGGAACTCGCCCCGCCAGGATGTCGTCCAAGAGCTGCATGAGACCCGGCTGGCCTCCGCATCCGCCGCCGATGTACAGAAGCCGCTGGTTGGGATCGTTGACGTAAAAGTTGTAGCGGTCCTTCGGCCTCCAGATGCCGGACGACACGTCGTCATTTCCCTGATGCAGATAGGTGGCCGCGCCCCACAAGTGATCGGCCCGCCAAAAATACGACGGATAGATCCAACCGTATATTCCATTGGCGTGTTGCTCCCATCCCTGCGGATTGTCGGGCGGGTCGTAGAGGAATCCTCCGACATTTTTCGAGGGAATTACGCCCAGTTGTTCGTGGAGGTAGGCGACATCCGCATAGTTGTATAGCGTTTCGTGGGCGTGCGGGTCGATCTCGACGCCGAGGTCCTCCTTCATCCAGCAGACGATGTTCTTGCCATTCGTGTTGGTAGTGACGCTCCCCACGTCGAACATCGCCACGGCCTTGAGGTAGTTCCAATCGGATTGGAAGTTGTACGCGGCCCCCCGACTGGTGATCGTTTCCGCCAGCAGCTTCACAAGGGTGCGGTTCTGAAGATAGAAGTTTTGGTCGTCCGTATAAACCGGTCCTCCGCCACCCCCCTCTTCGTTGTGACTGACGACGGTCACGTAGACCGGCGGGTAAGCCCGGACCGCGGCGGTCGATGCCGACGCCAGGACAATGGCAAGCAAACGGAGTGTCCATCTATTTCTTCTTGTTTTCACGCGGCAATCCCGTGTTCGAGGTGACTACGATGAAAGTCTCCCTGACCAATACGCCCAAGGCCGGAAGGCTTTGACCCGCGGAGAGCGTCGGCGTTCAATTGACCATATGACTATCATCTTATCGGAATTTCGATCGCAGATCAACGGCCTTTCGCCTTGCCTGGTTTCGTGCCGCAGGCGGAACAGCCGACGGTGTGGGCAGGTCGACCCCCTCCAAGGAGTAACGTAAATACCGTTTGATTATTGCCACGTCGCAGCCCCCCGAGCGGGCCTCCCCTGGCGATCGCGCTCGAATCGGGCGGCAAAATCCGTGCCACGTCGCTCAGGTTCCCGCTCAATCGCATCCAACCCATCTTCGCAAAGAAGAAGAGTTGCTACCATGCCGAGCGACCGCGGTGCAATGTTTTGACGCCGGCCCGACCGACCACTATGCTGCCCCGCGCCGGTGCCCCGTAGGATACGCGCATCGGATGATCGCCGCGCGGATCGCACCGCGCGGCCCCCTCCTGTTTCGTAAATTCACGGGCACATTCCGCCCGTTTCTCAGGTTTACCGCCGATGGCCAACGCCGGTTCAACGCCAACACGCGCTCCCGCCGTCGTGAATCCGGAACACCCTGCGCTGCGTGGACCGAGGCTGGATATCACCAGCGGGCCGATTCGACGAACGTTGCTCGTCCTCGCTATTCCGGTTCTGGCCGAACAACTCCTCAACACGTTTGTGGGGCTTGTGGATACGTACCTCGCAGGTCGGATCAGCCCGACGGCGACCGCCGCCGTCGGTGTCGCCGCCTACGTGAGCTGGCTCGTTTCCATGCTGGTCATGCTCGTCGCGACGGGCACGACCGCGCTCGTATCCCGCTGCGAAGGCGCGGGCGATCACGCCGAGGCCAACCATTTCTGCAACCAATCGCTGACCCTCGCCGCGATCGTCGGCGCGGGCCTGGGGGCGATGATCTACGCGGCAGCTCCATCGCTTGCGGCGAGCTTCAACATGAGCGGCGAGGCCTACGACATCACCGTCACCTATCTTCGCATCGAGGCGATCGGTCACATGCCGATGAGCATTACGCTGGTCGCCAGCGCCGCGTTCCGGGGTATCGGGAAGATGCGCGTTCCGATGCTCGTGTTCGTCGTCATCAACATGGTGAACGTTGTAGCGTCGTGCAGCCTTGTATACGGCCTGGGCCCCGTGCCGGCGATGGGCGTCAACGGAATCGTCGGCGGGACGCTGGTCGCGCGTGTGCTCGGCACGGGCATCATCCTTTCGGTGCTCATACTCGGCCGAGCGGGGTTGACGCTGCGACGTCGCGAGCTGCCGATCACGCTTGCCCGCACCAGGCGGATCGTTCGGATCGGTCTGCCCGCCGCCGTTGACGGAGGCGTCATGTGGTCCGGGCAGTTCGTGTTCCTTCTCATTATCGCACGCCTCGCGCCGAATCCGCTCGGCGAGGCGTACCTCGCCGCTCACATCGTCGCCGTTCGCGTCGAGGCTTTCACCTACCTCCCGGCCGTCGCATGGGGCGCCGCGACGGCGACGATGATCGGACAGGCGCTCGGCGCGGGCGATACCCGCCGCGCGGTTCGCGCCGGCCACGAAGGCGTGCTGCAATGCGGACTGCTTTCGATCGGGATTGCGGCGTGCTTCGCGTTCGGGGCTTCGTTCATCTACCGACAAATGAGCGCCGATCCGCTCGTGCAGTCGGTCGGTCCCGGTCCTTTTCGGATTCTCGCGGCCCTACAGCCTTTGCTGGTCGTTTCGATCGTCTATGTCGCGGGGCTTCGTGGCGCGGGTGATACGCGATTTCCGCTCCTGATCACCGTCATTGGTGCATTTCTCATCCGCGTTCCGTTGGGGTACTTTTGCGGCATCGTCCTTCAAGGGGGCCTGCTTGGCGCGTGGTTGGGCATGTTTGGAGACATGACCTGGCGGGCGATCGGCGCTGCGGCGCGCTTCCTGAGCGGACGGTGGGTCCACACCCGCATCTGATGTCATCGCGCTGAGCCGCGAGCTTCAGCCTGCGCGGAACCTCGCGTGCCACGCCTATGGCACGAACTCATCGGGCGGCGCGGCCGGCTGCTCAGATGATGGCGACTGTGTCGGCTGGGCTCGGCCTGCCTGCATAGCGCGTCCGGCGGCGTCGCGGAGGAAAACAACCAGACTATCCGTCGGATCGGCGTCGGCGAGCGCCCCGAACATGACCTGGGCCTCCCCCGCTTCGCCGCTCGCGTAGCGCAGGTACGCGAGCAGCAGTATCGCTTCTCGATCCTCCGGATTCGCACCGATGTAGCGGGCGAGGGCAGTCAACTGTTCGTTAAACCCGGCCCCATTCCCGTAGAGCGAGACGACATTGAACGGGTAGTCGATCAGGTCGGGCGTTGTGGCCAGCGCTCGTCGCACCGCCGTCGCCGCGACGCCGAAGTCACCCTCGGCAAAGGTCGCAAGCCCGTAGAGAAACTTGGCCGTTCCGTCATTCTCGTCGAGCAGCACCGCGCGGATGTACGCCCGGCGTGCGTCGCCATATCGACCGGCGGCGAAGGCGCTGTTGCCCTCCCCCACCGCCGCCAAAACCATCGGATCAGGCTGCCTGGTCGCCGTGTCGGATTGCGGCTGTGGTTGCGACGGAATCGCATACGCTCCGCCCGAATTTACGGGTGCGATGGGAGCATAGCCCGTCGAGGGTTCGTCCGCGTAGGTCTGCGATGGCCCGGAGTACGCCGAGTCCGTGTACGTCGGGGCATAGTCGTATCGCGTCACGGCGTCTGGATAGTACGAAACATAACCCGAACTGCCGTAACCGTACCCGTAGGTCGGAACGAAGTAGGGATACGCATACAAATACGCCGGTCGATAGTGCCCGCCATAGTATCCGAGTCCGCAACCCGGATAAAGTTGGTTACCGTATCCGTACAGCCCGTACGAATATGGGCGACCATAACGGAAACCGTCGTGATGGTCGCGATCATGGCGATATGCGCGATCCAACAGGCGTCCCACGCCAAGTGCGGCCACGACGCCAACCGCGGTCCGTGACGGCGAATGCGGATTCGCCGCCCGATGATCGAAAACGGTAGTTGGACGCGCCGCCGGACCAACACCCTGCCGATTGTCATTGGGCGGTTGATGCCTTGATGCCGATCCTGCGGGCGCACGCTGCACCGGCGCGCGCGTGTACGACGGCGAAGTTGTTCCTGCGCGAGCTGCGTGCTTTGGCGGCGATGCTGTTCGCCCTGTGCGAGCTGCATCGGACCGGCTCGCAGTTCCAGCTCGCGATGTGTTCGCGTTAAAGGACGACGGCATACGAGAAGCCGAGGCCGCAGGCGCAGGCTTCGACGGCACGCGTGCGCTACTTCGTGCACGACTCGACGGAACCGACGCAGTTCGCGGCGCATTTCGTCCGGACGACGCAGCCTTGGCCATGCTTGTTCGCGGCGGTGTTGTCCGGGTCGAACTCACCCTGGCCGGCGCCGATCGCGGTGAACCGGCCATTGGCGGCGCGGAACGGCTCGCGGACGCCCGCGAAGCATGCTTGGAACGACCGTCGCGCTCCGCTCCGGCGTGGAGCGGAACCGCGATCAACATCGCCGCAACCAACGCGGCAACCGAAATCCAAAGGCCCCTGCTCTGCATTTTCATGGGAAACCTCCGACGGCCGATATTGCACGGCGCGCCCCTGTCGCCCTGCCAAAACGATCTCGCTTCCCTAATTAAGGGTACGCGATTCCGGGAGTCGGGTCAAAGGAATTCCAGCATCACAACGCAGTAAGTTGAGGGCTTGTTACGTCAAGAAGGCGTGCAATTCGCCCAGGCTGGCGACCGTGTGGTGCGGCTTGGACTCGCCGATGTCGTGGATGCGCGTTTCGCGGCATATCCAAGCCGTGGTGATGCCGACTTTCGAGGCTCCGCTGATGTCGCTGTGCAGCGAATCTCCGATGTGCAACGTGCGCGCGGCGCTTGCACCCATCTGCCGCAGCGCGTGACGGAAAATCTCCGGGTCGGGCTTATAGCAGCGGACGGCCTCGGAGGCGATAATCGCATCGAACCGCAAGTTGTGCTTCGCAATGGCGGTCTGAAGCGGCGCGGAATCCGCGTTCGACACGCAGCAAACGGGTACGTCAAGGATGCTCAGGAAATCAACCGCATCGGCGTGAATCGGCGGGTCGCGCCAGTAGGCTTCAAGTTGTGCTACGAACGGTGCGGGATCGGCGTCGATGCCGAAGCGGGCGAGCATGTCCCTGAGGCTGCTCAACTCGCACTCGTAAAGTGTACGAAAGGCCGCGTGATTGCTCTCCCCCACCACCTCAAAATACCGCTCGCCCCACGCGATCGCGAATTCCGCCGCGGACACCGGCAACCGGCACGCCTGCACAATCGTTCGGCAGGCGGCCTCGACTGCCTCGCGGTCGCCCGCGGCGATCGTGCCGTAGAAGTCGATGAGCACGACATCAAACTGCCGTTTCGCCCTCAATCCTCCGTGCAGACTCATGGTCCCACGAAGTATACGCCGCCGCCCGCGACCGGAAAGCCGACCGTTCATCGACAGGAGTCGGGCGCCCCGGCCGCGGCCAATACGCAGAACGGCCGAGACGGATGAACCTGGACGAAATGTTCCCGGCACAAGACCGTCCGTGCCCACGTCCGAATACGGAAGCAGGACGTCCCCGCTGTTCCGCGGTCCGCAAAGGCCGCCGGCGAACCGGCGCCCTTCGTTGCGGTCGCCAAAAGCACGCAAAAACTCATTCATACGCGAAAATGTGTCGATGAGGGTGCGTAGATATTGGGAAAAAGTCTATATCGGACCTACACCGGCTGCCGTTACACGGGGCCGCCGGCACAAGGAGCACCTCATGAAAACCATACGAAACTCAACCACGACGCAGCTCTCCACCCTCACGCTCATCACCGTCCTCCTTTGGTGGGGAAGTGCGTGCCAACAGACAATGCAGACGCCGCCCCCTGCCGACGACGGTGGGGGAACGCAGACGCCACCTCCTGCCGACGACGGTGGGGGAACGCAGACGCCGCCCCCTGCCGACGACGGTGAGGGTATCGTCCGAGTCAATATGAGGGCCGATTTTTCCAGGAGCGCGGCTGCGGAATCGAGTCCCGCAAGGGCGATCACCGTCTGTCCCTCCCCCCCGCCGCCCCAGGACGATCCCCAATTCGATCCCGGTCTTGACTGTGACGGCGACGGCGGCGTCGTTAGCTACGTGACGCCGTCGACGTTCAAGATCGCCCTTAAGAGGCTCTCGTTCGTGCAGGACGCCGGTGCAACAATCGACATCGTCGCGGATACCGGAACGCTTGCGGCTTCTCAGGTACTCGATCTCACTTTCCAGGTCACCTTGGCGGCGGATGTGCTGCCCGCCGGCAGTTATCCTGAATACGAGGCCGAGATCTACTACGTCGAGTTGACCATGCCGCTTTACGATCCCAGCGCCGTCCAGACCATCCGGCTCTATCTGAGCGATGATGACTTTCCCGAGGAGGGGAACGGAGGACACCACCAGGGCGACATCACGCTCATCGGTGACGGTGGCGGCGAACTCGGTTTTGTCTCCGAACTTTGGCAACCCGAGTTCCTGCACGCCACCCGGGAGGACATTAATGGGGCCGGCGGGACGGATGCCGAAACGGGTCATCTCCGAGGGCTGTTCGGCGATCAGCAGTTCTGGGACCGCGCCGAATCGACGCAGGGAAGCAATCGGGACATCTTCGTGTGGCGCGAGCCGCTGGGGCTCATCGTAGAAGCCGTGGACGCCACCGTCACCTTCTCTTTCAACGTGCAGGACACCTGGTTCTTTGAGGATTTTGACAGCAATCAGCGGTTCAACCCCTGCGATAACACCTCCGATGCCTGCGCCGAGGGTGCCGCCTGGGCCCCCCTGTTCAACGCCCCCGAAGTGCTGTTCGAATCATTCGAGAGCCCGGCGCTGCCGGAGGGCAACCCCATACAGTAGGGTCGCCCAACGAAGGCCGCCTTGAGCACGTCGGAATAATCGAGACGCGTGGGAGCAGCGCGCTTGCGGGTGTTGTCGTTCCGCCCCAGGCAGCGGCGCGGACTGTAGAATTATTCTGAGCCGCGGGCTTTGAGCCGCGCGAACAATCGTGCCGTAGAAGTCGATCAGAATGCAATCGCACGGGCGGTCAGGCACAGTTTTCGTCGTGTTGTGATGTTTCTCGGTCGGGCGCGGAAGCCGACGTTCCGCACTCCGGACAGACCCGCAATCCCCCACGCAGATCGTATCCGCACGCCTGACAATGGGGAAACAACCGCGCTCGACGATAATGCTCGCGCAGAAACAAAAGAGCGATTCCAGGACCAAACGCCCAAAACAACACAGCCCCAGCGCAGATGAGCGTCGTATAGCTGCCCCGTTCGCAATAACAGTTGTCCTCTTTGAACGCAAACGCCTGCACCGGCGCGGACACCGCCGCCTCGACGAAGCTGCCGGTGATCAACGCGCGGACAATCCGACCAAGCTGAGTGTAACGATCGCCGTCACGCCAATAGCGATAGAACAGCGCCGTCCAGATCGCCCACACGCCGAGCATCCCCGCCCAGATTCCGCCGACTGACGTCCAAGCCGGGCCGTAATCCACCGGAGAAAGAAACCGCCTCCACAGTCCAAACAGTTCGAGCAATAGGGCGAATGCTCCGAGCGTCAGCAGCATGGCCATCGCGGCGGCGACAATCACGGCCGACTTGAGCGGTCGCCCGTGCGCGGTGAGGCGGATCGGGAGAAGCCGCCCGGGGCGTAGAAACACCCATTGGGCAAGAAGGAGTAGACCGACAACCACCAGGGCGTTGATCAGGTAAGCGGGTTCGTCGACGCTGGGTGCCAATAATGGGGTTCCACCAAGCCCAGCGGCAATCTTGTCCGAATTGAAGATCCAAAAAAGGTAAGGCAAGAGTATCCAGCCAATCGCTGCCAGCTCGAATGCCAGCCCGACGATCAGAAGCCACCAACGCAACCTATTCGCAATGCGTGCCGACCGGGTCATGCGCTCCGCTTCACCATGCAGTTACGATGGAAGCGTAACCGCGCACCGACGATTGGTCGAACGAGCCATTGCGTCGCTCCATGCCCCGCAAAGCGGCCCTCAAGGGGTGCATCCCATTCCTTCACTTCGTTCGAGGACAAGTTTGTGTGGCGAAAGAT
>ERZ1292630.635-Hain-H41-02um-R3-635-length-35920-cov-8_pt1 | contig 21693 bp, 18 predicted proteins | sample MGYA00564408_ERZ1292630 | MGnify/ENA primary metagenome ERZ1292630 (study PRJEB36523, sample SAMEA6512641) | groundwater metagenome | collected 2019-01-08 | study: AquaDiva: Metagenomics assemblies of 32 groundwater samples
GGATCCTTCCTGCCGCGTAAAACCGTTCCTCGTATTCAACGGAGAGCGGGAAATAGTCAATGTTTTCTTTTGCGTTCTTGCTGATGACCGCAGTAGCGAGCACCACGGTGTCGCCGCATGAGACGAATACCGATCCGTTTGCCTGTCCCGCAAGCGAGTTTTTGCGCACCACGATGGTTTTATCGCCGAGCGCGAGGGAAAATTCTTTCATTTCCATTGTTTTTTCCGCAGAGAGATCGAATCCCGAAATCCAAAGCCACAAAGTAAAACGCTCTTCACGCTGTGGTTTTGTATTTGGGCTTCTGCTCTCGCCGCGATGTTACTTATTTTTTAATTTTTGCCAGTTATAAATAGGTCTCTCTCCATAACCCCCCTCTCCATTTTTTCTTTTATCTTAACGGAAGCGCAGCCCTTCATTATTGTTTATAGAAAAGGGCGTGAGGGGATTAAAGAAAAAATGGAGAGGGGGGTTATGGATTGCGCGCAAAAAGCCGATCTTATTTCCGGAAAAGGTATTTGGCCTGGTCTGCGCACAGATCGACGAAATCATCCGCTCCTTCGCGAAGTTTTGCGGAAGCGGTCTTTGAAAACGCCACCACCTCCGCTTGCTTGCCCATGCTTTTGAGTTGTTCAATAAGCGGCAGAAAATCGCCGTCCCCTGAACAAATAACGACGGCGTCCACCGAGGGTGCAATGCGCAATGCATCAACGGTAATACCAACATCCCAATCACCTTTTTTGGCGCCGCCGTAGAATGTTTGCAATTCTTTTTCCCGTGTTTCGATGCCGAGCTTCGCAAGTGCTTCAAAAAACCCTTTCTCCTCCCCCGCTTCAGTACTGATAACATATGCAATCGCCCGCACAAGTTGTCGCTGTGCGAGCGCGCTTTTGATCACTTCGCGAAAATTCACCCGGGCATGATAGAGGTTCTTTGCCGAGTGATAGAGGTTTTGGACATCAATAAAGATGCCAACGCGCTGGTTTTTTTGTTTGATGACTGGCATTATTTGCGCAATCCGAGCTTCTTCACGATTCCGTTATACCGCTTTTTATCGGTGTGATTGAGATAATCGAGGAGCGATTTTCGTTTTGACACCATTTTCAACAGCCCGCGCCGTGAATGATTATCTTTTTGATGCGTCTTGAGGTGGCCGGTCAGCCGCGTAATCTCTTCGGAAAGCAAAGAAACCTGGACCTCGGGAGATCCAGTGTCGGTTTCGTGCACCTGCACGTCTTTGATGAGTTTTTGCTTCTCTTTTGTAGGAATCATAGTGACAAAATGCAATATATCATAAATCGTTTATGAGCGCAAGCGTTGCCGGTCTGAGCATATGAAAAACCATTTGTCAAATTATTATTCCTATGCAATGAAGGGTATACTACCATCATGCAAAAATATATAGATGATTTTCTTGAATATCTTGAAATAGAGAAAAACCGGTCTCCCAAAACGCTTGAAAACTATCGGCGGTATCTTGTGCATTTCACCGCATTCGCTAACATAAAAGATCCGGCAGAAATTACGCCCGAGCTTGTGCGGAGCTATCGGTTGCACTTGCATCGCAAAGAAGGAAACGACGGCACGCGGTTGAAAGCGAACACGCAGATGTATTATCTGATAGCTCTGCGCTCGTTTTTGAAATACTTGCAAAAGCGCGACGTAAAGACATTAGCTCCCGAAAAGATAGAGCTGGGGAAATTACGAGAGCGCGAGCTCGATTTTCTCGAGCAAGCCGAAATGGAACGCTTGCTCGCGGCGCCCGAAGGAAACAACATCACTGCATTGCGCGACCGCGCGATGCTCGAGACGTTATTTTCAACCGGGTTGCGCGTGTCGGAGCTGTGCTCGCTCAACCGCAAAAACATCAACCTTGCCACCGGAGAATTTGCGGTGCTCGGGAAGGGTGGAAAGCTACGCGTCGTGTTTTTATCCGACCGCGCAAAGAATGCGCTCAAAGCGTACGATGATGCGCGCGAAGATATCGACGATGCATTGTTCGTGCGGCATGATATCAAGCAAAATGCGCGCGCCGACTTGCGCCTTACTCCCCGTTCCGTTCAGCGGATGATAAAAAAATACGCCGTGAAAGCGGGCGTGGTAAAAAAAGTAACGCCACATCAGCTGCGGCATTTCTTCGCGACCGATCTTTTGCAAAGCGGCGCGGATATCCGTTCGGTGCAGGCGATGCTCGGCCACGCAAGCATCACCACGACGCAAATCTATACGCATTACACCGACAGCAAGCTCAAAGAGATCCACAAAAAATTCCACGACAAAAACAGACCCTAAGGGGCAAGACGGTATTTTATTTTCTCATACGAGGGGATGTCGAATGTGACGATGCGGCTTTGCGCCGCGTGCTCGTTTATGGCAAATGCGCGCCGCGTGCTGGTGACGATAAAAGAAAAGGCGAGGAACGACACATAGAGATACGCCGCGCCGATCACCACCGATGCGAAGGTGTATCGGTTCTTTTTTATTTTGGAGCCCCAGTCCGTACGTTTTATTTTTTCGATGAAAGAAGGAAGGTTGATCATTGGTCTTGTTTTTTCAAATACACGGCGCCCGTTGCGTGCGCGACAAGAGTTCCCCCCGTATCCGTGAAGGTTAGTGACACGCCTCGTATCGCGACAAGATACGGAGCATTTTCGATCATGGTTAAAAAAGAAAGAATCGATTGCTCTCCTCCCTCAATGCGAAAAGTAATGCCGAGCTCTTCAAGCGCCTCGGTTGTGTTTTGATTCGGGAACGAGGCAAACGCAACCGAAAGCAGCACGTTTGTTTTTGCCGCCGCACTCATAAGAAAATCTTCAACCGCGGGGACGGTGTCGATGGTGGGGGTTATTGCTTCAAGTTTTTCCGTAACGCCTTTCAGCATTTCATGATCTTGCTCTGACCGGTCAAGCGTGCCGTATTGCGCGGTAAGCGCGGCAAATTCATTGCGGGCGGCAACGATGTTTTCTGTGGAGTTTGCAATGCTTCGTGCAAGAAAAAACAGCGCAAGCAAGCTTACAACAGAAATGGCTGATGTGCGTAATGCAAGGATGACGGTTCGTTTCCCTATGTTTAATGTATATTCTTTTGCGGTCATAGGTTTTATTGTGCGAGTGAGAGTGAAATATCAAGCGGGATACTGAGCCGTTGCATTGCGCCCAGCGGAGGAACGGAGATGTTTGCGTACAACGAATTGCTTTCAAGCGATTTCCGGAAAGCGATCGCGCTGTCGCGCGTCGCGGCGACAAGGGAAACACGAAGATCGATTCCCGATGGAGCGACGGTGATCGATTTCACGACGATGCCGTCATAGCGGAGCGACGGAAGAACTTTTTTCAGGAGCGGAGAAAACGCAACGATCGAATCATGTGCCTGTGCGACGGCGCCGACAGCAGCATTGAAGCGCACCGCTTCTTGCTCAAGCGCCGCAACCCGTTCGTTTTGCACAGCGGTTGCCTTAAGACGGGAGCTCTGTGTGAGCGCGCTTTTCCCAACAATATTTAAAAACAGCAGTGTTGCGCCAAAGAGCATGACAAAAAGAACAGCGGTGGTATTGATAATATCCGTCCACAGCGATATGTAAGAGAGAAAGCGCCGCTTGCGATATGCCTCCTCGGTGCCGATCGGCAGAAGGCTGATGAGCGCATCTTCTTCCCGACGGATAAGTCCGCGCAGTGCCGCGCCGAATGCTGCTGCGCATGAATCTCCTATGGGGATGGCGTGCGCGAATCGCGCTTCTTCAACCGCGATGCCGAGCTCTTCATGAAGGGCGTCGGCAAGTTCCTTTTTTTGCGGGACATGCGCAAGGAGAACGGCGGCGGTTACGGGAGCTTCCGATGAAAATTCCGTCGCGTAGTAATTGAGCGCGTGCGTTGCTTCGGTCGCACAGATGTTTTTAAGCGTTGCAAAGTCGTATGAAGAAGGAAGCGGTACGGTGCGGGCGAAGAACAAGTCGTTTTTAGCCGCAATGGAAAATTCAACACATTCTTGTGAAACACGGATAAGCAGACCTGCTTTGTTTTCGAAGTTAGTGATCGCGCGGAGGGTCGCGGGCTGCGGTGTTTCAAATGCAAGCGGTTCAAGCCCCGCTCCCTCGCACGCCTCCACGAAGTCGCGGATATATGGACGCTTGGCGAAGCTCAGTAATACATCTTCATGATATGCATTGTGCGCGCTCAGCGGCTGCCAGTCGTAGTAAATTTCTTTCGTATCAATGGGAAACGACGTCTTTGTCGTTATATACAGATCCGTCGCTTCTTTGAGCTGTTCGGCGCTGACTTTAGGGAATTTGATGACATCGGAAAACACGCTCAAGGACGGCAGTGCAACGATGACATATTTTGATTTAAACACATCTTTCCCCGAGTGCCAGATCGTTTTGAGAGCGGCCGCGAGCTTTTGCTTGTCGAGCACGGTGCCGTCTTCCGCAATGATGCCAGGAGGGATCACCGCTTCCTTTTTCGTGCCGTTGACGACGCCTTTTTTATCTTTTTCGAGCAGCACTGCGCACACGCGCCCGTGCGCGATCTCCATGCCGACGATCTTTTCAACTGGATTAAAAAGTTGCGCTAAGTCCATGATGTTAGATTTCCTTCCACGATACCTGCGTTATTTTACCATTAGTTGCGGTGACATTCAAAATGACTTCGATCGTTCGTGTTGTGTTGTTGAGCGTTCCGGCGGCGATAACGCAGTCTTGGGCCGCGCTGATCGACTGCGAGCAGGAAGATGCCGTGTCTTTTTCCACGATCACTTTCGTGCAGAGCGCGCTGCCATTTTGCGTACATCCCGCGGGAATATAATATCCCGCTGAAGAAAAGTTTTTGTTGCGCGCGATGCGCAACTGAGCGTCTTTGGTGCCCGATTGAGCGGCGGCAAACGCTTCGCGCGAGTCGCTTTGCGCTTGCGACATAAAACCCTCAAACAAGCCCGACGAGGTCATAGAAAGTCCCATCGCAAGCAGGATGATAATGACGGCAAGCGTTGTGGCAAGAAGCGCTGCTCCCCGCTCTTCGTGCATAGTATAGGACGTACGTCCGATATTATTTATTTTTAAGCGTCGCAGTTGATGTAGCATGTTTGGTGTAAAGGAATTGGCTGTTGTCTGAATTATACTCCACGGTTATGGCAAATTGGGTTGAGGTCGCCTGCACGCTGGTGTTGGACAGCGAGGTGTTTTGGAGCGTTTTGAAATTAAGATAGGTCACTTTTACTTTGTCAGTGGTGATGTTTTGTACGGGGTTTGCGGCAACCTGTTTTTGCAAGGTCGTTCCCGAAAGCGAATACTGCACATTCTGTCCTCCGACGACCGCAGTAAGCGAAGTCGCCGAGCTTCCTACTGAAGGCGACAATATGGCGGTCGCTTGTTGTGCGGTGCGCGCGATGTCTTCCATTGCGAAGCGCAGGTTTTGTTGAACCTCCGACTCCACTTTCGAGCGCGTCCATCCGAGCGTCGCATGCGACAACACGCCGATAAAAATAGCGGAAATAACAGAAAAGATGCTGATGTAGATCAGGACTTCAATGAGGGAAAACCCGTTTTGCGACCCCTTAATTACTCTACCGCTATCGCGCTTGCTCCACTCGATGTGAGAATGTTGTAGTACCATTTTTTATTATCCGGATTAAGGTGAAAGCTCGCGGCGGTCCCTGTATCGCGACCTTGCGTCCCGTACGAGCGCCCCCTAGAAAGCGATACTCACGCCAACGGCGAGCGTAGTAGGAGTAATTACCGGCAAGATAAATTACGCCAATTTATATTCATTTGAAAGACGAAAAGATGTTCACTAGACCGAATTTGCCGAGTAAAACAAAAAGAAAATCAAAGAAAGAAAGAAATTTTTGCGGAGGTGGATTACTTATAACATTGAGAACGCTTTTTCCCGCGAACATTGTCCCATCACTCAGATTCCCGGATACAATTAACTCATTTTTGCCAATAGTTACGATTTTTTGAACCTCGTCCCTCCCGAACTTCACCATCAAATCTGCAACCCCATTTTTATTATAGTCGCCTATGGCAATGGGAGTTGATAACGCAGGGATTTGTTCATTCATTTTTACTGTCGAAACATCAATATCGTTTACTTTGTAGAGGGGTGGAAGTTCAATATATGCGGTAACATAGTTCCCTTTACTGGAAAGATTGAGCGTGTTGGGGTCAATATTCACAGATGCATCAAGTGTGTATGTTGCCGCTTTTTCTCCGCACCCGCCTTGTAAGTTAAGTGTGAATAGTGTGACCGTTCCGGTTGCGATCTGGCCGAAGTTGTCTTGGTTGACGGCTCCAACGCACCCTTCTTTAGCGTATGAAATTCCGGAGTTAAACTCTCCTGTGCCGTTACCGGTAATTAAAACAGTGTATTTCCCTGGTTGCGGGTCAATAATAGCCGCAAGTTCAAGGTCGTTTCTCCCGCTATAGATGCCTTTTGTAATTTCGTATGCTTCTGTTTGCGATGGCGTGTCGAACCCAAGTTTTTTACCGTCGGGACCAATTACAAGTAAGTCAGCGGGAGATGCGAGCGACACTGCAAGCATTGCATTAGGAAAACGAGGTGTATATGCGGGAGTGGTTGTTGCTGCGCCTCCCAAAAACGTCAGAATCTCATTAAAAAAAGAGTTTGGCAAATTCGTGTGCTCCAAGAAGTTTTCGGCCCCCCTTGTTGTTTTTGTTTTTACTTCAAAAGGAATATTTGCTTCTGTTATCTTCGCGCTTTTTTGGGATAGCACCGTGACATCGCCTGAAAGATTGTTTTCTTCAAAGAGCGGTATCGGTTGGCCGTCGGGATAAGGTTTGAGCGGGTTGCCTGAAAGATTGTCAGGGTTGGGATACAAAACCCTGATTGTTTCAAGCGTAGAATGTCCTTCGCCGGCAAACACCTTTGATAGTACCGGATTAGTGAGTTTTGTAATGTTGGGGCGGGCATTGATGTCTTTAAGCAACGTGTTTTGCCACAGCATACTTACAATGTCGCGCGTATTGCCAAGCTGATCTTTGAGATAGTCGAAGGTGGGCAATAATTCTTGCACCGAAGGGAAAAAGCCGTGCGCGTACGCCACAGTCCCCATGCGCGCATAATGTACGCCCATTTGAAACAACCTGCCGCCGGCAACTTTTTCCATTACCGTTCCCAGAATACCAAACCAGCCGTGAGTAAGGTCTGCTCCTTCCCAAAAGTAGTATGCCTCGGGAGAGCCATGATTGGGGGTGCCGACGAAAGCTAATCGAGCTACATCATTTCGATACAGCGTGTCGTTTTGAATGTATGAACGCGCTACCAACCCGCCCATGCTGTGCGCGATAATGTTGACTTTAGACGCGCCCGTTTCCGCTTTTGCTTTGTCAATGCAGGGGATGAGGTAATGCTCCGCATTGTATTGATTGTTATTCCGCCAATCGTAAGGACATTTGTATGACGGATGTCCTGTTGCCGGCAAGAACGTCTTGAGAAGTTGCCATGTATGCGGCAGATACCCTAAGGCATCCAGTTGTTTCCATATCCATGATTGAGATTCCTCCGTGAGCGATAATTTATTTTGCTCGATGGGATTAGGATTTATGAACGGCTCGAAAAAATTGCCAGTCCACGAACCGAGGATGCCGGGGAGGAGGATGGTGGGCGGCGGTAAAAATCCTTCAACTACTGAAATTGTTCCATCACCGGAGTTGGCAGTATAAATACGATTCGTGGCACTGTTAACAGTTGTTGCTGCGGGATCTAGTCCAACGCTGACCGTTCCTATAATTTCACCAGAGGCGCTATCCACGGCGATAATAGTATCATTTTCTTTAACTAGATAAATAATATTTATTATTTCATTTAAGGTAAGATTCGAGAGGCTGCTCTGAGTACTTAATTGCGCAACATTCTTGCAGTCTACTTCAACCCGCCATCCATACCCGCTTACAAAATAATAGTCAAAGAGAGAGTAGGAAACAATTTTTCTGTTCTCATTTAATATCAGAAAGTTTTTTGTTTTTTTGTTTGCTGTTGTAGAGATGGTTTTTGGAAATGAGACAGAAGGACAATTAGCAGGATATATTGGAGACAAAAAAGGGGTCAATCCTGGTTTTATAAGTCGCCAAGAAGTCTCGCCATTACCTACGCTTATTACAATGTTCTCATTGATACTAAGATCTAAATTTTCAATTACTGGCGACATAGATCCTTCGGTGGTTTCGGAGCTTGAGACGCCACAATTGCCGAGAATTTCGAAATCTAAACGATAGCAAGTGTCGACGTAGTACCATTTTTGGTTATCATCATTAAAATGTTTTGTGATTAAAAAAATCAGATTGCTATCATTGCTAATTGACATGTCAGCCGATTTGAATGGTTTACTTTGCCGCGGCCTTGGAAATGGTCCAATAAAATTCGATAGGACAGCGTTGGTATTTCCATTAATGAGAGTTCTTAAAAAATAATACCCATACTGATCATGGCCATTACTCAAAACATAAACCTTATTGGCTGCGCTGTTTACAGCAACCGCAAGAGGAGTGCCGTTGATTGGGATTCTAGAAAGAATTTGATTAGTGATTCCATTTATTACTGCAATTTCATTATTAGCCGCATCTGCTACATAAATCTTATGAGTAACTTCATTAACAGCAATAGCAACTGGTTTAGCAGAATTACCCAGTGGAATGGTATCAATAAGCCCTGCGGCATTTGTCTGAGATGCGCCAAGCCAAGAAAGAACAAAAATAAAAACGAAGAATAGTTTTCTCATGCGTTATTTGCGAGTTGTTACCTGACTTCAAAAGTAACTGTTCCTTTGGAAGTGCTTATCGAGAGCCACCACTGGACATCTTTCGACTCTGGTGTGCTAGAAAAGAGCAAACTGGAAATAGTTGCATCAGTAAAACTGGCTCGCTCCCGCAATATTTTTATAAATTCCCCGGAATCTTTCCAGTTTTGCGGAAGGGCGACGCCCGACGCCTCTGATGTAACTTCTTTTTTGGAAACAATATTTTTCCCCTGCAATATTACTTCGTATCCCGCGCCCTTTTTATTTGGTGAAGAAAACATCACCTGCCATGAGCTTGATTTCCCGTCGAGCGTGAGCGCGCCGAGTGATTTAACAAACACGAGGAGCGCGGTGCTATCCCATTGTTCGGCAACGAGCGTTGCCGCGGCATATCCGCCCTTGAGCGTGAGTTCGGCGCGCGGAACGATTACTTTTTCTTCTTCGCTTTTTGGCACAAGCGGAACAGCAACGGCGCCCTGTTCAAGTATGCGCGCATCTGCTGTGTATACTTCTTGCGTGTCAGGAATGACAAGCGTTTCTTCAATAACGCGCGGCGATCCTTGTATCGCGACCTTGCGCCCCGTGCGACTGCCCCAGAAAGCAATGCCCGCGCCGACGGCGAGAATAACAAGTGCAACGATAACGATAAAAATATTTTTCTTCATGATTAGTGTAAGTAGTATACCACCAAATAGGTTACGGACTCCAATTTACGATGACATCGGTGACCGTTGGCGTGTTTATGCCGGAGCTCGTGCAGTTGCTTGCGGTATCAGAGCACAAAATAACTTTGTACCGGAAATAGCGTTTATTGGTGTGTTCGGCGCACGCGATGGTTGAGGGCGTGTCGGGAGCCGGCTCGTAAAATTCGCTTTGCCCGCAGGTGCCGTCGCCATTTGCATCCCCGATGAATGTCCATGGGCCGTCTCCTTCCGCGTCGGTCGCAAGCTGTAATTGCACTTTCGTGTTTGCCAGCAACGCATCTCCTTTCCAGAAGATCGAGTTATACGCCGCGCCGTCGGCAACAGCGGTATCAAAGGTGGATGATTCGACATATCCGCTTGCGGCGTATCCGCCTCCGCATGGTGGCGGTTTGTACCGGTGCGTTTCTAAAGCCTTCGCCCCGAGCCCGTATATCGTCATCCCCGCAGGCACCGAGAGATTCAAGGTATACGAATACGTTCCCGCGCTTTGCGGGTTGATGGAGTTTGTCGGATCTTTGTACAGTATTTCAAACGGCGTGGGAGTCGTGCTGACGTTCGGAAGCGCAAACGCCTGCTCGGTCGCCGGGGCATCATCGATGCGCGCCGTGAGCGAGCCGGTGCCCGTATACACGCCCGACAATGCGACATGAAGTGATTTCACCGGATCGGTAATGCCCGAAAGATTGTCGCCGAGATACAAAGAAAACACAGAGCTTGTGCTCACAGGACCCACGATCGAGTTAAACGATGTCGTGATGTGCGTTTCGGTGGTTTTGACCTTTTCATTTGCCGGCTGGCCGTCTGGGCACGCCGGCGGAACGTGTTCATGGCTTTCTAAAGCCTTCGCCCCGAGCCCGTATATCGTCATCCCCGCAGGCACCGAGAGATTCAAGGTATACGAATACGTTCCCGCGCTTTGCGGGTTGATGGAGTTTGTCGGATCTTTGTACAGTATTTCAAACGGCGTGGGAGTCGTGCTGACGTTCGGAAGCGCAAACGCCTGCTCGGTCGCCGGGGCATCATCGATGCGCGCCGTGAGCGAGCCGGTGCCCGTATACACGCCCGACAATGCGACATGAAGTGATTTCACCGGATCGGTAATGCCCGAAAGATTGTCGCCGAGATACAAAGAAAACACAGAGCTTGTGCTCACAGGACCCACGATCGAGTTAAACGATGTCGTGATGTGCGTTTCGGTGGTTTTGACCTGATTGGCGGCAAGCGCGAACGCGCCGAGCGCGAAAAAAAGCGCGAACGCACTAAGGAGTGTACGCATAAGTGACGATGAGTTTTGCCGAAGTGATATAGATGGTGGTGTTTGTTTGCGGTGTGATCGTCAGCGTGTTGCTTGCATTTACCGTCGCAACCCGGTGCGTGATCGTGAAATGACTCGTGCTTGATGCGGGAAGCGTATATGTCTGTGATGGCTCGCTGTTGACCTGCACGACCACGTCTTTGGACGATGCACCCGATGTGTAAATGCCGGAGATCTCTATAAGCGCGCTTTTGGTGGTGGTCGCGGTCTCGGGCATAGTGGTATTGAATGTCTCGTTCAATGGCGACCCGCTGGTTATAGATGCCTCTTTCCCTACGATATGAAACACCGCGGTTTTTGCCGGCTGTGAAGGGCATGCAGAGGTGGTGAAGTCCAAAATGCCGGTCGTTCCCTCGATGTTGCCGGCATCACGCGAGCGGGCGCGGTAATAATACAGCGTTGCGCAGGTGAGGTTGGAAACGGAAACGCTGTGGTCGTTCGTCTTTCCGTTGGTTTCTGCGGGCGTGTCGGTGATCGTGGTGAGCGTACTGCCGGCAAGCCCCGAGTCGGTGCCGTATTCAAGCTGGGTGGTGGCGAGCTCGTCGGTGCTCCATGCGATGGTGCCACCGTTCATGCTTGGCGTTTCGATTATATTAGAAATGACCGGTGCGGTGACATCCACTTTGAGGTCGGTCGCATTTTCTGAATTACAGCCGGAACTCGGATAGCATTGCCATGTGGTGCTGAAATAATCCGTACTTGATTTGTTATATCGCGCCCGCGTCTGCCAGTGGTAGAGGTCGTCGGCGCTTGTCGTTGCGGCAGAAACGGTGATAGTGCCGCCCGAGTACGCGGAGCCCGACCCTTCAAAACAGTAGGGGTTGCCCGCGCACGTATTGGTGAAGGTAGATGCGCCGCCCGTGGTCGGCCGCATTTCCACTTGCAGATACATCGTGCCGCCGGTAACAGTAGAAGAAGTGTCTCCTGAAAAATACACGGGCGTGCTCGAGGCGATGCCGCCGGTAGCAATAAGGTCGGTGATTCCCGCGTTGCGCGCTTGTTTGAGCGTGGCGGGAGTTGCTGGCGTCGGAATGTCAACGGAAAAGCTTGAGCCGTTTGAATCATAGCCGTTTGATTTCAGTACGACATTGCCGGTCACTGCGCTCGCAGGCACCTGCGTGTTCATCGCGGTAGCGGTCCAGCCGGTAAACACGGTCGCATCCACCGCGCTGGTGAATGTCGCTTTGTTATTCGCGTCAAACGACGAAGGGCACGTTCCCCCGTTTTGGCAGAAGTGGTTGCCGTCAACTTGCACTGCCGCTCCCACTTCTCCGTTTCCGGGCGTGAAGCCCGTAATGCGTGGCAATATCCGATATATCCCCCCCCCGTAAGTATCCAAAGCGCTACTGTTGCCGCCAGCGCCTTGATAAACAACAATACTGCCGGTATTAGAATTATCGGTGATGGCGGTGGGAATCCGTATCTGAATAGCGCTATTGCCCCAGGAAACGATGTCGCCTCCGGAAACTGTTGTGCCGAGCACTGTCACCGAGCCGGTTCCTTGCGAAGAGCCGAAATGATTACCGTTTAAAGTGATAACGCCATCAGAATCAGAAGCGCTGTATTCTCTGGCGGCATTGATGTAAGTTGTAGGATTAGTAGCGTCGGTAATATCCGGATACACATACATATCCTGGCTGGCGTTGTCATCAGTCGCGCCGATTCTCACCAATAAAGTAGCCGCGCCGCCGTAACTGTCACCGGAGGAATATTGAAAATCAGTTATGGAAATTGAAGTAGCGGAAAATGTGGTGTTGGTGCAGGAAACAACATTACCCACCCCGCCGATAGTCACTCTGTTACTCGTACCGTCGCAGGTTGTTCCAAATCCCGCGCCATTGATGGTGATACTCTGCCCGATGCGCGAGCCATTTAACGGTGAGGTTATTGGGTATGTGATGGAGGTGACGTTGGGGCGGACGGTGGTGGAGCCCGAAAGCGCGACGGGATACGTTCCTGCTTTCGCCGTGCTGTTTTGCAACGTAAAATCGGCTGAAGAAGTTATTTCAAGATCGATCGCCTGCCCGCCAACGGCGCTTGAAGAAACATCAAACACCACATAGACGCATGTATAGTTCGCGCCGACGGTCACTGGAATGGTGAGCGAGGATAATGCCATTTTTTCAGAGACATTGAATGTTCCCGATACCAAAGTTTCTGTGCCGTTGTAGGTGCAGGTTGCCACGCCGCTTTCGTACCGTACGCCGGCGTTTGTGCTTAAAGTTACGTTTGCGTTCACGGAGCCGGTTTCGGAAATCGTTAAGGCGGTGATCGTGTCCGCGCTCCCCGTTGTTTGCTGGAAGCGAAATACCGCGCCGATATATTGTCCGGTTGAGCCCGAATCCATAGGGGTTGTCTGCGTTCCTGATGCATCGGCGGTCACTGCGGGCGGCGCGTTTATGGTTATCACGCCGGGAGAATAATCATTCACGGCAGGGTTCACGCCGTCATTGGTGATGCCATATACATAATAGGTTCCCACTGTCATGCCGGTGGTGTTCCACGAACAGGTCACGCCCGTGCCTTCGGCGGCCGTTGCACACGCACCGGTGATAGCGACGCCATCAAGCCCTGTTGCGTTCGTGTCGTAATACATCGCCGCAGTCACCACATTATCGGGATCGGCCAAGTCATACGTGATGTTGTAAAGATCGCCGACATTGACGGTGTCACCTGTGCCGTCGGGCTGGCTTACCGTGAGCGTGGGCGCGACATTACACGTTCCAGAGCTGAAGGTGTAGTTGGTAGACCAGCTTGACCATTCCCATACATACGCGTCCGCCCCGCCGTTGGCGTTGTCCATATACCGCGCGCGACCTTTGTAGGTGGTGCCGCAATCAAGCTCCGTTTGGCCGGCGTCGCTATTGGCAAAAGTTCCGTTGGTCGTATTTACGGTCGTGCCTATTTCCGCTGCGCCTGATGTCCGCGTCCATTCCGGCGTTGTCCAGTCGCCGTCGCTATTGTGTGCTATCTGCCATTGCGTTTTTTGATGCCCATCGGCATCGGTGCCGTCTGAAAACGCGGTGCCCGAAAGTGTCGGGTTGTTGCTTCCTCCCGCGGAACTGCCGGTCGGCGTGGACGGCGCAAATTTTATATTATACGTCAGCGCGTTTGAGGTAAAAGTTCCCGCGCCGTCTCCGTCAGAAGTTAATATCAAATTGCCGTCAGTGGCTGTTGCCGGAACAGTAATGGTCGTAATTGAAGTATGCCCCCAAGCGGAACCGGTTTTTCCAGAAACTGCATTAAAAGTAATATCTTCCGTGCCTTCAGGCGAACCAACACAAGACGCATCCTGACATAAATGATTGCCGGTAATACTCACTCCACCCTGACTTTGCCCTCCTTTAAGATTTATTGGTCCAGTAGAAATAATTCTTGGCAATATCCTATAAATACCTCCGCCATAAGTATCGGATGCGGATGAATTTCCACCGGTGCCTTGATAAGAAATTATATTGCCTTGATAATCAGCCGCTCCGGCACCGCCGTCACCAATGGTCGTTGGAATCCGTATCTGAATAGCGCTATTGCCCCAGGAAACGATGTCGCCTCCGGAAACTGTTGTGCCGAGCACTGTCACCGAGCCGGTTCCTTGCGAAGAGCCGAAATGATTACCGTTTAAAGTGATAACGCCATCAGAATCAGAAGCGCTGTATTCTCTGGCGGCATTGATGTAAGTTGTAGGATTAGTAGCGTCGGTAATATCCGGATACACATACATATCCTGGCTGGCGTTGTCATCAGTCGCGCCGATTCTCACCAATAAAGTAGCCGCGCCGCCGTAACTGTCACCGGAGGAATATTGAAAATCAGTTATGGAAATTGAAGTAGCGGAAAATGTGGTGTTGGTGCAGGAAACAACATTACCCACCCCGCCGATAGTCACTCTGTTACTCGTACCGTCGCAGGTTGTTCCAAATCCCGCGCCATTGATGGTGATACTCTGCCCGATGCGCGAGCCATTTAACGGTGAGGTTATTGGGTATGTGATGGAGGTGACGTTGGGGCGGACGGTGGTGGAGCCGGTGATATTTTTGGCTACCGTATCGGTATTGGTCGCGTCGGTAGTAATGTCGGTTGATGGATTTGTGATCTGCAAGTCAGCGGTCAAGCCGCCGGCAACTGTGGTGGCGATATCGGCGACCGTATATATGTAGTAGGTGTTGCCCGAGGTCATTGCAAGCGAGCCGGCAATAGAAGAGCCAAGCGCTCCCCCGCCGCCGTCCGTACACACCGTGTTAAAACATGATTCTCCTCCCGAATATGTTCCGTCGGTGTCGTAGTACAGCCGGACATCCGACAGGTTGCCGGCAGTGCCGTTGTTGGAAACTTTGATATTCGTAACGCTTGCCGTGCCGGCATTGATGGAAAATGTGAATGCTCCGCCCAAATGCGTATTGCTGACGCCGGAATCTATCGGAGTTGTCTGGCTTCCAAAAGTGCTCACGGTCAAAATCGCCGCCGGCGCAGACGGCGTAAATGTTCCAATAAGAACTCCCACGTCGTAGTTGCCGTTGGTATCTTTTTGAAAAGATTTGTAGGTGTACGCTTGACCGTTGGTGAGCGCGGTTGTGGTGCAACCAGCACTTCCGCCGGTGCCGTCAATTTTTGAAAGAGGCGTTGATACGGCTGACGAAACAACACAAGCAGTTGTTGCGGCGCCATTGGCGGCGCCGATTGTAGCGGTTGAACCTTCAGTCGGCACTTCCGATCCCGCAGTCCCGCCCGTCCATCGATAAATTACCGAACCGCTTGTGGTATTAAAATCAGCAGAGTTTGAGCTTGTCCAATTTATCGTATTTGCCGCATTGCCGGCCGCGCCGCTCACCGCAGTCGCGCCGCTGGGCGAAGCATTATCAAGAGTAAGCGCGTTCGGGTTGGTGTCGCTTCCAGTATGTATGTTCGGTCCCGCCCATGCCGTAACAGGAGCGGTAATGGCATACGCGCCACCCGCCGGCGCGGGCATCGCGGCGTGTGATAACGGCGTTGCGCGCACTTTAAAAGTAAGAATACCCGTTCCCGCTGTTAAGCCCGAAACAGTAATAACATTAGAACCGGTAACCGGTGATGCCGTCGAACCCAAAACGGTATTCGCGCTGTCGGTAATCGCCAACAAGCCAATGCCGGCATTAGTAGAAAGATTTACCGTCACCGAAGTTATCGCTTCTGTCCCGCTGTTTGTTTGTAAAGTAAATAAATCTACATCGGTCGCCGCGGCGCCCGGAGCAATGGTCGTTGCCGCCGGGTCGGAACCCGTGGCAAGAGTGGTCGTTGGCGCCGGCGCAACTTTTGCCCAGTCAAACCAAAATGGCTGTGAAGTAATAGAGCTCACGGTTAGTTCCACAGGGCTGCCTGTTGATGCGTTCCACGTAGAAAGAGCAGTGGTCGCGCCTCCGGCCGCACCGTTATAATTAAGCCGAAGACTAAAAAGGTCAGATGCCGAGTTCGTAAGGACAGCCAAAAGCTGCGCGGGATTGCTCGGATTTCTCAACACCTGTACGCTTTGCATGGCGGTTGCAGGAGCCCCTGTTGGCGTAAAACTCGTAGTCGTGTTCGTCCTCCACGCGGCACCGACGGTGTCGTAATAAATATATCTGACGCCGGTCGTGGTCTCCGCATATACGCCGACCGCCATACGCTGTGTTCCGCTCACCACCCAGTCAATATCCACGTGCATATCGCCCGCCGCGGTTGCAAGAAGTGTCGCGTCGGCTGCTGCCGCCGTCGTCGCCCCTACGGCGGTTCCAGACCACAGCCAAGCAGAAAGATCAGCGCCTGCGTTTCCTTGGGCGAGACACGCGATTGCATTAGAACCGGGGTCGGGCGCGCAAGCGACATTGGTAGCGTCGTCCAGCGGTCCTGCGGGTGTCAATACTCCAGACCACGTACACGGCAAAGTGGCGGAGCAGGTGGCGTACCGCCAACCGTTTGTGCCGTTCGCTCCGGTACTGGTGCCCCATGCAATAAAAAGGTCGCCCGAAGTAGTTTCAAACGCCAGGTCAAACACTTTTGCGGCGTTCGCGCCCGCAGTTCCTTGAAGCTCAATAGACAAGTCGGACCAGCCCTGTGCCGCCCCTGCGGGAGATTCATTACCCCAACCGGCGTTCCATATCATTGCTTCAAGCTTGCCACCGGCAGTAGCATTCGCGTCAGAAAACGCCGCCGCTAAAACATTTGACCCGGCCGTCTGTCGCGCTTCAAGTTCAACCCAAAGCACAATGCCCGTAACAACCGCAGGGTTTAAAACGGTTGGACCCGTCCATGAACCCGCGCCGCATCCCGCGCCGGTTTTGCGATAATAGGAAAGTTCATTGGTTGTTGCGGTATTTGTGGAATACAAAACCATCGGGATACCGCTTGTTTTTTCAAATTCAACATCAAACCTTCTTGTCGCCGCAGTGGTCCCGATTGTCACATTCGCGATATCTTTTGTCCATGTGGATCCGGCTCGGCAAAAAATATCCAATTTACCGGTTGACGATTGCGTTGCCAACACGGTCACATCTTCAGTCGGCGACTCTTTTGCCACGGTCCATCCGACATTTGCCGTACCCGCAATGCCCGTGGTTGCCCCGGCACTCCATGAGTTTGAAGATGCCGTATAAAAACTACTCCACGGCGCGGCGTTCGTGCTTTGCCCGTATTCTATGCGCGCGTCGCCCACCGCCGCATACGCATCTTGAATGCGAAGACCATCCGCAATTTTCTGAAACGGTATAAAGGTATCAACCACATTACTGTCCTTGTGCGCCAGCCAGACCGCATCAACCACGTTGCGGTCAACCGCAAATTGCCGCACAGCCGCGGATACAATATCAAAAGGCAGGTTGGAAAATAAAAGCCCAAAGATAAAAAAGAATACACATACATTTTTTGAGAGACGAAGAATAAATTTCATAAGGCGCCGTTATTTTACTTTTCGTAGTTTACAATATAAGTATACACCTTTTCGGATATTTCTTTCATCTGCTTTTGCGCTAATGAGATGTCCTTGCTATTTATCATTACCGTCAAAAGATATGGCCGGTGAGGCAAATAAATTATTCCCGAATCTAAAAACACCCCCTTATCATCACCGATTCCAATTTTATGGGAAAATTGTATGTCTGACGGAAATCCGCTGCCGATGTATTCTTTAAATTTAGTTTCCGTCATCAAAGACAGCAGTTTTTGAGAATTTTCTTCGGAAAGATACGAAGCATTGTAAAGCGCTCTAAACATTACCGAATATTTTTTGGCGCTGATTTTGCCTTCGGTTGAAATAAATTCCGTCAAACCAAGATGATCGTATACATCCTGAAATTCGCTCGGCTCCAGATTTCTTACCAAAATAAAATTCGCCGTATTGTCGGACTCGGTGAGCGCCAGCGTAACTAATTCTTCTATTGCTAAACGCGTGCCCATCGGCTGTTTGTAGAGTTCGCCAAAGCGCTCATTTTTATCAGACGGCATAATCACCAGCTCATTTTTCCATTTCCATATTCCCTTTTCAATTTTTTTCACCGCCGCCATCGCCACCGGCACCTTAAGCAAACTCGCCGGCCAAAACTCAACATCCTTATTTACCGCGATGTTGGCGCCGGTCGGCAGATATTCAAAATAAATGGAAATATCTTTGTTTTTGCCGAGTTCGCTCAACTCATCGCGAAGCGGCTGGATATTGATTATGAGATCTTCCTGCTTGATAAAATTCCGCGCCGGATTAAGAAGGGTGTATGCGTTTCCGTTGTCTGCGGGAACGCCAATCTTATTATTACCAAAAAACAAATACGCATTCAGCGCTGCCGATAGCAAAAACCCTAATGCTAAAAGCACGGCGACATATCTGCAGGATCTTTCATAGGGATCATTTTTTCCTTTCATAAAAAACGCATACGGTGTTATTGAATGATGTCGGACGTCGTTACTATTATGATTAAAAATATAAAAATTGTTATTTACCGAATCCTCGTCATTAAATTCAAATAAATCGTGGATAAAACGAAAATGATCCTGTTCATCAAGAAAGATCTTTCTTTTATCAACGCCTCTGTTTAATACATGAATCAGTTCCATTTTTTATAATTAACGACGTCCGACGTCGTTAATGGGGGTTATTGGAGCTTGATGACAGCTGAATTACTGATATCGATGTTGGATTGTGCGGAAAAATTCGTGCCGAAATCCCCGCTTTCCCCCGATGTGGGGTTGCTTCCTCCGTTTACCCACGACCCTTGCGTTGCGGCGGTATTACGCGCGCGCATGAGATATTTTGTCGTTGTTGCCGCGCCGATAGCAATGCCCCCGTCATTTTGCCATGAAGCGACGATGGTCGCTTTTTGCGTGGACGGGTCGTTGGCACCGCCTGAGGGAATGATATCTCCTCCGTCGCGGGAAACATTCTCTATATAGAAGAAGCGTTTGTAGGGCATGGAGTTTATCGTGAGCAGTTCGTCGCCGGTGGAGGTCGCCCATTTACTGCCGCTGACCGCGGTGTAGTAATGGTTTGAGGAGCCCTTAGAAAGCCCGTAGATGTTTTGCCATGATTCTCCGGCAAGCGCATCGAGAGCTTCCGCAGTTTCTTGCGTGAGCTGGAGCGCAACGGTTTTTTGCCCGCTTGTCGCGTTGGACTGCAGGGAGATAGCGATGAGCTGCGCCGCCACGACGCCAATGACGGCAAACACGGAAATAGCGATAAGGACCTCAAATAAGCTAAAGCCGTCTTGAGATGTGCGTTTTTTCATTGAGTAATTCCTAAATGTCCCTGATCAAATCACAATTTCTAATGTCCAATGACTGTGCGGGCATTGGAGCTTGGCTTTGAACAGAGAGCTATTGAATCGGCGCGGTCATCGCGCCGAGTTGTTTGCAGACATAATCGGCAATTTCTTGAATAGTTGTGTTTGATTTGATGAAGTATGCGGAAGCGCCAAGCTGGGTTACTTTGTCTTTATGCCCTTCTCCCGAGAGATTGGTTAAAACCATAATATGAGGAGTGACGGTTTCTTTTGTTTCCGCTTTTTTCATGTCCTCAAGCACCTCAAAGCCCGATTTCTTGGGCATCATGAGATCGAGTACTATGAGGTCGGGGTTTTTCTCTGCGATCGCTTGTAATCCCTCCTCCCCGTTAAAAACCCGCGATACCTCCACCTCGAGCCCGCATTGTGTTGCGGTATACTGGATCTTTACTTGAAGTATTTTGCCGACGATGGGATCATCTTCTATAATGAGAACCTTTTTCATAGGGTATGAGAAACGATTACGACCTGACGAACCGAGCTAAGCGCGCATAACCGATCAGGATCAGAACCGTCGCAAAAAGCACTAAAAGACGATGGGTTATTTCCACCGTTTCTAAGTCAAACGCAGGGAAGATCTTTAACGACGCAGTTTCAAGAATATGAGCGAAGCCTAAAAGCAAAAACCCCGAAGCCATCAGCTGGATGCTTTTGTGCCCGATGTTTCCGCCGACCTGTTTTGCGTAATACGCCGCTAAAATTCCACACATGATCAAAGCGATATCAATACTTATTACTAATGCGTCCATTTTTTTACGATGTTATTAATAATTTTATGTATATAAGTATAGCACGCGCCGAATGATGTAGGACAACTAATTATCAACAGCAAGATTAGTCTGATGAGACCCTTCCCGATGTATCTACGGTGATCGTTTTTGTCTGACTGCCATCGGTGAGCGTGATAGAGGATGCGGTGGTGGTGCCGGAAAGTTTTGTGAATATCACGTCGGTGTTGTTTCCTTCCGCCGGAGTGCTGAATGTGAGCGGCGGCGAAAGGTATGTGGTTTCTTTCACGTTGTTTACATTATACGTTGCGCCGTAAAATGAGGCGTAAGTGTCTGCTGTACTGTTGGCAAAGCGGATACCCCACGGGTCGCCTTGCCCGTTTATATTGCCGTCTTCTCCGAGCATCGCTTTGTCATGCGCGAGGCGCAACGCGCTGACCATGTCTTTCGAGGCGCTTTCAAGTACCGTGCCACGCTGGAAGTTGGCAAGCTGTACCGACGCGACGCCGGTAATAAGAGCAAAAATGCCGATCACTAAAATAAGTTCAAGCAGGGTAAGACCCCGCTCATGAAACCCAAATCTTGAAGTATGCACTTTCTGTTTCATAAGTTTATTTTACCGCGTAATTCTTTGCAGCGAAAAGGTATTGATTGAGAAAAATTTTTTCTTCCCGTGAAGAAATCAGCATAATATTCGTATCAAATGAATGCCATAATCGTATCATATTGATACGATTATGGTAAGAATCATCTCAGTAAACTAAAAAGACTATCTTACTACATTGATCATCTGATAGATCGGCATAACGATGGAGAGAGCGATGGCGCCGATAATGAGCCCGATACCCAAAAGCAGTGCCGGCTCAAGAATGGTAATAAGCGATTTTATCGTGCCGTCCACCTCTTCTTCATAAAAGGAACTTAAGTTTTCAAGTACATTTTCAAAATTCCCTGATTTTTCTCCCACAACGATCATGCTTGAGACGAGGCGCGGGAAATGTTCGGGCCGCTGTTTGAGCGCCATGCCGAATGAAATGCCTTTTGATATCTCATTTTTTGCTATGTCGAGTAATGCGTCTCGGTACGATGCGTTGCCGACCGCTTGCGCGGTAATCTCAAGCGCCCGGGTGAGCGGCACACCCGCTTTCATCAGCGAGTGCAAGGTGCCGGTGAAGCGGACAAGAGCGATCTTTTTCATAAGCGGAGCGACCAGCGGGGTTTTGATGAAAAGAACTTGCAAAGCACGCTTCCCGATAGCCGATCTGCGGGCAAGCACAATGCAAACGATACTACCCGCAAGGATTGCAAGCGTCGCAAAGAAATTGTTCGTGACAAAATCGGAGATGCCAAGAAGAATGCGGGTAAGGAGCGGCAACTGCACATGCGCCTGCGTGAATATCTTACTGACGCGCGGAAGCACCAC
>ERZ1292630.1641-Hain-H41-02um-R3-1641-length-21690-cov-5_pt1 | contig 21690 bp, 22 predicted proteins | sample MGYA00564408_ERZ1292630 | MGnify/ENA primary metagenome ERZ1292630 (study PRJEB36523, sample SAMEA6512641) | groundwater metagenome | collected 2019-01-08 | study: AquaDiva: Metagenomics assemblies of 32 groundwater samples
CCGGCCTGGCGCTTTGGTCGACCCTATCTCGTTCATGGGACCAGTGTAGCCCCCGAACGTCGGAATCTTATTTCCGGTCGGATAGAATTAGGTTAATTTGAAGTAAAAACTAAGTAAATCGAAGATACGAGACGGGAGCCCTGGATGTCGACAATATGTCCGGTAGGAAAAAAGAGGCCATCGGTTTCTACACGAATCTCAACAGTTTTCTCCACAAGGAGGACACCAGGCGTTGAGGAAGCTCGCGACGCGGGACCCAATGGGCCTCTCGCGGAAGCGGAGCGCCGTTTCGCAACACGCCTGTGCGCAATTCCACGCTCAAGCGATGGCAGGTTATGGAATGGTCGACATGGGCGATGGGGGCGCCGTTGGTTGCCCGTAGGCGTTCTGCCTCGGGAAACCCCCAGAGGTTTTTCAGCAGTCTCTCTTTCGATGAACGCCGCCACAGCAGCACCTGACGATTTTTTTCGATCCAGAGGCATGTCCAGCGGACACGAACCGATTGGCGCGGGGTGTTGGGCTCGGGAAAGGCACTCTGCAGGTTTTTTTGGAATGCGACGCAATGGCCGGTGAGAGGGCATGCGTCGCAAGAGGGAGCGCGGGGGCTGCACAGAGTGGCGCCCAACTCCATCAGGGCTTGGTTCCAATCTCCGGGTTTTTCGCGTGACAGGATTTTTTCGGCCTCAGACCATATCGTCCTGACGAATGCCGGGTCCCCGGTTCGGCCGGGCATTCCGAGGAGTCGGGATAGGACCCGGATGACGTTGCCGTCCACGACAGGGTAAGGCTTGCCCAAGGCGATGGAGAGAACGGCGCCCGCGGTGTAGCGGCCGACTCCAGGCAATGACAAGATGGCATCGAAGTCGGCGGGGATACGCCCGCCGTGTTCGGTCATGATGGCCGCAGCGGCGCGATGCAGATTGCGGGCTCGCGAGTAATAGCCCAGCCCGGCCCAATGACTCAGGACATCCTCTTCGGGCGCGGCGGCGAGGGCGGCCGGGTCCGGGAAACGGCGCAGGAAAGCTTCATATTTCGGCGTGACCGCAGCCACGGTCGTCTGTTGGAGCATGATCTCGGAGACCCACACGCGGTAGGGCGTCGGATCGCGGCGCCACGGCAAGTCTCGCTTGGCCCGGCGGTACCAGCGCAGAAGAGCGGCGTGGAGGGGGGCTGCGGACCGTCTCACGCCAAAATGATAACATTTGGCCCCGTGTCCCGCCATTCGGCTCGACTCGTGCTCGCAACTCGCAACGCCCACAAGGCCGAGGAACTCTCGCGCCTGTTGGGGGGCGGGGCGGTCGTTGCTTCGCTGGAGGCGTTCCCGGAGTTTCCCGAGACCATTGAAGATCGGCCCACTCTGGAGGGCAACGCGGAAAAAAAAGCGGTGGAGGCCGCCATCGCATGCGGAGTCTGGGCTCTTGCCGACGACACGGGACTCGAGGTGGACGCCTTGTCCGGAGCGCCCGGAGTGCTCTCGGCGCGCTGGGCTGGACCCGGCCGCACAGACGCGGATAATTGCGCGAAGCTGGAGCGGGAGTTGTCCGGGGTTCCGGTCGACCGTCGCCAAGCGCGTTTTCGGACGGTGATGGCCTTGTCGGATCCGCTCGGCCGGGTGGAACGCGTCGAGGGCAGGCTTGAGGGGTCGATCGCGTTGCGGCCGCGCGGCCTGGGAGGGTTCGGTTACGATCCTCTGTTCGTTTTGCCTGATGGGAGAACCCTCGCGGAACTGACGGCCGACGAAAAAAACGCGGTGAGCCATCGCGGCAAGGCTTTTCGGCTGATCCTCCCCAGGCTGAAGACGGTTCTTCAGGCCGCCGCGCCGTTATGAGGCGTTTTTCCTCCTCGCGTGTCCGCGCTTTCCTGGTCGTCGGCCTGTTCCTAGGCGCTGTCAAGACCGGCCGCTCCGGGAAAACGGAGCCGGGCCAGGAAACCATTTGGGACCAGATCATGGCCTCCCAGGCGATGCGGGACATGAAGCAAGGGCATCGATATTTGGAGGAAAAAAAATACGACTTGGCGCTGACCGAGATACGGCGCGCCGTGGCGGCCGACCCTAAAAATCCCTCGGGATACATGCTCCTGGGAGTTGCGCAGTACTGGAACGGGCAGGTCGACGACTCCATCACCTCGTACAAGACCTCGATCGGCATGGATCCGTCCAGTTCCCAACCGTATGTGTTGTTGGGAATTTCTTACGCATGGAAAGGCGACGCGCCGGCTTCCGAGGCCGCGTTTCGCCGGGCGACCGAGATCGACCCGTCTCGGGCCGACGCGCAAATGAATTTGGGTTCGATTCGGGAAACGTTGGGAGATTTCACCGAGGCTCTCGAACGATTTCGTAAGGCCGTGGATCTCGACAAGAAAAATCCTCTGTACCGGTTTCAGCTGGGACAACTCTACCGCAAGCTCGGCCGGGATTCCGACTCGGCTGAGCAGCTGCGCGAGGCGGTCCGTTTGGAGCCGACCTATGAAGACGCGATGTTGGAGTTGGGTTGCGCCGAGGAGCGCCTGCAAGAAGAGGCCGCGGCGGCCGCCACGCTGCGGCGGGCGGTGAACCTCAAACCGGGGGACTCCGTGGCGCGCATGAGGCTTGCTCGTCTTCAGTTGAAAGCGGGCGACCGGCTCAAGGCGCGCGGCACGCTCGCCGGGGCTTTTCATCTGACGCCAGAGGATGGGGGCGGCGGGCTGCAGCTGTCGGTCGCCTATACGGGAGGACAGCGCGCCGGCCAATCGCCCGGAAAGGATCATAAGACTGCGGGCGAGCTGGAATCCGCCACCGATCCGCTGGCGGTTTTCGAACGCAATTTGCGCCGGGTTCCGCTCGACCAGGGGGCGGTGATGCGCGTCGACGCGATGTTTCTTCCGCGCCCAAAGTTGATTCAAGACAATTCCCGCGAGGGAGGCAGTCTCAAGAAAGCCCTGGCGCGCTCCCAGGACCGGGGGGCGGGAGGTTCCCTCGGACCCCAAAGGGTTCGTCGCGATTACTCGCTTAATCCCGGCGAGGCGAAAGCGCGCGAGGCGGCGATACGCCGCATCATAGATGATGTGCGCAAGACCATGAACGACGCTCCGCCCGAGAGCGACGCGCGTCTGGGAATGAATTTGACATTCACGCGTCCGGTGGAGGCCGGGAGGGCAGACGCCGAAAACCCTCCGAAGGTCAGCTACCAGCCGCGTCAAGTCGGCAACGACATGGGGTTATGGGTCATCGGTACGGGTTGGATGGCGCTTGTGGCCGAGGTCTTGCCCGAGTCGGGAGAAAAACCGGATCATCCCGACGATGCCGACTGGTGGACGGCGACGGGCTTGGCTCATGCCGCCGTCGGCGAGGGACAGCGCGCCGAGAGCGCGTTTCGGCGGGCTGTCGAACTGGACCCGCGCTGCGTTCCGGCTTGGCTGGGCCGGGGGGTTTCGTCGGTCATGACCGGAGACGAGGCCGGAGCGATCGCCTCCTTGCGACAGGCCCTGCTGATCGATCCGAAAAACAAGGCCGCCGCCGAGGGACTTAAATGGCTGCAGCGTCCCGCGGCCTCGGGCGCGGGGCCGGGAGAAACACGGTGACTCAGGCGGATGTCGGGCTGATGAAGTCTTTCGTCCGTCGCATCCATTTTGTCGGCATCGGCGGCGTGGGCATGAGCGGCATCGCCGAAGTGCTCAATAATCTCGGCTACGCGGTGTCTGGTTCCGACGTGAAGGTCACGGAGGCCACCCGCCGCCTTCAGGCCGCGGGGGTGCGTTTTTTTCGGGGGCATGCCGCCTCCCACGTCCTGGGAACCCAAGTCGTGGTGGTGTCCTCCGCCGTATCGGAGACCAATCCGGAGGTGGTTTGCGCCCGGCGGCGCGGGGTGCCCGTGGTTTTGCGGGCGCAGATGCTGGCCGAGCTGGGCCGTATGAAGAAGACGATCACCGTCGCCGGTTCTCACGGCAAGACGACGACGACCTCGATGGTCTCCATGGCCCTCAAGGAAGCGGGCGCGGGTCCCACGATGATCATCGGAGGGCAGCTCAAGAATATCAACTCCAACGCCAAGCTCGGCGTCGGCGAGTACTTGGTCGCCGAGGCCGACGAATCGGACGGTTCTTTTTTATATCTCACTCCGCTGGTCGCCGTCGTCACCAATATCGACAACGACCACATGGATTACTACAAGACCCTCGACGCGCTCAAGGATTCTTTCGTCGAGCACCTGGGGCGCCTGCCCTTCTATGGAGCGGCGGTCGTGTGCGCCGATGACCCCGCGCTGCGCTCCATTCGACCTCGGCTCAAGCGCGGCGTCGTGACCTACGGCATGAGCGTCGGCGCCGACTGGCGCGCCCGGGCGATCCGATTGACCAAGGAGGGATCTCAGTGCGTCGTTTTCCATCGAGGCAAACGCGTCTTGTCTCTGCGTCTGCGCGTTCCCGGGAGGCACAACGTGTCGAACGCCTTGGCGGCGCTCGCGGCGGGGCATTTCCTCGGCTTTGGTCTCAAGGCGTTGGCGCGCGGGTTGGCTCAGTTTCGAGGCGTGGGGCGGCGTTTGGACCGCATCGGCTCCGCGGGCGGCGTGGAGTTCGTCGATGACTACGGCCATCATCCGACCGAGGTGCGGGCGACGGTGGCGGCCATGGGTTTGTGGAAGGCCAAGCGCGTCATCGTCATCTTCCAGCCGCACAGGTTCAGCCGCACCAAATTGTTGGCCAAGGATTTTGGACCCGCGTTCAAGGGCGCGACCCTCGTCTATGTGGCCGACATCTATGCCGCCGGAGAGAAGCCGATGGCCCGTGTCAGCTCATCGTTGATCCTCAGTTCTCTTCGGAGCGCGCAGGTCGCCTGCGCGCCGTTTCCCGGCGCCCTTGAAGTCGCGCGCGAACTGCGCCCGGGAGACGTCGTCTTGACACTGGGCGCAGGAGACATTTGGAAGGTCGGCGAGGACTTGCTGCGCCGACGTCGGGGTGGCAGCGCTTCGGTGGTCTAGAGAACATGGGAGCAAAACTTGGCCAGCACTTTCTTTGCGACGAGCCGACGCGCGACGCCATTGCGGGACTGGCCGCCGCCAAGCCCGGCACGGCGACGCTGGAGATCGGTCCCGGCCGGGGCGCGATTACGGGGCGCTTGCTGCGCGACGGAGCCAAGGTCACCGCGGTGGAGCTTGATGATGCTCTGGCCGCGGGCCTGCCTGGACGGGTGGGGGGAGCTGAGAACCTGACCGTGATCAATGAGGATGTCCTTCGGCTCGATTTCTCTTCTCTGGGGGCCGGTCCCTGGCTCGTGGTCGGCAATCTTCCCTACGCGGTGGGCACTCCCATTCTCCAGAAAATACTGGGCTGGAACGGCTGGACGCGGGCGGTCTTTATGTTTCAAAAAGAGGTGGCTCAACGCATCGCCGCTCCCGTTGGAGGCGCCGATTACGGCTTGCTCAGCCTGTCTGTGCAGGCCCGGGCCGACGCCGAGTTGGCTTTTGTCGTCGGGCGATCGTGCTTTTCCCCGGCGCCGAAAGTCGACTCCGCCGTGGTCGTCTTCAAGCGCGTGTTCCCGCCGCGCCTTTCGCCCGACGTTGAAGCGTCGTTCTGGAAGGTGGCCAAAGCCGCCTTCACCCAGAGGCGCAAGATGGCGGCCGGAGTGCTGTCTCGGGCTTTGGCCCGGCCGCGTGCCGAGGTGCTGGCTGCGTTCTCCGCGGCCGGGATCGCGCCGGGCGCGCGCCCGGATGAAATCCCTTTCCGATCCTGGATTCTGCTCGCCAACACCTTGAAATGACGCGCCGGCGAGTCCTTCTTTTGAGCGCGGCCGCGGTTCTTTTCTGGATTTGCCGGCGCGCGTATTACGTCGGATATTTCAACGATGACGCGTTTTACATGATCGGCGCGCGGTCCTTGCTGTTGGGTCGATACGCCCAGCTCCAGGCTCCGGGCTGGCCGGCGCTGACGACCTATCTTCCGGGCTGGCCGATGCTCTTGTCTCCGATCGTCGCGCTCGCGGGCGGCCGTCTCGAGGTGTTGCAGGCCTACGCCGTTGTCCTGCACGTCGCGGCCCTGGGTTTATTCGCGTCGATGATCGATCGCGAAGACGGCCCTCAGGTCGCGGATCTGACGCTCGCCGCTCTACTCGCGTCTCCCTTGATCGCCAGCACCGCGGGCACGCTGCTGTCCGACGGGCCGATGATGCTGTGCGCGGCGGCCGCTGTCGCCGCCGTGTCGCGCTGCTGGGGGCGAAGGGACGCCGGGATTTGGATCTCGATCGGAGTTCTCGGGGGCTTGGCCGCCTTGATCCGCCCCAACGGTCTGGCGCTTGCCGCCGCGATCGCGCTCCTGCTGGTGCGCGAACGTCGCGGCAAGGAGACGGCGCTGCTTGCCGGAACGACCCTCGCGATTTTCGCCCTGTGGCTGTGGCGCTGCGCCCTCGTGTCGGGACTGGCTTGGAACTACTGGAGCGAAATGTCGTCTTCGATTCGCGCCGCGGGGCTGTCTGCGGCGGGCAACGCCGGGTATTACGCGCGAGACATCTTCTTCCGGGCGCTGTGGCGCTTGCCCGGTTTGGGGCCGGGGGGAGAGGGCCTTGTCGCCTTCCTAGGGACGGGACTGTGCGTGAGCGGGCTGCTGCGCGCCCGCACGACGGCCGGACGCTGCGCCGCGCTGTTTGCGGCCCTATTTCTCGCGCCGCTTATTTTTTGGCCCAAGCTGGCCGGGCGCTACGCCATCCCGATTCTTCCCATCGCGCTGTGGGGAGCGTGCCGGGGCCTGGCTTTGATCCATCGCCGCGCCGCGATCCTGATCGTGGGCCTGGGAGCGGTCTTATCGGCGGTCGCGACGGCGGGCGTGGTGAAGGCGTCGCGCGATCCGATCCAGGGCGCAAACGCCCCTCCAAGCAGGGCGGCCGCGCACCTGCGCGCGTCGTCGAGCGCGGGATCGGTTCTGGCCGCGGAATACGACGGCCGCTGGCATATTCTCAGCGGGATCGCCGGCGTCCATGTTCCCTACGACGTCCGCACGCCGGAGTCTTTCGCGGCTTTTTTGCGCGAGGCCCGGGTCCGCCTCGTGCTGGTCGAAGACACCTCGTCGGCGCTGCGGCCGCTCGGGGGAGCCTATGCGGTCCCCCAAGCCGACGATCTCAGGGAGCTCGTAAAGTCCCTGCCCGGGGCCCGCGTGGAATGGTCCGATGCGCAGGAGCGCGTCGAGATTTGGCGCGTCAGCGAGTGAGGTTTTCGGTCGGAACCGGGGCGGCCGGCAAGGTGAAGTGAAAGGTCGAGCCTTCGCCCGGAAGACTCTCCACCCATATGCGGCCGCCTTGGGCGGCGAGCAAATCCTTGCAGATGGCCAGCCCGAGCCCGAGTCCCTGGCGTTTTTTGGGATTGTCCGGAGTTTGGAAAAAGCGATCGAAGAGCAGGGGTAAATCCTCGGCCGGGATGCCCGGGCCGGTGTCGACAACGCTGAAGCGCACGAAGGGGCCGTCGCGGTGGGCCACGACGTCGACCGAACCTCCCGCAGGGGTGAACTTGAGAGCGTTGCTCAAGAGATTGGCGAAAATCTGCAGAACGCGCCGCGGGTCCGCCTTGACATGCAAGGGGTCTCCGATCGGGCTGCGCCAGGCCAGGTGGATGCCCCGGCTGGAGGCTTCGAGCTCGGCCGACTCCAAGGCGTTCTGAAGCAGGGCGGAGCCTTCGACCACCTGGGTCTCGACGGTAAACCCTCCAGCTTCCAGGCGCACGGCCTCCTGCAGCTGGTCGACGAGGCCGATCAAGCGCTCGGCGTTCGCGAGCACGGAGCGAAGGCACTTGAGTCTTTCCTCGGGGGTGACCGACTCCTTGAGCAAGTAGGACGCGTACCCGTGTATGACGGCCAGGGGATTTTTCAACTCGTGGGCCACGTCCTGCATCAGGCGGGTCCTGGTGTCGAGGCGGTCCTTCAATTCGGCGAGACGTTCGTGCGCGCTCATGGGGGGGCCCGGCCTCATTGTAGCACGAAAACCGGGCTATTTAGTAAGATGCCGGCATGATCGACACCTCGCAATTCAAAAACGGCCTCGTTTTCGAAGACGACGGTCAAATCGTGCAGATTATCTCCTACCAGCATCATCGCAAGTCGCAGTCCGCCGCCGTGTACCGGACCACGCTGAGGGTGCTGGCCACCAACAACGTGATCGAGCGCTCCTACGCCTCTGGAACCAAGTTTCGCGAAGTCCCCGTCACCAAGCGCGAGAAAATTTACAGCTACGACGAGGGCGACAAGGCCGTCTTCATGGACAACGAGACGTACGAGCAGGTTTTCTACCCCAAGACGCTTCTGGGCCCCTCGGCGAACTTCCTTCGGGAAAACATGGAGGTCCTCGGTGTGTATGTCGACGAGAAGCTGACTTCCATCGAATTGCCCCCGAACGTCGTTCTCACCGTCGTTTCGACGGTTCCCGGAGTCAAGGGCGATTCCGTTTCGAACATGGTCAAGCCGGCGACGCTCGACACGGGGCTGGAGATCAACGTCCCTCTCTTCGTAAAGGAGGGCGACAAAATCCGCGTGGATACCCGCACGTCGTCTTACGTCGAGCGCGTCAAGGAATAACCCTTGATCAGGGCCGTCATTTTCGACATCGACAACACGCTGACCGACTTCATGAAAATGAAGCGCACGGCCGTGGACGCGGCCGTCGAGGGAATGATGGACGCGGGGCTGCCCGGCTCCAAGGAGTCGTTGGTCAAGGAAGTCTTCGACGTCTACTGGAAAGAAGGCATCGAAGACCAAAAGATATTCGACAAGATTCTCAAGGTCAAGCTCGGCCATATCGACTACAAGATCCTGGCCAGCGGAATCCTGGCTTATCGGCGCTCCAAGAACGGCACGATGACCTTGTATCCGCGCGTCAATCACACGCTCATCGAGTTGATGAGCCTGGGGATCAAGCGCACGGTGATCTCGGACGCGCCGAAGATGGAGGTGTGGCTGCGCATCGTCAGCCTGGGCTTGCACCATTACTTCGACGAGATCATCACCTCCGAGGATTTCGGCGTCAAAAAGCCCGATCCCAAGCCGTTTCGGCGGGCTTTGGAGGTTCTGGGCACACGGGGCGATGAGACCTTGATGGTCGGAGATTGGCCGGATCGCGATATCAAAGGCGCCAAGGGTGCTGGGATCAGGACCGTGTGGGCCAAGTACGGCGACACGTTCGGCACCAAGGAGTCCGGCGCCGAGTTCGACATCGACGATATTTACGAGGTCGTGGGCATCATCAGGAAGGAGAACGGTCTTGTCGCGGCGTAGCCGCCCTCTTGCGGTCGCGTTTGTCCTGTTCGGGTCCTTGTCCGCGCAGGCCCTGATCACCGAAATGATCGGACATTCCTCTCTGGGGGCGGGCGTGCTGCCGCCGGGCCGGACGATGAGAGTGACGTCGGGGCAGGCTTTGGTCAGGCTGTCGAGCGGCGCCCAGACGGTTTTGTTGGACCGAGGGCTCGCCGGGTTGGGCGCTGTTCGCGGCGTCGACTTGGGCGGAGGCTGGCACTTGGTGAGCTTGGCGCCGGGGCAAAGCGTGGCGGCGGCGCTGCCCGCGCTGCGATCCTTGCCGGGAGTGACCGCCGCGGACCCGAGCCGCGTGTACGCCGCGTCGCGGATGCCGAATGACCCCCAGATCGCTTCCCAATACGCGCTGCAGCAGGTTTCGGCGTTCGCGGCCTGGGAGTACGAAACCGGAACCTCCACGCGCGTGACGATCGCGGTCATCGACACTGGAATTCAAGGAACTCATCCCGATTTATCGGCCAAGCTGGCGAACACCACGAGCAAGGCCTTCAATCCCAACACCGGCGCAATGAGCGCCAACGAGCCTCCGACGCCGGCCTGCAATCACGCCACGCGCGTGGCGGGGGTGGCGGCGGCGTCGACGGACAACACGACGCTGATCGCGGGCATGTCGTGGGGTGCGCAGCTTCTCTCTTTGAAGGTCTTTTTGGACGGGGATTGTCCCTCGGTGACCTGCGGCGACGCGGCCTGCTTGACCAACGACGCCGGCCTCATCGCGGCCATCAACCATGCCGCTTCATTGGCGGACACCGCCGCCGTCGGAAAATTGATCATCAACATCAGCCTCGGCGGCAGCGAAGCCTGTCCGGTCGCGGTGCAAACCGCGATCACCAACGCCGTGACGGCCGGGGCGGTCATCGTGGCCGCGGCCGGCAACGATGGCGCGGGGATCAATAGTCCGGGAAATTGCGCGGGCCTCATCCCTGTGGGCGCCACCGATTCCAACAACGGCATCGCCGCCTTTTCCTCGCGCGGCGCGGAATTGGCGGCCAATGGTTTGGTCGCGCCGGGCGTGGCGGTGCTCACCACGGACTTGTCGGGAAACACCGCGAGTGCTACCGGAACGTCGTTTTCCGCGCCCATGGTGTCGGGCTTGGCGGCTCTGATTCGATCCTACAGGCCCGCGTACACGCCCGCCCAGGTTTCGGCCCTCATTCGGGGCGGCGCGGATTCTCTCGGCGTTTCGGGAGGAATGGGGGGTGCTGGCCGCATGAACGCCTACCGGTCTCTGCGATTGACCGTCAACGGGACCCTGGCCGGCTTCGATGGCCAGGAAAAAGCGATCGCCTTTCCCAATCCTTTCCGGCTTTCGAATTCCGGCATGGTCGCCTTCGCGATTCCCCCGTCTCTCCAGGGCGCGACCATGAAAATCAAGATCTACACGCTCGACGGCCAGCCTGTGCGCGAGCTCAGCGGCCTGTCCTGGGACGGCAAGAACGCCAACGGCAACTTGGTGGCCAGCGGGACGTACGTGTTCGTCGTGTCGTCTTCGGCAGGGACGGGGCGAGGCCGGCTCTCGGTGCTGAGATGATCGCCTATAACGCGACGCGTGGCGTGCCGATCGCCGTGAACGTGACCCGAGCGGACAACCCCGCCTCGCGTTCCCGGGGGCTGATCGGGCGCAGGGACATGGACGGCGATGAGGGGCTCTGGATCGACCCCTGTCCAATGATCCATACTTTCTTCATGTCTTTTCCCATCGACGTTCTTTTCCTTGACGCCGATTTGCGCGTGCGGCGCGTCATGGAGGATCTGCGTCCCTGGCGCGTGTCGCCTTGGGTCTGGTCCGCGCGCAGCGTGCTTGAGCTCAAAGGCGGATCCTTGAAGGGTTCGGTGCGCGTCGGTGATAGTCTCGAGATGAGGACCGCATGAACGATCCCCTGGACCTACCCTCGCCGTTTCTGACCCCGTCGGGAATCGAGATGGAGCGCTATTATGGTCCCGACACGGTCGTTTCCGGAGAGCTCGGCCGCGCCGGCGACTATCCTTTTACGCGAGGCATTCAGAAGACGATGTACCGCGGTCGTTTGTGGACCATGCGCCAGTACGCCGGCTTCGGCACGGCGCGGCAGACCAACGAGCGCTTTCGCTGGCTTTTGGAGCAGGGGCAAACCGGGCTCTCGACGGCCTTCGACTTGCCCACGCAAATCGGCCTCGACGCCGACGACCCGAAAGCCAAGGGCGAGGTCGGCCGCGTCGGCGTGCACATCGGTACGATCGACGACATGGAGAGGCTCTTCGATTGCATTCCCCTGGACCGCGTGTCGACGTCGTTGACCATCAACGCGACGGCGGCCGTGCTGTTGGCCTTTTACGTGGCCGTGGCAAAAAAACGCGGCATCGCCCCCGAGGCTCTTAAGGGCACGCTGCAAAACGACATTCTCAAGGAGTTCATCGCTCGCGGCACGTACATCTTCCCGGTTGCGGCGAGCCTTCGCCTGTGCGCCGACACGATGGAGTGGTCGTTGCGCAACGCTCCGCAGTTCCATCCGATTTCCATTTCCGGCTACCATATGCGGGAAGCCGGGGCCGACGCGGTTCAAGAGCTCGCCTTTACGTTCGCCAACGCCAAGGTCTACATCAAGACGCTTCTGGACAGGGGCGTGGGCATCGACGAGATGGGGCCTAAACTCGCCTTCTTTTTCGGGTGTCACAACCACTTCCTCGAGGAGATCGCCAAGTTCCGCGCGGCCCGCAGGCTTTGGGCCGGGGTGACGAAGAATGATTTCCAGGCTCAGGATCCTAAATCGCAATCCCTTCGGTTCCATGTGCAGACGTGCGGATCGACCTTGACCAGCCAACAGCCGCACAACAACGCGATGCGCGTGGCCTGGCAGGCCATGGCCGCGGTTCTTGGCGGAGCTCAGTCTCTGCACACGAACTCCTACGACGAAGCGTTGGCATTGCCTTGCGAGGAATCGGCCGCGCTGGCGCTGCGCACGCAACAGATCTTGGCGCATGAAACCGGCGTGACCGATACCGTCGACCCGGTCGCGGGCGCCTGGGCGATCGAGTCCTTGACCAACGAGCTGGAGAAGCGGGCGGCCGAGAAGCTGGCCCAGATTCATGCCCAAGGAGGTATGCTGGCGCTCATCGAAGCCCAGTCTCCCCAACGAGAGATTCAAGACACCGCCTACCGCTGGCAGCGCGACGTCGAGCAGGGACGGCGCAAGATCGTGGGCGTCAATGTCCTGCAGATCCCGGAGCCCGCATCGGCCAAGCCCCGGCGGCGCGCGCAGGCGCCTAAACTCGAAGCCGGGCAAATCGCCTCGGTGAAGGCGTTCCGCAAGAAGCGCGACCCCAAGATCTGCGCCGCGGCTCTTGGCCGTCTGGAAACGGCCGCTCGGGCGCCGCGCGAAAATTTGTTTCCGCACATCCTTCATGCCGTCGAGTCCCGCGCCACCATCGGCGAGATCGTCGGGGCACTGCGCACTGTCTTTGGAGAATACCATGGCGGTTAAAGGCCTTCAGCGCCGCAAAACGATCCAGGAAGTCCTTTCCGAACGAGCGCTTCTCGATGAGGAGCAGGTCAAGAAAATCTCCGCGGAGGCGGCCAAAGCCGGCAAAAGCTTCCAGCAGGCCTGCGTCGACATGGGGATGATCGGAAAGGCCCAACTGCTCAAGGCCTTGTCGGAGGAGTGGCAGGTCAAGGCGGTCGATTTGCCGCAAATGGAGGTGGACGGCGAGGTCGCCAAGATCATTCCCGAGGCCGTCGCTCGCCGCCATGTCGCCATTCCCTTCGCGAAAGAGGAAAGCGTTTTATTTATCGCCATGGCCGATCCGCGCGACTTTTTCGCTTCCGAGGACATTCAACTGCGCACCGGTCTCGAGATTCAGCCCTACCTGGCTTTGCCCGCCGATGTCCTTTCGGCACTGGACGCCGCCTACGGACGAGGCGAAGGCGAGGCGCTCAACCGCCTGATGACCGACGTGGCCAACAGCGAGGCTTCCTCGGTGTCGGACACGGGGGGCCTCGAGCTTCAAAAAGACGTCGAGAAAACGGACATCACCGACATCGACGCGTCCGCTCCGGAAGTGGAGAAATTCGTCAACGCCATCATCCTGGGCGCCTTGTCCATGAAGGCGTCCGACATCCATATCGAGCCTTTCGAGGACCCGACCGGCAAGAATTCGAAAATACTGCTGCGCTACCGCGTCGACGGGCTGCTGCTGCCGGGGCCGTTTTCCGTTCCGTGGGGATATCGCAACGCGATCGCGGCGAAAATCAAGATCATGACCAACTCGATGAACATCACCGAGCGCCGCATCCCCCAATCGGGCCGCATTCAAATTCTGGCCCAAGGCAATCCCATCGAATTCCGTGTGGAAATGGTCCCGACGGTGTACGGGGAATCCTGCGTCATGCGCATCTTGGACAGGAAGTCCGTTCAAGTCGACATCATGAAAATGGGCTTTCTCGAAGACACTCTCGCCAAGTTTCTCGGATTGCTCAAGGGGATCGGCGGCAAGAAAAATTTCGGCCTGATCGTCGTGTGCGGACCGACGGGCTCCGGGAAATCCACCACGTTGTATGCGGCGCTCAATCACGTCAATCGTCCCGACATCAAGATCCTGACCGCCGAGAACCCGGTCGAGTACAACCTCGACGGCATCGTCCAGGTGCCCGTCAATCCGGACGTGAAGCTCGGCGAAGGAAAGAAATTCGATTTCGCCGCGGCGCTGCGCTCGTTTTTGCGTCTCGATCCGGACGTGATCATGGTCGGCGAAATCCGCGACGAGGAGACGGCGCATATCGCCATGGAAGCGGCCATGACCGGCCACTTGGTTTTCTCCACGATCCACACCAACGACGCCGCCTCGACGATCTCGCGGCTGACGGACATGGGCCTGCCGTCTTTCATGGTCGCCACGACGCTCAAAGCGGTCTTGGCGCAGCGGCTGTCGCGGCGCTTGTGCTCCAACTGCAAGGTGGCGCACGACCCGACCCCGGAGGAAGTGAAGATTTTCGAAGAAAACGGAGTGGCGCTGCCCCAGGGGCAGAAGATCATGGGGCCCCCTCCGGCGGGCGGCTGTGACCAATGCAAGAATTTGGGCTATAAGGGCCGCGTCGGCATGCATGAGCTTCTCGTGATGAGCGACGCACTGCGCACTTTCTGCCTCAAGGATGTGGCCGCCGATCCGGTGCGCAAGGAGGCGATGAAGGAAGGCATGAGGCTGATCGCCCAGGACGGGCTTGAAAAGGTCAAGATGGGCTTGACGACTTGCCGCGAAGTGCTCGGAGGCACGGAATAATCATGGCCAAAACGAAAGCGAACGGTTCCGGGCCGGACATGAACGTCGATTTGGCTCTCGAGCTTTTTTCCATCGCGGGCAGCCTCAACTCCACGCTGGATCTCGACTCATTGCTCCAAAAAATAGGCGCCGCCGCCGAGCAGCTGTTGGATTCCGAGGCGAGCGCGATCATGCTCGTGACCGACGACAAGAAGAGCCTGTTTTTTCGCGTCGCTTCGGGAGAGAAGGCGAAGGCTCTTAAAACGATGACCTTGCCCATCGGGCAAGGCATCGCCGGCTGGGTCGCGCAGAATCGCAAGCCTCAGATGGTCAACGACACGCGCAGCGATCCTCGTTTCGCCGGCAAGTTCGACAAAGCCTCCGGGTTCATCACCCGCTCCCTGCTGTGCGTGCCCATGATCTTTCGCGGGGATCTGGTCGGCGTCGTCGAGGTGCTCAATAAAACCGAGGGGGAGTACGGCGAGGGCCATGTCGGCCTTCTGTCGAGCCTGGCCAACTTGGCCTCGGTGGCCATCGTCAACGCCAAGATGATGGCGGAGCAGAAAAACTTCTTTTCCCATGTGCTCGAGCTCCTGACGGCCACCATCGAGACATCCCGGCCGGGTCTTGAGGATTATCCCGTGCGGGCGGCCAAGCTGGCCTGTTCCATCGGGCGGGCTCTGCAGGTCGACGAGTACGATTACCGCATGCTCTACTACGCCGGCGTCCTTCACAAAATCGGATACGTGGCTTTCAAAAGTCCGCGCCTGTTGGCCGATATGGGCGTGACGAGCGCATCCGATGAGATGCTCCCCTCATTCTCGGCCCGAATGCTGGAGGGCATTAAAATGCTCGACGGGGCCATTCCCATGATCCGCCACCACAAGGAATGCTACGACGGAACAGGGATTCCCGGAAAGCTCAAGGGCGAGGAGATCCCTCTGGGCGCCCGGATTCTCGGCCTGGTGGCGAAGATGGAGGGGCTGCGCGCGTCCGGTTTGCGGGACGCGGAGTTGGGGGCGCGCGCTTTGAAAGAAGCTCGGGAAGGGGCGGGCGCCAGCTACGATCCGACGGTCGTCGAGGCTTTCTGCGCGGTGCTTGAATCACAAGGGGGGACCTGGTAGCATGAATAAACCGTTGCGCATTCTCATTGCCAAACCCGGCCTTGACGGCCATGATCGCGGGGCCAAGGTCATCGTGCGCGCGCTGCGAGACGCGGGCTTTGAAGTCATATACACCGGCATCCGCCAGACCCCGGAGATGATCGCGGCGGCCGCCATGCAGGAAGACGTCGACGCCGTCGGGCTTTCGCTTTTGTCCGGCGCGCACCTGACGCTTTTTCCCGCGATTTGCAAGCAGCTCAAGAAAAAAGGCATCAAGGACGTTCTCGTTTTCGGAGGCGGCATCATTCCCGATGAGGACGTGGCCGCGCTCAAGAAGGCCGGCGTGGATCGCGTATTCGGTCCGGGAACATCCTTGCAGCTCATCGTGGACTATCTGAAGGAGACGCTGAGCTGATGACCGAGAGAAGCGCCCGAGCCTCAGCCAAAACCCATCGTTGGGCCGAGCTTGTCGATGGGGTACGGCGCGGCGACCACGGAGCCGCCTCGCGGGCGTTGTCTGTCATCGTCAACGAAGGGAAAGACTGCGACGCGCTGGCCCGGGAATTTTTCAAGTGCTCCGGCTCCGCCCAAAAAATCGGGGTGTCGGGTCCTCCTGGAGCGGGGAAATCCACCTTGACCGGCCGCTTGATCGGGCAATACAGAAGCCAACGGCTCACGGTGGGAGTCCTGGCGGTGGATCCGAGTTCGTCGATTTCGGGAGGAGCCTTCCTCGGCGACCGCCTGCGCATCATGGAGCACGCCACCGACCCCGGCGTTTTTATCCGTTCGCTGGCGTCGCGCGGCATGGTCGGCGGCCTGACATACGCGATTTTCGGAGCGATCCACGTTCTCGAGGCCCTCGGCTGCGGCAAGATTCTCATCGAGACCGTCGGCACCGGCCAGGACGAGGTCGACATCGCCTCCGTGGCCGATTCGGTCCTGTATGTGACGACGCCGTCCATGGGGGACGAGATTCAGGCCATGAAGGCCGGCGCCATGGAAATCGGGGATATTTTCGTGGTCAATAAGGCCGACTTGGCCGGCAAGGACAAGGCCCTCGCCGATCTCAAAGCCGCGTTGGGTCTGGGCCGCGGCGCCGGTCAGGAGGGTCAAGCGTGGGAGCCGCCCGTAATGGCCGCTTGCGCGAAGTCGGGGGAGGGGGCGGCCGAACTGGCGGGGGCGCTCGAAAGCCACTGGACTTATTTGAAATCGTCGGGAGAAGGCCGGGCCCGGCTGAAAACCCAGCACGCCGCCGAACTCCAGTTCTGGATTCAACGCCGCGTTCTCAAGACCGCGCGCGATCGCGTCACAGACACGGCCCTCGAGGAGATGGTCTCGCACAAGATCGATCCCGCCTCGCTGGGGCGCCGGATTTTGAAGACCTCATGAGGATTCATCACATCGGAGTGGCCGTCGCCGATCTCAACAAGGGGATCGCCCACTATGAAAGACTGGGACTGAAGCTCGCGCATCGCGAACGCCTCGATGCGCAGAACGTGGAAGTCGCGTTCATGGGCGAACGTCCTTGGATCGAGCTCGTCATGGGAACCAAGCCCGGCGGCGGAGTGTCGAAATTCGTCGACACTCGCGGTCCGGGACAGCACCACGTGGCGTTTTCCGTCGCCAATATCGAGGCCGAGCTGAAGCGTCAAGTCGAGATCGGCGCCCGACTGATCGACGAGGCCGGACGCCCGGGCGCATGGGGTCATCGAGTCGCTTTCCTCCACCCGAAGGATCAGGGCGGAGTACTCATCGAGCTTGTCGAGGAGGCGTTGTGAGCGAGAAAAAGGAACGGCCTCTTGTCAGCTCAAAAACCCAAGCCCTTCTCGATCGCCGGGCCAGGGTCTGGGCCGGGGGCGGGGCGGAGAAGCTCGCCGCGCAAAAGGCTCAGGGCAAACTCTCGGCCCGCGAACGCATCGATCTTCTGGTCGACGACGACAGCTTCGAGGAAATCGACGCGCTCGTGGAATCGCAGGCCGTCGACTTCGGGCTCGACAAGAAATACATGGCCGCCGACGGCGTGATCACGGGGTTCGCGCGCATTAACGGACGGCCGGTTTGCCTCTACTCGCAGGATTTCACGGTCGTGGGCGGCTCCTTGGGGTTGTCGCATGCGATGAAGATCTGCAAGGCGATGGATTTGGCGATCACGGCCGGAGTGCCGGTGATCGGGTTGTGCGATTCGGGCGGGGCGCGCATACAGGAGGGCGTGGAATCGCTGGGGGGATACGCCGAGATTTTTTATCGCAACGTGGACGCGTCCGGCTACGTTCCTCAAATCTCGGCGATTCTGGGGCCCTGCGCCGGCGGAGCGGTCTACTCTCCCGCCCTGACCGATTTTATTTTCATGGTCGACGGCACGAGCCATATGTTCATCACCGGGCCCGATGTAGTCAAGGCGGCGACCGGAGAAACCTGCGACTTCGAGTCCCTCGGCGGAGCCGACACCCACTCCCGTCTGTCGGGCGTGTGCCATTTCACCGCCGGTTCGGAACAGGATTGTTTCCGCCAGATCCGTGAGCTGCTTGAATTCCTTCCTCAGAATTATCGCGAGCAGCCCAAGCCCGTCATGCCTTCCGATGACCCCAAACGAGAGAGCGATGTGCTCGAACGCCTGGGAGAGCTCGAGGGCAAGAAGGCCTATAAAATTCACGATGTGATATGGGAAATCGCCGACGGGCACCAATTCTTCGAGGTGCAGAAGGGCTTTGCGCGCAACCTCGTACTGGGTTTTATTCGTCTTGACGGCTCGGCCGTCGGAGTCATCGCCAATAATCCCCAAGTTCTCTCGGGGGCTTTGGACATCGATGCCTCCGAAAAGGGGGCGCGCTTCGTCAATTTCTGCGATTCGTTCAATATTCCGCTGCTGACCCTCGTCGATGTTCCAGGCTACTGGCCGGGTCTTGAGCAGGAGCACGGAGGAATCATTCGGCGCGGGGCGAAGCTGCTCTACGCCTATTGCCGCGCCACCGTCCCGAAAGTGACGGTGGTTTTGCGCAAGGCCTACGGCGGCGCCTACGACGTCATGAGCTCCAAGCATATCCGGGGCGACGTCAACTATGCCTGGCCATGCGCGGAAATCGCGGTGATGGGTCCGCAGGGGGCGGTGAGTATCCTCTATAAGGCCGAGATTAAGGCCTCCAAGGAGCCCGAGAAGCGCCGGGCTGAGTTGGTGCGAGAGTACACCGAGAAGTTCGCGTCGCCGTTTCAAGCCGCCAAGCGAGGTTATATCGACGAGGTCATCGAGGCGCGAAAAACCCGTCCGAAGGTGATTAGGGCCTTCAAGTTCTTGAGGGGAAAAAAGGTTCAACGGCTTCCCAAAAAGCACGGGAACATACCGTTGTGAAGGATTCAAAGGAGGAAGCTATGGCTCGAAAGAAGGTGACGGTGATCGGTGCCGGCAATGTGGGAGCGACGCTGGTCCAGCGTCTGGCCGAACTGGAGGTGGCCGATGAGGTCGTGGTCGTTGACATCCCGGCTATGGAGGGAATGCCCGCGGGCAAAGCCCTCGACATCATGGAGTCCGGACCGGTTTACGGGTACGACACGAAAGTGACCGGCACGACGTCCTACGAGCCGACGGCCGGCTCCGACATCGTCGTGATCACGGCGGGCATTCCGCGAAAGCCCGGCATGAGCCGCGACGATCTTCTCAACACCAACGCCGGCATCGTCAAGTCGTGCACGGAAAACACGGTGAAGTATTCCCCGAACGCCATCCTGGTCATCATCTCGAATCCTCTGGACGCGATGTGCTCGGTGGCGCTCAAGACGTCCAAGTTCCCCAAGCACCGCGTCATCGGAATGGCCGGCGTGCTTGACTCGGCGCGGATGCGTTGGTTCATCGCCGATGCCCTGGATGTCTCGATGGAAAACGTTCATGCCATGGTGCTGGGAGGACACGGAGACACCATGGTTCCTATGCCCCGTTTCTCGACGGTCAACGGCATCGCGATCACCGAACTCCTCTCTAAGGAGAAGATCGAGGCGATCAATCAACGCACGCGAGACGGGGGCGCGGAGATCGTCAAGCTGCTCAAGACCGGCTCCGCTTATTACGCCCCGTCGGCTGCCGCCGCGGAGATGGTGGAGGCGATCGTCAAGGACAAGAAGAAAATCCTGCCTTGCGCGGCGCTTTTGGAAGGGGAGTACGGCATCGATGGCGTGTTCGTGGGAGTTCCCTGCAAGCTGGGAGCGCGGGGCATCGAATCCATCATTCAACTCAACTTGACGGTCGATGAGCGCTCGGCGTTGTTGAAATCCGCCGGGGCGGTCAAGGAGTTGGTCGGGGCGCTCAAGTAAGTTGCTGCTTGCCGTCGACGTCGGCAATACGAACCTGACCGTAGGAGTCTTCGCCGGAGATCGGCTGATTCGTCAATGGCGGATCGAGACCGATCTTCGGCGCTCCGTCGGGTGGTACGCCAAAGCCTTGATAGGCCCTTTTCGGCGGCGTTCGGGCCTGCCCGATTCGGCGGTTGTCGGCTCGGTTGTTCCGGCTTTGGATCGGGTGGTGTCGGCGGCGATTTCGCATTCCTTCGGACTCAAGGCCGCTTTCGTGACGCCGTGCTCGCCGTTGGGCCTGGCCTTGAAGGTCCGCTCTCCGAAGCAGGTCGGCGCCGACCGCATTTTAAACGCCCTGGCCCTGCGCGCGATATGCAAGGGCTCGGCGATCGGCATCGACTTCGGCACCGCGACGACGTTCGATTGCGTGGACGCCGCGGGAGCCTACGTCGGCGGGGCCATTCTTCTGGGTCCTCGCAGCGCGGCGCGCGCGCTGCACGAGTTTACGGCCAAGCTTCCCCTCGTCGATGTTCGCCGTCCCCGGTCCGTCATCGGCAAAGACACCGAGCATTGCCTCCGGGCCGGGCTCTATTACGGCTACCTCGGAATGATTCGGGAGGTGTTGTCCCGGACCAAGAACGAAATGGGGGGGCGGCCGGAGATCGTCGCGACGGGCGGATTGGCGCCTCTGTTTCTGGCTGATCTAGGGCCGGTCCGATACGAGCCGAACCTGACCCTGCACGGGCTCAGGATCGCTCGAGGGCTTATTTGAACGGGGCGTGAGGCATGAACGCGAAAATGCCGCCGAGCGCCCCGGCGGCGACTGCGGCTGCGGCGACCATGTTGAACCGGCGGTGCTCGGGAACGGCGCGCATGGCGCTGACATGCTTTTCCAGAAGGAGAAACAAGGGAACTCCGACCATCGCCAAACGGGGCGTTTCGCCCGTTTTCCTCGCGAGATAAGCCAGCGTGGCGACGCACATGATGTTGACGGCGGAAAATAGGATGAAGGCCAGCGCCGAGGCGGAGGCCTTCCCCTTCGAGACGGCCTCCTTGCTCGAGGCGAGCACTTTTTGGTTGATCGCATGCGCGCCGAGGAATAAGGCGACGGTGACGACGTAGAGGATCAAGAGCTGGACGCTGATCGTCCAGAGCTCATTGTTGCGCAATTGCTCTGCAACTGAGTTCATTTGACTCCCCGCTATCCCATGACCCGCGACATAGGCCTTTTGGTCCACAACACGGCAGGTCCAAAGGCGCTTGCACGACGATCGTCGATATCCTACCATGTTAGTCAGGGATTCGTCCAACTATTTCGGAACACGAGGTTCGGAGGCGGGATGAAGCGCGTCAGAAATGCGGTCGTCATCATCATTTTGTGCATCATCGGTGCGGTGTCCGTCAAAAAGAAGGCCCCGGAGCTCGCCCTGAACGTGCCCGCGCCGGACCAAATCAAGGACGCGGTCGCGGGAAACCGCATTCGGCCCCGGCACCCTCTGAACGTGTCGCGCGGACAATCCGACGATATCCGCGATTCCATCGCCGGGAACCCGGTCGGAACGCCTCAAGGGACGCCCAATTCGACGAACTCCCTTGACGACATCGGCGAGCCGCCCCGCGGCAGCGGGAACGGCGGTTTCTCTCCCCTGGCCAACAACAATCCGCCTTATAACCCGCCGCCGCTGTCGCCCTCGGGGCCCGAAGAAGAGAACAGCGACACGTGCGGGGGCTACGGGCCGCTCGCGCTGCAAAGCAGTTGCAACTGATATAAAAGAGGTTTGTATGGGGACCCAGTCCAAATTCCAGTGGGACT
>ERZ1292630.1645-Hain-H41-02um-R3-1645-length-21663-cov-8_pt1 | contig 21663 bp, 13 predicted proteins | sample MGYA00564408_ERZ1292630 | MGnify/ENA primary metagenome ERZ1292630 (study PRJEB36523, sample SAMEA6512641) | groundwater metagenome | collected 2019-01-08 | study: AquaDiva: Metagenomics assemblies of 32 groundwater samples
TTATGCCCACCTGGGCCAGAACCACAACTTCCTTCCTTCCTTCCTTCCCCTCTTCCCCTGGTGAAGGCTGACAATCACCTTCAAGCCGTCGCTTGGAGCGTGACGTCCGGTGCCATTGTGGGTGCCGCCCCTGGGAGGAGCAGCTCGTCCTCCTCCCGCATGACTTGCTCGGAATCCTGTCGCAGCGCCACCGCGGCACGGTCACTGCCGTCGTCATCGTCACCGGTGCTCGACCTTGGATGATCTCCCCCGTCACGGAGTTGACTTCTCTCAATAAACTCTGCACGTTCCGCCATCGTTTGGGCAAGTCGGCGCACCGATTCCTCACTAACTTCAGACGAGGCCGAGGCGAAACTACGATTCGATGCTACTGCCCCATTCGCGGCGGCGGCAGAGACAGAGAACGGGGGCATCGCGGAGGAGGAGGAAGCGGCCGTAGACGCCGCTGCCGCCGCCGTGGATGATGCCATCTCTGCCGCCCCTGACGAAAGGCCCAACCCCATCACCGAGTCGAGTTCGTTCAAGAAAGAGGCGCACTGCATCGCCACGTGGTGCGACACGTCCTGAAAGTAGGCGCCATAGATAGGCATGCGGCCAATGATCGCGGCGTGCGGGATGACGAATCTCTCGGGGAAGTAGACGGGGTGCACCGTGAACGACCCACCGAAGGCCAACAATCGGGCTCTCGCGCGGTTGATGCGGCGTTGCTTGTCGATGTGGATGGGATCCGTGCCCGCGCAAGGGGCCGTGAGCGCCGGTTGCTTCGGTGGCGACACCGGTGCCGCCGTCGTCGCGGCCGCGTCGCTTGGAAGCCCCTCTTCCTTCGCGACGTCCACACAGGACCCATCGACACCCATCGACGGCGGCGCCGCACTGCCAACGGTCGCAACCCGTGGTGTCAGAAAGGGTCCATCCCGGAAGACGACGGAAGGATCGAGCGCGGGGCGAACATGCGGGTGGGCGGCATCGCCCGCTGGCTGTCCGATGGTGAGCACGTACTGAGCCCGCAGCCGCTGGCACAATTCGGCATCGGTGGTGAGCGACGACGTCTCGAACGATACCAAGCTGTCGTCCGTGTTGGCATATAGGAACCGGTTTTTGAACCGAGAAAGGGCCGCCAAGTGTTCATCATCCACGAGGCGGTCTACCAAAATGGGAGAGTCGACAAGCAATTCCAAATAGGTCTTCGATCGGATGTTGCCAATAAAGCGAGCGCCGGTCTGAATCACCGGATTGAGATCGCTGATGCCGAGATGAGGCGTCGCCAAGCTCGCGAAGGTATGGAAAATGAAGGTCCCACCAAAGGTGGCGCTGACCCGGTAGGCAAGCTCGCGGATGAGAATGCCGCCCCAGGAATGTCCGATGACGCTGAAGTATGTCGGCACCACCTCAACGGCGTTTGGCGGCGGCGGTGGCGGGGCCGATGATGTGTTTATGGGAACGGCGCTGTCTTTACGGCCGCGTTTCACATCCGCGATGAATTGATCCAGCACAGGGAGTAATTCCTGCCACACCACTTGAGCGCACTCCAAGGTCCCCTTATCCGTTTCCCGGCGCTCGTTTTTGTAACTCGACCACGGCCGTATCGAGCCCGCTCCCAACGCCAGAAGATGTTCGGTGACGTACTTCAAATGCTCCGATCGCCCGTGGCTGCCATGCTGCACGAGCACGAAGTGCGTTGGCACAGGAAGGATGAGAATCGTTGGATTCGACGTCGTCGTCGTGGGACTCGGCGTCACGGCGGTGGTCGAAAGAGGAACGTCGTTTCCCGTTGCTCCGATTGACGAGGCCATGACGATCGGCGTCAACGAGGAGAGGGAGAGGAGGAAGTGTAGTGACGGAGTCGTTTTGTTGTGGGGGGACGGTGTGGTGCAACTTTGTTCTTAGGGGAAAAAAACACCCACCCCCCTCCCCATTCCAGTATCGGTGAAGTCAAAAAGGCCATTTGCAAGCGAAAAATGGGGTTTTTAAATCGGGAAGTTGACCAAGAAACCACAAAATCGACAACTTTGGGACCAAAAGGGAGTGCCCGAACCGGTCGACCAGCACGAAGACGCGCTCCACTGCTTCCGCCGCCGTTTCGTTCGGTATCCCTTCCCGAATGTCATCAGAGGTGTTATGTTGCTTTGGATATTAATCCGACGAGCTTTCGCTGTCCGCCTCGCGCGGACGGCGACGACTCACGGTCTGGGCGCTGCCAGTCGTGGCACGAGCCGACTGGCCCTCATCGTCAGACCCACTCGTCCGCACGCGCTGCTCTTTCTTTTCTTGCTCACGCGTCTGCAGCAGTCGCGTGATCGTGGATCGGACCAAGCCGTCAGAAAATTCCTCCACGTCGTCGAAGTACTTCGGACATGAATCCAGCAGCCAGTCATCACTAATGCTGGTGACGGTGCGCAAGTAGTGATTGGACGTGAGCACCAACTCGTTGTACACAATAAAAGTTGGCCGCCGATTCAGCATGGTCGCCGGAAACAGAAGGGCCTTGACGTTGTCCTTCAACGTTGCGTACTGGTTCTTGCTCGGCATCGCCAGGGCCACTTTCGTGAAGTATCCGGAGAGGATGGCGCGACGGATGTTGTTCGCGAAGCGCGGGTCATCGTTGTCCTGCTGTTCATCGAGATCCTCGGCATGGCTGCCTCCCTCGGCAGCTGCATCGTGACGATCGCCATGGAGGTCGCGACGGTGTTGTCGCCCGAGAGTCACCGACGACCGAGGGCCACCGCCGCCGTGGCGACTCGCCGCCGCTGAGGAGGTCGCTGCTGCTGCCCCTTCACTCCGCTCGTCAACAATGCCGAGTCGCTCCATAATGGACAACAGCTGCGACGTGACGCTCTTTGCTTGTTTCATGTTACGCGGATTGAGAAAGTTCTCCTTGCACCATTCGCCCGAATAGCCGCTCGTTTCGTAGCCTTGATAGATATTCAGCAGAGCCAGATGATCGCCCGACATGTGATAGAACTGTTCTTTCGCGCGAGCGGCCGCTTTTTCGTAAGTCGACAAGAAAGGGTTCTGCACGGACATCATGGCCGCGAGCTTCGCGATGGGCGCTCGGCAACGGAACTTGCTGCTGTTCATCAACATCGCAGCCATTTCGGGCTCCACCGGGAACGCCGACATGCTGGCGCCAAAGGGCGTCAGGCGACCATCGTCATCAAGCGCTCCCAGGTAGTTGAGCAACTCCAGCGCCCGCATGAGCGTCTCCGGCGCAGGGGGGTCGACAAAGTCGAAGCGGACCAGATCGTCGATGCCAATTTTTTTAAGCTGCAACACCGTAGAGCCCAAGTCGCTGCGCATGATCTCGGGATAGGTTTGCGGCTGCAGGAGCGTATCGTACGACGTCGCGGTGTACATGCGGAAACACTTTCCGGGCTTCGTACGCCCCGCACGACCCATCCGCTGGTTCGCCGCGGCTTGGCTGATGGGCGTGACCAAGAGGGATTCGACACGCAGTTTCGGGTTGAACACCTTTTGTTTTGCAAAACCGGAGTCGACGACGAACACGACGCCGTCGACTGTCAATGACGTCTCGGCGATGTTCGTGGCGACAATGATTTTTCGCGTTCCCGGGGGCACAGGTTTGAAGATGAGACGCTGATCCCCTGGCGGCAGGGCCGAGTACAAGGGAAGAATGACAGACGGTCGGTTGGTCGCGCCCGCCTCGCTATGGGCGGCCAATGGGAGGGCCACGCGGAGCCGTTCCACCGTTGTCTCGATTTCATCTTCACCTGTCAGGAACACAAGAATGTCTCCCTCTTCCTCATGGATGTGAATTTGAGTCACGGTTCGGACCACCGCTTCCACATAATTAGACTCCGGCGACTTGGCAAAATAGACTTCCACGCCATACATGCGTCCGGAGATGTGAATCAGAGGAGCCTCGACGAAGTACTTCTGAAACTTCTTCTCTTCCAGCGTGGCCGACATCACGACGACGCGCAAGTCCGGCCGCCGTGCAATGAGCGCCTTCACGCAACCGATTAGAATGTCAGTGGAAACCGTTCGCTCGTGCGCTTCGTCGAGAACGATGACGCTGTAGGCGGATAAATCGGGGTCCGTCATGGCTTCTCTTAGTAACATGCCATCGGTGAGATACTTCACGCGCGTCTTCTCACTGGTCATGTCGTCGAAGCGTATGCAGTATCCGACTTCGGCCCCAAGCTCCACGTCCATTTCATTGGCCACGCGCTCGCTTACGCTCATCGCGGCCACTCGACGTGGCTGCGTACACGCAATCGCCTTGTCGGGGTACAGTTCCAGCAAGTATTGAGGCACCTGCGTCGTTTTGCCGGAACCGGTTTCGCCGACTAAAAGAAGGACCTGATAACGTTGCACCAGCCGTTGAATTTTCCGCTTGGCAGCGTAAATGGGCAACTTCAAGCGTTTTTCAAGGATGTCAAAGTATCGCGTGGAGTAGCGTGCTCCTGTCCAGGGATTCGTGGTCACCGAGCGCGGGTCAACCGTCTCGTCGAGCGTCGTCGTGGCATGCTCTGGCTCCATCGCGTGACGGGTGTGGGTGTAGATACAGGATATGTACGAGAGATGTACAATTGGATTGCACGAGAGAGAATAATACCTTAAGTATGTGTCTCTCACAAAACTGTATCGTCCTATTCCTCCTGTTTGTGTGGGGTTTCCTCCTCGGCTTTCAAGAATTTCATCTCTGCCTGGTGGTGGTGTCGGAATCCGGCTCCTGCCAGGACCTGGGGTCAACAAATCTACTCTACCTACTCGACCCCTCTAAGTAGCGACTGAACTTTTTCTCGGTCTGAAACCGGGTTTCTACGCTCCTACGAGCCCTGAGGGCGCGGTACCATGCGTGCCGCACGCTGAAGCGCGTCATACACAAACGTAGGCGGTGCATCTGCCCAGCCGCCCCCTTGGAAGACGACACCATGCCGTTCTGACACATGCTGAGCGGCCACCCGTTGAGCTACGTCGCCCGCCGCTCCCTTTGCGTTGTGTTGAGCAGCTCCTCCGCCCCCTCGTTGTGGCGTGTCCCAGTCGCCGTCATCCGTTACGAATCGGTTTTCCGCTGACTCGCCGTGCCGTCGGCCAGCTAATGTTTCCTCTCGCGACGCGGTGCCGCCACGACGTCGAGCGAGGGCTTGCCGCGACGCGTTCTGTCGGTGTTCCGCGTGCAGCCGAAGGGCGGCGAAGGGGACCGCGGAACGGACCATCTTCGTGGCATATCGGCGCAACGGCGGTTCGGAGGCAATGTGCGGTGGCGTTGGCATCGGCACCGTCGAGTGCTGCTGATACGACTGCTGCAACGCTCGGTATTTGGCGGACGTGGATTTTCGCTCGGTGACCTCCTCATAGGCCTTCAACGCTTCTCGCAGTTCGACATGCAATTTGGCTGAGGTCAAGGTCGTTGCCGTCGTTGGGCCTCCACCGCGAGGATGGGGTGCCGTCGGAGGCAACGGCTGCCGCGATTCCGCGGGAGCTTGGCTTCCACGGCGGCTGGGATACGCCCCTTCCGCGTTGAAGTCGCCCAAAGAAGAGGCACCACCTCTTCGCCCTCCTCCACCCGCCGCCGAGAGGGGTGGCTCCTCCTCGTGCGAGGAGTGCTCTCCTGGTGCAGCTTTGTTGTTGACGCTGCTCCCCTTCGGGGCGAGAACTGAATTGGATCGGTGTAGTCGCCGCAATAGTTCATTGCGCTCCGTGTCAGCGGTGTCGTCAAGCAATGCGTCTACGGCGGCGCTGGGATCCGTCTGCAACGTATTTTTGAGGCCCCCCTTGTCTTCTCCGTCGGCTCCATCGTGCTGCTCAATCGCGGTGGCCGCCGTCAACTTGTCGAAATGTCGCTTCAACAGCGACGCATGCGCATCGGCCAATGAGGATGGTCCCCCTCCTCCTCCAGCCATGTCGGCTGACGCGGGAGCCGCAGATGCGTCCTCGTCAGTCTTCGTCGAGTCCCCCCCACCCGTCTGTCGCTGCTGCTGCTGCTGGGCCATCCAGTCGCGATTTTGGCGATACATATCTCTCTCTAACTGCATGTGCCGCCGCATCAGCTGATCCTCCGTCATGAAGATGTCCACCAAGGTCAGTGTCGTGTTGTCAACCGAGAAAGGTCGCCTGGCCGCGGACGGCCCTACGTGGGAGTGATGAAAGACTCCTTCTGTGGTCGCCGCGGCACCATCTTCAGCCGGGGGGTTGGCAATTTTCACGACGTCAGACAAATACACATCCTCGCCACCGACCATCATCGCAAGACGCTTTCCGCGGGCCTTTGGCGCCGCCGCAGCGGCCGCAGGTGCTCGAGTAGATCGTCGCGGTGACGACGTTGCACCAGACTGCAAGTCGCCTCCGGGAGCACCAACGGCACTCGACGAGGCCGCTGGGAGGTCAAGGTCGCTCGCCTGGTTGTCAGCAACCTTGTCTGATCGGCTGCATTCGTTACGCTTTTTGCTGCTCGTCGACAAATCGATGAAAGGAACCCGGACATCATTCGCGGCGTCGTAGACGCACACATCGTCGTCGTCGCTAGTATCGTCACCTTCGCTGATGGAGGGGGTTACGTCGTCTGTCGATTCAGCACCACCTTCGTTTTCCGTCGATCTCCGGCGGATACCGGAGGATGCCGACGACAGCATTGGGCCGCAACGGTCCGATTTTTGCACTGAAAACGACGAACCGAAGACGGACGGTTCCACACGGCGTCCACCCGGCCCGATGGTGGTGCCCTTCAGTCTGTGTCTCGGAAGCGACGTGGACAACGCGTCCGCGGCGATGTCGCCTGGGTTCGCGGCGCAGCCAGACAAGTCGTCACTCGGCGTTGGCGGAGGTCGTCTGCGGCAGGGGACGACCGCTACACTTTCGTGTTTGGATAGACCGAACGTCTTTAGAAACTGGTCCTGTGAGGTGGCGAAATCGTCTCGCTGCGATGAGACCACTTGGCGGGCGGCGGGGATGATGTTGTTCGCTTCACTTGCGGTCGGCGGCTCGATGGGGTGAGTGCGGCGAGGGCGGCTGCCTGTGCCGTCCGACGATGATGTCGATGACGCTGATTCGTCCTTTTCTCCATCCCCGACTCTCTCGTCGTCCTTTACGACTCCCGCAGCGACCACTGCCGTCCGTCTGCAATCCGCGGTCGCCGCTGACGACGCGCCGTGAAACGTACCGCGGCAGAGGGTCTCGAATTGCCTCGTCGAACTCTTCCGCACGAAGGATAGGAACATGTCCGGTATCCGCCACATCAACTGGCGCTGCAGCCGTTCGAAGGCCAAGTGGAGGTCCTTGAAACCGCACACGGGATTGCAGAGGGGAATGACCGCGACGTTTTGTTTGCCTCGAAAATGATATTGCAAATCGCGCAGAGCAGACGACGACGACGACGATGGGGATGAAGGCCCCAACAATGACTTGGAGGAGGATGACTGTTGTTGATCGTCGGCGTGCTGCCCCGGACTCGGACTTGACGAGGCCGGAGCCGGGCTCGGAATGACCACGAATAACCACGCCATGGGAAGGCCGACAAGCGCATCGAGAAGTTGAGCGGCTGCCGCCACATCGGCGACATCGACGGCGGTGATGACGAACACAAAAACCTGAAACAGGGCGGTCGTCATTGAAGGCAGCTGATGGAGGTTCTCGGAGGTGTCACCCGAAGTTATCCCGCCGCTGGGTGTGGCAGAGGCTTTCGTCGGCGCCGAGGTGATATGTTCTTCCGTATCATCGTCATCGCGTCGGCCCCCTCTTGTGGTTGGTTGGCCCCCTGCTCCTCCTCTGCCCCCATCCTTCTGTTGATACGTCGACAAGGCGTCGGCGCGCAACGCCATGCGCCGGATCATGTTGCAAAGGAACAAGGGCATGGCCGAGCTAGCACTGCGGGTGATCGTCTGACGCCGTTGTTCGTAGGCCGCGAGCGTGGCCTCGCCCGTCGTGTCGTAGTGCTGTAGCGTTCGGTTTCCGGCTTCTTCGCGCGCCGTCGTGTCGTTGTGATGGATGTCCGTTGAAGTCGCAGAAGAAAAGCTGAAACACTCGGCTCCGCCACGAAGGAACGCCAATTCGTCGACAACGAAGCCGCTCCGGTGATCTGGATGCCGGAACAGCGGATACGTCGAAAACTGATTTTGCGGGGCGACAACGCCCGCGCCATAGAGATCCATTCCGCCACGTGGCAAAAAAGGCCACAGGAGCTTGTTAATGGCAACCACTGTGCCGTGAAAAAGATTCCACCCGTTCGCAAAACTCTGCGTTCGGTGGGCGTAAAACGCCTGCGAGCGACAGTCAATGACAATGGCTCCCGAGAACGCGACCGCCGCGCTGGGGTGAGACGTCCGTTCTCCGGCGACGTTGAACGGTGGTTTCCGAGGTGAGTCGCTGTTGCCTGCCGCGCCACTCTTCTGGTGGTGTGGCTTCGCCCGTTGCTGTCGCGCACGGCGTCGAGACAACGACGTCTGCTTTCTGCGTGTGGTGCTGGCGTCGCTCCTTGAGGAGACAATTTCAACGGGAGAAACAAAATCGGCGAATTGAACCATTTCAGAAATCACCGGCCGTCGGATGGTGAGGGTCGTGGCGGGGACTTGAATGGAGTGAGGCGGTGGGATGCCACCCCGCGGAGACGGTTCCATCGATCTCCGACTTTGAGGCGACGCTCCGTAAAGCTCAGCGCCGTCGGCAACGCGACGCCGTGCGATCGTTAACGGATTCACTTGAAAATTCACAATATCGCATCGTTTCGGCGTCGGCGCGAAACTGACGAATTCGATGGCAGCGGCGGCGGCACCGCCCCTCCCCTGCGAGGATGACGGATCGAGCCGGTAAGCTTGTCGCTTGCGGGTCATGGCGAGATCATCAAAAGTTGCGTGTCTTTCCACACGGAAGGCAGTCGTCGTGACCGCCACCGTGGACGACGACGTGTTGTTGCTGAATGGCTTGGAGCTCCTCGGAGCACAGCCATTGCTGACGGTGCAGTAGGCACCGCCGTCGTGAGTCCTTTCCGTTGACAGCAACGAGGAAGCCGATGATGATGAGGAGGCGAAGGGCAACGCCGCGAGGGGCAGTTCGACAGTCCCGAGCAAAGCGGGACTCACGAGCTCCTCCACCCTCGCAGCAGGACAATGACCTTCTTTGCCAGAAGTGCCTCCTGCCCCCGTTGCTTGATGATGATGACCTGTGGTGTTGGTGGGGGTGGTCAGGACACCGACGGAGTATTGTGCGTCCATAACATCGATGCGAATGCGTTCGGCCGCGGTCAGAACCGGCAACGCCGCCGCGATGTGGCGAGACACATAGCCGTCATAAAAGGTACCACCCTGATTGGCGCCAGGGGAGAAGGGGCCCTTGCCACCACGACCGCTTCGTCGACCTTCCCAAGACGTGCCCATTGCCTCGAGCACACCTAGCAGCTCCGGCGCCACGAGCGGTTGGCACGGATGCGTCTCGTCATCGTCGGTCGCTCCAGGACGGTCGTCCGCCATCCCACGACTGCCAGCAGCACCGGATTGGAAACCAACTTTTGGCGGTGGCTGCGCGGCGACCCACAATTCTGCCGCTGTCACGGGGGGCAAAATATGCGAGGCAAAGATGCCACTAAAGTGAAGGATGCCGCCCCGGTGACTAGAATCCCAGGGCGGCGTCTGCAGCAAACGAACTCCCTCTCCGCCCGGCCCTCCATCCGCAGCCATCGCCAACGACTCATTGATGAACTGCGCCGCGGCGTCGGTGAGCTGCTTCGAGCGTCCCAGTGACGCCGCGGACGATGGCCTAGACGCCGCGGCGATGATCCTGTTGTCACTGTAACTGTGGTGTCGTGGATTCACGATGATCCCCGAAACACTGGAGGTCGAGGGCGCGAATCGTAATCCCCCAATATTCGAGCAAAACGGCGTCAACGGTGACGGGCGACGGACCGCTCCGTCTCCCCCGCCCGATGATTGGCCGTTCATTCCACCCACGTGAGACGAACGGCGGCCGTGAGACGACGCCAATTGACCAACCGTTTGTGACAGGCAGCCAAAGACGTTGCAAACCGAGGCGGAACGGTCGATCGACGCGCGCGCAACGACGACGACGTCACTTCTCCCCCCTGATTGTTCGCCTGCTGCACTCCCGCCGTGTTGTTGGCGTGTCTGCGGCTTTTTCTGACCCATCATTATTGTGTCTCGCGGAGCACCATCACGCTGAATCTCATCATCAAACGAGTCGTCGTCGTCATGGCGTGTGGACAAGTTGCAAAGCAATTTCGCTGGAAATAAAAATTTAAATGGGCGAAACGAAACACGGAAGGCGTTGCGATAGGCCTCGGACACGTGCACGACATCGTAGACGGCGCGCTGGAAAATACCTTCCTCCTGACAACGTCGCTGCAGTTCGTCCCGCGCCGTCGCCGTCGTCGTCGTCGTGGTCCCTACGGCTGGGCGTGCCGACCCAGACGTCTTGGCGGATTGCGGTCGTAAGGGTAACACAGGAGGCGTCGTTTGTGCCAGGCGACAATTGTCCTGGCGAGAAGGGGAGTTGTGATGTGCCTCTCGTGCGTGATCGCGATCATCCAATTTCGTTGCGGCAGAGACAAGTGGACGCTGGGCGGAAGCAGCAGGCGAACACGAGTCTGGCACATTCTTCCGATGCGGCGTCGCCCCTCCGGGTCCCTCTTTCACAAGCTTCACACGGACGTTCAAAAAAGGGTCACAGACAACGAAATTCTTTCTGAAAATGTTTTTGCCTGAAATTTCCATGGATCCCACCGGCTGCACCATCGGCGACCAATACAGGGACAGCACACCGCACGGATGCGACGACCCCATCGACACGAGCGGGAGCTGCAGCTTCGTCGCCGCGGTGCGATGCAGGCCGATTAACGTGCTCAACGGCACACCTTGCAGCGCAGCAGGGCACGCGACGCGGCCGAGCACGGCGTGTTGAAACGCCACGGCGACGTGGAGCGTCGAGGCAAAGGCGAACGGAACCACCAAGTATAACTCATCTTTTTGGGTCGCCGTGGTCATGTCATAAAAGGTCACGTACGTTCCGTAACCACCGATGAAGCCGCCAAGAGTTTGCGGCAGATTCACGGGAGCGCTGCCACCTTGCGAAGACGAGGCACCTCCGTTGTCGCCGGCGCCGCCCGAAAACGCCGCTGCGGCGGCCTGCAGTGCGCCGGAAACGGGAAAGTCAGCCAAATCTTTGCCGACAACGCCATTTTTCCGCGCTAATTGCTGGCCTAAGACGGAGGCAAAAATGTCCGCGCCAATTCCACTGCCTGGCGATTCGTCGTCTTGTTGGTCGTTGTGGTGAAGCGCCGTCCCTGACTGATCTGCGCCGCCCACTCCACGACCCGTGCCGGTTGTTGCACTGCGGCTCGCGCCCCCTGTGCGGCCTAGTTGCAACTTAGCCATCTCCCCACCTTCGCAGAGCACCACGCATGCCTTCATCAATCCTTGGTTCGTAATTCCTGCGGCACCCATGGGCCTATTTCTGCGACGTCGACTTTTCTCCGCTCCGCCTTGTTCGATTTCATCGTCGTTCTCGGAAAGAGGTTCCTCCGCCTCTTCCGCGCCTTGATCGTCGTCATCGCCATCGTCACGAGCCTCGCCGCCGCTTTTGCGGCCGCCTTCTCCCGAGCTATCGTGACCCTTCTGGAGCAAGGAGCGTCCGTCGATGTGGATGCCGACGTGCAGCGTGAGTTGCTTCGAGGCCCCGACGTCGCGATGCGCAACATGAATCCACTTTGAAAGTTGCGCCACGATGAAGGCCTCGTGCGCCAGGGAGCGGGGTCGCAGATGATACACGTGGTTCGGCACGGCGAGGCACAGTAAATTAGGGAGGAGCTCTTCCCGACCGCCACCCCGTGGACCCCCTAATGCGGCTACCTGCGGCGATTCACCCCTCACGTGCCCTCCGTTAGCGACGTCTCCCGACGAATCTCCCATCGATTGCTCCGCGGCCGCCGCATCGCCGATGGCGTCTCGGAAGATCGGATTGTTCAACACGTCAAAACCGCTTTCAGTGAGACGGGCCCCAAGAAGGTGAATCCATCCGCTGGCACGCATCGCCGCGGTCGTGCCGGCATCGGTTTGGTCGCCGCCGTGGTGGCTGGGGGCAGCGGCGTCCTCTGGGAGAGCGCCATAGCCACCGCGGTGAGAATCGGCGAGGCCACGACGGTGGGATCTCCTCATGCTGCCCATGTGACCATGCCCGTGGTGCTGGCTTGGCTCTTCATCAGCGGCAATTAGATCCGCGCCTTTGTGGTGACAATTGTGGAGGCGAAAGATCGTCGTGGGCGAGCCGTCGTCAATCGACGCTGCCTGTGCCATATTGGCCGAGGAGGAGTGTTCAATGGCATCCATCACCTGCCCGCCGCCACTCCGCGGGGGGAGATGCCACGAGGGCTTCAACCGTTTCGGCGCGGGTAAGTACGACAAGGTACAAAAGTCCGTCCCAAGGTGAAGGATATCGAGTACGAAGGGTGGCTCGGTGCACGCGGTGTTCCCGTCCACGATGAGGTGGACAAGATGGTTTGGCCACAGGCCGTTATGATACGGAGAAGGATCATCACCGCTGCGGTTGCCTCGTGCGGCGGCGGCCTGGCTACGACCGCCATCCAAGGAAGAGGGCACTCCAATAAACGGGCGCATCGATAGCGGTGTGGCCGCACGAAAAGAAAGAAAGCGCGCGTGTGTGTCTCGTTGCACAACAAAGGGGGACTAATGCTACGATTCGCACAGGGAAGGGGGAATTACCAAAAAAGCCCTGTTACCCCCCCACCTCTACTCATTCCAGACGATTCGTGAATTTGATTTGAAAGAAAAACATCCATTCATGGGCCGTGGGGGGTGTCCCTGGATTGGGTTTTTTTTTCCTTGTGAAAAATATCCCACGTAAAGTACACGAACGCAAACGAGGCGCAGAAATGATCTCTTTCAACGAGCGCAAAGGAACTCTCAGGGTGATCTGCGAGAAGTGACCGAACGCGGGAAGTGATTCATCGAGCGGGAGGTACCGCCTCACGGAAGAGACAGTGATTCATCATCACACGAACATCCATCGAGCGAACGACACCGCCGGATTGCGGTCACCTGCTGCAACGGTGAACTTCGGTTTGCACGAAACGTAGTCGGCCGCGGCTTGCGCTCGGTCGACCGCCGTCGCACTTGCATCGGACCTGGCAGAGTCGCGGCTGTTCAACGCGTCACGTGCCGTCAAGGGTGGGTGCGGCTTTCGCGCAGCTGCGGCATCCATCCTGGATGTCGTCGTGCTCCGTGGCGAACCGCCGCTTCCACGGCTCGACAACACTCGGCGCTCTTCTCGCTGGATGCGGCGATTGAGCCACGGTGGTGCCGGCACGATCGTAGGAACTCCATTTTTCGTCACCGACTGCGCGGCATCCGCGGTGGTCGCTCGCACGTACTTTAGTACCTCCTGTCGCTGTAAGTCGAAGGCTTCACGTAGAAGGGTTTTTTCGAGTTGCCTCGTAGCACGCTCCTCTTGGGCGCGTTTTTCTTCCTCGGTCCGGTGTTCCACCTGCTGCTGAATGAGCGACCGCTTGTATTGATGTGAACGCTCGGCACGCGCCACGGCCTCGGAATGTGCGACGATGTGCAACTCGTACTCGAAGTCCTTGATCGCCTGGGCCGTGAGCGCCGCGGCCTTCCGCTGCTGCGCCACTTGATCTCCACGCTGCAGTTTTGACACAATGTGTTGTCTTTTTTCTTCCGCTAATTGTTCCGCGAGTTGCTTCTCTTGAGAGTGATCCTTCTTCGGTAGTGCCGCACGCTTTTGCCGCTCCGTCGCGACATGTTTGTCGGATCGCTCCGCGGCCGCCGTGAGGCATGACTCCAACTCTCGGCGCCGTTCCTCGATTTTCTCCTCATGCGTGGAGAGCGTCCGCTCCAACCGCGCCTCCGTTCGCGAGTGCAGCTCCTCGGCGGCCAGCTTGCGCTGCATCGCGACGCGTTCCGCACGCTGTTGAATGATTTCTTCCTTTTTCGTCCATTGCGCGAGTTTGGATAAGTGTCCATTGGCATCTTGCTGGAGTGTCATGAAGTACTGGGCGACGGGATCGGGTTCGTTAGAGTTGTCGATGGAAGATGGGATGCGGAGCAAGACAGAAGACGATCCTACGGCCGGTGCTGCGCGGCGACTTCGGCCACTTCGGGGCGATGCGGTTGGAGACACGTCCGACGTGGCACGGGGCGACTCCGATGCGATGTTGCCCGCGCTCGCCGGTTTCAATGGCAACTGCGGGAGTTTCACGGGCAATGGCGGCGGACCCGCGGCCGCGGCATGGTGGTGCGGGGAAGCGGAAGCGGAGGCATTCAGCGTGCTGGCTGGATCGTGCGGGAGGGAGGAATGCTTCTTCGCCGCACGCGAAAGCTTTTCGTAGCGCGGCATAATTTGATGCAATAGCGCCTCCCTCCGGCGATTGAGGAACTCCATTTTCACCTTGGCCTCCTCCGGATTTCGGGGTCGCACGGCCGTGAATGGGTCCACTGGCTTTTCGTTTCCGCGCGGCGCAGAGCTCGGCTGGCGCAGCGGTGATTGATTTGGTGAACCGGTGCTCGCCGACGGCGATCCACGTTTCCTGGCGGGTGGGGAAGACGGGGGCGAGAAGTAGTGAGACATGAGATCGATTTGAAGGAGCGATTCGGGGTGGATGCCTTCGAGGCGACAGGCTTCGAGACTAAGGGGCGTATTGACGCGACGTCGGCCGTCGTAGTTACTACCCAGCGACACGCGTCCGGTACCTGCTGGGGGAGTGGACATTGGCGACGCGGCAGCGGGACGCATCGAGAAACGTCAATAGGGGAGGCACCGCAACGGATACCCTTCGGTCATCAACAAGAAAAGAAAGCCGCTTAAATTCTGTCAATTGTTCGCACGGCGATGCGGACCAACCCTCTCATTCTCCAACACAATTTTTGTTATTTACTCAAAAAAGAGAGAGCAGAGTTAATCAGTTTCATCGAATGGTCACGTTTTACGTGTCACCAATGACCCTTCGGAAAGGCGTCCCTTCGGCGGACGGCCCCATGTCGATCGCCACGACGACGGACGGGTTCGAAGCATAGAGGACGCGGCCCACCATGGTGCCCGCGTTGAGAGGCTGATCATACCGCGAATGTAACAGCTGCACGTTGTAGATCATCTCGCCCCGGGCGCAGTCGTACAGGGCGACGTGGGTGCATAGCGTCCACGCGAGCAACCCCGCCGCGTTTGGGACGGCGACGAACCCTCCGTTGCATTGCGACGTGGCGTTCCAACGGTGGGCAAGCGCCCCTGTCCGAGAATCGTGCGTCAAGAGCGACGGCTGATCCGTGTTCGGGTCAAAGCATGTGACGGTGTTTGCGCTCGTCCAGCGCACTCCGCTGTTGCAATTCGTTGCGACCGACCAGAGCAACGTTCCGTCGTTCGTCGAGAAGGCTGCCAGTTGCGAGACGCCGACAAAGTAGACGGCACTGCCGTCACGGCGGTTGTAATCGAGGGACATCGCCTCGATGTCTCGGCTCCACAGAACGTCTAGTGATGGATGAGCCAAGGCCGTCAAGTTAGATGACCCCACGATCCACATGGATGGCCGCTGGCCTTGCCCGGGGATAAAAACCGGGTCCGTGGGCGTCCACAGGCTCGTGGCCGCCGTGGACAAGACGTTACCCGTGGCGCCGTCGATAAGCATTGGCGGCATCGCATTATCGCACACGAGTAGGACGGAGGCATCCGCTAACGTCCCACCCCCCGCCGCCGCGGCCATCCACACACCCTGAAAGGCGGACGGTTGGCACGGCACCGTGATATTCCACACGACACGACCCGCACCGTCGTACGCCGTCACGTTGCCCCACAAACTGGTCACGTAAATGTCATTACCAACCGCGATGCCCCCTGGAAACATGGAGCACGAACCGGGATCCGGGCACGCCACGTTCGTCTTGAACGCACCTGTGGTCCGGTCGACGATCGTAATGTTAAACGTGTTGGACGTAAACACGCTCTTGGCTGTCGCCTTAGGCGACGACACTTGCTCCAGCGACGGGTCGTTCGCCTGAAGTGACGTCTTCCACAGTAGGGTAGGAGCAGACGCGGTTATGCAAACGCTGGTGAACACGACCGCCAACGTCATCCGCATCAAAGTCGGCATGATCCTTTTTCCTTCGTGGCGTGAAAAGTAGCGCCCTATTTTTTCGAGGAGGTTGGGTGGCAAGCAGCGAAAAGGAAAACGTGAGGGCACCACGTACTTCGGGCAAAGCAAAAGGGGGTCTTTCACTTGGTCATTTGCCGACGTTGGGGGGATATGACCGCCTGATAGTCATATGGATGGCGGGGACATCTCTGCCGGGGGATGGCGGGCGAACGAGCTGATGCGCTGTCGCAGCTCCTGTTGAACCTCTCTCGTGCACCGTTGATACGCGGACATTGCGACGGCGCACTTCATCGATGCCGCTGGGAACAACGCGGTGGTTGCCGAGGAAGCGGTCGATGCCGCGGCAGGGGTTCCGGGCGTGGCCGTCGAGATGCCACCGGCTTCCGTTGACGTGCGCATTTGGGCTGCCGCTCCGGCGCTGCCACGGCCGGCGATGGACGCCATGAAGACGTCGTGCGCTTCGCGATAGCACGCGTCGACGGCGTTGCGCTGCGCTTCGCACGGCACAGGTGCGACCGCCAGCAGACCCTGAAATTTGTCCCGGTGCAAGTCACTTGCGTCTTGCTGCCACTGCCGGGTCATGCCGTTAAGTTGACCCGCCACAATGTGCATGCGATCGGCGAGCGCGGCGTGATGCGGCGACAGCGCGGTGGTGGATGGGGGCCGCGCGGCTGCCGAATCGCCTGATGATGAAGGCAAACGCTGCTGCTGGCTCGTCATGTCGAGATTCATGATGATGTCGTCGCCTCACTGAAGGTGTTTTCACACTCCTTTTTGTAAAAAAAAAAGGAGCGAAAGAAGATAATAGCTGAACACAAAATGATTGGGATTTGAAACGGTATCGATGAACATACCGTATGTGACACTGTACAGTAGGTGAAGTAGGTACGGCAAACGCACCGCCACGACAGAGCCACGACGCAAAAGATCGGCGATTCATTCTTGCGTCCTGCTTTCGTGTTGGAGGACGAGCGGTGTCACACCCACCCAAAAAAGCCATCGACAGGCAGCATCACTTCGGATGGTGTGCAAATCGCGCGCGATCAGCAAGAGGGGTCCTGGTCGTCATCATCATCGTTGTCGCAGCGCGGCGCGCACACGTTGTTCAGTAGCAACTGCACGAGCTCCCTGTCCAGGAAGCGGTGGTGCAACGGATCCTCGAAATAAGGACACACCGAACGGACGGCGCCTGCCGCAGCTACCGAAGGTGGAGTAGTAGGCCCACTGGTGGGATCCATCCCAACCTGCAAGGAGGGGGGTGAGTCTCCACGTGGAACGGGAATACCCGTTCGCGACAAATACCCGCCATCGAGTACCCGGATGACCACCTTCGGCGGTGGCGGCAGCGTGTAACCAGTGGAATTCCGACCCAGAGGAAGAGGAGGCGGCGTATTGGCGGACTTGCTTGGGTTCTTCTGCTGGAGCAGCAGAGACTCGTGCTCCGCCTGCTTGGACGCCAGAGCCGCCAAAAGAATGGAGTTCGACCGCCTGACCGCCTCATTCACACGTTCCACGGAGCGGCCCATCCAATACTTAGGAGAGTATTTGTAGCGCCGAAAGTGCGGTTGATTTTCGCAGATGTTCGTCGTCGTATGCCAAAACCACGCCCTTCCAGGGCTGGTAAACTCCGTGAGCGCGAAATCAAAAAGCCGTTCCGATACCAACCGTAAATTGGACTCAAACGCCCCGTCGCGTTGCAGCTGAATCGTGTTCAAACCCGAGTTGGCGATGACGAGGTCCGCACGCTGGCGAACATGGGTAGGTATTTTGGACTTTAAGGACGGATGATAGCCGTCTTGGGTGTAGCCGTAATAATCCAGCCGAATGGCCTGAAATGACCCCGCGACCGACGGAGCGCCAAGCAGCCGACGCAGTTTGCGGCTCTCGACGGAAGAACAGTTCGATGACGCGTCACTCATCTGTGCATCGTCGCGGTCGACACGGGAGGTCGGAGTAGGGCCTGGTGGTGGTTGCCTCGGCAGCTGCCACCTCGATCGAATGTCGTCCGCGGAAATGACCACCGAACAACTGTGGTTCGTCTGCGAGTTGTCGCACAGCTGCTTCGCGGCCATGCGACTCAGCATGGCGGTGTTCAAGAGCAGCGCCTGGAGCGCGGTCATCAGCGTGCGGGTGTTGCTGTTGCCGATCAGCACCACGTGCTTGCCACTGAGGCACTGCAAGGCGTCTAACGAAGTCAACCGGCGGAAGACGCCGGAGGCCAACGGCGGCGGCGGCAAGTATTTGCTTCGAATTAATCGGCTAGGTGGCGGTCTCGCGAGGTGAGGGCGGAGGCACCACGGGATCCGCTGCACCGCTTCCGCATGGCTCAGTTCCCCCCTTCTCCCCCCTCCACCGCCACCACCTTCACCCTCGATCCCGGATGGTGACCTCGTCATTATTGCGCTCGCTGCCGTGCCGCGGTTACTTCGCTGGGACATCACCACCTCAGCGATGTCGACCTGTTCGTGAGATGCATTGCGTCCAAGTAGCACGCTGTTGCCAGGGGGAAACGGACGATGAGGGGCAGCCCGCCACGTTGGACGCTCGATGGCCGCTAGCTGTGAGTCGTCTCCGTCCAAGTTCGCGGCATCCGCTCGAGACGTCACGGTTGGTGAACGCGAAGCCACGGCCCCCGCGGCGGCGAGTCGTCCATCGCCGGCAGTTGTTGCCTTCGACGTCGAATGAAGAAGCTGCCAGAACCCATCAACAATAAAACGATTGTCGAATCGCAACGAGGCCCGAAACGAAGGAGGGATGGTGGACACGCGTGTTGGGGAGTGATCCCCCACTCCGCTGCTCCCTTGTGGAGGACACGGACGCTGTGGAACGACTGAACCTGATGCGGCTGCTGACGCCTCCTCTTCGCATTCTTCGTCTTCTGCGTTGGAGATCCAGCTCCATGTTACAGGCGGCTCCGCCTGGCCAACCACACCGGTGGTGGTAGTGGCTGCGACCGGCATCGCACCACCGGGAGGATTCTTCCTGCCAGAACGACCGAGGATGGCCGCCGCATGACTCGCCGCTGCCCGAATGGCGGACCTCCGCTGCTGCTGGTGTCCCGTTGGCAACAGGACCATGTCGTCACCACCAGCAGGTTCATGCATTGGTGGAGCATCGTGCCGAGCGTCGTAATTGCGCGATGGTGTGTTGGTTGTACGCGGCTCGGCTCCTCCTTCTTCTTGTAGCTCGTGAAGCCACCACTGCCCGGAGGAGGAGCCGGATACCGACATGAGGGACAGCAGCAGCATGACGAGACAAACGAAGCAGACAATTCGCTTTCCGGTACGACTGCCCCAAGTGACGAATCGGGGTAGCGATGATGACACCGTGGACAACGACGTCGATGCCAACGGCGGCGGCGAGATAGGGTGTTGGCTGCATTTCCCCATCAAATGGCTCTGTGTGAAGCAGCAATGAAAGAACACAGAGGACCCAGTGTAAAGAGGGGAATACGATACAAACTGGGCAAAGGCTGTTATTCGGTCGGAGGCGGAAAATCGAAAATCGTCGCAACACAAACGGCAATTTTATGTTGCCAAAGTTTGACGAGGGGGGTGGGAGTCTTGTTGAGCGGCCGGTTGGAATAGAACGGGAGAGAGAGCGCGTTCACCCAAGAATGAATGGTCCTTTCGCTGCGAAGGTATGAGTGGCGCGCGCAGAGAGGCATGTTATTATATTGTGTGTTCTCCATTGATGTCGTTATTGCGAATCGCCAAAACGTTTTTTTTTGAATGGTTAATGGCTGTGGGCTGTGGGGGAAGAACGGTGAAATTGTCGACACCGCCTTTGCCGAGGGGAAGAAAATAAAAAACCCGCGTTTTCCGCAGCAATTAAAGTTGGTGTTGAAGCGAGAGATGAGTCAGGAGACCCGAAGAAAAAGTCGATACATGCTTGGTGGAAGTGAATGTTTGCAAGGCCAATGGATAATGGCCTTTCCGCCGATAGGAACCGGCGACCAGCAAAGTTTTCAAAACCACGTCGAGGTGGTAAGTACAAAAAGCTCTGCATCTTGCTTCTTCATCGGGACTCAATGTCCCCACCCCACCCCCTCTCCCTAGATGAGCAAAGTCGGGCTGCGCAATTTTTACACTATTTCCCACCGTTCACGATAAGCTCGACGATGACGCCGACGGCGTAGCTCGCACCTCCGCTGAAAGAACCCTGCAATAGCATGATCAGGGCCGACTTCGGGATCGATATGGAAGTCAGGTACCCTTTGACGCCGCCCAGAGTTAGCATGCCGACCGCGGTCACGCCACACGAGATTCCAAACATGTAGTCCGTCCCTTGCCCTTTGCCGCTCAGATAGCACAGCAGCGGGAAGATGCCAAAGGCGATGAATGCCGTGAACATGACCAAGCCTTGCTTGAGCGGCACCCATGGATCTTCCAGATTCACCAAAAGGCCCAGCTCCTCGATCATCATGACATCGACGAATCGCTTGTTATCTTTGGCGAAAATGTCGACGAGCGTTTTCGACTCCACCTCCGAAAACCCACGGGCCTCGAACAGCTCTTCCATTTCTCTGACTTCGCCCTCCTTGTTGTTTTCGACCTCCCAGTTTTCCCTCTCGCGTTCGGAGCGAGCGAAGTCGAGCTCCGCCATGCCACTCACCGTCTCGCCAAAACCCATGGAGAAGGCATCCGCAATGCAATTCGCGAACCCGAAAATCAGAATGATCTTCCACGATTCACCTGCGCCGGCGGCGGCCGACACGATGGCGAAGGTGGTCGTGATGCCATCTAAGCCTCCGAACACAATGGACTTGACGTAGTCGCTCGCGCTGCCGCTGTGCCGCTCCGCCAGCGGACCCTGGTGGTGGTGGTCCACGGGCAACGCGTGCTCGCGGCGAGAGGCCTCCACGTCACCCGTTGCGAAGGCGGAGCGGGCACGCTCCGCATCCTTGGCGTCGTCATCCCGGGGAGGCGTCTGATGCTGCGGCTCCCCTGCTGTGGGTTCGGTCACGTGAACGGTCGACATCTCGAGGTGGGGGAAACACCTTTGTTTTTGTTGTGGTGTTGTTGTGGATGTAAAGGTGGAAGGTTGAAACGCCCCACAGCTGTTCAACTGAACATCACAAGACATTCAGACAGACGTGGTGCCCCTCATCCATATTATGAAGGCAAATTTTCATCGCTTTTTCTCTTTGTACGAACGACAGAGTGAGAGCTCACTCAGAGAGAGGAGAGGGGAAAAAAAGATAGCACGGTCGTCCAATGGTATCGTGATCTGAAAAAAACCACCCCAGAGCAACCTGAGGAGAGCGCTCTCTCTAACCGACGAAAAAAGGAGGGAAGGAGGGGGGGGCCAAAAAAGAGAGAGATACCGGGAAAAAATGGACTCCGGCTGTTTTTCAACAGAGTCGTCGTGATGTGTGTACAGAAAGCGGTCACCCCGCAGCACTGGTGGGGCGCACAATTGAATTCACTTGTAAACCACCTCGCGAGTAGCGGAGAAGACCGCCGTGCGTCGTTTGTTTCTAGTAGAAAGCCCGATGGTTTCCAAACTCAAACTGCTGCCTTTTGTTGTTGAGGTTGAACCGGCACGCCCATTTGCACCATGCCAGGCGGCGACGCGAC
>ERZ1292630.1646-Hain-H41-02um-R3-1646-length-21662-cov-7_pt1 | contig 21662 bp, 19 predicted proteins | sample MGYA00564408_ERZ1292630 | MGnify/ENA primary metagenome ERZ1292630 (study PRJEB36523, sample SAMEA6512641) | groundwater metagenome | collected 2019-01-08 | study: AquaDiva: Metagenomics assemblies of 32 groundwater samples
TCATCTCAAACCGGAATCTTTACTTGGCAGCGCATATCTGATCGCTGAATTTCTGAGTAAGTTCTATTTAAAAGACACTACACTAGCACAATGCCCCCTCATGACTGCCACAGCACAGCGTAAAGCAAGAATCCCGCGCTCATGTGCGCGAATGTCCAGTGCATTCAAGTCACATATTTTGTCCGGCAATTGCATTTAAGTACGCAGAAATTTTCGGCATCGTTCGGGCTTAAATAGCGTTGAGAATTGTCGTGCTCAAATAGCGTAGCAAGTTTATTCACGGCTGATTCAGAAGGGCACTCTTTAAAGTGCGATAGATAAAGAACTCCTCTTCCGGCACCACCAGCGCCGCAAATTCTGGGTATCGAAAGATACTACTGATCGAGCGCGGATCAAGCAACAGAGCAGCCATGCGTCCGTTGGGCTGAATCAAATCTATGAGCAAGCTACCGGAATCGATAGCAATTGATTTACGCGTTTCCGCCAGCAATTCAGCCCTTTCAACCGTATTACTGCGACCTTTGACACGAACCGCAAGCACTTCCGCACCAATTGGCTTGAATACATGCCGGTAGCTCACGTTATGACGTTCGAGTATGGGACGAATGGTATCTTGATGGCGAGTGATGATCAGCATCGGCGGATAAGCCATTTCATCGGCGTTCTCCTGTTTGCGGTGATCGCGGAATTCAAGTTGTTCGAGTTTCCGGGTTTCAAGCCGTCGCATTGGAATCGATGTTTTCGGTTGATCGCGGTTAGCTGTATAGCCAGCAAATAAAGTCAATGACTCATTGTGCAACACTGCACGCGCAGCGGTAGTTTGTGCGCGAATCTCGGCACGCCGCTCGTGTGCCAGTGTGAGAAAAGAACGGATGCATAGTAACTGCCGCCCTACTCTCACAGCGATATTCCGGTAAGTCGGGAACACGTCTTCACGCGAATCGAGCTTGGTTTCGACCAGCATTGACAAGGCACCGGACAGGGCCGCAGCGTTGCGAAAATTGCGCAACGTGAGTCCACCATTCGTAATCGGCTGTCTGATACTGATAATTTCCCCGATGTAACGGTGTGCTGGCAATCCGCTCGAAGATACGCGCCCGGTAAGAGCTGGCAGAAAAATATTGAGTGCATAATCACGCAACTTGGCAGGCACTGCAGGATTATTACTGATCTCGAACTGCGCATCGAAATCTGTGAGGTACCCATCTTTGGCGAGCGTTTCGCGTTTCAGTATGGCCGACTCATGGGAATCAAGCAGCACATCTGGCTCAAAACGATTCACCACTTCTTTCAATGCGCGTGTTTCGGGTTGCGATAACAGCACAAAATCGGTATTGATGTTGACTCTATTGGCGTTCGATCGCCGTACTAGGTCCCGCCCATCAGGATTCGCATTGGGCAACAGAATCACATCCAGATCATCGAGCAATGGCCGCAATTGGCCGCTCAACAATTCTCGCGCAACTACCAATAATGCTTCACCGCCTGCGGGTTCCATCGCTCCATGCTGCGTACCGATTATCATCACTTTAAGGCGCTGCGCTGTAGTTTCTGCGCCTGGCGCAGTTAATCGTATCACCTCAATCGGACGTCCTTGTACGCTGCTACCAATCGATTCCACACGCACATGCGCCGGGTAACGATCGGCAAGCGCATGCATGAAAACACTCATCTCACTCGACGTACTTATGCGTGAGTAACGCATTGTTTCAAGCGGCGTAAACAACAGTTTTGTAGCATCCTGCTCGGCAGGAAGTATAGTGGATGCACTCGCAACAAAAAGAAAAACAAATATACGGAAAAGTTGCATTGAGACGGAAATACCTGATTTAGTTTAAGTTCTAGAAAGCAATCAAAGGCATATAGTACTATTTTCATACCCGCAACTATAACATCTATATACTAGAAAAAATGCAAAGTAATGTCATAGCAAAAAAGGGTTGCCATTCGTCATACTTGCTGCTGCATGCAATATCACTATCACTATCATCTTGTACTATAATTCCGAACTACCCATCAATTCATATCGTTCCCCTATTAAAACTAAATTCATGAACACCACTGACATCAAAAGTTACATGCAGTCCGTCGGCCAAGAAGCACGCGCGGCTTCGCGTTTGGTCGCAAAAGCGGACACGGCGGCAAAGAATCGTGCTTTGACTGCGATGGCGGATGCCATCCGGCGCGACGAGCAATTATTATTAGCCGCCAACGCCGAAGATCTGGACAATGCACGCGCCAAAGGCTTGGAGGCTTCGATGATTGATCGTTTGACTTTGTCGGCCAAAGGCGTGGCGACGATGGCGGAAGGCTTGTTGCAGATTGCAGCATTGGCTGATCCGGTAGGCGAAATCAGTGGATTGAATTACCGCCCTTCCGGCATACAGGTGGGGAAAATGCGCGTGCCTTTGGGCGTGATCGGCATTATTTATGAAGCGCGCCCGAATGTAACGGCTGATGCCGCAGGACTATGCCTGAAAGCGGGAAATGCCGCCATATTACGCGGCGGATCGGAGGCGATTCATAGCAATCAGGCGATTGCCGCGTGTGTCAAAGAAGGATTAAGACTGGCCGGTTTACCGGAAACGGCAGTGCAAGTGATTGAAACCACCGATCGCGCGGCGGTAGGGGAATTGATCACGATGAAAGATTTTGTCGATGTGATTGTGCCGCGCGGTGGCAAGGGATTGATCGAACGGATTGCCAATGAAGCGCGCATCCCGGTGATCAAGCACTTGGATGGCGTATGCCATGTGTACATTGACGATCAGGCTGATTTTGATAAAGCCATCAAAATTTCCGACAATGCCAAAACGCAGCGGTATGGCACCTGTAACACGATGGAAACATTGCTGATCCATGAAGGCATTGCACAGAAAATTCTGCCTGCGCTGAGCAAAATATATTTTGACAAAGGTGTTGAATTACGCGGTGATGCAACCGCATGTGGCATCATTCCACAAATGAATGCGGCCACTGAGCAGGATTGGTACGAAGAATATCTGGCGCCGATTTTGAGCATCCGCATTGTCGCTGGATTGGATCAGGCAATTGATCACATTACGCGCTATGGCTCGCAGCATACCGATGCGATCGTCACGGAAAATTACACACGTGCACGCCGCTTTCTGCGTGAAGTGGATTCCAGTTCGGTGATGGTCAATACCACGACGCGTTTTGCCGACGGATTTGAGTATGGCTTGGGTGCTGAAATCGGTATTTCTACCGACAAAATCCACGCGCGCGGTCCGGTCGGACTGGAAGGATTGACCAGTCAAAAATTTATCGTGCTGGGCGACGGTCAGTTAAGACAGTAACCTGCTAATATACCAATAAAAAACGAGTGCCAGGCACTCAGCAACCCCAAAGGCCGTTATGACGCAAGTTGTCGAAATAAAGATTCCCGATATCGGTGATTTCAAGGATGTTCCGGTTATTGAACTGCTCATCTCTCCCGGCGATGCGGTTGAAAAGGAAACTTCGCTAATCACCTTAGAAACGGACAAGGCCTCTATGGAAGTGCCTTCCCCATACGCCGGCGTGGTGCAAGAAATCAAAGTCAAAGTGGGTGATAAAGTGTCGGAAGGCTCAGTGGTTCTGACTTTGGCCGTGACTGAGCAACTCGCAGTCGCAACGGGCTCAGAAACCACATCCAGCGAGAAAACAATTACTGCTCCCGCTATTGCCTCTGCACCAGCCTCACCCTCACCGGAATCCATTCCGCCGGGTGATATTCACGCTGATGTGGTGGTACTCGGCGCCGGACCTGGTGGTTATACTGCGGCTTTCCGCGCTGCCGATCTGGTAAAAAGGTGGTTTTAATCGAGCGCTATGCCGCACTCGGTGGCGTGTGCTTGAATGTCGGTTGCATTCCTTCCAAGGCTTTACTGCATGCGGCCAAAGTAATCACGGAAGCAGAGGATGTCGAAGCGCAAGGTATTGTTTTTGGCAAACCCCAAATCGATATTGCTAAGCTACGCACGTGGAAAGAATCGGTGATCAGCAAACTGACCAAGGGCCTGAAAGCACTGGCGAAACAGCGCAAAGTGGAAATCATCCACGGCTCCGGGAAGTTCACCACGCCACATCTGATTCAAGTTGAAACTACGGATGGACAGAAAACGGTTTCTTTCGAGCACTGCATCATCGCAGCCGGTTCCAGCGTCGCGCGCATTCCTGGTTTTCCTTACGATGATCCGCGCTTGATCGATTCCACCGGAGCACTTGAACTAAAAGACGTGCCGAAGCACATGCTGGTTATCGGTGGCGGCATCATCGGCCTGGAAATGGCCACGGTCTATTCCGCATTGGGAAGCAAAATCACTTTGGTGGAATGGATGGATCAATTGATCCCGGGCGCTGACCCCGATCTGATCAAACCACTGCATCGCCGTATCAAGAAACGCTACGAGGCGATTTATCTAAAAACCAAGGTAACTCAGATTGTAACCGGTGAATCCGGGCTGACCGTGACCTTTGAGGGAGAAAATGCGCCGGAACCGCAAACCTATGACCGTATTCTAATGGCCGTCGGACGCCGTCCGAATGGGCGCGCGATCGGTGCCGAGGAAATCGGCATTCAAGTCAACGAACGCGGTTTTATCCCGGTGGATCAGCAAATGCGCACCAGCCTGCCGCACATCTTTGCAATTGGTGACATCGTGGGTGAGCCGATGCTGGCGCACAAAGCCACTTATGAAGGTAAATTGGCTGCAGAGATTATTGCCGGACATAAAGCCATCTTTGATGCCTGCACCATTCCTTCCGTCGCTTACACCGATCCTGAAATTGCCTGGATGGGCCTGACTGAGAAAGAAGCCATCAAGCAGGGTATCGATTATGAGAAAGCCAGCTTCCCCTGGGCTGCCAGCGGTCGTGCCATATCCATGGCGCGCGAAGAAGGATTGACGCAACTGCTGCTGGATAAAAATACCCGCCGTATACTGGGTGCCGGCATAGTGGGTATCAATGCCGGCGAGTTGATCGCCGAAACGGTTTTAGCATTGGAAATGGGTGCGGATATGCAAGATATCAGTCTGACCATTCATCCGCATCCGACGCTTTCGGAAACCGTACTGTTCGCTGCCGAAATGGCGGAAGGAACTATCACAGATCTTTATATACCAAAGAAATAGTCGCGGGTGCCTCTGAAAATTCAGAAAGATTCCGAGCCGGTTTCTGATTCCGGCAAACAATACGACCACAATTTACTTTTACAAATTTTATGATGGCCTCAAAAAAAACTTCCACTATTTCATTCGCATTGCTGCTTATTTTATGCGGCGTGATACAGAATTCATTTGCAACGCATATTTCAAAACCTGTTCTGATCGATCCTAAAACCCACTATGAAATTGGGGACACGGTTATCTTGCATGGGCGGGTAGACTACAATGCGCAGCCAGCCCCCGATGTTTTGCTCAATTTTAAGTTGACTCGCCCCGATGGCACGATAGCGGTCGATCAATCCTATCCGAGTAATCAGGAAGGTCAATTTGAATTTAAGTTTGATAGCAAAAATGAAGCGCCAGGCACCTATCAAATCACGATTACTTCACATTGCCTGGAAATTCACCGGTATGCTTGCACCTACAAAAATCAAACACTGTCTATTGAATTCAAATAACCCGTAGAAATAATTCATACAAGATAAATAGGTTAGCTACAGTTGACAGTATTTCAAATCCTATCAATGCTTCGATGCACAAAAAAGAATACTTATGGAATTACCTATCGCTAAAAATTTCTGCAACTGTTTAGCCCTTGTTCTCGTGCTTTTCTTGCTATCCGCTTGTAATCCAAAAATGGATGACCTATCAGAGCGCGAAGCAGAAATTAGCGCCAGAGAATCGGAACTCGTGACACTATTTGCGGAGCTGTTGGAACAAAAAAAAGCATTAGAAAATAATCAAACAGCCAAAAAAGAAGAAAATGCTGCGCCTTCCGAAACCACTGAATGTTTATGCGATCCAACGAGCGATCTCACTCCATCTAAAAATACCCTAAAGGACAAAACAAATGTGAGATATACCCGGACAGTATCCGATGGTGTTGAGAAAATTCATCTTGCTCCCGACTCAAGAACCTTATTAGGTCGTTCGGAGAAAATCTATCTTGATCCTCCCGGCATGGAATTTAACGCGCGAATTGACACAGGCGCCCAGACATCATCGCTGAATGCGCTTGATATTGTTGAATTTGAACGGGATGGCAAACCATATGTAAAGTTTCACTTACTCCATCCACAAACAAAAGAAAAGATCGAACTAACAAGGCGCTTGCGTCGTTATGCGCGGGTTAAGGAACTGAACAATAGAGAATCACAAAATCGCCCAGTGGTCAGAATGCGTGTCGTAATCGCCGACATTGATGAACAAATAAGTTTTACGCTGGTGGATCGCAGCAAACTCAAACATCAGGTTCTGATAGGACGCAACTTATTACGTGATCTCGCCATCGTGGATGTCAGCAAAAAATATACGACTGTCAGGAATGATAAAGTAAAACAAGGTGATCCAAGGTAATGTCCGCCAAACTTAGGCTCTATATTTTAGTCTTTCTGATTTTGGGGCTTGGCATAGGTCTGATTTTATATAAACACTTTGCTTTGGGATTCCCATTATCGCCTGATGAGAAGAAATCAGTCTGGACAATTGAAGCTAAAATCGACTTTATTGCACGCGGTGATCCCGTTATCGTCTCGTTCGCACTCCCCCCGCAAACGCCCAATGTTGTTTTTATGGAAGAAGACTTTGCTTCACCCGGCTATGGGTTTAGTGAATTAGCTTCTTCAACAGGACGGCGCGCGCAATGGAGCAAAAGAACGGCATCAGGGCCTCAAACAGCTTATTACCGCTTGAGCATGTATGAAACTGACCAATTTATTCAACTACCCATTTCAGCAGCAGATCTTCCCGCGGAACCGGAAAAACCTGAATTTGATGGGGTACTTAAGACTGCAGCCATCACATTATTAGATCAAGTTCGCAGCAAATCGGCTAATACTGAAATCTTTACCCGTGAGCTGATCAGCACTTTAAACTCCAATACCCCTGATCAGAATCAACGCTTGCTCCTCAATGACCAGTCCAGCGAAGATTATAAAACCCACTTAATCATTAACTTACTGGCATCAGAAGGTATTAGTGCGCATATTGTTCGTGGACTCTATCTGAATGAGGGCCGAAAAAGATTGTCGCTTACCAATTTTGTGGAAGTTTATATAGGCGGTCAATGGCTTTTGTTTAATCAGAATTCCGGAGAAAGCGGCAAACCCAAGAATTTTCTAATCTGGCAGCGTGGCGATCAGTCTCTGCTGGATGTCATCGGAGGCAAAAACTCGAAAATTTCCTTCTCGATCATAAAAAGCACCCAATCAACCAGAAACCTTGCTGTGCGCGACAGCATCAATAAGCAAGCCGGGATCATCGATTTCTCTATTTACAGCTTACCGATTGAACAACAAAATGCATTCAAAATGATCTTATTATTACCGATTGGCGCATTGATTGTTGTCATTATGCGCCTGCTGATTGGTATACGGACTTCCGGCACCTTTATGCCGATCTTGATCGCATTAGCGCTGATACAAACCACGTTGCTAACCGGTATCATCATCTTTCTGACTGTCGTTGGCACAGGATTGTTGATTCGCTCTTACTTATCAAGCTTAAACCTGCTGTTTGTGGCGCGTATCTCGGCAGTGATCATTGTGGTGATCGCAATTATGGCAAGTATCAGTATCATCAGTAATAAACTCGGAATTGATCAGGCCATGACGGTAACTTTCTTCCCGATGATCATTCTGTCCTGGACCATTGAGCGCATGTCGGTTCTGTGGGAAGAAGATGGCCCCAGAGAAGTCCTTATCCAGGGGGGCGGTAGCCTGTTAACAGCGGTTATTGCTTATTTGTTTATGACCAACCGGACGATTGAATATTTAACCTTTAACTTTCCCGAACTGATGCTGGTCAATCTGGCGCTCATCCTGATTCTTGGACAATATACCGGCTACCGGTTATTCGAGCTATATCGTTTTCATGCTCTGGAAAGACGCGATGTTACTGGCAAGCGCTAAGAAACTCAGGAGTTTTGGCATCATCGGAATGAATCAGAGAAATTTTGGTTTGATTTCCCGCTATAACCCGCGCCATTTATACCCGCTTGTTGACGACAAACTAAAAACCAAACTGCTGGCACAAAAAGCTGGCATCACCGTGCCCAAATTACTTGGCACCGTGGAATACCAGCATGATGTCAAATCGCTTAAAGAAATACTCCGCCCGCATGCCCAGTTCGTTATCAAACCAGTGAAAGGCAGTGGTGGAAAAGGCATCTTGGTGATTAACGAACATGATCATAATCATTACTTTAAACCTAGCGGAGATGCGATACAACTGGCAGATATCGAGCGGCATGTATCGAATATTCTGAGCGGTCTCCATAGCTTAGGTGGCAAGCCCGATAACGTCATGATCGAATCGTTAATACAACTTGATCCGATTTTTTCTGACTATAGTTATGAAGGCATTCCTGATCTGCGCATTATTGTACTCTGCGGTTATCCCATTATGGCCATGCTACGGCTCACAACTCATGCTTCCGATGGCAAAGCCAATCTACATCAGGGTGCGGTAGGGGTTGGAATCGACATGGGTACAGGTCATGCGTTACATGCTGTGCAGTATGGTGAGCCAGTCTTACACCACCCGGATACACGTAAGACTTTTTCAGAATTAGTCATTCCGCATTGGGACAAACTCTTACAATTGGCTGCCGCTTGCTATGAAATGACTGGCCTGGGATACCTGGGTGCGGATATTGTGTTGGACAGAGACCAAGGCCCCATGATTATTGAGCTCAATGCACGCCCGGGGCTTTCCATTCAAGTGGCCAACGCTGCCGGTCTGGCACCGCGTGTTACCATCATCGAGGCACTCAAGGCGATTGATCCTGATCCGCAATCACGCGCTGCTTTCAGCAAGCAACAATTTGCAACAAATACAGGCACTCACCCGCCTCGTCTGCTGCGTACCCGAAGCGATGACCCCAAACCTTAAACGATTCAAACGAACTTCAATAGGCTGATTAAGCGAATTCAATCATCTGTATTAACAACAACTTTATTGCGCCCTCTTTGTTTAGCCTGAAAAAGCGCTTTATCTGCAGCTTCACTCAGACTTGCAGCATCCGGAAAATGGGCAAGATCCGCTATCCCGCAACTAAAACTGACCGAGAATTCCTCATCCTGACTCAGATGTAGTAAGCGCGAAAACACATTGCGGATCTCATCAATCACTTTTGCAGCTGATGCGGCATCGGTATCATTCATAATGACAGCGAATTCTTCGCCACCGTATCGCCCGATAATATCTGTTCCACGCAACCGCTGCTTTAACAGTCTAGACAGGCTCTTAATCACACGATCACCCGCAGCATGTCCATACTTATTATTGATTTTTGTGAAGGAATCGATATCCACCAAAGCAAATGACATCGGTGTATCCAATCGAATGGAACGCACGGCCTCACGCACTAACTCTTCCTTAAGCGCTGTATGATTGAGCAAACTTGTTAAACCGTCATGTACCATCAAAGAGCGTAAAGAACGTGCACGCATTACGCGCGATGTGATCGCCGAAACCAGGTGTCTGGGATCAATGGGTCTAACTAGGAAATCGTCACCGCTCAGACTCAGCGCTTCAAATTGCGTGTTGAAATCGTTCTCAGAAGAAAGATAAACAATGGGAGTGCTCACAAAACCATCCATCTGCCGGATAACTTTTGCCAGTTCAATACCATTACAGCCCGGCATATACAGATCCATCAGGATCAGATCCGGATTAAAATCACTCAACACCGCCATCAGGTTCATAGATTCCGTCACTGCCTTCACAACCATTCCAGCTTGTTCAAGTATCGCGGCATGGTAAGAAAGTACCGCCGGACTGTCATCTACCATCAATATGCGAAAAGAATCCTGAATCTGTGACGCTGTTATCAAATCAAGCTGGCCAATCAATTCAACAGGATTGAATGGCTTTGTGAAATACGCAACACTGCCAGCTCGAACCGCTCCCAACCGGTAATCCATATTATCATGCACTGAAATAAAAATGACTTGTGCAGGTTGCGTCAATTCCCGTTGAATCTCTTCCATAACATGAATACCGCCCATTTCGTCTTCAGGGAACTCCGTTTCCATGAGAATTATGGCGCTGGGTTTATCTTTAATGGCAATCCGAAATTTATCTAAATGATTAAACACTTCCACTTCATAGCCGTAATAGCGCAATTGCAACGCAAGCTCCTGGGCCGCTTCAGCATCATCGTCCACCACAAAAATCAAATTGGATGGATTCGGGTTTGAGAAAAATGAATCCTCATCCACTATTGTCTGAGAAATATCGTTTACAGCGCTGGTCTCCTTCTCAGCCGAAATCTTCTTCAGTTCAAGAATCTGCTGCAAGATCCGGTTTAACTGCAGGTCATCCGCTGAAGCCGATTTCTGCATTAAATTCTTGAGGATTTGTTCCAGCGCATGCGCTTCAACACTCAGCTGCGGAAATCCAAATGTCTTCCCAGTGCCAACCAAATTGTGAACTGCGCGATGAAGTTCCTGTAAAACAGTTGCATCCCATCCAATCCGCAGTCTATTCCATATCACTTCAATTTCATTAATTCTGTCAGGCAATTCCTCTGCAAACGAGGTAACCAGCAAACACATTTTTTCTTGAAATTCGTTGTGTACTCTATTTTCCATAATATGGTGCCCAATGTTGTTTGATCTCAGTGATTTGCTTCATGGGATCAAATGGTTTTGCGAAAACAGTCAATGTATCCAGATTCATGGTATGCGTAACTCAATGCACTTGCACCCTGGCAATCATCAATATAACAGGAACATCTCATCAGCCTGTGGAATTTTCCAAAAGTGATCCGTGTTGTTATACCATCCCTCTCTGACATCATGACATCCGGCAATATAAGATGCGAAGTATTTCTCTACCATCCTGGATCTTCACTACCCGCCCAAACAGCAAAAAGCTTTATCTGTTCGACGAGTTGGATACAATCAGTACAATTACCCGTTCATTCTAATTAAAGGAGTTGGAACTCAATCCATCGATCTAACACCCAAAACCCGGTTACTTAATCATTTTACCTTTTAAATTATTCATCAGTAGTCATGTTATATAAAATAGCTGTCCAGATTCTGGCTTTCATCATCGCAATCACGCTCGGCATCTTTGCCATCGGCGCACTCTTGACCGCACCGGCACCCACGGCAGTAGGAACACTCTCTGCAGATTTTCCGGTTCAATCAGTGCAGATTCCCGCTCCCAATGAATCCCCCGTACATGGCTGGCTAGTTCATGGGCAACCCGGTGACGGCGCTGTATTGCTAGCCCATTCGATGCGCAGTAACCGGCTCGAGATGCTGAGCCGGGCAAGATTCCTGAGAGATCAGGGCTATAGTGTTCTATTGATTGATTTACAGGCGCATGGCGAAACTGCCGGAGAGAAAATTACTTTTGGTTTGAGGGAGTCTGAAAATATTGAGGCAGCAATCGCTTTTCTGAGAAACACCTTCCCTACGGAGCGGATAGGCGCAATCGGTGTTTCTCTGGGCGCTGCGGCCATTGTACTTGCCAAACACAATTTAAAACTGAATGCCGTCATCTTAGAATCATTACATCCCACTATTGAAGAAGCAGTTGATAATCGCTTGAAGCTTCATTTTGGAAGCTATGGATCGGTACTCTTACCGCTCATGCTATCGCAACTAACTTTTTACCTGGAGACTTCTACTGAAGCATTAAGTCCTATCACTCGAATCAATAATCTTAACGCACCACTATTGATTATCTCCGGAACAGAAGATGTGCACACAACACAACTGGAAACCGAACGACTCTATGCTGCCGCCAGTGCCCCAAAGGAGCTATGGATTGTTCCTGGTGCGAGACATTTCAATATGCATGCTTATGCCGGTAGAGAATACGAACACCGTATTGGCGATTTTTTATCGCAGTATCTGCGCCAAAATGTTAACTGATAGCGCTCGACATATCGGTCAGGAATCATTGCCCAGCCACTGGAACGCAGATGTGATAAAGTCACTTTTATTGTTTGGCCTATCTTAAAATCCATATCTCTGCTTGTGCAAGAAGGAACCCAATATGAATAACTACCAGAATATTCTACTCGCTATCGATTTCTCTGATTATGGCCATTTTGTGGCGCAAAGAGCAAAATCTCTGGCAAGTCAATTTAATGCACGTCTCCATATCATCCATGTTCTGGATAATATTCCTATGCCTGACACACCTTATGGCATGGTAATTCCACTGAATGATGATTCATCGTATGATTTACTGGAAACAGAAAAAAATAAATTAATTCAAATCAGTAATCAACTGGATATCTTACCAGAACGCCGCTGGATGATCTGGGGTGAACCACAACAGGAAATCACCCAGCTTGCTGCACAAGAACAAATAGATCTGATTGTTGTGGGTTCACATGGGCGCCATGGACTTGCCATGCTGATGGGCTCAACGGCCAAAGGCGTTTTATATCATGCAGAATGTGATGTACTGGCTATTCACCTGAGAGACCATCAAGAATAACCGATATTCACTGTGGTACCCGGTTTATTTCCAGAACTGCCACCAAGCCTTAGCGCCTACCTCTGGCAATTCCGCAAGGAAGTGGCTGTCAGGAAAATTAATTCGCATCACGCGTTCCGCATCATCCCGCAAATCATACATTTCCAGTGCTTCATAGGCTTTAATCATAATATATAATGCCTCCTCGGTAGCTGGTGTACGCGGGTATTCCTTGACTGCATTTTGAGCCCGGTTAGCTGCGGCCACATAGGCTTTTCGCTTCATATAGTAGCGTGCAATATGAATTTCACTCATAGCAACTGCGTTAAGCAAATAGGCCATACGTTGTCTGGCATCGACTGCATATTTACTTTCGGGAAATCGTGTCACCAATTCTTTAAAATCTTCAAATGACTCACGCGATGCTTTTGAATCGCGCTCGCTCATATCCTGTTTGAGCGGACCTTTCATCAAGAAACCCATCATTCCCCAATTGTCGTTAAAACTTGATAATCCCTTGATATAATAGGCATAGTCAACATTCACATGATTTGGATGCAATTTAATAAATCGATCCGTCGCTGCGATTGCAGAAGCCGGTTCTTCATTTTTATAATGCGCATAGGCAATTTCAAGCTGCGCCTGCTGGGCTATCCGGCCATAAGGATAGCGCGCTTCCAGTGATTCATACAGTTTGATGGCCGCAGCATAATTACCATCATTCAATTTATCTTTTGCTTCACTGTAGAACTTATTGGCAGACCAGTCCTGTTGATCTTCGGTGCGATCCGGTAACAAACCGCACGCCGATAACCATAACACCAGAAATAAAGCTAAACTACGTAACATGACGAATTCCGTAAAAAACAAAGATACATCTGACGATTATAGCGTAAAGCCACTTCCGCTAGTACGCAACGAACCGGCGTACAGCATCATTGACTTAACGATTCCTGCGGATTATGCAGGACTTCGCCTCGATCAAGCTTTGGCGAAGCTTTTACCCAACTGGTCACGCAGCCGCTTGCAAACTTGGATCACTGAGAATCGAGTCATGTTGGATGGTCAGGTCACCACGATAAAGCAGAAGGTATGGGGAAATGAGCATATTCAGGTCTCTCCTCAAAATATGCTCGCTGAATCAACGCATGCGGCTGAAGATATCGATCTGAACATCATTCATGAAGATGAAGCAATCATTGTTATCAATAAACCGGCCGGCTTGGTCACCCACCCGGGGAATGGCAACTGGCAGGGCACTTTGTTAAATGCCCTACTGCATCACGCGCCGCAACTGGAGAGCGTACCCCGTGCCGGCATAGTCCATCGCCTGGACAAAAACACCAGTGGCTTACTGGTTGTTGCAAAAACACTAGAAGCACAAACGCACCTTGTACGCCAATTACAGCAGCATACGGTAAAACGCGATTATCTGGCGTTGGTTCTGGGAGAGGTTACGCAAGCTGGCAGTGTCAATGCGCCAATAGGTCGTCATCCCATACATCGCACGAAAATGGCCGTTATAACAAACGGCAAGTCAGCGCGCACGCACTATCAGGTTATCGAAAATTTTACAGGTTGCACGCTATTGCAATGCAGCCTTGAAACAGGGCGCACACATCAAATTCGGGTACACTTGAATTCTATTGGACATTCATTGGCCGGTGATCCGGTTTATGGCGGCAAACTCGGGAAAACAGGACAAATAATCGGACAGCTATTGATTGGCTTTCCACGGCAAGCCCTGCATGCTCAGAAACTTGCATTGACTCACCCGCAAACAGAACAAATCCTCGAATGGGAAGCCGATGCACCAGAAGACCTGAATAATTTATTGCAGCGATTGCGGCGACACAGCAGCTCAGAGATTGCGGGATAAAAAAATGCGCCCGCAGGCGCATTTTTTTCTTCTTGCTTCATCTGTAAACTCATAGACTGGTCTAAAAACCTAGAAAGGCAGTATCGCATCCAGTGAGAATAAAATTTGATCCTTATTACCGCCAAATGGCCGATAAGCAGCGGCATGAAGCGCATCGGCTCTGTCATAACGGATATTGGGACGAATATTCAAATTTCTTAACCCCTGCCAGCCAAGATTTAACGTTCTAGCTGCTTTCCAATTTGCACCTAAGGTTACTGCATAATAATCTGCAGGAGTACTGGTGGCCAGTGAGCTTGCACCACCCAGCGCATAGCTGTTTCCAAGATGATTCGTTGCCGCGCTTACCCGCCCTGGCGAGAAAACACGGAAGCCGTCGGTATCGCGAAACCACTCAGCGCGGACACCGACCGACAGATCCGGTGTCAGATCATAATATGTATGTGAGTTAATACCATACCACGTAGCATTCGTCACCCCGTTAGCTGTCAACACACCATCAGCGAAGCCATGGTCATGTTGCAAGATAAAATGGGTCTTTTCTGTAAACTTATGTTTCGCCACGATGCTATACATACCCCAGAAATTATTGCTGCGTGTGGAAGCTGTACTACCGGTACCTGCAATATTCAGTGAGCTTTGTTTATCATCACTGGTCCAGGTAACACCACCAATCCCGCCCCAATTTCCCATTTGCCTATCAAAATTACCATCCCAGCCACCGGTTCCACTACCACCGATTGCACCTGCCATCGCGGTGAAATTCTTATTCACCGTATAATTACTCAATACACCGGTATGGGTAAAAGGCTCACCGTATTGCATCGTGTAAGCATGGGTATAGAAGAAATTATTAGGCGCAGGAACCGTTTCGTAGCCAATCGGCGTATAAAAATGGCCCGCTTTCACATTGAGCCCATTGCCAACCGGCACATAAACTTCTGCGAAAGCTTGTGGAATTGCGATGCCGTATGTGCGACTGGAATTACAGCATATTCCAAGATCCCAGTTACCCCGGTCAGGCAAAGCCCTGCCAGTATTAGGATCAAACGCCGGATTGCCATAGGCTTGGGTAAAGATAGCATCAGTACCGAACATGAAATCAGCACGAAAACCGACATCCCAACCTTTGCCTTCTGTCTTCACAGCACGTTCTAGAAAGAAATTCAATTGATTCATTTGAACTCTATTCGCCTGATCAGCAAAAGTAACCGGACCGTTAAAACCATCGGTTTGACTTGGATTGAAAGTCGCGCCGCCGTGAACCCAGCCGCCAAACTTAATGCCGCTGTTTTTAAGTAAATTCATAAAACTATTGCCGCCACTAGCTTTGTTATTCGTGACAGCTTGTGCATAAACACTCGACGAACTCATGCCAATCAACAGTAACCCACCCGCCACAGCGTGAAACATCTGTTTCTTGTATCGCGATTGATATTCCATTACTCTCCCCTCTCTAGATATAAATAACACAATGAAAAAGATACAAAAACCAAAAACCACAAAAGACCCTAGCCACCACGTGGAAAGAACTCTAACACTGAATCGCTTAAGGGGTCAACGCGAACAAGCGAGTTAATCGGCTTATCATTAAAAAATACAACACAAATAGTGGTTTTATTGTCACTACGTCCACTTCGTTCTCGAACAATAGCGTAAATATTTTATTCAATAATCTTCATATCCAGCCTCTGTCCAAGAAACTCTGGCCAAACACACGACAGTACTTCTTACCAGGATAAGCAAGCTCTTGATTTGCAATCACACCGCCGTAACTTGATTAAATTATATGAGTAAACGGTACAAACAAATATCTGCGATAGAAATTGTCATTACCAGCTAAAAAAAGCAATGCTAACCCACCTCCTATCGGTGTATTCATCCCTGAATGCTTTCACTTACACGACTAAAGTTTTAAATCGCTCAAACCGTTAAAAAGACAGTCCGGTGCTAATTGCCAAATATTGGCTTGCATCCTATCAGCGCTACTGACCGATTCGTTAACTAGATATTCATTGTTCACTCTAAAAATAATTGATTATGAATTTGATACCGATACAAACTACCGATCTGACAATTGGCCAGCCATTGCCATGGGATTTATTCGATCAAGCGCATCAGCCGATACAAAAACGCGGTTATGTCTTTAAAACAGAGGATGAATTAAAGCAATTGGAAGGATCATCGATATTCCGCATGCAAAAACCCGAACCGGAGCAGATTGAGTCAAGCGGCGATAAGTTTCGATTTGATGATATGCACCTCAAAGTGGGACATAAGCTACAGCTTAAACTATCCTCGCGATCAAAAGGCCCAGTCGAGATAAAATATACCTCCTACGTAACATCCTTGATTGGTTATGTACAAGACAGCACGGTCATCACCGCCATGCCCGCAACTGATCAGTTAATTGGAGAACCTTTCGTTGAAGGGGATCAAGTTCAGGTAAGTTTATTCAGTGGAAATTCAGTATTTAATTTTATAGTCTTTGTCGACAAGGTTATTAAAGTGCCGTTTAAGTATTTGCACTTATCCTTCCCCAAGGAAATTCAAGGTCAAAACATTCGGAAATCACGAAGGATCCGTTGCAGTCTTCCAGGATCTGTCGTTGAAAAACATATCCCGCTATCCCTCATAGATCTCAGTGTATGTGGTGCAGGGGTCAGCTCAAGCCTCCCTTTGGGACCGCTAGGTACAATAATTACCTTAGCTTTTACCATCACAATTCTTGACAAAGAAATACCTGTAACCGTTAAAAGTGCTATCAGATCTGCCAAACCAATCAATAAGAACGGACACAAAACAATCTCCACTGGCGTTGAATTTGTCGACATAAAATCAGAACATATGCATACAATACGTCACCTGATTTATCAAGAAATCGTCGAGCATCCTGAGAATGTAATTTAATTACAAAATCTCTCCGGCAAATCCGCTTACCAGAAACTCCAACTACCTGTCGATACGATCCATATACCTAATATCGCGTTGGTAATTGCATGGGCAAGAATCGGTGACCATAACGTTCCGCTCCGCATATATAACAAATTATAGACGATACCTGCAAATAAGCCGGCTAACCATAGACTGTGCGCAACAGAAAAAAGCACCGCCGTAATACAGAACGCCTTTAATCCAATGTGCGCCGGATTAACAGAAAGAAAGTTTGGGTGATCAATCCAACGCATCAGAAATGAACGCCAGAAAAGTTCTTCCATCACCGGGACTACCAGCGCCGCACCCACCAGCCGCACCACAACAAGAAACCAGTCAATCTCCTCCTGATCACGCGGATCAAAACCGACGGACTCTCCCATCACCATCCAGTCTGCTGTCAAGTTAATCCACGCAACGAAAACAACGATACCGGCAACTATCGCAACAGCCCAGGTACGGAAGCTTGTGCCAACTGGCCAGCGCAATTCACTATAAGCACTTCTCATCGTCCACAGCAAACCGGCCACGACCGTTATTTTCACCGCATACAGCAGGCGCAAATCATTCGCCTCCCAGCCAAACTTCAACAGCATATCTTCCAGCAGCATGAAAAAGACATACGCGCCGAAAGGCGCAATACGATACAAATTAGCACGATCAAACATAACAAATTCCTTCTGAATTTTTCTTCTGATTATGGTTTATTGTCATAATGAACACTACGCTTATTCATAGCGCTCTGGCAAGCGCTAAAAAGTTCGTAAATTGAAGAAATAATGAAAAAAATTGCAAACCGACCTTGGGCAAATTACTTGCCAATGGGCACTTCTGATACTTTAAGGCACGAGCGGCAACTCTCTCTGACGAAGAGCTCCGTCTCTCCGCTTGGACTCAAGCGGAGAAAGTGTACTGACTTTTACGCCGAGTAATCTAATTTTTTTCTGCAACGGCACCCGTCGCAAACATTCTCCTGCTGCACGGCGAATCAGAGCTGGATCGGCAGTGTGCGTAGCCAGCGAGCAATCTCGTGTGAGCGTATGAAAATCCTCGAAACGCAGTTTGATGCTGATAGTACGTCCAGCATAACCTTTGTATTTCAGGTCATCGGCCACCTGCAGGCACAATGCGGTGAATGCTTCGGATAAATCATGGCGATCCTGACGCGGGTGCAGATCCCGCTCAAAAGTGGTTTCCCGGCTGATGGATTTAGGTTCAGTATCGGTGACCACCGGGCGTTGATCGATTCCATGAGACACTTCATACAACCAGATCGAATAGCTACGTCCAAAGTGAATCTGGAGAAAACTCAATTCAGTCTGCGCCAGTTCGGCAATGGTGATAATACCCAGTGACGCAAGTTTCTTGGCAGCCTTCGGGCCGATACCGTTGATTTTATTTACCGGCAACGGCCAAATTCGATTAGGAATGTCGGACACCCCAAGAATAGTCAATCCATCCGGTTTCTCCAGATCTGAACAAATTTTTGACAGTAACTTGTTCGGCGTGATGCCGATGGAACAGGAAAGTCCGGTAGCATCCTTTACCGCTTGCTTAATACGCTGCGCAAGCGCCAGGGTATCATCCGGCAGATCAGTAAGATCAATGTAGATCTCATCAATACCGGAATCTTCAATCCGCGATGCGATACCGGCAACCGCAGCTTTAAACAAACGCGAATAATGGCGGTACATAGCAAAATCAACCGGCAGAAGAATCGCATCCGGCGCAAGCTGTGCTGCTTTCATGACACCCATGGCGGAATGAACACCCATTGCACGCGCTTCATAAGTAGCGGTCGTTATGACGCCACGTCCGGCATAGTCGCGCAAGCAGAAAAAATGCTTGCTGCCATCCGCCTGGATCAACGGCTGATGCTCATCCCGCCCGCCAATCACAACCGGCAGACCGCGTAACTCAGGATAGCGCAGCAACTCCACAGAGGCATAAAAAGCATCCATATCCAGATGCGCGATACGACGTTGCGGAGTATTTATTGTATTGGTCAAAACGTTATTCATGCGGACTGTGATAAATTACGCCATCAATCACCCCGCATTGTATATGAAGACCAAAGCTGCCAATTTAAAAACACCGCACTGCCCGTGCGGCAGCGGCAAAAAATATACCGGCTGCTGCGGCCGCTACTTGGATCAGGGTGAATCCTCCGCCACCGCAGAACACCTAATGCGCTCGCGCTACACTGCCTATACACTAAATCGTGAAGACTATCTGCTGGCAACCTGGCATCACAGCACGCGTCCCGCCGCACTCGAGCTGGCAAGTCAGCCGTGTAACCAATGGCTGGGTCTCACCGTGAAACGCCACGAACAATCGGCTCCGGATCATGCGATTGTTGAATTTATCGCACGCTATAGGATCAATGGCCGCGCTTACCGGTTACATGAAATCAGCCGATTCAACTATCAGGAAGGATTTTGGTTTTATGTCGATGGCAATATCTTGCAAGATTGAAGGAAACAACACGGTGTGCTCGTCGTTTTATCCAGACCCAGCGCTATACATTCCCAATCAGCGATACAGCGGCAAAGCGGCAATGCGTCTTTCGATATCATCCATCATGTGTTTATAAGCGGGCGAGTCGATGCCGCCAAAGCGTTTCTTAAACTCGGTCTCCGGCATGAATTCCGGCAGATCCGCGACTCTCGGCAGGATATCTGAATCACGGATACCCGCGGCAACCTGACGCTGCAATTTCAGCGCAGATTCTTTGTTGCTCACTGCAAGTTCGCCAAAGCGCGTGCCAGCACGGTCGGCAGCAACGTCGTTGAAGCTGAATCCGCTGCCACTGCGCGAATCATCGACTTCTTTGTAAACTCCAATGGCATTCGAGAGCGGTGCAGCGGCATTGGCAGCGATCGCTGCGGATATCGTGAAATGCTGTGAAAAATCCTCACGTCCGTTCAGCAATACCTTGCGTGGCGTTAGTTGCGGCCAGTCTCGCGCGGCAGGCACTATTGCGCCGAGCCCCTTACCATTCACAAAGAACGACAGCACCACGATCGCAGCGCGATTTTCCGCCACGGCATCACCGTTCGTGGAGCGTTCGGCTGCTAGCCTGAACAGCGGCGCCATCACATCTGCAAGCGTCATTGCGACCGTAGCTGAGCCGCTACGAACATTCCCGGCAAGCCACTCCTGATAAACCTTCAATCGCTCTTGTTCTTCATGCGGCAGCAGGATACTTCTGATTCGATCCGGCAGATCTGCCTGCCAGGCATAGGTTACGGTGAATCGGCCATCCGCAACACTGATTCTCTTAATGGTGTCACTCGCGATTTGGTACTCTTCACGCGTGCTGAGTAGTTTTAGTGCGTACTCGAGCAACGTATCCGCAAGCCACCCCGGAACCGATAACTGCCCGATCTGCAGCAGATCGAAGACTGGAAGCCCATCGGTTTCATGCAGCAATGCTGAGATGTTCAAAAATCGTCCAAAAGGATTGGGTGGCAGTTCGAAGCTCGCGGAGAGATTCACCTTGCCCGGCTGTAGCACAATACGAGAACTGCCACGTGCATAGTGGTTAGCAAGATAATTGATGGTTAGGTCAACCTCTTCCTGCGAAAGCGCAAATGTACGCAGCACACCTGGTTTCAGCGTGCGCGGATCATTCTTTTTAATGATGTGCTTGGCGCGCTCGATATGCACCGGCGTGAATTCTGCGGCACGGTTGACCGTGGGCTGCTCGGCCATCGCCAGATGAAGGATGCCGGCAAGCACAAATGGGACCGCGATCAGCAGCAACAGGAATGTGTAGGCAATGAATCTTATCAATTCAGATCCTCAGAGAGATTGATTGAATCTTAAGTAGCCAGGGTAGTAAGCAGAGTCTGGCAATCGAGTTTCATAAAGCCACGTAGCGGATCTCCACCACTTCCATATCTTCCACGCCGACAGGCGTATGCAGCTTCACCGTATCGCCTTCACGCGCCTTGAGTAACGCCTTGGCCAGCGGAGAAATCCAGCTGATACGGCCGCGACCGGGGTCTACCTCGTCTAGGCCAACGATACTGTAGGTATGTTCCTCACCTTGTGCATTACAGACAGTCACGGTGGCGCCGAAGAACACCTGATCGCATTCACCGCGCTGGCCAGGGTCAACCACTTCGGCGTTTTCCAAACGTTTGGACAAGAAACGCAGGCGGCGGTCAATTTCACGCAAGCGCCTTTTGCCATAGATGTAATCGCCATTTTCCGAGCGATCGCCATTGGAAGCC
>ERZ1292630.1647-Hain-H41-02um-R3-1647-length-21659-cov-7_pt1 | contig 21659 bp, 14 predicted proteins | sample MGYA00564408_ERZ1292630 | MGnify/ENA primary metagenome ERZ1292630 (study PRJEB36523, sample SAMEA6512641) | groundwater metagenome | collected 2019-01-08 | study: AquaDiva: Metagenomics assemblies of 32 groundwater samples
TGTTTTGATAAACGTGTTGTTAGCGACATCGGTCAATCTCGCCAAAATTTTGTGCTCAATTCTAAACTTTGCACGAACCCATTTTGAACGGAATTCTTGACGCTCGGGCGGCGCGGAATTCCCCCCTTGAACCCCCCTTCCGCGTCGCCCTCGCGGGAGTCCAAGCGTTTCGCCCGCGAAGCGGGCTAATAAGAGTTGCCCTTGCCCCACCCTCCCAGTGCGCGGGTAATAATCTTTTACTCCCTCTATCCTATCACAATATCTAAATTTTGGATATTGACTTTTTGGATAGAGGATATAGTATATGATTAAGTCCATCCAAACAAAGGAATATGCTTATTTTGTAGAAAAACTACGAAAGGCACGCCTAGAAGTGGGATTGACACAGGTACAAACCGCAAAGAAAATAGGTCGTCCACAATCGCATATCTCTAATATAGAATCAGGACAGCAGAGAGTTGATATAATAGAGTTGAAAAGATTTGCGAAACTATACGGAAAAGATTTAAGTTATTTTATAAAATAATAAAACGTGAAAAAACAAAAAAGTATACAAAGCGTAAGCGTTAAGTGTCCGGCTTGTGGTTACGCAAATCGATATGAAATTGCTAGATATGGCATCGGGAAAGAGCAAGAAATTAGAATAGAAAAAGATAAATGCAGAAGATGTAAACAGCCCCTTTTAGAAAAATAAAACAAAAAGGTCAATATCCAAAATTTAATAAAAATATGTTCAATAAAAAAGTTTTTTACTCCATTGTCGTTATTGTCGGTCTAGTTATCTTGTCTCCGCAGATTTCTTTCGGAGCGGAGCAATTTAGCCGTGACCTCTCTTTTGGTTTTCAGCAAGATTCGGATGTTGCCAAACTTCAAGAATTTTTGTCCGATGAGGGATTATATTCCGGCCCGATAACCGGAAACTTTTTCTCGCTTACACTCAAGGCGGTAAAAGCATTTCAGTCCCGCGAAGGGATAACGCCAGCGGCGGGATATTTTGGGCCGAAGACAAGAATGCGAGCAAACGCATTACTTGGCGCGCAGATTCAAGCCTCAAATCAACAAGTGGTAGCCGAAACCGGACAAAATGCTGTGCAACCAATTATTTCACAAACAACGAATAATCCAATTAGTAATGTTCAATCGCAATTGGAAATATTATTAAAACAAGTGGCGTTGCTTCAACAACAACTTCAAACACAGCAACAAAATCAAACTAGCGCAAATGCGCCAGTCCCCACTTTTAATCAAAATACAACCTCCAATGCACCGAGCCAAAATTCGGCGTCGGCAGCAAATATTCTTGAAATAACATCAGTAAATATTACACTAGATAAAACATCGGCGAAAGTTGAATGGCAAACTAATAAACCAACGGAATCAAAAGTGTTTATCTCTGGCGGAAATCTTTCGTCGAAAATATTCACTTCTATAAGCGGACTTTCTACTCGTCATTCTGTAACGATTACCGGATTATCAGAAGAAACTTCTTATTCATATGAGATAGAAGCAATAGCTGGCGGCGTGAATGCGGTAAAGAAGCAGGGTAGTTTTAAGACGTTACCTCCTCCGCCGTTATTTGAATTTAATCCAATTATTAAAATTGGAGGAACGAATCCTAATGGCACTCATTGGTATCCACAACTCATTGACGCTAGTTTTGGTGGTTATGTCGCTAGCGACATTGGTCATGTTTATTTCTCAATTAATGAAAACTATGATGGATGTGTTTGGGGGATTAAGGACCCAATTACCAACATTTCACCGGGCGGATGGAATTCTTATCATAAATCTTCATGGGAACGTCCAGTTGGAACAAAAATACCTTCTGGCCAGATTATTGATACAACGGGATATAGTTTTAGGAAAACTTATGTTTATGAATTCACTTGCAGAAAAAGTGGTTTTCGTGAAAATACGGTTATTGGAGAGTTTATTATGCCGCCATTTCAAAAAATTTATACGGAAAAAAGAATAGCGCCTTGGACAGACTATCCTGATTTACACGGTGAATTTAAATTTTGGAACTACGGCGTAGGAACAGAAGAATCATTACTTGATTTTAAAATAAAGATAACGCTTTCTAATGATCCCGCAGAATTAAAATTTTACAAAAATGGTTCTGGCCACTTGTGGATTAGTTTTCCAAATATTTCCAATGGAGATATAGTAGATATAAATTCCTTCCCATCAAAAGATAGTTTAATATGGTCTTTTTCTAAAGATTCTGGCAATGTGGAGATAGTTGAAGGAACAGCAACTAAAAACGGTGTTAGTATTCCATTTAAGTTCTAAAAAATAAAGTTTTAAATTTGCCCTCATAGATATTAAAAACTTGGGGACAGGTAGTTGTTTCTTTATTAATTAAAAATTTCCGCAAAAAAGGTTTTGATCTAGGTCATTATCCTAAAAAAACATAAAAACTATATGGATCAGAAAGAATTTGAATTGATGTATGCAGAGGCTTTTCTGGAGTGGATAAATAAAATTTACGATTATGATTATCGGGCGAAATTGCCCAGAATATCAGAAAATTCAAATATGCCGGATATTGATGTCGAAGGAATATCCGCTAAGGGACTAGACAAATTATATCTTCAATTTTCTCAAGATAGGAGACCGAAGAATGGCAAGGCATACGATGGTAGTTTTAACCCAAATCAAATTGGTAAAGTTATAGAAGATAAAACTTTTAAGTATAAAGAAAAAGATATTTCTAAGATAATTTTGATTATTCAAGGTTCTGCGACAGAAGACATAGCAGAAAGAATTATAAAATCACAATCATTAAGTTTGAAATATCAAACATCGGAATTTAGAGGCATCTATTATTTATCTCCTCCGAAGTCGGTAATGATAGGGGGCGTATATTACAACGAGGATTGGTTCGTTATCCCTGTTAAGGTAGTGGGTCCAGTTTTATCAGTATTCTCCTCGTAGTAGGTTTATAGTTTTTTCAAATTAAGAAGATATTTCGCTTCGCGGGCGAAACACTTGGCCTCCCGCGAGGGCGACGCGGAAGGGGGGTTCAAGGGGGGAATTCCGCCTCGCCCGAGCCGAAGCGAAGCCCCGCCGCCCTGCTCGCAAAGAGCAGACCGACAAAGAAAAGTTTTGTTTTCCTTTTAGAAGAAAAAATTGGTCGCGCGCAAAATCAGAAATGCAGAGAAAACTTTTTTGTGGGGTGGCGAGCGTCAGCTCGCGGCGGCGGGGCGGAGCGTCAGTTTCGTTCCCTCCGTCGCCCTTCGGGCTTTGGCGGGCAGGCAAAAAAGGTTCGCGCATTTTCAAACAAAGGGCATTCATAATAGAAATCCCGCTTAAAGCGGGATTTTTGCGTCGCGCGTCCGCTTTTTTTATCCCGCACCTTTTCTTGATTCTCGCAGTCCGACTGTGAAGATAAGCGATAATAAAAAAAATCATTTCAGCGGAATCTAATGCCTTGTTAAAAGGTGCGGGATTTATTTTTTAAATATTGTATAATATCTGATAAGAATAAAGAAAAACCAATATCCAATGGAAAAATACAATTTCAAAAAAATAGAAGCAAAATGGCGGAAATATTGGGAGAAAAATAAGTTTTATCAAGCAGAGGACTTTTCAAAAAAACCGAAATATTATTGTCTGATAGAATTTCCTTATCCTTCCGGAGAGGGTTTGCATGTCGGGCACACGAGAAGTTATACGGCGATGGATATAATCGCCCGCAAGCGCCGAATGGAGGGTTATAATGTTCTTCATCCGATTGGCTGGGACGCTTTTGGCTTGCCCACGGAAAATTACGCGATTAAAACCGGCGTTCATCCGAAAATCGTAACGAAAAAAAACACGGACACTTTCAGGCGCCAACTTAAATCACTTGGTTTTTCTTTTGATTGGAGCAGAGAGATAAACACCACCGACCCCGAATACTACAAATGGACTCAATGGATATTTTTACAATTTTATAAAAAGGGATTGGCTTACAAAAAGAAAATGCCGATTAACTGGTGTTTTTCCTGCAAAATCGGTTTGGCGAACGAAGAGGTTATTGACGGAAGATGTGAGCGTTGCGGTGGAGAAACAGAAAAAAGAGAAAAAGAACAATGGATGCTGGCGATAACAAAATACGCCGACAGATTATTAAAGGACTTGGATCCGCCAGCTGGCGGATTAGATTATCTTGAAAAAATTAAAATTCAGCAGAAAAATTGGATAGGCCGTTCCGAAGGAGCTGTTATAAAATTTTCAATTTCTAATCCGCCAGCTGGCGGACAATTTTCAATTAACGTTTTTACGACGCGATTAGACACTATTTTCGGGTGCACTTATTTGGTGGTGGCGCCGGAACACGAAATAATTAAGAATTTAGAATTAAAAATTAAGAATTTAGGGGAAGTTAAAAAATATATAGACCAAACAAAAAAGAAATCGGATTTACAGAGAACGGAATTGGCGAAAGAGAAAACTGGAGTTGAATTGAAGGGGATTAAAGCGATTAATCCATTCAATAATGAAGAAGTGCCGATTTTTGTCGCTGATTATGTTTTGGCAAGTTATGGAACAGGCGCGGTGATGGCAGTGCCGGCGCATGATGAACGAGATTATGATTTTGCGAAGAAATATAATTTAGTAATTAGAGAATCCGTGTCCGGAGGCAATATTACAAAACAGGCATTTGTTAATGACGGAATTTTAATAAATTCCGGCCAATTTGACGGAATGACTTCCGAAAAAGCCCGCGAAGAAATGACAAAATGGCTTGAAAAAAATAAATTCGGTAAAAAAACGATTCAATATAAACTCCGCGACTGGATTTTTTCCAGACAGCATTATTGGGGCGAACCGATTCCAATTATTCATTGCAATAAATGCGGAGAAGTTCCTGTTTCGGAAAAAGATTTGCCGGTTAAATTGCCGGATGTTAAAAAATATGAACCGACAGACACAGGTGAGTCGCCGCTGGCGAATATAAAAAACTGGGTTAATGTAAAATGTCCGAAATGCGGAGGTCAGGCAAAAAGAGAGACCGATACAATGCCTAATTGGGCTGGTTCAAGTTGGTATTACCTCGCGTATCCGCTTAGTCGAAAAAATTACAAACTACAAACTGCAAACCACAAACTACTCAAATATTGGATGCCGATAGATTGGTACAACGGCGGAATGGAGCATACTACTCTTAATCTTTTATATTCCCGTTTTTGGAATAAATTTCTTTATGATATCGGAGTTGTTTCGACAAGCGAGCCCTATAAAAAACGGACTTCTCATGGAATGATTTTGGGTGAGGACGGAGAAAAAATGTCAAAATCAAAAGGCAATGTCGTTAATCATGATGACGTGGTCGCTAATTTCGGCGCGGACGCTTTTCGGCTGTATCAGATGTTTATGGGGCCTTTTAGTCAGGCGATTCCTTGGGATTCGCGAGGCATAGAAGGGACAAAACGATTTCTTGGAAAAGTTTGGGATATCAGCCAGACAAAAAATATTTCTGACAAAATTAATAATAAAGAACTGGAAAAACTTTTACATAAGACCATTAAAAAAGTCAGTGAGGATATTGAGGATATGAATTTTAACACCGCTGTTTCTTGCCTGATGATTTTTATTAATAAATGTTATGAGCTTAATGATTTGCCAAAAGAAATTTGGGAAAAGTTTTTAATTATTCTTTCGCCATTCGCGCCTTTTGTCGCGGAAGAGATTTGGGAGAAACTTGGAAATAAAAAATCGGTTTTTATGGAATCGTGGCCGAAATATAATCCAAAATTAATTATTGATGATGTTTTTGAAATGGTTATTCAGATTAACGGTAAAGTCCGCGATACGGTTTCGGTTAAAAAAGACATTTCTCAAAAAGAAGCCGAAGATATTGCTTTATCGCGTGAAAAAGTTAAAAATTGGATAAAAGGAGGAAAAATTAAAAAAACGATTTTTGTTCCTAATCGTTTAATTAATATCTTGATTTAAATATGTCCAGTTTTATTAAACTGCTTATTATAATAATTATTGCCATCGGGCTGATATTCTTTTTTGTCAGCAGTCAAGGTGGGAATTTTTTCCAAAGCGGACCAAAAGAGAAAGTCGTTAAGACCTCTCAAGAAGGAGGATCGTCGTCAAAAAACAGCGGATTCTTTAATTGGCGGGATATTATCCCAGGCGATTATTCGTCTAAACAAACGGCTATTTCACCGCAAGCAGAAAAAAAAGAAATTCTCGATTCCCAAATTCCAAGCGGTTTCACCCGCGAACAACTCTCGCCTTATTTTCAAAAAATAACTGTTTCGTCGGTTTCACCGAATAGAAGCCAAAGTATTTCTTCATATTCAACAATCCGACTTAGTTCAGGAATTTCCGGAGAAGAAATAATAAACATTACCGGTTGGAAAATAAAAAGTAATCGCAAAGAAATTATAATTCCACAAGCAGTCGGAATTTATAGCCCTTTGAATTGGGAGCCGGAAACTGATATTATTTTATCAAAAGGCAATTACGTTTATATTTACAGCAACAAGAGCGCTTTTAATAGAAATTTGCGGCTTAACAAATGCGTCGGATTTTTAGAAAACATTTACGATTTTATCCCGTCGCTTCCTCAAAATTGTCCGTCAATTTCTCGTTCTGAGTACAATTATCTTTCAGGTGAGTGCCAATCGTATATTCTGTCTTTGCGCGGATGCGAATTGCCTAAAGTTTCTTTTTCTAATTCTTTGCCGGGAACCAGCGAGGGCAACGCTTGTCGGGAGTTTTTGAACACTATCAGCCACGGTAGTTGTTTTAAAAAATATCGCAATGACTCGGATTTTTTTTCTAATGAATGGCGGGTTTGGATCAACGCGGATATTTTGGATTCCCAACACGACCGAATTTTACTTTATGACAAAATAGGGCTCTTGGTGGACGAGTATAGTTATTAACTACTCATTTATTGATTACCCATCGTTTTCTATGGTAGAATTTTTAAATAAGCGTTAATAACGGCAATGAATAAAAAAATATTAACAAATATTCTTTTACCAGTTATTGTATTCTTTATAATAGTTATTTTTTTCTTTATTTTTTATTTTGTACCAAAGAAATCTTTGGCAGATAATTTATATGTTCCTATCCAGGTACAAGAAGAACTGCGGATTAAAGGCAGCGGAGTTAATAGAACCAACGAACCGTTTAGTGTTGGAATTCCTCTTCCCGAGGATTCGGGCATAACGTCAATAAATCAATTAGGTCTTACGGGTGTTAGTTTCGGTCAATTTCGACCGCTCGCTTATCATAAGAACGGAAACATAAAATGGGTTCTTGTAGATACCCAAGCTACTCTTTCGGCGAATAGCAGTAATAATTCTATAGCGCTTACATCGGGTAGTGGAAATTTTGGCGGTTCTGATTTGGCATCGGAGGATTCAAATTATATCAACATAAACACGGGACCAGCGCAATTTGTTATTCGCAAAAAGAATTTTAATCTCTTTGATAAAGTTGTTGTAAATGGACAGCAACTGGTCAACCCCGGTGATTCCACGGGCATAAAAATTGTCGGTATGGATGACACGGTATATCTGGCATCCAATGATATTAATGCGAAAGTCACAATAGAAGAAAACGGTCCTGTCAAAACAGTGGTGAAAGCAGAAGGCACTCATTATTCTTCCGCTGGCAAAAGAATGATGAATTTTACCGTTCGGATATTTTTCTACAAAGGAAAGACAAAGGAAAGAGTTTTATATACTTTAAGAAATGCTTCAATATCGCAAGTAGAAGTCCCAAATATAAAATCACTTGATCTAATAACGAAATTATCTCTTGGTTCTAGTATTAAATCTAAAACAGCTAAGCATGATGGTTCTATAATTGAGGAATCGCTGGCGCCGAGCGATAACTTTGTATTTTACCAGGCTCATTCGCAATTCCCGCAACATTCTGATTGCGATGATTTTACATATTATTCTCCTGTCCCAGTTGGCGCTAATGAAACTAGTCCCGATGTTTGGGATAGAACGTATTCGCAAGAGGGGTATTCAATAAGAAAAAATAATATAGAGATTGCATCAGGAGCTAAAAATAAAAGTAGCGGAGAATATAATGATATTTCGTATTTAGATTTGTCAGATTCTGCCGGAAAGGGTCTCGATGTGGGAATAAGATTTGCTTCGGCGTATTGGCCTAACGCTCTTAGTTCTAAAGGAGATAATGTTATGGAAGTAAGTTTATTCCCCAAAGAGGTTCTTGAAATAAACGGAACTCTTTTCAAGTCCCAATTCGACTATTCAAAAACCAATATAACTGATGGTTATTGGTTTAGATTCGGCAGTCACTATACTTATGACATAATGTATGACTTTCACTCGAACAACGCTAATCCCGCAGACGAAATGAAAAAATTTCAATACAGGATTTTTGGAAAAGCGCCTGTGGATTGGTACAACAAAAATATATCAGGCATAGACCCTCTTTACCATTTTATTTCTCGTTCTGCGGAAGAAAAATACGCCGTTGACAATGGAATAACGGATACAGCGAGTTTAAGGGATCCAGGAGAAATAAAAGCCATGAAATGTCATTATTGGGGCAACTCGGGATACGATAACCAGCATGACCAAGGGAGGATAGATTTAGTAAATGCGTGGAAAGACGATAAGGATATTTCTAGGGCTGGCAGATATTATTTATCCGCTGAAATCGGAAGATTTAATTATAATAACGACTGGTCAGTCAAACATTCGGATGATTATAACTATGAAACAGCTTTACAGAGTAACGGTTCGTCAATTGGACCGACAACAAATACGGACAAAGTTTATAATTGGAAAACTATTTTTGAAGATGAACATCCTCATTGGTATGGAATGCCTCTTTATTATTACGCGACTGGCGAGGAAAGATTTAAGGAATCAGTATTAGATTGGGGGGAATATCTTAAAAAGAGCGGGAAAAATCTAAACTTCAATTTTATGAGAATTGTCGGTTGGAATTTTTATAGTTTGGCGGCAATGTACGATTTTACGGGCGATAAAGAATATATGGATATTGCGAATAATAATTTCGCGAAACTTTTACAAGGGACTTTTAGCAAACCGACGGGCGCCTTATATATTGATTGGAACAGGGGTTTTATTGGTGGAGGGCAAAGTGGGCCTAAGGATGTTAAAACATTTATGCACTCATATATTATGTATGACGGATTATTGAATTATTATCTGCATATGGATGCAACAAATACTTGGCGCGAAAAAATTAAGGATTTACTCGGAGCCATGTCTGATTTTACCAAGAAGGAATTGTTTGTTGAAGATACTGTTACCGGTCACTGGAGAATGTGGAATTTATTTATCTATTACATTTATAATCCTACCTCTGATTATGCAAATGATGGCACGGAGAAAAGCATAAAAGAGGCATTCAATTCATATACTCAGCCATATTTATTTAATGGCGGTCAGAAATGGATTGATATTATGAATAAGGCCTATAAAACAACATTGCGTGATTGGACTGCGTATATAGATCACCCGGGGTTTCAAAAGATGGCCTATGTTTTAACAAACCAAAAGGCCGATTCTACGTCCCCTGCCCAAATAACCGACTTAAAAGTGTCTTTAGAAAACAATTGTACTTTAAGCTGGGGCAAACCTTTTGACGTCCAAGGGCTTTCCGCGTATCAAATAAAATATTCTAACAAGCAAATCGTAGAAGATTTGAATTTTAATACGCAGTCCAGTCAGTTTGAATATAGCGATCCTGTTAGTTATGCTAATACATTTCAGTTTAATCCTAATCAATATGTTAATTGGTGGTCAGGAGAAAATGTAAATAATGAACCTCTTCTTGATTCTACTCAGTACGCTGTTAAAGGGCTTACGCCAGGCAAATATTATTTTGCCATCAAATCATGGGACACAAATAGTAATCTGAGTCCGATTTCTAATGTTATTCAAATAGAAGCTTACAGCGATGGGTCATGTAAACAACTCGCGAGTACAACCCCTCCTCCGCCTGTGCCTCAAGATACAATTCTTCCCTCCATCCCTACAAACCTCCAATCCACAGTCATCTCTTCGTCCCAAATAAATCTTTTATGGAACGCGTCTACTGATAATGTTGGAGTGGCTGGTTATAAAATTTATAGAAACGGAACATTTTTAACTACTGCGATTGGAACAACTTATCAAAATATTGGCTTATCTCCTTCCACGTCTTATTCTTACGCTGTTTCTTCTTACGATTCTTCCGGAAATGAATCAACAAAATCTACCTCCGTAAGCGCGACAACCAAACCATCAACGATTCCTACTGATACAACTCCGCCGGTAATTTCCAATGGTTCTCCGTCAGGAACTTTATCTTCCGATACTATTTCAGTTAATTTATCAGTAACTACCAACGAACAAGCAATCTGCAAATATTCAATTTCAATAGGAACTGACTACGATTTAATGACTAATCAACTTTCAACAACACTATCAACTTCTCATTCTATTACTATTTCAAGTTTATTAGATGGAAAGGATTATAAATATTACGTGAGATGCAAAGATGGTTCTGGCAATAAAAATATTTCTGATTATTTAGTTTCGTTTTCTATTACTCCTAAATCCATACCTCCTCTGCCGGGACAAATTAACGCTGTTATTAATCTTTCCTTAGAAGCAGATAACGATTTAACTGATAATAATTTTTCTATCCAGCTTTTCAAATCAGGCACAAATGAAAAGATTGGTGAAATTAATAAAAGAGGAGAGCAAAATTCTAAAATAAGCATCTCAACCTCGGCGTCCTCTGGTTTTTATGATATTTTAATTAGCACGGCTAGGTATCTTAAAAGTAAGATAGAAAATATTAATCTAAATAATGGCGTTATTGTTAATTTTACAAAACCTTTATTAGCAGGCGATATTAATCAGGACAATATTATTAATAGTTTGGATTGGTCTACAATGAATGTTAATTGGAACAAGCCAAGCGATTTATCCGATTTCAACAGAGACAATATAACGAATTCTTTTGATTGGAGTTTTATGAATAAAAACTGGGGTCTAAAGGGAGACGAAGCAGGAAGCGGTTCTATCCCTCCTCCTCCAACCACTGACATCACTCCTCCTTCAGCAATCACCAATTTCTCTGGCTCCAACATCACCCAAACATCAGTGACTTTGTCCTGGACTGCTCCAGGAGATGATGGAAATATTGGAACAGCCAGTTCTTATGATATTAGATATTCCACCTCGGCTATTACTGATTCAAATTGGAATTCTGCCTCTCAAATCACTGGCGAGCCGTTACCTGTTGCGCCAGGAACCTCTCAGTCAATGGTTGTTAATGCTTTATCGTCTAATACCACCTATTATTTTGCCGTCAAAACAGCTGACGAAGCATCAAACTGGTCGGGATTATCAAATGTCATCTCAGCAAGAACCCAATCCTCAATCTTGACTGTTCTATTATCTGCCAACCCCAGTTCTGGCACTGCCCCATTAAATGGCGTTGATTTAACAGCCACTGTTTCCGGCACTGCCCAAGGCAACACCAATTATACTTTTTACTGCAACAGATCTGATTCTGAAACTAATATCATCACTCCTTATGCTGTCAAATATGACAATATCGCTCTCACCACCAAAACAGCCACTGATATTTGTAATTATTCAACCCCCGGCGTTTACACTGCCAAAGTCATTATTGAGAGAGGGAACTTGCAAGCAGAGAATAGAATAAATATTATTGTAGGCAGTGTTTCTACGCCTACGCCAATACCAGGCGAAGCTTCTTTATCTCTATCGCTTTCATCGATTAATAAAAAAGTCGGTGATCAATTTACATTAGATATTCTTTTAGATACTGGCGGTGAAAAAATCGACGGAGTTGACATCCGTTATTTAAGATATGATCCTAACTTCTTAGCTGTAGAGGATAATGATTTTGCGGTACCGGGCGTTCAAATCAAAGCCAGTTCCTTGATGCCGATAGTTGTTTCAAATAGCGTTGACACTAATTCAGGGTTGATTCAATTCTCTCAAGTTGTTGCCGGTGGAAGTAATTTTAGGGGCAGCGGGAAGTTGGCATCGATTAATTTTAAAGCTTTAAAAAATGGCACTGGGAATATTTTATTTGATTTTACAAAAAATAATACTATTGATACGAATGTGGCTAGCGCTGGTAAAGATATTTTAGGTTTAGTTAGGGGAGTTGTTTATACGATCACTGGAGGAGGCACATTGACACCTGAAACACCTGTAATAACTGAAATACCTGGAACAACTGAAACGCCAGGAACAACAGGAACAACAGGAACAACAGGAACAACAGGAACAACAGGAACAACTCCGCAATATGTTTCTGAATTCCAAGTCGATTATAAATTTACTAAGGAATTTAGCTTAGGCCAGAAATCAGAGGAAGTAAAATATTTGCAGATATTCTTAAAAGATCAAGGAGTAGAGATCTACCCCGAAGAATTAATCACTGGTTATTATGGAAAATTAACCGTCAAAGCAGTCCAACGATTCCAATGCAAATACGGCATTGTTTGTTCTGGTACTCCAGAAACCACTGGCTATGGTCTGGCTGGGCCAATAACCAGAGTTAAAATAAATGAAATTTTAAGTTCGGGGCAAATAGCAACAGCGCCAATCACAACCTTAACTATAGATAAGCAAGCTCTTATTGAACAGATTAAAGCTCAGATTGTTTTTCTCCAAGAAAAACTAATTCAACTGCTTAATCAATTAATTGAATTATCTCAAGAGAGAATTAAGGCAATACAATAGTGAGTAATGGGTTTTTATTTCCGTTCCGCTAATTTTATTTTTACTTCGAATTCTTTTTTATTTCTAAGGATTTTTAATTTTAAAGTATCTCCGACTTCAAGGATTTCTAGAAAGTCCTGGATTGTTTTATCTTGATTAATTTTTTCGTTGTTGCATTCAAGAACAATATCTCCATCTTTAATGCCGGCGCGGCTAGCCGGGCTGTTTTCTACCACCGCTTTTTCGCTCGGATTTTCATTGATTACAAAAGCGCCGCAATCAACCGTCAAATTTAATTTATTTTTAATATTTTCATCAACGAGAATGTAGCGGATGCCTAAGAACGGCCGTTTGATTCTGCCGTATTTTTTCAATTCTTCCAAATCGCGTTTTGCTTCGTTAATCGGCAAGGCAAATCCGATGTTTTCCGCGCCGAATACAGTTGCCACGTTAATACCAATTGCTTCGCCTTTAAGATTTACCAATGGTCCGCCGGAATTGCCCGGATTTATCGCGGCATCGGTTTGAATCAATCCTCGCATTTCCTGAATCGGCGATTTTGAGTCCATTTTTGCGGCAATTGAACGGGAAAGTCCGGAAACAATTCCGCTTGAAACCGTATTTTTAAAAAGCCCAAGAGCGTTGCCGATGGCTATAACATCTTCGCCTAATTCAAGTTTGGAAGAATCGCCGAGTTTGACTGTTGGAAAATTCTTGCGAGAATTCGCGATTTGTAAAATGGCAACGTCGTTAACCGGATCCCGAGCTAAAATTTCCGCTTCAAATTTTTGATTATCGTTGATTATTATTGTGTATTCGGAGTTAGGGTCAATAATAATATGTTTATTGGTAACTATAATCCCGTTTTTATCAACAAAAAAACCGGAGCCACCGCCAACATTGACCATTCCGCGGCCGTCAATTTGGTTTTTCGGGATTTTAGATTTTGGCAACACCATTTTTTCAATTTCTTGAAAATGTTTGGAAATCAGAATTGACACTACCGCTGGCATCACTTTTTTAATTGTTTGAACAATAGGGGAGTTCGGCATTTTTTAATTATAACATTTAAATTCGGAAGCGGGAGGATTCGAACCTCCGATACCCTTGCGGGCATACTTGATTTCGAGTCAAGCCCGTTCAACCGCTCCGGCACGCTTCCAATGCCCTCGGGAAGAATTGAACTCCCATTTTATCCTTAGGACGGATCTGTTCTATCCGTTGAACTACGAGGGCGTATATCAAAAATTTCTAATTATTTATAGTTTATAGGTTTTAGTTTACACTTGCAAGAATTTTTGATTTTAATATAATTATAAAAATGATGAATTTCCAAAATATGATGAACAATATGATGGGGCAGTGGGGGAATTTAGGATTGTGGTTTTGGCCGCTTCTTATATGGTCGTTTGTGTGGAAAGGATTGGCGCTTTGGCGAGCCGTGAAAGAGGATTCTCGCGGTTGGTTCGTAGCTTTACTAGTTGTTAATACTCTTGGAATTTTAGAGATTTTTTATTTATTCGTATTTAGTAAAAAGAAAGGCATAGATAAAATTTTTTCGAAGTAAATTATAATTATAAAATGGGCCTATAGTATAATGGTAACACGCATCCATGGCATGGATGAGCCCGGGGTTCGATTCCCCGTAGGTCCAAAACGCAACAAAACAGCCCAAATACATCGGGCTGTTTTGTATTTGACATTTATAATAAAGTATGCTAACGTATAATTATCGTAAAAAATCAGCACATTAACATAAATTTTATAAATCTGGAGCGTTTTACGCTCCCAAAAAATCATAAGGAGGTTTGAAATGAACGAAAAGATTTTAGGAGTGTCCGTTGAGGTTAATCTTGGCTTGGGGATGCCGATAAGGATTAATGGCGACTGTTATTGCGGAGAATTTTTCAGCCGCAAAGCAAAAAATAATAACTGCGTTGTCCTTTCGGCGCGGATCGCTTATCCACATAGCAAAAAAATCCATTGTTTTATAGTGGATGAGAATAAGGTTGTAAAGCCACAAAATGGGACAATGGACGATTTCGGGAAGTTATTTAGTCGGAAAATTTCCCTTGAAACAAACGGAAATGGGATATGCCATACAAAGTATCCAAATAACAACTTGCGCTTGTTGAAGTTGGATTCCGATGGTCAGCTGGAAATTTGGGAAATTGCTCTGATTTCCCAGGACGGAGAATTTTTCGTAACTACCCAGAAAACTTATGCAGCAAAGTTTTATTGGGACACTGAAGGGGGAAAAGTAGTATGCCCCCGGTTTGAAAAAAAATGGCCTCAGGTCGTAGAAATGGCAAAGGGGCTGTTGAGTAAAAACGTTATACTCAATTCGGTTAAAAAATATGAATCTGATTTGGCGGAAGAGAGAAAAGAGAGAGCTAATCTCAACGTTCCGAAAGAACCGAAAACAGGTCGCGTTCTCTGGTGGAATTGCGCGCAAGGGTTCGGTCTGATACGAATTTCGAATGGCGAGGTCGCTCGCATCCACTGGAGCGAGGTCGTAAGATGCGCTCTTTTGTCTTATTTAAAAGAGGGAGAAGAAGTAAGATATGATGGTCTTCGCGTTCCGCGCGGAAATACCTCTTTTAAAAAAGAAGCCATCGGCGTAATGCCGATATAGTAAAATTCAAGACCTCATCGTGCGTCAGCGCGGTGAGGTCTTTATTTTTAGTGTGAGTTTAAGTATATTTAATAAAGTTAATATGGGCCTTTAGCTTAGTGGCAGAGCATCCGGTTTGCATCCGGAAGATAGGAGTTCGATTCTCCTAAGGTCCAAAAGGAAGCGTGGCAGAGTGGTCTAACGCGCCGCACTTGAAATGCGGTATGCCGGAAACGGCATCAGAGGTTCGAATCCTCTCGCTTCCGAATGTTCAAATTCGATATCAAAAGCTCTTGTCATAAAGCCCGAACGGGCTCTTTTTATACGCCTCACGGAAAAATCCAGACGCCGAATATGGCGATTGTTGCCACTCACGGGAAAATAAAACTTTTAAATAAAACAGACCATTCGCGAGCAAATCCGGATTTTATAATCGCCAATACTTTTCATTTATTTGTGAATAATAAAGTTAACGAAATTAAAAAAGCCGGCGGATTGCATAAATGGTCTAAATTTAGAAAACCCATTATGACTGATAGCGGAGGATTTCAAGTTTTTTCGCTTGGTTGGGGTAAAGCGCATAAAATAGGTAAAATTGGTTCTTGGCGAGAAAAAGATAAAAATATCAAAAATCCGGTAAAGATTTCAGAAAAAGGAGTTATTCTTGAATATGATGGCAAAAAATTTGAATTAACTCCGGAAAAATCAATAAAAATCCAAAAAGACATTGGCGCGGATATTATTTTTACTTTTGATGAATGCACGTCTCCTTTTCATAGCCATTCGTATACCAAGAAATCAATGGAAATGACGCATAGGTGGGCGGTTCGCTGTCTATCGGCAGCTAAAAATCAAAATCAGGCGTTATTCGGCATTGTTCAAGGCGGGATTTACAAGGATTTAAGGGGAAAATCTTCTAAATTCATCGGTTCTTTTCCGTTTGACGGTTTTGGCATCGGAGGTTCTTTCGGCGAAAAACAAATGAAAGATGTTTTGAAATGGTCGTTAAGCGGTTTGCCGGAAGAGAAACCGCGTCATCTTTTAGGCATCGGAAAAATAAAAGATATTTTTATAGCGGTTCAACAAGGAATTGATTTGTTTGATTGCGTAATACCGACTCGCGAGGCCAGGCATGGCGTTCTTTATGCCAAAGCGGGGAAATTGGCGATTGAAAAAGGAATTTTCAGCAAAGACAAAAAAATAATTGAAAAAGGATGCGAGTGTTTTATTTGCCGAAATGGAGTCGCTCGACGGGAACTTTATTCTTATTTTAAGAATCCTCTTCAACGGCAAAAAGGCCAGCGGATGGCTACTATCCATAATATTTATTTTTACAAGCGTCTTTTTCAAGAAATAAGGGAAGCGATTGCCGATAAAAAATTAGAAAAATTAGAAAGAGAGTACTCAGCTTATTTAATTTAACTTATAAAGAATAGCTCTCTGTTTATCCACTTTTTTATTTAATTAAAATTTGTTATAATTTTAATAATGGAAAATAAAAAATCTCAAAAAGGGTTTTCTTTAGTTGAGTTGTTGATATATATAGCTATTACTGGAGTGGCTGTCGGCGTAATGACCGGCGTTTTAACTAATATCCTAAAAGTCCAAGTCAGGGAATCCGCTTCTACTGAGATATCCAACCAGCTTAATTTCATTACCCAAACAATTCAAAGATTGGTAAGGGAGTCAAGTTTGATAGATATGGGAACCGGGACCTCTTCTGTTCTTAAATTAAGAATGGCTGTCCTCGAAAAAGACCCGACTTATATTAGCTTAGAAAACAACGCTGTTAAAATTAAAGAAGGGACAAGCGCCACCACTACTTTGACTAATGACAGAATAAACGTTAATTCTTTGTCTTTTCATAAATTTTCCCAATATCCGGGGCACGACACTGTCCAAATTGACATTGCGATAACCTCGGCCGCCAACAGCCAAGTGGGCCAAGAGTTGCGTTCCGGCATTGCCAGAGTAAGCGCTTCCACTTTTGATTCTGATCTTTTACCAGGAATAAATAATTCCTATGATATTGGAGTAAACGGCACCAACTGGAAAAATCTTTTTCTTTCCGGAGAATTGCTTGTCGGCGCCAATAGATTATTTGTCTCTCAACTCGGCAATGTCGGCATTGGGACGGCGAGTCCTAATAATCTTCTTCAAGTTTCCGGCCTTATTAATTTTCCAAATGATAAATTCGGAACTTTTGTCGGTTATCAGGCCGGACAAGTGAATACAGGGAGTTATAATACTTTTGTTGGTTATTATGCCGGCAAGGCAAATACTACCGGCGTTAAAAATACTTTTATCGGTCATCAAAGTGGAATATCAAGCACCTCTGGCTCGAGTAATATAGCAATAGGAGTTGGTGTCCTTAACAACAATACTGGCAACGGCAACATAGCAATAGGAGGAGATGGTACCCTTACATCCAACATCTCTGGCTCGAGTAATATAGCAATAGGAGGTGGTGCCCTTAACTTCAACACATCTGGCGGTTTAAACACAGCAATAGGATTGTTAGCAGGTCAATATCAAGCTAATGGAACAACACCTCTGCAAACTACTAATAATTCCATCTATATCGGTTATAATTCCAGAGGTTTTAATAACTCTGACAATAATAGTATTGTGATTGGTGCTAATGCTATTGGCATTGGAGCTAATAGTGTTGTTTTGGGAAGTGATGGTATTTTAACAACAGCGTTAAAAGGCAGTGTTGGCATTGGGACGACAATTATAAGTACCGGACTAAAACTGGATGTGGAAGGTAAGGTGGGAGCGACCGAATACTGTGACCAAGATGGGAATAATTGCAAAACAATAACAGCAATGGGCGGGGGAACAAATGTAGGTGCAATAGTGCAAACGGTAACTACTCAGACAGGGGCAGTAGCAACAGGAATTACTACTATGCCCTCTGATGATACAGTTCCGCAAATTACCGAGGGTAACGAGTATATGACAGTTACCATTACTCCCGAAAATGCGAATAATGAATTATTTATAGAAGTAATTGGATATTTTTCGAGTAATCTTGCTTCAAGAATGTCAGGAGCAATTTTTCAAGACACTACTTTAAATGCATTAGCTTCTGGTATAACTTTTCCAGATACCGTCAACCAGCCAAAACCTTTTAACTTGAGTTATAGGATGCTTGCTGGAATAACATCATCTACTACTTTTAAGTTTAGGGCAGGGACAAACACAGCATCAACTGTAACATTCAATGGTGCATCAGGAGCAAGAATTCACGGCGGGGTGATAAATTCAATTATGCGAGTTACAGAAATAAGGAAATAAGGGAGGGTTATGAACTTAAAAGTTAATGGCGTTAAAAAAATAACGTCTGAATAATTGATCACTTCACCCAGTATTTTTTCCTGATTTTCTTAATACTTATACGGAGAATCGTTCTTCGTTTTTTTATCCGGTCTTGAAAAATAAATTTTTAGAGGTAAAATATGGGTATGAATAATTTCAATCGTTTTACTATCAAGGCCCAGGAAGCGCTTCAAAACGCGCAGGAATTGGCGGCGAAAGAAAACCACGGCGAGCTCAAAGCGGTTCATCTTTTGTCGGCTTTAATCGCGGACGAAAATTCTTTGGTTCGGCCGTTGTTGCTGAAAGCGAACGTTAGTTTAGAATCTCTAAACATCAGAATCAGAGATATTTTAAATTCCCAGCCGAAGATTTTTTCCGGCGGCAATGTGGGCCAGCTTTATCTTTCCCAGGAATTGATGCAGATTTTGGACAAAGCCGCCAAAATAGCCGGCCAGCAAAAAGACGAATTTATTTCTTGCGAGCATTTACTTTTGGCGATTTTGGAAACGAATTCTCCGGCACAGAAAATTTTAGAAGAATTCGGTTTACGTAAAGAAACAATTCTAAGAATTTTGGCTCATCTTCGTGGTTCAATGAGAATCACGGATGAAATGCCGGAGAGTAAATTTCAAGTTTTGGAAAAATACGCCATTAATTTAACCAGCCAAGCAAAAGCCGGCAAACTTGACCCGGTAATAGGTAGAGACGAAGAATTAAGGCGGGTGATTCAGGTTTTAAGCCGTAGGACAAAAAATAATCCGGTTCTTATCGGCGAGCCAGGAGTCGGAAAAACCGCCATTGCCGAAGGTTTAGCGCAGAGGATTATTTCCGGAGATGTGCCTGAAATTCTCAAAGGCAAAGAAATTATAATGCTTGATTTGGGCTCTTTGATAGCAGGCACTAAATTTCGTGGCGAGTTTGAAGACCGGCTTAAAGCGTTCATTAAGGAGATTCAAAACGCCTCGGGTAGATTAATACTTTTTATAGACGAGATTCATATAATTGTGGGCGCCGGCGCCGCCGAAGGCGCTGTTGACGCTTCAAATTTATTGAAGCCGGCTTTGGCGCGCGGCGAATTGCACGCCATCGGAGCAACCACCACAAGAGAATACCAGCGTTATATTGAAAAAGACGCTGCTTTGGAAAGGCGTTTCCAGCCAATTATGGTTGAAGAGCCGACCATCGAGGATAGTATGGCGATTCTTCGAGGTCTTAAAGAAAAATATGAAATTCATCACGGCATTCGTATTGGCGACGAGGCGATTGTTGCCGCGGTCAATCTTTCCGCCCGTTACATTACAGACCGTTTTTTGCCGGACAAAGCCATTGATTTGATTGACGAAGCCGCTTCAGCCCGCCGATTGGAAACTGAAAGTTTGCCAACGGAGATAGAGAAAGTCCGACGTGAAATTACCCGTTTTGAAATTGAGAAATCCGCTTTACTGAAAGAAAAAGAAAATAGCGTTAGTAGGGCACGGCTTAAGGAAGTGGAAAAGGAATTGATAAAATTTAAAGAGAAAAACGATGAACTTTCCAGTCAATGGCACGCCGAGAAAATTTCTTTTGAACAACTTCATCAATTGCGTCAGAAGATTGAGGACTTGCGTAGGGAAGCAGAAGTGTCCGAACGGGAAGGTAATCTTGGAAAAGTAGCTGAGATACTTTACGGCGCTTTGCCGGCCGCGGAAAAAGAATTTAAAATTTTTGAAAAAAAACATTTCCCAGCGCGTCCGCATAATTCCACGCGGGAGGGCTTTATTAAAGAAATGGTTGACGAAGAAGATATAGCGGCCGTTGTTTCTCGCTGGACGGGAATTCCGATTTCCAAAATGTTGGAGTCGGAAGTTCAAAAACTTTCTCAAATTGAAGAAATACTTTCCAAACGGGTGGTTGGTCAGGAAGAAGCGATTAAGGCGGTGGCGAACGCTTTGAGGCGCAGTAGGGCGAATCTGACCGACGAAGACAGACCGTTGGCTTCTTTTATGTTTCTGGGTCCGACCGGAGTCGGGAAAACCGAACTGGCTCGCACCTTGTCGGAATTTATGTTTAATGATGAAAAATCTTTAATCCGGATTGATATGTCCGAATATATGGAGCGGCATTCAACGGCTCGGTTGATAGGTTCGCCGCCAGGTTATGTCGGTTACGAAGAAGGAGGACAATTAACTGAAACAATCCGTCATCGACCTTATAGTTTAATTCTTTTTGACGAGATTGAAAAAGCCAATCCAGAAGTGTTTAATATTTTGCTTCAGGTCTTGGACAATGGTCGTTTGACCGACGGCAAAGGTAAAAAAATCAATTTTAAGAATTGCATTATTATTCTTACTTCAAATGTCGGCAGCGAATATTTCAAAGAAATTTCCAAAATTGGCTTTGAAGCGTTTGTTAGCGACGCCAAAGAAGAACTGCAAGATAAAACCGCCGTTTTTAAAGAGAAGGTTAATGTTTCTATTCGCGAAACATTCAGACCCGAATTTCTTAATCGTTTGGATGAAATTATTATTTTCAATCCTTTATCGCGACCGGAAATTGGGAAAATAGTTGACCTTCAATTGGAAGCGCTTAAGAAAAAATTAGCCGAGCGAAATATTAAAATTTTAATTGATAATTCTTTAAGAAAACATATTGCCGAAAACGGATTTGACGCCGAGTACGGCGCCCGACCCATAAAACGGCTGATTCAAAAAGCGATTCTTAACGAGTTGGCCAGCCGTCTTATCAACGGTGAATTCAAAAATGTTAAAAAAATTAAACTCGGTTTTCAAAAATCCGGACTTACGGTTAATACTTAAAGCGCTGATTTTCGCCGGTTTGCTGATTTGGCAATTAAGCGTCAAGCCGGCCGGTTTTTTTCCAATTTTGTTATTTATTTCAGCGAGTTTTTATTTTTATTGGCGGCCTGGTTTTTTGGGTCGTCAATTCCTCGTTTCGTTTTTGGGTCTTTTAATCGTTTAGTTTCTGGCTATAAAATTTTTAAATTTTGGGATTGCCGGAATAGCGTCAATTTT
>ERZ1292630.1489-Hain-H41-02um-R3-1489-length-23011-cov-6_pt1 | contig 21640 bp, 19 predicted proteins | sample MGYA00564408_ERZ1292630 | MGnify/ENA primary metagenome ERZ1292630 (study PRJEB36523, sample SAMEA6512641) | groundwater metagenome | collected 2019-01-08 | study: AquaDiva: Metagenomics assemblies of 32 groundwater samples
AATGGTATTCGGGAGGCACGTGAGGCAGGTCAAATCTTGCTGGGTAAGCAATTCACGTTCGACATAGCCTTTACGTCGGTACTCAAGAGAGCCATTAAGACGCTTTGGATAATACTCGAAGAAATGGATTTAATGTGGATCCCGGTACATAGGAGTTGGCGATTGAACGAGCGTCATTATGGTGCACTGCAGGGCTTAAACAAAGTAGAAACGGCGAAAAAATATGGATTCGAGAAGGTACATATTTGGCGGCGAGGGTACAAGACAAAACCTCCAGCCTTAAGTGCAAACGAACAGCTGCATATGAAAAAGGACGCTCGCTATGCTAATCTCTTGCCGTCGGACATTCCTTCGTGCGAGTCATTGTATGATACTGAACAAAGAGTGATGCCTTTCTGGCAAGACTCTGTTGTGCGGGAACTCTCAGCTGGAAGGTGTGTCTTGATCGCAGCCCACGGATCGAGCTTGCGCGCATTAATAAAGCACCTTGATGAAATCCCGGACGAAAAGATCGAAGACCTTAACATCCCGACGGGTATTCCTCTCATCTATGAGCTAGATGAACGGACGAACAAGCCCATTAAACATTACTATCTTGGTGATTCTGCGAAAATCGCGTCTGCTATAAAGAGCGTAGCTGAACAATTGCTTCCTGACGCTTCTCTGAAAACGAAGGAAAAGGGTCACAAGTAAAATGAATCGCGACGATCCGGCTCTAAAGGGCCGGTGATAGAAAAAGGAAATGCCCTTGGAATGTATCCGAGAATTGCATGATGTCCTGTTCGACGATGCGCCCCGCGCCGATGTTCTGGTGGCCTACCTCGCTGTTGCCCATCACGCCGTCGGGCAGACCCACGTCGTAGCCGCTGGTATGAATTTGCACGTGCGGGTACGTCGCCATCAAACGGTCGTCGACGGGTTTGCGAGCAAGATGGACGGCGTTGGCGTGGTTCCACTCTGGGTATGGATTGGCCCCCCATCCGTCGCGGATGATGAGAACGATGGGACGGCGCGCGGACCTTTGCAACTATTGATCCCCCCCGAATTGCCAATTGCCGATTGCCAATTGCCAATTAAGCAACCAACGCCGCAGTGGGGCCGATTGGCAATTGGAAATCGGAAATCGACAATTCACTTGATTTGTCCCGCGTAGACCTCAAGCTCCTGCTCGAAGTTCCGCATTTTGATATGGAACAACTTCTCGGCAATCGTGTGGTCGCAGACGCTGTCCTCCTGAGACATCTGCACCTGCCCGGCGTCGAAGCGAAACAGGCCCAGGCGGGGGACGATCATCTCGGCCAGACCCATCACCGGCGTACTCAGCAAGGCGGCGGCCTTGGCGATCGGCACGGGTTGCGAAACCAGCGGCTTCCAACGCTTCGCCCCCGGCATCAACGCGCGACAGGCGTTGTACATCTCGATCCACGAGTAGGCGCGGGGGCCGCCGAGCGGAATGATCTTGTCGATCGTCTCCGGCTCGAACAACGATTGCACGAAGCAGTAGGCCACGTCCTTGACCGACACCGGCTGGAGCCTTCCCGTGCCGCTGCCGAAGTAGGGTACGATCGGGGGTATGAGTCCGCACATAAACCGCTTCATCAGTTGCATGAACTCGCCGCCGGGACCGTGAATCACGCTGGGCCGGAAAATAGTCCAGTCCAATCCGCTTCCGCGCACATATTCCTCGGCGGACCACTTCGTCTTGTGATACATCGCAACAGCGTCCGGGCGAGTGCCCAGGGCTGACATGTGGACGTAACGGCGGATGCCCGCGTTGCGGACGGCGTCTACGACGTTTTTCGTGCCCCTGACGTGGACGCGATGAAACGTCTGCCCGCGCAGACGCCTTGCGATGATGATGCCCACGAGGTGAATCGCAGCCTGACTCAGTTCAGCCGAATGGCGAAGCGCTTTTTCATCGCCGAGATCGCCGACGACGGTGACGAGCCGTTGCGGATCGACCTCGCGATGTTGGTTGTAGAGCTTTTCGGTCGAGCGGACGAGGCAGACGGGCGTCAGTCCGCGGGCGAGCAATTCGCGGACAACGCCCCGCCCGACGAACCCCGTCGCGCCGGTGACCATGACCTGTTTGATTTCGGGCGACTCGCTCATATCGGCCTCCCGTGCCGCTATCGGCAAACCGACCGAAAGGAATCCTAAGATTGATCGGAGACAGCGTAAAGTCGCAAGCCTTCAAAAACGCGCGTATAGATTTGCCTGACAGCCCGTTGAAAAAGTGTAGTCCCGGCGCGCCGGGACCCCTTGCGGGCGGCGCAAGATGTCGTTCCGCGTCACCCACGAGGGGTGACGCTACATTGATTCGTGAGTAATCCGTGTTTTTCAACCGGCGGTGAGGCTCCGCGCCGGCTGAAGCCCGCAGACTCAGTGGGCGTGACACGTTCACCCCTCAAGCATCGAAGCGATTTCCTCGGGCGGGGTGGCCCATATTGCAGCCGTATCGCAATGTGGGGCCATGAATAATCGTGCGTCATCGCGTTCCAACGGTCCCACAAATCACCACCGGATGGGCCAGGCCTTGTCCCAATCCATCGCCAATACGGAGTCATCGCCCCATTCATAGTACCGATAACTGCTCCACGGCCAATCCGCGGCCCGCCCCACCAGTCGCCGAGTCAGGGGATTCTTGTGACAGTAGTTCAGTTTTTCGAGCAAGGTTTCCCCGCGATCCACGTTGAAGTCATACCCTCTCGTCTGCCAAAACGGTTGTCGCGCCGCCAGCCAACGCGACAACGGGGCGGACCACAAACCGGTTTGCCCCGATGCCAGAGCCTGGAGCCTTTTCTTGCCGGCCACGGCGATGAATCTCTTGTAAGCGTGCAAGAGGGTTGAGACAGGAATGGGCCGCAACTCGCCCCGCGGGTGGGGGTAAAGTAGCAGATGCACATGCTCGGGCATGATGACGTAGCCGACCACGCAGATCCGAAAACGCACCTGTAAGTGTTTCAGCCCGTCCACGGCAATTTGCTTGATGGAATCGTGCCAGAAAAAGCCCAGGCGGCGATAGCACGAAAAGGTCAGGAAGTGGGTGTGTCCGGGAACGTCATAACGATGAAGGCGCGTGGGCATGAATGAATGGTGTCCCGTTCGGCGGCGGTTGGGAAGTGGGCCGGGTGAAAGGCAGAGGCGCGGGGAATTCATGGCCCCACGTTGGATACGGCCCAACGTGGGCCACCCCGACCGAGCAGGCTTTCAGCCTGCGACACTATCCCTCGAGCATCGAGGAGATTTCTTCGGTCGTGGGGGCTGCGGGGATGGGGCGGATGGGTTCGTTGCGCTCGTCAAGTCGCAGCACGCGGGGCTTGTGTTTGCCTTCGCGCACCTCTGATTCCTCAAGCCAGCAGAAGGACATGATGATGATGCGGTCACCGACACAGCCATGCCTCGCGGCCGCGCCGTTGAGAATGATCCGCCGCGAGCCGAAAGGTTCGGGAATGGCGTAGGTTTCGAGTCTCACGCCGTTGTTGATGTTGGTGACGAGGATTTTTTCGTAGGCGTAGAACCCAACGGCCTCCATCAACTCGATATCGATGCCCAGGCTGCCCTCGTAATGCAGGTCGGAATGGGTGACGCACGCCTGGTGCAGCTTGGATTTGAGCAGTTCGATTCTCATGGCAGCCGGTTCCATGCAAAAAAGCCCGATTCGGCGACGGAACGCCGACTCGGCGCCGCCCGTCGCAAACTCGCCCGGCATCCATGCGGCGCGTGATCGGATTCATCGTCCGACCACCGGATTGTCACATCCCCGACGCCGATTGTCAATTGCGACAAGCTTCGACACCGACATCGGGATGCGTGACAGTTTCGGCGACAAGGTTGAGCGCCTCGAAGAGGCGCAGGATTGTCCCGGCGTACCGGGACGGAACCCGTGGATATCCGTGAAGAAGATGGATCCGCCCCGGCAGGGGCGGAGGAAACTTGGAATCGTAGCGTTCCTCCGCCCTTTCAGGGCGGGCACGATGAGAACGCCCGTTATCCACGGGTTCCGTCCGCATAGAGCGGACTTCACCCGTCCCGATGTACATCGGGACAATTCGTGGACCTCTTCGGTGTCCCTTACCTCGCCGCCGAAACTGTCACGCACCCGTAAGCGAAGGCGACGCGTTTGCCCCCTCGCCAACGGCTTGTGAAACCGCTACAATCCTCCCTTCCCAAAATCGGGAACGACATGAACCGCTTGGCGGCATGGCACGCTGCTTGCTAGCGGGTTTATGAGAAAAAGCTCGCTTTCGGGCCGCTGCGGCCTGGGGCGGAAACAACCTAGTATTCAGGAGCCGTCGAAAATGTCCACGCTGAATCCCTTTGCCATCGCTCAACAACAACTCGATGAGGCCGCCGCCAAGTTGGGCCTCGACAAGGCCACCCACGAATTCCTCCGCTGGCCCATGCGCGAATACCACTTCACCATGCCGGTGAAGATGGACACCGGGGCCACGCGGATCTTCAAGGGCTTTCGCGTCCAGTACAACAACGCCCGAGGACCGACCAAGGGCGGCATTCGCTGGCATCCCGAGGAGACCATCGACACCGTCCGGGCGCTGGCCGCGTGGATGACGTGGAAGACCGCCGTCGTCGATATTCCGCTGGGCGGCGGAAAGGGCGGCATCATCTGCAACCCCAAGGAACTCTCCAACACCGAAAAAGAACGCCTCGCCCGTGCGTATATTCGCGCGGTCGGCCGCGAACTCGGCGTCCACCGCGACGTGCCCGCCCCGGACGTCTACACCACGCCGCAGATCATGGCCTGGATGATGGACGAATATGAAACCATCATGGGCTACTCGCATCCCGGCGTGATTACAGGCAAGCCGCTGCCGATCGGCGGCTCCGAAGGTCGCGGCGACGCCACCGCTCGCGGCGGCGTCTATTGCGTCCGCGAGACGGCCAAAGCCCTGAACCTCAAGGTCAACAACGCGACCTACGCGATCCAGGGCTTCGGCAACGCCGGTCAGTTCGCCGCGACGCTCCACCGTGAAATCCTCGGCGGCGGCACGCTTCTGGCGGCCACCGATTCGCGCGGCGGCGTGTTCAACAAAGACGGATTGGACCCGGTCGCCCTCGTCAAGCACAAGCTCGAAACCGGCGCCGTCGCCAATTTCCCCGGCGCCAAGCCGATCTCCAACGAGGAAGTGCTTGAGCTGCAATGTGACGTGCTTTATCCGTCTGCCCTGGAAGGCGTCATCACCGCCAAGAACGCCGGCAACATCAAGGCCAAGATCATGTGCGAACTCGCCAACGGCCCGACCACGCCCGAAGCCGACAAGATTCTGTTCGAGAAGGGCGTCTACGTCCTGCCGGACTTCCTCGCCAACGCCGGCGGCGTGACCGTTTCGTACTTCGAGCAGGTCCAAAACACCTACAACTACTACTGGTCGCTGGGCGAGGTCCAGCAGCAACTCGACCGCAAGATGACCGACGCCTTCAAGGCCGTGTACGACATGGCCAAGAAGATCCGCGTCCACAACCGCCTCGGAGCCTACATGGTCTCCGTCTCGCGCGTGGCCGAAGCCTGCAAGATCCGCGGTTGGGTATGATGGAAGTTTAATAAATTCACAGTTTATGCTATTCACGTGGCGGGCCAACTCTCGATGAGGGTCTTGGCCCGCCTTGTCGTAATCTCCCCAACCAGTCTCTTTTTTGTGAATAATAGGCTTTATTATCGGCCCTAGAAGGTCCGTTAAGCTGTGCTAATCTATACTAAGTAATCCATGTTTAGCGTGTTGACTCCTCAGTCCGATAGATGCTATGCTAGTTTAGCATAGATTAGCAGAGTGTGCAATAATGACGAGACATGGCCAGCAAGGCATTCGAGTCCCACAGAGTCCTCCGAGCCTTTCCGAACTGTTGGAAGAAGCTTACAAGGCCGGCCGATTGCAGGCGATCCTTGAAGCTGGGAGTGCTGACCAATCGCAGAATCAGAGATATTTGCATTGGGACGACCTTCGATATCGAACGCCGCCAGCGGGGCTGTCCGTTCGTGAATGGTGGACTTCGCTCAAGCTCCGTCGAGGAAACCGGAAAGTACCCTTGGTCGATTGCGAGAAGCGGCCGTTCTGGTACGCGTTCACGGATCCTATTCCTGAATTCTGCCACGAAATCGATACGACGATTGGTTCGGGAGCACCGGTACCCGTCGAACTGCAAACGGAGGAAATGAGAAACCGGTACCTGATGACCTCATTGATGGAGGAGGCTGCAACTTCCAGCCTTTTGGAAGGAGCCGCCACGACCCGGGAACGAGCCCGAGAGCTCTTGCGATCTGGTCGAAAGCCGCGAGACCAAGCCGAGCGAATGGTTGTCAACAATTTTCTCACGATGCAGCAGATCAGGAACGTGAAGGACCAGCCCTTGTCGCCAGAGCTTGTTCTTGAGATTCACCGTTGGATCACGGCAGAAACACTAGAGAATCCGGAGTTTGCCGGTCGGCTGCGAACTCCAGATCAACAGATTGATGTTGCTGATTTCTACAACCAGATTCTTCACACTCCACCGCCGGCGAATCAGTTGGAGAGACGATTGGAAACGATGTGCGATTTTGCCAATGGTCTCGCGCCCAATGGCGAGTTTCTGCACCCCGTACTTCGCTCCATCATACTACACTTCTGGCTGGCCTACGATCATCCGTTTGTTGACGGAAACGGTCGAACCGCGCGAGCGCTTTTTTATTGGTCGATGTTGCGCCAAGGGTATCAACGATGCGAGTTCATCTCCATCTCCGATCTTGTACTAAAGGGTCCGGTGAAATACACGAGAGCCTTCCTGTACACTGAAACCGACGACAATGATTTGACGTATTTTCTGATTTATCATCTGAACATACTCAGACGCGCTATCAAAAGCCTCTTCGATTATCTCGATCGAAAGACGCGCGAGATTCAAGAACTTGAGCGCGATATGCGAGCGTCGCGGGAACTGAACTATCGCCAACGGGCTCTGATCAGCCACGCGTTGCGACATCCGGGATTCGTCTATACCTTTGATTCGCATGGGCGCAGCCACCAGGTCGTACATCAGACAGCGCGAACCGATCTATTGGACCTCGAAGCGCGAGGCTTCCTGGAAAAGTGGAAGGTCGGACAGCGGTGGCAATTCACGCCGGTTCCCGACCTAGATACGAAGCTCCGATCGCCGGCGTAGCAGCACCCGAGTCCGCCGCCGAATCAGGGCCCTCGATCGACTCGAAGTCCGCTTGTGGCTGCATGCAACGGCGTGTACAAGTTCCCCCATGACTCTCGACGAGTTAAACCGTCGCATCGCCGACATCGAGCGTGAGACCGCTACGGTTGCGCGCGGCGTCGCCGCCGCCGATTCCCTGCGCTCGCTCGACTCCGCCGTACTCGGCAAGACCGGCTCGCTCGGCGCGCTCATCGCCAACATCAAGGACTATCCGCCCGATCAGCGAGGCCAGGTCGGCAAGGTCGTCAACGCCGCCAAGAACCGCATCAAGGCCTTGCTCGAAGCGCGACTAACGGAACTCCAATCCGCAGCGACCCAGGCCGAGCAGTCCCAGGCCCGCGAGTTCGACCCCACCCTCCCTCCGCCGCCGCGACCGATGGGCAGCGTCCATCCCGTGACGGCTGTTCAGTGGGAAATCGAACGCCTTTTCGAGCGGATGGGTTTTACCGTCGAAGCCGGGCCGGAGATGGAATCCGAGTACAACAACTTCGAAGCCCTCAACATCCCCGCGTCGCATCCCGCGCGCGACATGCAGGACACGTTTTGGCTGACCAACGGTTGTGTGCTCCGCACGCACACCTCGCCGGTCCAGCACCGCGCCATGAAGAAGTTCGGCGCTCCGCTTCGCGTGATCGTCCCGGGCCGGTGCTTCCGCTACGAGACCATCGACGCTTCGCACGAAAACACATTCCATCAGGTCGAGGGGTTGATGATCGACCGCGACATCGGGCTGCCGCACCTGATCGCGATGGCCAAGACGCTGCTCACCGAGGTGATGAAACGCGAGGTCAAGCTCCGCGTCCGGCCCGGATTCTTCCCCTTCGTCGAGCCGGGCATCGAGATCGACATGAACTGCGAAATCTGCGGCGGGAAGAAATGTCCGACGTGCAAGCAGTCCGGCTGGGTCGAGATTCTTCCGGCGGGCATGGTCCATCCCAACGTGCTCCGCGCGGGCGGAATCGACCCCGACGAGTGGAGCGGGTTCGCGTTCGGACTCGGCCTGACGCGATTGGCCATGATGAAATACGGCATTCGCGACATCCGCGTTTTGAACAGCGGCGATCTGAGGCCGATCGTCTCGCCGACCCGACTCAGCGGTCAGAGCATTACAATGTGAAAACGAGAAGGAAACCACCAAGACACAAAGACACCAAGGACGAAGAAATGTGTAAGGATCAACTGCGATGCCTTATCGGAAGGAATAAGATGCGGTAGTTGGTTGATTATCATTCATCATTCTTCATTCCATCTTGGTGTCTTGGTGGTTCATTCTAAACGATGCTGATTTCACTCAATTGGATTCGCGACTACGTCGATTTGCCCGGCGATCTTGATCCGATCGCGTTGGCCGAGAGGTTCACGCGCACCACGGCCGAGGTCGACGGCGTGCACCGCGTCGAGGTCGCCGCCCGTGGGCTTATCGCCGCCGGCGTGAAGAACGTGGTGCCACTGCCCGGCGCCAAGAATCTTCGGCTCGTCAACCTCGACATCGGCGGAGGCAAGACCGTCGAAACCGTCTCGGTCGCGCCGGTCCTCAACGTCGGCGACCGCGTCGTCTACGCCCCGCCGGGAGCATCGGTCAAGAAACTCGGCGCGATCGGAACGACTGCCGTCGCGGGCAAAACGAGCACCGGCATGATTCTGGCCGCCGACTCCATCGACATCGCCGCCGCCGGTCAGGAAGCCGTTTTCCTTTCCAACGAATTCAAACCCGGCGACGTTCTGCCCGCCGACCTCTTCGACGACTGGCTGATCGAGATCGACAACAAATCGCTCACCAACCGCCCGGACCTCTGGGGCCACTACGGCGTCGCCCGCGAAATCGCCGCGATCCTGAGCCGCGAACGGAATGCAATCCCGGCTTGCCGGGAGTTCGCGCGACCCGGGTTGCCGCCTCCAAACGGGGTCGCGCGGGCTGAAGCCTGCGGCTCGTTGAAACCGCTTCCGGTCGTCGCGCTGGAAGAGCTGTCGGCCGTGTCGTTGCCCGAGATCCCCATCGTCATCGCCAACCCAAACGCCTGTCCGCGATACTCGGCGATCGTCGTTGAAGGCGTTCCGGCGCAGCCCGCCCCGCTGTGGATGCAGCTTCGCCTCGGGCACGTCGGCCAGCGACCCATCAGCGGACTGGTCGATCTGACCAACTACATCATGATGGACCTCGGCCAACCCATGCACGCCTTCGACGCCGCCAGGGTCCGACGCATCGAGGTCGATGGGGCCGCCGAGGGCGAACGCTTCAAGACCCTCGACGGCGTCGAGCGGACGCTCACCCGGACCGACCTGATGATCAAATCCGGCGGAAAGTCCGTCGCCCTCGCGGGCGTGATGGGCGGACTCGACACCGAAGTCTCCGCCGCGACGACTTCGCTCCTGCTCGAATCGGCCAACTTCGACGGCGCCACGATCCGCCGCACGGCCAGGCGTTTAGCGCTCCGCTCCGAAGCCAGCGCCCGATTCGAAAAGTCTCTCGATCCCGCCAACACCGTGCTGGGCATTCAGCGATTCGTCCAACTCGCTCGCGCGATGTATCCGAACATGCGGCTCACCAGCAGCCTGTCCGACGGATATCCGAAACCGGCGACACCGGTTCGCGTCGCGGTCGATCCGCGGCACGTCGTCCGAACGATCGGCCGTGACGTGCCCCTCGACGAAGCCCGCCGCGTCCTCGCCCCGCTGGGGTTCGAAATGTCACGCGGTGGCACTCATTGGACCGCCGCTGTGCCGAGCCATCGCGCGACGGGCGACGTCTCCATCGAAGCCGACGTGATCGAGGAGCTTGCCCGCTGCATCGGTTACGACGCCGTCGTTCCGGATTTGCCTCACGTAACCGTTCGAACCTTCGCGATGAACGCGCTGCACGAGCTCGAACAGCGCTCCATCGAATACTTCACAACGGTCCACGCCTTCAACGAAATCCACGGCTATCTGTGGTACGATTCGCCGTGGCTTGCGAAGATCGGCTTCGATCCCGGCTCCTGCGTCGAGCTGCGGAACCCCGCCGGCGAAGGACTCCACCGACTCCGCCGCTCGCTCATGCCCGGCCTGCTCGCCGCCGTCGCCAAGAACCGCTTCCACTTCGATTCGCTCGCTCTCCTCGAACTCGGCGGCGTCTTCGAGGTCGGTGGCGCATCATCCCGAGCCGCGGGCTTCAGTCCGCGCGACCCTTTGGAGGGTGGCATGGCCAGGCAGCGCCGCCGCGCGGGCGCAGAAAACCCCTCCCCCACCCAGGGGGACGGCAGGGTGGGGGTTGACTCCGGCGATCACGAATCCCGCCGCCTCGCCCTCGTCGTCGCCCAGCGCGGCAGGAAGATCGACGACGAACTCAACGCCCGCCTTCGCACGGCCCTTTGCGGCTGGGCCTGGCAGCGCTTCGGCCGCACGCTCCGCTTCGCCGAATCCGCGCCCGCACCCGATCAACCGTGGGAGCATCCGCGCCGCACCGCCGATATCATGATCGACGGAGCGCCCGTCGGCCGGATCAGTGTCATCGACGTGGCACTTCGCCGCGCGATGGATGAACACCTTGTCGCCTGGGGCGTCTCCTGGGCTGAATTGCGCCTGAGCGGTTTGGAAAGCGTCCCCCGCGCCGTCGAAACCCTCGGCGCGATCCCGCCGTTTCCGATCGTTGAAATGGACTTCTCGATTCTCGTGCCGAAAACCACGCAATATGCCCAAGTCGTTTCACATCTCGCACGATTCGCGCACCCGTTGCTTCGTTCCATGCGATTCGTGACCAGCTACGACGGCGATCAAAAATCCGACAACAAGCGCAGCCTTACCTTCCGTTGCACTCTCGCCGACGACACCCGCACCCTCGCCGACGCCGACTCCGCCGCCTTCCGCGCAGCCTTCGAGGGTCATCTCAGGTCTTGTGGGTTTGGTATCCGGACGGGATAATCGCTCATTGCGGTCGGCCGAGGATTCCGAAATGATCGTCCATGACATCGAGCAACCACTTCTCTTCCCCGTGTTGGAACGGTGTGATCCGTCGCGTGATCCCGTGTCCGGAACCTATATCGACAACACTCGATTGCCTGTTCATCGATGGATTCGTTTTAGCGCCGGCTTTTCCGCCGCATGGGCGGAATCCGTAATCGCGGCCGCAGCCCAAGAGGGCCAGACCACCGTGTTTGATCCCTTCGCGGGATCCGGTACGACACTCCTTGCCGGTGAAAGTGTCGGTGTAGAAAGCCTGGGAGTCGAAGCGCAGCCTTTCATCTGGCGAATGGGCAGCGCCAAGCTCCAATACCGATCCGATCCGGACGATTTTCTGTCCACCGTTCGGGCGATTCGCCTCAGCGCCGCTCGCCGATCGCCCGATCTGGATCGCTACCCACCGCTGATTCGGAAGTGCTACGACGGCGATACCTTGAAACAACTCGACACTTTGCGGCAGGAAATCGAGCACAGATCAGACGATTCGCCCATCGGGCAGCTCACGTGGCTATCGCTCGTCGCGATCCTTCGCCGGACATCATGCGTCAACACGGCGCAATGGCAGTACGTTCTCCCGAGAAAGCCCAAAAAAAAACCGGAAGAGCCGTTGTCCGCCTTCGACGCCATGGCGGAACGCATGGCCCGCGACATGCGGCGATTGCGGAATGCCGTCGCCGCGCCGGCCCGGTTGCTTCGCAGCGACGCGCGTACTTGCGAAGGAGTGCCGTCGGATTTCGCTACGCTCGTCGTCTCCTCGCCGCCCTATCCGAACAATTACGACTATGCCGATGCCACGCGTTTGGAAATGTGCTTCTTCGGGGAGATTCGCGGATGGGGTGAACTTCAAGACGCCGCACGCCGGTTTCTCATTCGATCGTGCACCCAGCAAGTACCCGAAAAAGCGGAGAACCTCGACACTGTCCTTTCGTCGCCATTGCTCGATGCGGTTCGTGCGGAACTCGATCCCGTCTGCCGAGAGCTTGCCGAGACGAGACTCTTGAAGGGCGGCCGCAAGACCTATCATTTGATGGTCGCCTGCTACTTCCTCGATCTGGCGCAAACTTGGCGAGCGCTTCGACGAGTTTGCACATCGCCCAGCAAGGTGTGTTTTGTCATCGGCGACTCCGCTCCCTATGGTGTGCATGTCCCCGTCCCAGACTGGCTGGGTCGGCTGGCGGTCGCGGCGGGGTTCAGCGGTTTTCGTTTCGAGCCGATTCGTGATCGAAACGTCAAGTGGAAGAACCGAAAGCACCGCGTGCCCCTGTGCGAGGGCCGACTTTGGGTTGACGGTTAGGACACTCTCGCGTGGCACTTTCTCCCGCCCACCGCTTCGGACAGATCATCGGCGAGCTTCTCGAGGAAGCCGTTCGGCCGATGCTGCAACGCGTGGCGGACGAACACGATCTGTTCTTGGACCACAAACATCCGCGAGCGGCGCGCAACGGTAGGCGAAAAGTCGCTTGGAAGGACGATCGAGGCAATGTACACGACTTGGACTTCGTGTTGGAGGAAGGCGGATCCGAAGCGGTCATCGGCAAGCCGCGCGGTTTCATTGAAATCGCATGGCGCCGGTATACGAAGCACTCCCGCAACAAGGCCCAGGAGATACAAGGCGCAATTATCCCTCTGGCCGAGACGCACCGCGATGCGCGGCCATTTCTCGGTGTGGTCCTTGCAGTGGTTTTCACCGAAGGCTCGTTAAGGCAACTCCGTTCGCACGGCTTTGAGGTCGTCTACGTTCCCTACGAGAGCGTTGTGGCAGCCTTCAGGGAAGCGAACATCGACGCGAACTTCGACGAGGACGCTTCAGACGCCCTGCTTCTCCGAAAAGTCCGAGCTTTCCAGAAGCTCAGCGGAAAAACGAAACAGCGAATTGCAGCCCGGATTCGTGAACTGCATCAAGGCGAATTCGATTCGTTCCTCTCGGCATTCAATGCCGCGTTGTCGCGAGCGGTCCAGAGCATCACAATCCTCGCGCTGTTCGGAAAGCCGCGACAATGGAATTCCATGGACCAAGCTGTTGCCTTCATCAAATCCTTTGCCGTGCCGAATGCAGCCGGGCCGTTTGTTCGGTTCGAGATCTGTGTACGATATACGAACAGCGACGAAGTACGCGGCGAGTTTCAGGAAAAGCGATCGGCCATTGATTTCCTTTGAGCGCTCGTGGTTTCCCAAGGTTCGAGGTAAGAACGATGAATCCTGCACGCATCCCCGGAGTCCCTCTTCGTGCGACCGCGCTTTTGATTCTCCTATTGCTTCCCTGCGGCTGCGCCTCTCTTATCGATCCCAAAGTCCCTGAGCCGATCCGGGCCTTCAAGGACCCCACGCTCCAGCGCGAATACCTGCTCTATCGCCCCTCCGCCTACACCCGTGAGCGAACCTGGCCGCTCATCGTCGTCTGCCACGGCGGATTTCCCGATTCGCCCAACGCCGAAATCCGCGACTGGGACCAGCTCGCCGAACGCTATGGTTTCCTCGTCGTCGCCCCGCGACTCACCGCCGCCGGCAAGCCCGGCGAAAAGCTGCGCGACGACGAAACCCACCTTCTCGACGCCGTTCAGCACGTCCGCGCCGGACACAGCGTTTCCGAAGACCGCATCCTGATGTTCGGCGCCGGCGCCGGCGCCCGCATCGCGCTGGGCGCCGCCCTGCGCCAGCCCGACCTCTTCCGCGCCGTCGCCGTCACCGACCCGCGCTTCACCCCGGAAGATCTGCTCGCGATGCGCATCACCATCGATCCGTATCAGCCGATCTTCCTGCGCTATAACGCCAACGACATCATCACCGGGCGACAGGCCCATCAATGCGTCAACGCCCTCCGCGCCAATACGCCCAACCTCCGCGTTGACACCTTCGGCGCCAGTCGCCAGACCAACGCCCAGCGCATCGTCGAGTTCTTCCAGGACGCCGTCCGCAACGAACCGTGGCTGCACGTTCGTGCGCTGCCCGCCGATTCCGGCAATCCGCTTGAAGTCCAATTCAAACTCCGCACCTCGTTCACGCCCGACGCCTTTCACTGGCAGTTCGGTGACGGCGCCGAATCGACGCTATCCGAGCCTGTCCACGCCTACCAAGCTCCCGGTGCGTTTGCCGTCCGCCTGGTCGCTCAAAAGACAAAAGGGCCGAAAGTCATTCGCAACGTGACCCTGCGAGCCCCGGAGCTGTCAACCCACTTGGCCCCGAATGTACCCGAATGACGCCCTCGGTCATTCGCTAACCTCATTGAACGCCGATATTTGTCGATTATCGAGAGCTTTCTCGGACGTACATCAACGCTTTACGAACTCCCGTCGGCCTCACCCGTTACGACATCAACCCTCGCGCGTTTGCCGCTCAGCAACTACCCAGTCTACGCATGCAGCCACGGCATCCGCGTTTGCCTATACACAACCGATAACTACTCTATGTTGTGGTGCGAGAACCACTTACGAAAAACGACCTATTGACATGGACCCGAAATCCGGATAGTGTAACCTGAGGCTGGTGATAATATCGGTGTGGCGATGGCCGAACGCGGAATCGACGGCCATCCGGAGGTCGAATGGAAGTCGCCCGTCCGCGTGTGTTGCATCACGTTCGGAAGCAGAGGTGCGAAAATGATTCGCCGGTTTGATTGTTTGCTTATGGTTAGTGCCATCACGGTGGCATCCGGAGTTGTGCGCGCAAACGTGCCGATGGAAGGCACGTATGCGCTGAGCAATTACCCCGGCGGCGTTACGCGTCCTCCGCTCTACGGCCTTCGCGTTAACGATCTACTGGACATCAACATCGGCAAGACCGATGTTTTCACCTTTGACTTCGACGCCCCCGGTTCCAGGATGTTTCTCGACTACAACGGCTCGACCCTGCACATCCACGGCACGGCGTTCGGCGGTCTCAACAACGGTCGCGGTTATGCTTCCGGCTACTCGGGGTTCTGGAATATCGACTTCACCTATGGCGGTGTGACCACAACCTCAACCGGCGGCGACTTGGTGGTGCCTCTCGGTACGGGTCCCAATACGGGCACGATCACGTACATCGCGGACCCGGCGATCAATCAGAATCCGATTTCGCGTCTCCCCAACCAGAGCTCGGTTACGCTCTACGACTACGCCCCTTCGTCCGCGTATACGTTCCGGCTTGGCGACGAAGCCACGGACGGCGGAAGCCGTCCGCCCGGCGGTGGGATGATCGGCTCGGGATGGGTAACAACGGGATGGGTGGCAACGAGCGATGGCCGCACCAGCGCAGCTCCGTTCGACTGGTTGTTTTCAGTGAACCCGGTTCCCCTTCCGGGCGGGGTGCTGCTGGCCGTTGCGGGCTTGATGAGCGCCGGCGCTGCCGGCCTGCGCCGGAAAAGGCGATCGCCGATGTAGGACGTTTCAGAGCCTTGTTTCAGGGGGCTAAACGAATTCCAAATGACGAAACGAGGCGTGCGCAGAGACGCACGCCTTTTTCATGGGATTACTTAGACAGCCGTTCGAGCGCCGCGCGGGCGTCGTTGTCGTGCGGATCATGCTGCACGGCCAGAGCGTAATGTTCCGCAGCGTCGGCGACCCGGCCGATCCGCTCCAGCGCCACACCGAAATTGTAGTGTATGCTCGGCAGGTTCGGCTCGATCGCCAGCGCCGCCCGGTAGTATTCGATCGCTTCCGCAAACTCACCCTGCAACGCCAGCGCTTGCGCCAGATTGTTGTTGGCCTCGGCGGATTGCGGGTTGGCTGCAACCGCCTGTCGAAACAACACCGTCGCACTCCGCACGTCGCCGGACTCGGCCAGTGCGACGCCGGCGTTCATTTCGGCCAGCGCATCAAGCCGCCGCTCATCCTGAATCGGCCGGTTGACAACCAGTGCCGCCGCGACCGCCAGAATCGCCAGTGGTGCGATTTCCGCCCAACGCCGCAAGCGCAACAAATCCCACGCATGGACGCAACCGGCAGCCGCAAACGGAATGAGCAGCGGAACGATCGGATAGCGATACCGGCCGAGGACGTAAAAAGCCGCGACCGCCGCCGCCATTGAAATAATGAGCAAGTAATAGACCCACAGCCGCCGCCACCGTCTCCGCGTCGCCGCCGCGCCGATCACCGCGAGTGGAACGATCACCCCGAAGTGGCCTGCCGCGCACAGCACGTTGAGCAGCGACGATGCTTGGCGATACACGCGGATGCTTTCCACGTCGGCGACTTCGTATCGATTCCAGGTCAGCAGCGCCTTGTAGCCCAGGAGCTTCAACCACCCGCGCGGGTCCTCCTTGACGTCCTCCCACGCCCGCCAAAACCAATACCGCGACACCTCGCGCGGCGTCAGCGTTTTCCCCGTGTCATGTTGTGCTAACACAGTGGCATCACGCCGTTCGAAGGCCGGGGTCTCGTGTCCGCGAACCAGGGGCTGATAGCGCCCGTCCGCTCCGCGATGGTTGCCGATGTAGAAGTTCGGACCGGCCTGAAACGTCGTCACCGAAAACTCGCCGCCGACACGGGCATTGCGAATCCCGACCGGGACCAGCACGATCGCCGCCCCCGCCAGGTAGGCGCCGACCCACGCCGCCCGTCGAATCACACGGACCCCCGAGCCCGCCGGGCCGCCGTCCGCTCCGCACCCTTCCCTCTCACTCTCTCGGACCGCCTCCGGTTCCCCGAAAGCGATCCACGCACACAATACCAGGTGCCACACGATGGCATTCTCACGAACCAGACACAGCAGCGACGCCGTGCCGCCCAGCAGAGCGGCCCTTGCCGGGCGGAAACATCGCTCTCCGCCGCTCATCACTGCAAGCATCACGCAGATCAGAAGGTTGCTCAGCGAAGCCTTCTGTACGATGCCGTCAAAGAAAACCGTGGGTCCGTAGATCGCGAGCATCACCCCGGCCACCAGTCCGACGCGCCGCTCGAACATCTTCCCCGCCGTCCAGCACAACAGTCCGCAGGCCGCCGCGCCCCACGCCGCCTGCACGACGCGGACCGTCCACACCGAATCGCCTGCAATGGAAAACCACGCCGCCAGTGCGTAGGGATACAACGGCGCCTGATAGAACGACTCTCCCCCGATCCAATCGCCCGCGGCGATGCGTTGCGCCCACTCGTAATACCCGGCGGCGTCGCCGATCAAGTGCCGCGCGGTTGGCACTCGCGAGCTCTGGTAGGCGCAAACGAGGCGCACGCCGAGCGCAAGCAACGTCGTGAGCGCGACCGCCCGCACGCCCGCGTTCCGACCTGCAGTGCCACGCTGTGGCACTTCGACATCCTTGACCACGCTCGCACTCCTCCCCGTTGCGCGCGTCGCGCCAGCCTGGGAACGGGTGCATCCTACCCGACCTCCGCGCGCCCGCCCTCGGCGACTTGTTACGCTGCCAGGAGACGTAAGACGATATATACCGTAGTATCATTGCTATTCATACATATCAAACAATACTCATGTAAACCTTTAACCGTTCACGGGTCTTTTCAAGTTGCCGACCTTATGGACGTTGTCATCCTGAGCGTAGCGAAGGATCTGGTGAAGGAAAAGCCCAACGGCTGGAGATTCTTCGCCTTCGGCTCAGAATGACCGGGAAGACTGTGAAAGGTTGCGTAAAGTTCTTGATTTGTTGTTTCACGTGAAACACGGAACCACCACTCGTGCTTCGTCGCACCAAAAATTGCGGGTCGTCCGAAACGATCAGAGCCGCGAGCGGGAGCGAGCGGACCCATCCCGTCCCGAAGAATTAGCCGCGACGGCCCACTAGGGCATTGTAACGGCGTTGCATCCCCACCACGGCGTGACTATCATGTCCTCCGTCGTAGCGCCAAGCCATTGCCGACTTCCGGTCGGAGATGGCAGCTCCAAAGCAAACGCCAACCAAGATCATGGAGGATCGAACCATGTCAAAGACAGCGAAGCGACTCGGCAGGGGATTGGACTCTCTCGTTTCGAATCTTCGAGCCACGCAACAGGAACCAACGACGCCGGCACCGACTACGTCGCTTGCGGTGGAAAACCGCGCTGAGGCCGGGCCGACTCCCGGTGATCCCAACGTAACGGGCGGAGCAACATACCTTCCGGTCGATTTACTCCAGCGAAATCCGTTCCAGCCGCGAACGGAACTGGAACCATCCGGGATCGCGTCGTTGGCCAATTCGATCCGGCGCAGCGGAATGCTACAGCCTATTACCGTTCGCGAACGCGACGGCAAGTACGAGATCATCGCGGGCGAGCGTCGCTTGGCCGCTGCCAAGCAGGCTGGTATGTCGCGTGTGCCAATCATCATACGCAAAGCGTCGGACGAGCAGATGCTCGAACTTGCTCTCATCGAAAATCTCCAGCGCGAAGACCTCAATGCGATCGACCGCGCCAAGGCTTATCGTAGGTTCTGCACACGCTTCAATTTCAAGCCGGACGACCTGGCCGAACGACTTGGCGAGGATCGCACAACCGTCGTTAACTATATGCGACTGCTAGACTTACCGGAATCCGTGCAAAGCCTGGTAGCCGAAAACAAGCTTGGTATGGGACACGCTCGGTGTCTGCTGGGCATTGCAGATGACTTGCGGCGGGAGCACCTGGCCGAGGCGGTCGCTCAGAACGACTGGTCGGTAAGAGCGTTGGAGGAAATCGTCCGCCGCGAGAAGACGCGGCAGAGCGGGTCGGACGTGCCGGCCCCTGCGGTTGCCCGGACGGCTTCGGCCCACGTTCGCGATCTGCAACAGCGCTTCGAACAGGCCGTCAAGACGAAGGTGACGATCCGCGAGGGTCGCAGGAAGGGTACCGGCAGGATCGTCATCGAGTATTTTTCGCTAGACGACTTCGACCGAATCGCGTCCTTGCTGGGCGTCGGCGAAGAGTAGGAGATCGTGGATTTCACTTATTTCTTGAGATTCGCCTACATGTCCCGGCTGGGGCGCGGTCCACATCGCGCACCTCCACAATCACTCCGCCGGGTCTGGCGACCTGGGCCACCCCACCGTTGACCAAAGCCGGACTCTCGATAGATTACATGGCGCGTTTCTCAGCAAGCACGGAGGTGAGCCACCTTGAGCGGAACGGTCTCGGGCAGAAAACGATTGATCCGCATCACCGCGGGCAACCTCAAAAACAGGACCATCCCCATCGCAGGGCATTACGATTTCTTTCCCCCCGACTGCATCGGTTCATCACGGAGGTCCGCCAACGGAGAGAACAAGTCCATTCAGATTCACCTCGATGGGCTGAACACAACCGTCGAAACCGACATCGGAACCGATGCCGGGACCGGCAAAGCCCGCCGCCATTTCCGTGGTCGCTCGTGGCCCCGCCGCTTCTTCCAATACCACGAAATCAAGCCGGGAGACGTGCTCACTCTTGAGAAACTCGCTTCGAGGCGGTATCGACTGTATCCGTGTTCCGGGCGGGCCACAGCGCGTCACCCGTCGCTCCCCCTGTTCAACGAGCGTCCGCGACCCAAGGAGTTTACCGCCGCCGAGTTCTTCGCGGGCATTGGTCTCGTCCGCCTTGCATTGGAACGTGAGGGATGGCGCGTAACGTTCGCCAACGATATTTGCCCAGAAAAAGCCGAGATGTATCGGCACAATTGGCCGGACGATAACCATCTCCTCGTAGGCGACATCCACAACATCGAAGCCGATGAAGTACCAACCTGTGACCTATTTACCGCGTCATTCCCCTGCAACGACCTTTCGATCGCCGGGGCCTGGGCGGGCTTGAACGGCAAGGAGTCTTCGGCCTTTTGGGGCCTGATCCGAATCCTCAAAGACATGGGCAAGCGCCGACCGCCCTTGGTGATGCTCGAAAACGTCCTCGGGTTCCTCCAATCGCACGGCGGCAAGGACTTCGAGACCGCCTTACTGGCGCTCAACGAACTCGGCTATACCGTTGATGCATTCATCCTGAACGCCGTGCATTGGGTACCGCAAAGCCGCGTACGCCTCTTCGTAGTCGCTAAGAAGGTAGATGCAGCCGGTTCGCGCAATCCCTTCGCCATAGAGAGCGACACGCGTCCGGACCCGCTTTCTATCTTCATCAATACCCACCTCGATGTCCGCTGGGACATCCGCGACCTTCCGGCATTGCCTAAGCCACGGCTCACGCTAAATGACATTGTGGAGGACCTGCGAGACGACGATGCTCATTGGTGGAATAAAGTGCGATCAGAGTACTTTTTCAACCAGTTAAGTGAGCGCCATTTGAAGGCGGCCAGGCTGATGATCGCACGGACGACGTATCAATTTGCGACTGCCTTCCGGCGCGTCAGGTATGGCAGAAGCATGGCCGAGTTGCGGACTGACGGCATCGCCGGATGCCTGCGCACACCGCGCGGCGGCAGCGGACGCCAAATTCTATTCAAGGCGGGCAAGGGCAAGTACAGAGTTCGCCTGCTCACTGCCCGCGAGTGCGCCCGACTACAGGGCGTGCCCGACGATTACGTCATCAACGTGCCGTTGAACCAGGCGCTGTTTGGTTTCGGCGACGCGGTGTGCGTGCCGGCGATCAGATGGATCGCTAAGTACTACCTCACGCCGGTTGTGTCTGCGCTTGTCACCGAGCGAAGGCCATTCGAGCAGACGGCATGATAAATCACCCACCGATCGAAACATTTCCGGTTTGGCTCGACGAGCACATGGCACAAGGGAAACGGAACGTGCCAGCCAGATTGGTCACGTTGCTTGGGCTCCTGGAGCGACTCCGAAATACGCCGGTCTTGGACATCAGCAGTCACCGCGCTCGTAGCGGCATGCAGCTAATTGAGCACAACGCTTTCGTCGACGCCGCATTGGCTCGTTTCAACGTCGAGTCACCAGTGCAAGAAAAGGGTCGACGGGCAAACAATCTGAATGCTTGGATATCTCCATTCTTCGAATGGATACAAGACAAGGGTTTCACGAGCTTCGCGGACCAGCAAAGAGAGGATTTCATCACCGCACTGCAGTCGGTGGCCTCTCAACGTCTCGTGGTTATCAACGAGGATAAGCCTCTGATCGCGCGCTACAACAAGGGTACATCGGTGACTGTTGTCGGTGACATTCTCGACCAGGCGCAGGTGAAGAAGCGAGGGAAAGACGTTGCCGAATACCTCGTAGGGGCAAAGCTTGAGATACGCTTCGGAATCGGCGTTGTGAAGGCCAAGAATGTGAACGCTCCGAGCCTTGGGCAATTGGCGGACTTTCGTGTCGGCGACACGGCGATCGAGGTTACTACGGTCGAGCGCCCGGACAAATCTCACCTCGATCAGGTCAAGGACATTCTAAAGAACACCGGACTACAAGTCTGGCTTCTGACCCGATTGAAGGATCGTGAGAAGTGGCAAAACGTCGTCGACGTTGTCTTCGGCGCACAGGCTACGCGTATTGTCGTGACCGATATCGAAACATTTGTGGGACAGAATATCGCCGAAATCGGGAGGTTCGATGTGAAGGAAGTAAAGGAGACGCTGGCGAAGCTCTTTGCTCGTTACGAGGCGGGGTGGTTACCGGGGTTCGGCGCTGGCGGGTTGCGAATTGTGGATCCCGAGGCGGCATCAGGGGAATAGTTGGTTATGGCTCAGCGCTGATCG
>ERZ1292630.1471-Hain-H41-02um-R3-1471-length-23135-cov-4_pt2 | contig 21639 bp, 23 predicted proteins | sample MGYA00564408_ERZ1292630 | MGnify/ENA primary metagenome ERZ1292630 (study PRJEB36523, sample SAMEA6512641) | groundwater metagenome | collected 2019-01-08 | study: AquaDiva: Metagenomics assemblies of 32 groundwater samples
TCCGGCGCCGTCTACCCTGACGGCTACAAGGCCTGCGTCAGCTTCACGGCTGGTCCCTGGCCGACCTGGACCTACGACTGTGACGGCGCGGTGATCCAACGAGAGATCCTGTGTTTGCAGGGCCGCGACCTCGTTATCGTCCGCTGGCGGCTGCTCCGGAGCACGAACGGTGAGGTGACACTCCGTGTGCGGCCGATGCTCAGCGGCCGCGACTACCATTCCACGCATCATGAAAATCCCGGGCTTGACGGTGCCTGTTCGGAAGCCACTCAGCTGGTTGACTGGCAGCCCTACCACGACCTGCCGGCCGTCCGTGCCCTCCATTCAGGCGGCTACCGCCATGAGCCACAGTGGTTTCGCCGGGTGCAGTTCCCCGTCGAGCACCAGCGGGGACTCGACCATACGGAAGACTGGTGGTCGCCCGGTGAGTTCACCTATACGCTGAGAGCCGGAGGCCATGCCGCTCTTGCCTTCACCAGCGAATCAATCGCGCAACTCGACATCGGCGCCTCGATTGCCAAGGAGCAAAAGCGACGAGTCAGACTGGAGGCCGCCGTTCCGGCGAGTGATCCCATGACCCATCAGCTCTGGCTGGCAGCGGAGCGCTACTTCTCTGCGCGGGGCTCCCGGCAAACCGTCATCGCTGGCTATCCCTGGTTTACCGACTGGGGGCGGGATACCTTCATCTCACTGCCGGGCCTTTGTCTCGCTACCGGACGTCATGAGATCGCCTGGCAGGTGATCGAATCCTTTGCCGCCTATGTGTCCGAGGGGATGGTCCCGAACCGTTTCCCGGACGTCGGTGAACAGCCTGAATACAATACGATCGATGCCTCGCTCTGGTTCGTCCATGCCATCGACCGGTACCTGACATACACCCATGACAGCGAGCGGGTGCGTCAGACTGCGTGGCCTGCCGTCAGGCAGATCATCGACGGGTATCGCCGTGGCACGAGATACGGCATCAGGATGGATCACGACGGGTTGATTGCCGGCGGCGTACCGGGGTTGCAGCTTACCTGGATGGATGCCAAGGTCGGCGACTGGGTCGTCACCCCTCGTTCCGGGAAGCCGATCGAGATTCAGGCGCTCTGGACCCGTGCGCTGGCGATCGGAGAATCGCTCGCCATGACGTTTGGCGACTCCGCCTACGCGGCGCGTTGCAAGGCGGATCGGGCCAGGGCGGTTGACTCCTTCCGGCAGCGATTCTGGTATGCGGACGGGGGGTACTTCTATGATGTCATTGATGGTCCGGATGGGAATGATGCGTCGCTTCGTCCCAATCAACTGTATGCGCTCACTTTGACCGATGACTTGGTTTCGAAGGAGCAGGCGACGAGCCTGCTGCGCATCGTGGAAGCAAACCTGCTCACGCCGGTCGGGCTGCGCACACTGTCCCCGCAGGATGGCCGCTATCGTTCGCGATACGAGGGCGGGGTGGGCGACCGCGACGGAGCGTATCATCAAGGGACCGTCTGGCCGTTCCTGCTGGGTCCCTTCGTCACGGCCTGGATCAAAGTGCATGGGAAGGAAGCCGGCGCACTCACGCAGGCGCGGACGTTCTTGGAGGGGATCGGAGCCCATCTGCAGGATGCCTGTCTCGGGCAGGTCTCAGAAATCTTCGATGCCGAGGCGCCGCATCGCCCGCGAGGCTGTGTCGCCCAGGCCTGGTCGGTCGCGGAACCGCTACGCGCGCTGATCGAAGATCTGGGCGCCCTGGAAGGGCAGAGAAAACCGACGCTAGAACAAGTGGTTGTGCAGCAGCGTAAGAAAACCGCCCTTCGTTCGACACAACGGAAGAAGTGAAGAGGTGTGAAACCCGTCTCTGGCAGAGAGACCCGACTGAACACGTGGTCGTTACGATTTACATGATGGTATCTTTTTTCGCCCGCATCACCCCCTCCTGCAAAGACGTCACGGCTCTCGTATCGGAGTCGATGGACCGGCCGCTCCCGTTGTCGACCCGAATCAAGCTCCAACTCCATTGCTGGATCTGCGAAGCCTGCACCCGTTACCGGAACCAACTGCGCCTTATCAGGCGATCGCTGAAAACCTCGGCTCGGCCGGATGGGCCCAGCACACCTCCGGACGAGAACAAAAAGAAGTTGGTCGAAGCCTTTAAATCGAAGCATCGGTAAGCCTGCTCCTGACTGGTTGTTTCTCCTGTAAGATCGGCGCTCTTTCCATGACGGATCGTCATGCGCTACACGTTTCTCCTTCTCGCCCTCCTCCTAGCCGGATGCCAGACGGTCGTCCATGTCACTCCGGTCTTGCCACCGAATGTCATGTCGGTCTGGGCACAGTACCGAGACTGCCTCCGCTCCCATGACGTGGCAGCGTTGTCCCGGTTCGTGGATGACATAGGCCGGGCTGCGCAGACCGGTCCGGAACCTCCACGCTGGATGAAATCTTGGAGTGTCCATGTCAGCACCCATCCCCTTCGCACGGCGGTTGATCCTCGGGCCCTCGGCGCAGCCTGCACCCTCCATGCCGCTTCGGTAATGACTGAGCAACATCAATTCCACTACGCACGCCTGTTCTATCGTCTGGTCCTCTCCCAATATCCGGAGCCGGTATGGGCCTTCTACCGCGAGCAGGCCCACGACGCTCTCTCGCTACTTGAGTCCACAGTATCGCCGGTCATCGCCCTTCGCCCCGGCTCCGCTCCGACGCCCGCACCGTAATCGGCTGATCCCTCCAACTGTAAGAATCCGGCTGACCTCACGACCTATCGCCAGGAAGCGAGGTGGCTCATGAAGACGAAACTCTTTTGGACGATCCGGCACCTGAAGCAAACCGCGCGGAATCTGTGCTTCACCGCCCAATGCTGGCGGCTCTCGCAACAAATCGATTTTTTTGAATGGCGGATGACGGTGAATGGTGCGCTCCCTCAACCAGTTGCCCAACCGGTACCGGCGGCGGTACCACAAAGAGGCCGCTATGCCGTGCAGTCACTGTAATGGACAGATCGTTAAGGAGTATTTCTATGACGCGGTAGACGACGAGGGCATCCTGCGGCTCGGCGCCTGGCGCTGGGCCTCAAGTCGCGCGCAGTGCGGGGCGGTGATCGCCGATCAGATTGTGGAAACGGCGGCGCTGCTCCCCGCACAAACCCCGCTCCGGTCTCGTCCAACCGAGGGCCCGAGTATCTTCATGATGTTCTAGCTCGACACGGAGGAAGCCATGCACTGCCTCACCTGCCGCAAAGCGATGGTGAGCACCAGCAGCCAGGAAATGCAGGATGAGCAAGGCGCCATGACCGTTACGCGTTGGCGCTGCCGCCCCTGCCATGAGACGGCGGAAGAGATCTGGATGAGCGCCGGCTATCGCGGACCAAGCCCGGTCACTGTCGGCTACGCGGTGGCGGAGCAGGACCGAGCCGCAATTCCGTCCCGTTCAAGAGGCGGCAGCAGGAGAGGCGCACTCGCACATGCGACCCTCTGCTGACCAGCTGTGGTCGCATTGGCCTGAGTATCTGATGGAAGCGGCCGGACTGGGACTCTTCATGGTCTCTGCCGCCATCGTAACCACGGTGTTCGAATATCCCCATTCGTCGCTCCATGCGGCCATCTCTGATCCGATCGTCAGACGTGTGCTTATTGGCATTTGCATGGGGCTCACCGCCGTCGCGATCATCTATTCCCCCTGGGGCAAACAATCCGGCGCCCATCTGAATCCGGCGGTCACTCTCGCGTTCTATCGCTTGGGAAAGATTGAAGGAGGGGATGCGCTCGGGTACGTGCTCGCGCAATCGATGGGAGGCTTCGTCGGGTTGTGGGTGGCCGGGATCGTACTCGGTCCGGCTCTCGCACATCCGGCGGTCAACTATGTGGTAACCGTGCCGGGCGAAGCGGGAATCGCCACGGCTTTTCTGGCAGAGGCCGCCATCTCCTTTGGTCTGATGCTGACCGTCTTGTTCCTGTCGAACCACAGAGCGCTTGCGCCGGTCACCGGACTGGTGGCCGGTGGGCTTGTCGCGGCCTATATCGGAATCGAGGCGCCGCTTTCCGGTATGAGCATGAATCCGGCCAGGACGCTAGCCTCGGCGATTCCGGCTCACGTGTGGACGGCATTCTGGCTGTATCTCACGGCTCCGATGGGGGGGATGTTGCTCGCGGCTGAATTCTATCTGCGTGCGAAGGGGCTCAGGCAGGTCTATTGCGCGAAACTGCATCATCATAACCGGGCACGCCGCATTTTCCGCTGCCGCTATGGTGAGCTGCTTGAGCGGGGAACAGCGAGGCCGTTGCCTGCTGATCGATAAGACTATTGTCCCCCGTGGGGCGACTGCCGGTTGCTGCTGCTCTGCAGATCCATTTCCAAGACGACGGGGCCGTTGGGATTCTTCGGATCCACGCGATGAGGCATTTGATCGACCGCCAATTTGCTGAGGGGAACGGCGACGATATGTGGGGCCTTCTCGGTGGGGTTGGAGTAGAGCGCCAGCCGGATATTTTTAGGGCGCAGTTGTGGGGTCAGTAACGGCTTCAAGTCCGCGCTGGCGAACCCCACCACCAAGGCGCTGCCGTCGGCCAATTTGTGGATTTCGTAAGCATTGGCGGCAGGCGCCGCACGCTCTAACACCATGTCCGGGCTCTGTGAGACCAAGGCTAACCCGAGGCCTTGCTGAGGGACGAACCCGAAGCTGCCGACCGGCGCCACGGAATAGCGGGTCTGCGGGAGCTCGGCGCCGAGCTCCACCACACCGGTCTTGAGCCGCAGTTGCCGGCGCAAGTCGGCCTCAGTCCCCTGGGCATCGAGAAACACGGCGGCCGGGGCCGCCTTCTGGGACGGCAACACCTCCATCTTGCCGCTATTTCCACCGCGCGGCGCGGCATGCAGGGAAGCAGGCAGGAGGCTCAGGAGTAACAGGCTCAATAGCGCATGAGTCAAGACGCGGCGGTTGGGGCGAAGGGGAAGTCGGGATGACATGGTCGTCAGGTGCTCCGGTAGTAAAGTGTGAGACTCATCTTTATCAAGCCCGGCCTGTCCGGCGCAATGGGCATCAGTCCGGTTTTCGTTCCAGTCTGCGGGGCGGCATTATTCTGGCCGGTGAGGCGCAGGGGTTCGTCGTAGGATCGCGGAGGGCTACGTCGGCGACCCCGTGCCGCGCATCGAGTTGAATCAGACAACAATCGTGCAGCAAGGCCGTCAACTGTCGACGGCCCCGTTGTACACGGGATTTCATGCCGGAAAGGGAAAGACCTAGTTTTGAGGCGGCGGCCTGTTGGGTCAGCCCGTCCAGTTCAACAAGGGTCACTGCATCCCGGTATTCCGGCGCCAGCTGATCCACCATGGGGCGGAGGCAGTTCGCGAGCTGTATGCGAGGCTCGTCTCGCTCCTCTGTTGGCTCTCCCGCCGTCAGCAGAGCTTCAACGTCCGTCGCCAGCCCTGCCGGGAGTTCACGATGCCGGTGTGAAGTCCGGTAATAATCGATAACCACATGGCGCGTGACGGTGAAGATCCAGGAGACCAGGCGGCGGGGATCCTGCACCTGGTCGATCTTGTCGTGGATCTTCAGAAAGACTTCCTGGAGTAGATCGTCCACCGCCGCATCGTCTGCGACTCGTTTGGCGATGAAGGCGCGCAGTCGCCCGCGCACCTCCATCCAGACGTCTTGTCTATCCCGTGTCATGGTAATTTCTCCGAACGGAGCCTTTCTACGGTACCGCGCATCAAGACGCTGCGCAAGTTGCCGCCCGGGTCGCGCCGGGATGGGCCGGGACGCAGCAGCCTGTCTGGCTGAGCGGCCCGTCGACGGCCAATTGCTCGTGCACGAGGAAGACTTCCCAGGCATTCCCGTCGGGATCCGTGAACCAGAGTTTGTCCTGCCGGGCAAAGCAGCAGGATCTATTTTCTTCGACGCGCTCCAGCACGCCGGCGGTCTGCAACTGCGATTTCCACTGGGCGATCTCTTCGAGCGAATCCACCTCGATGCCGAGATGGTCGACCGAACTGATTCTGCCAGTTGACGAGACCAGCGACAAATTCAGCGCCGGGGTTGTCAGGTCGAACTTGGCATAGTCGTCTGTCTGTTTCTGCGGCGACACGCCAAACACCTTCCGGTAGAACTCGACCGATGCCGGCACGTGACGAACATCGAGAGAAAGATGCGGTCTCATGGGAACCTCCTGGGTAAGCGGCAGGAGAGAATTCACCTGCCTATCCCTAAAGACGGAGCATCGGGGAAAAGGACGCAACGAGGGTGATGGGGAGATGAGTAAGTGCTGTGATGAATTGGGAGAACGAATGTTGAGTTAAGGAGTCTCTCAGGATGCCGGGGCCGAGGGGATGCGGGGTACAGCCGTGAGGCCGCACCCCGACGAGGCAGAACGGATCAGCCTATTCTTCGAGGCTGATGATCGGGCAATTCACCACCACCCCGATCGGGCCCCAGGGCTTGCCTTCAGGGCCGGAGATCTGGCCGGCGAAGGCCTTCTTCTCGACTACATTGAAGTCCGTCAGTTGGACGGAGCTGGAGGCCTGCATCGGCACCTGGGCCCAGACCGTCGCATGCACGTCCCACATCGGGCTATAGGCCAGCGCGCGTTCACCGGCCGGGATCTCCTGCACGATGTTCAGTGGATCGCCCTCGCCCATGAGCGCGGAGCTGAGCCCTTGCCGATAGGGATTCATCTTGCCTGTTGGCCCGTTCACCACCGGAGCCAAGCCGGTCAAGGCCGAGCCGGGACCATTTGAGCCCTTGTTAGGCAAGGCTTTCAGGTTGGGCGTGTAGTTTGCCGCCTCAAGCGCGGCAATCGCCGGATCAGAAGCATTGAACGAGGTATAGTGCACGCGGCGGCTCTCGAAGAACCCGTCCGTCATCTTGAACGTCGCCGTCCGCTTCTCCAGATCGATGCGGATAAGACGATCGTGCGTGCCGCTGTTGTTCTTGATCTGCGGCGCGTTCAACACGATGCCGTTCGGCAATTGGATCAACGGCGTATAGAGCGCCTCACCGATGGCGCCGGGCTTCGCTTCCTTCGGAGGGAACCCGGTCTCGCTCGGTACCACCACACGCTCCGGCGAGAAGTCTACGCTGCCGAGGAACTGCACCTTCCCGTTCACCATGCCCACGGATTGGACTGCGAGCGTGCCCTTGCCGTTCGCCATCTTGGGGCTGAAGTGCACCCCGCGCGCGGTGGCGTCGGCCTTGTCCGATGACTCAGTCACCACGAACCACACAGTCTCGCCGCTTCGCTGGCCTTCGAAAATCGGTAGCGTGACTTCCGTATAGTCCGCATTCTCGACGGCGCTCTTTAATAGCAAGCGATGGCCCTTCTTCATGCCCATGCTCTCCGCGTTGGCCGACACACAGCCCACAGCCAGAGCCGCCATGCCCACGGCTGCCATCAACCCGAACGTCGTCACTTGTCGCATCTGCTTCCTCATAACCGTTCTCCTCAAGTAGGTGAAGTGGATCATTCCACTCTCTACGCAGGAGTCGAAGCAGGCGGGAAGATCTTACAGGTTGGAAGAGTCTGGTGGCGGGATGAAGAGTGGACTTAGGCGGATTACGAACTCCGTTTTCGTCTGAGAGTAAGGATCGCAATCATAGAGATTACGGCGATCAACGGCCCACCGACAAACGCGCCGGTCATCGCGCCTTCGAGGGAGGTGTCGTGCTGGTTGGACGAGAAGAGTTCGATCGCGGCCATCGTCCTGAACAACCCGGCGACATAGCCGAGGATCGCCGCCAGCAGGGCCACTTCAAAGGCTTTCATGGGACACTACGCTGCGGCGTCAACGGGAAAGAGTCAACGGTCGCGCCCGGCGAAAGGGTGGAATGTCTCTGCTTCTTTCTCACTAAATCCTCGACCGCATGTAAGAACCGGAGTCCCGGGACGACCTAGCAATGGGTGGGTCTGTATGCCTGGGCGAGGAGTGCCAGCAGAAATGAGGAAGGGGGCACCACAGGTGGTGCGATAGACCTGAACCAACGCCAACGTCGAGTTGAAGCGTTCACCGACGTTCTCGGCGCGAATGTAGAACGCAGCCATCCGACAATAAGGAGGAAATCATGACCATCGCACGTACATTCATCATGGCCACCATCATGTTCGTTGTGGGCATGGCATCGGCGTCAGCCTTCGCTGAGAATCATACCTATAGCACGCCGGGGGTAAGTGGATACGACCCGGTTGCCTACTTCACTGATGGCAAAGCGGTGCGGGGGAGCGGGTTTCACGTCACCGTCGTCGACGGCGTGACCTATGCTTTTGCCAGCGCCGAGCATCAAAAGATGTTCGAGGCAAACCCGCAGAAATATCTGCCGGCTTACGGTGGGTACTGCGCCTATGGGCTGGGCGTCGGTAAGAAATTCGTCGCGGACCCAGAGGTCTGGAGAATCGTCGAGGGAAAGCTCTACTTGAATCTCGACAAAGGCATCCAGCAGAAATGGGAGAAGGATATCCAGGGCTACATCAAAAAAGGAGATGCCAACTGGGCCGTGATAAAGGATAAGAAGGCATCGGATCTTTAATTGAGCCAGACGGTCTCGCATCGATAGGATGGGAGACCGTCTGGAATAGAGCGTCCCTTCATCCACCATGGGACGAACGAGTCGGGAAAGTCCCAATCCGGATTCCATGCCACTTCCCAGATGCGCCCGTCAGAATCTTGGAACGAGCCCGTGTACCAGCCCCAGAATGCATCGTGTGATGGATCGGTGATCGTTGCGCCGGCCTGCCACTGCGTGTATGCGCCGAGCATCGCCCTTAACTTATGCGTTCGATCAAGCCTGCGTGCGGGGCGCGCGAGCACAGGGGATCAACCGGGCGGTCCTTTTCCGTCTTGTAAGATCACCGATCCATTCCAGACTGTCTCTCATGTCTACCTCCATCCACTACGACATCATCATTATCGGCACCGGCCCAGGTGGCGGCACGCTGGCCTATAAGCTGGCGCCGTCGGGGAAGAAGATCCTCTTGCTGGAGCGGGGCGGGTATCTGCCTCGGGAGAAGGATAACTGGAGTTCCAAGACCGTCTTCATCGAGAACCGCTACAAAGCGAAGGAGACCTGGAAAGATAAAGACGGCGGCACGTTCCACCCCGGCATCCACTACAATGTCGGTGGCAACTCAAAAGTCTACGGGGCGGCGCTGCTGCGCATGCGCGCACAGGACTTCAGCGAGGTAAAACACCATGGCGGCATCTCCCCGGAATGGCCGATCCGCTACGACGACCTCGAACCCTATTACACCCAAGCCGAGCATCTGTATTACGTGCATGGCAATCGCGGTGAAGATCCGACGGAGCCGCAGGCCGGCGCACCGTACCGATATCCGGCCCTCAGTCACGAGCCCCGCATTCAGCAACTCCACGACGACTGGATCAAGTGTGGCTACAAGCCCTTTCACCTTCCGGTAGGAGTGATGCGCAACGAGCAGCAGCTTGAGAAGAGCGCCTGTATCCGCTGCAACACCTGCGACGGCTATCCCTGTTTGGTGAATGCCAAGGCCGACTCACAGGTCGTCTGCGTCGAACCGGCGCTGCAATATTCGAACGTCACCATGATCACGAATGCCCTCGTGACCAGGCTAGCGGCGAGGGGCGAGGGGCGAGAGGTGACAGGGGTCGTCGTGGAACGAAATGGAGAGATGGAAACGTATCGAGGGAATATCGTCGTCGTTTCAGCTGGCGCGATCAATTCTGCGGCGCTGTTGCTGAAGTCCGCGAACGACAAGCATCCCAACGGTCTTGCCAATTCATCCGATCTCGTCGGACGTCATTACATGTGCCACAACAATTCTGCCATGCTGGCCATCTCCAAGCGGCCCAACCCGACGGTGTTTCAGAAGACGATCGGTTTGAACGATTTCTATCATGCCTCCGCCGATTGGGATTTCCCCATGGGCCATATCTCGATGATCGGGAAGTCGGACGTGGATACCCTCAGAGCCGGGGCGCCGGCCTTTGCGCCGGGCTTCGCGCTCGATCAGATGGCGAAACACTCGCTCGATTTCTGGATGACCTCGGAAGACCTGCCTGATCCGGACAACCGCATGTTGATCGGGAAAGACGGCATCATTGCGCTGCACTACAGGGAAAACAACCTGGAAGCACACCAGCGCCTGGCTGCGAAGCTCAAGAGCATGCTCAATCACCTCGGGTGCGAAGAGCATCTGCTGCCGACCCATCTGTACCTGGGCAAGAAGATCCCGATTGCGGGCACGGCCCACCAGTGCGGCACGGTCCGGTTCGGGCGCGATCCGAAGACCAGCGTGCTCGACGTGTACTGCAAGGCGCATGATCTGGACAATCTCTATGTCGTCGACGCGAGTTTCTTCGTCTCCAGCTCGGCCGTGAATCCTTCGCTGACGATCATTGCCAATGCGCTCCGAGTCGGCGAGCACCTTCTCCAACGGTTAGGGGTAAGGTGATGAGACGGAACCTGCCCTGCATGGTTGCCCTCCTCAGCCTTCTGCTCCTCACCCCTTACCCATCACCCCTCACTGCGCAAGCAGAGCCGCACGTTGCCGTGCAATCCGTCGCCTTGGTCGGATTCACCGTTTCCGACATGGACCGGTCTGTCGCCTTTTACCGCGACGTGCTGATGTTCAACCCGGTGAGCGACGTGGAGGTGGACGGACCCGCCTACGATCAGCTCTATGGCATCTTCGGGGTGCGGGCGCGCGTCGTCCGCATGCAACTCGGCGAGCAACAGATCGAACTGATGCAATTCATCGCGCCGCCGGACCTCCGGCCGATTCCGATGCCCTCGTACAGCCACGATCTCTGGTTCCAGCATGTCGCCATTGTCGTGCGTGACATGGAGGAAGCCTGGGCCCGGTTGCGGACGCACCATGTCCGGCAGATCTCGTCCCGCCCGCAGACGATTCCGGCGTCGAATGTGGCGGCGGCCGGCATCAAAGCGATCAAGTTTCGCGATCCGGACGGCCACAATCTCGAACTGCTCTGGTTTCCTGAAGGAAAGGGGCATCCGGTCTGGCACAAGGCCGGTTCCGATCTCTTTCTCGGCATCGACCATACGGCCATGACGGTGCGCAGCACCGAGAGCAGCGCCAAGTTCTATCGCGACCTGCTGGGGATGACCGTCGCGGGTAGCACGCTTAATATGGGGACGACGCAGCAGTATTTGGACAGTTTGCCCGGTGCCCGCACGCGCGTGACCGGCCTTGCCGCTCAGACGGGGCCGCCCGGCCTGGAATTTCTGGAGTATGAACTGCCGACGGCGGGACGACCCTTTCCCGTCGATTCACACCCGACCGACCTCTGGCATTGGCAGACGACGCTCGTCGTGTCCGATGTCGACGCTGCGGCCGCTCAGGTGCATGGAATGGGGCAGCTGATTTCATCCGGCGTGGTCGCGCTTCCGGATAAGAGCCTGGGATTCACCAAAGGCCTCCTCATTCGTGACTCCGATGGTCACGCCATGCAAATGGTGTCACCATGAGCCTCGCACCTCTCGCGGCACATGGAACATCCCGGATGGTCACAATCTGGATCACCCTGGGCCTTGGACTTGCCGGCCTCGCTGCTGGCTGGTGGGGCCTTTCCTCATTCGACTACGAACGGTCCTTGTCGCTATCGTCGCTGACTCAGCGGCTGAACGATGCGGGTCCACTGGGGCCGTTGCTGCTGATCGGCGGCATGGTCGGCGCGGTGATCATTCCGCCGATCCCCAGCCTGCCGCTGGATCTGGCCGCCGGGGCCGCCTATGGGCCGTTTTATGGCGCGCTCTACGCCGTCATCGGCGCCGAGATCGGCGCGATCCTCTGCTTTCTCATTGCGCGAGCCTTGGGACGCGATGCGCTATCCCGCATCATGAAGACCGAGCACACATTCTGTCAGATGTGCACCGATCATCAACTGATGGGTGCCATGTTCATCGCCCGGTTCATCCCCGTGTTTTCCTTCGATGTGGTCAGCTACGGTGCGGGGCTGACGAACATGTCGCTCAAGACGTTCGCGCTGGCCACCCTCTTCGGTATGGCGCCGCCCACCTTCGCCCTGACCTATCTGGGCAGCGGCGTGGTCAGCGCGCAATGGTCCTTAGTTGCGGGTGGCGTGCTCATGGTCGCGCTGTTCCTGGCTTTGCCGACGCTGCTGACGCGCTATCGAACGAGTCGTATCGCAAGTCTTCTGCTCGGTCCGCTACCTGCTCCTATACGGAAGAACACCCCTGTGCATGCTTTCTGTGCGGGCTGCGGAACCACAATGCCGGGTTCTTGCTGAGCGGCGGCAGCCGTGCCCCTGAATTGTCGCGCTCGCATTGCCACGTTTTCCCATCCGGTGCTAGACTCTGTTGCCGTGAATCACTTCCCCGGTCACTCCATCGCTGAGCGGGTATGATGTCGCCTTCTGAACGCGAATCCGTGCCACCACCGCACCAGGCTGTCGTCGAAGCGGCGGAGACCGGCGCCATCCTCCGCAGAATCCTCGAAGGCGTGGAAGCGAAAGTCGGCGAGCAGTTTTTCCCCTCGCTGGTGCAACAACTGGCCATGTCGATGGGCGTCGATTACGCCTATATCTCGGAACTCACCGATGATGGCAGCCGGTTCAGATCGAAAGCAGCCTGGGGCAAAGATCAGCCCCTGCCGCCCTTCGATGTGCCGGCGCGAGGCCCCTGCGAAACCGTGTTGACGCGGAAATGCGTCCATCACCCGGACCAACTCCGCACGCTGTATCCCCATGTGCAATTGATTCAGGACATCGGTGTTGAGAGCTATTGCGGTGTGCCGGTTGTGGATTCCCGCGACCGGGTCGTCGGACATCTGGCGATCATGGATTCGAAGCCGATGCTCGATGCGGTCCGCGCCACCTCGATCCTCGGTATCTTTGCCATGCGAGCGGCGGCGGAATTCGAACGGCTGGGGTTCGAGCGCGCCATGCGCAAAAACGATCTGACGCTGCGGAAGATCGACGAGGGCACGGCGGCGGCGACCGGAGCGGCGTTTTTCCCCTCCCTGGTGAAGAGCCTGGCTGAAGCGTTGCAGATGAAGCATGCCTTTGTGTCCAAGTTCGTCGAAGGCAATCGAACCCGGGTGCGCACGCTGGCCTTCTGGAACGGCGACGGGTTTCTCGACAATTTCGAATACGATCTGCCCCATACGCCCTGTGAACGCGTCTTGGCGGGAGAGGTCTGCCTCTTTCCGGAGAAGGTGCAGGATCTGTTTCCGGATCATCGGGACGATCTCGCCGTGTTGGGGGTGGAGAGCTATCTCGCCATTCCCGTGACGGATCGGGCCGGCGCGGTAATGGGCCACCTGGCGGTGATGGACACGAAGCCGATGCACGACGACCCGCGCGTGCTCTCCGTATTCAAGATTTTCGGCGTCCGGGCCGGCGCGGAACTCGAGCGGGAGCGGCTGGAGGTCCAGCTCAAGGAGAATGAGGAGCGACTGCGCGACTTGTTCGATGAGGCGCCGATCGCTTACGTGAACGAGGGGCTCGATTCCAAGTTCATCCGGGCCAATAAGACGGCCATGAAGACGCTCGGCATCACGCCGGAACAAGTGGAAGGCACCTACGGCGCCTCGTTCATTCCCGACACGCCCGACGCGCAACGGCGGCTGAAAGAAGCCTTCGAATCGATCGGCCAGGGGATCGACACGAAGGGGGTGGTGCTGGAACTCCGTCGCAGAGACAACGGCAAGCCGCTCTGGATCAGATGGTGGTCGAGGCCGGACGCGACCGGCACGTATACCCGCACGATGTTCCTTGACATCACCGAGCAGGTGCTCGCGGAGCAGGAGAAGGCGCGGTTGGAAGCGCAGGCCGTGTATCTCCAGGAAGAAATCAAGGGACGTCACAACTTCGAAGAGTTGATCGGCGGCTCGACGTCGCTGAAGAAGGTCCTGAAAAACGTGGAGCGGGTCGCGCCGACCGATTCGGCGGTCCTTATTACCGGCGAGACCGGGACCGGCAAGGAATTGATTGCCCGGGCGATCCACAATCTCAGCTCGCGGAAAGGGCGTCCGCTTGTCAAAGTCAATTGTGCGGCCATCCCGGCGGGCCTGATCGAAAGCGAACTGTTCGGCCATGAGAAGGGCGCTTTCACCGGCGCCTTGATGAAGAAAATGGGCCGGTTTGAAGTGGCCGACAAGGGCACGATCTTCCTCGACGAGATCGGCGAGCTGCCGCTGGACCTGCAATCGAAGTTATTGCGCGTGCTGCAGGAAGGCGAGTTTGAGCGGGTCGGGGGCACGCAAACCTTTAAAGTGAACGTACGGGTCATCGCCGCGACGAACCGGGATCTGGAGCAACAGTCGAAGACCGGTCACTATCGTTCCGACCTCTATTACCGCCTGAATGTGTTTCCGATTCATTTGCCCGCCTTGCGTGAGCGCGAGGGCGACATTCCCTTGCTCGTGCAGTATTTCGTGCGTAAGTTTGCCACGAGTTTTGGGAAGAAGATCGAGCGCATCCCCGAGCGTATGATGGCGACACTCCAGCGGTATCCCTGGCCGGGCAACATCCGGGAACTGGAGCATGTGATCGAAAGGGCGGTCATTCTCAGCGAAGGACCGGAATTGGAACCGATCGAGTGGCTGTCGCAGTCGGAAGGGAAGTCCGGGTCGGAGAAGGCGGTCACGCTCGAAGAAGTGGAGCGGCAGCATATCGTCAATGTGCTGGAGCAGGCCAACTGGCGCGTGAGCGGCGCGAAGGGGGCCGCGAAAATTCTCGGCCTCAACCCTACGACCCTTGAGGCGCGGATGAAAAAGCTCGGGATCGAACGCCGGGCGAAGTCGTAACGTCGGCTCTCCTGTTTTCTCCGTCATTCCCAAGAAAATTTCCCAATATATCGTGACAGTCCCAATATGTTGGGAATCGCCCGGGCATCACCGCCTGCCGGATTCCACCTTCAATATTCGCTTTCTCATTGTTGCATCAGGCGCTTAGCCTGCTCGTTTCAATCGAAACATCCCGTGGCATTTCTGTTGCTGAATAGGCAGGCATCGCGCTGACGCAAACAGGAGAGCCAGAGACAATGTTGAAGATCACCAAAATTCAAGAAAGCGGGAGAGACGTCCTTCTCAAGCTCGAGGGGAAGATCACGGAGCAGTGGGCCGCCCTGCTCGATGGCGAGTGCCGGTCGTTTCTCCGGCAGAAGAAGACCGTTTTTCTCGATTGCTCGCACGTGGATTTTATCGATCAACGGGGAGTGGAAGTGGTGAATAACCTCCCTCCCGCACGAGTCACTCTCATAAGCGCTCCCGGCTTTGTGACGGAGTTGCTGCAGATTGGAGGCCAGTCATGAATCCAGTCGCCACCACCTATCCCGAATCCTTGGGCCACGCCTCGCCGGTGGGGGGCTTGGCAACCGCCTCGACGGGTATCCCGCTCTCGCAGGAAGACCGGTCGCTCATCGCCCGCCTCCGCAACGGCGACGAAGGGGCGTTCGACGAATTGGTCAACAAACACCACAGTGCGCTGATTCGCATGGCGCTGGGGTACGTGGCGGCTCGGGAGGTGGCTGAGGAAGTGGTGCAGGACACCTGGATGGCCGTCATCGAGGGGCTGCCCCGCTTTGAGGGCAGATCGTCCCTGCGGACCTGGATCTTCGGGATTCTGATTCACAAGGCCAAAGACCGCGGCGTGCGCGAGAAGCGGCATACCACCTTCTCCGCGTTCGAGTCGTATGATGACGACAACGATGAAGCCGTCGATCCGTCCCGGTTCCAGCCGTCGGGCGAGTGGGCCGGACACTGGGCTTTTCCCCCACAGCCCTGGGATGATCAGACGCCGGAAAAACTGCTGGCCAACCGGCAGGCCGTGAATGCGATGAACCAGGCGATTGACGCATTGCCCAAGACACTCAAGGATGTGTTGATTCTGCGCGATGTGGAAGGAGCCGAGGTGAAGGAAGTCTGCGAGATCCTGAAGATCACGGAAACCAACCTCTATGTCCGGCTGCATCGCGCACGGGAACGGGTACGGGTGGCGGTCGAGACCTGCCTGGAAGGCAGGCCGGCGAGTCTGTAAGAACGGCGGCGGCAGGGGGACGAACCGGGACTGCAACCGGAGGCTCCCTGCATGAAAGACTATCCCTCACAATGGGTCGCCGGCGGATTCACCTGCCGCCGGATCCCCGCGCGGGCTTCGGACTATATCGATGGTCGGCTGCCTCTCGGCGCGCAAGTGCGCGTCGGCCTTCATCTCGCCTCCTGTCTTCATTGCCGGAACTATCTCACGCAGCTCGCGTTGGTCCGTGACACGCTTGAACAATTCCCGCCGATCGCAATCCGCCCGTTCGATCGGCTTCGTCTCCGCCGGCAGTTTGCCAGGGTTCATCCTCAGCACCCATTCCATTGCGATCATGTGTAAGGGCCGGACGATTGGCTCGACTCACTTCCATGAATGCACCGGCTGCCATGACCATGCTCAGTCCCGCGCAACTTCGGCTGGAACAGTCGCGCACGCTGGCTGAGCCGGAACGGCCGTACGGTTTGCTGGCCAAGAGCCTCTTTCTGTCCATGGATCTGTTCTATGGCCGCGACCGGAGCTGGAGCAAGTTCAAGGTGCTCGAAGTGATCGCCCGGGTGCCGTACCAGGCCTGGGAACACGTCGCCTACGTCGCCATCACGCAACAGTATGAACATGAGGACTTTGCCCGCCGCGTGTTCGACCGGGTGAAAGAAGCCCGCCATCAGCAGGACAACGAGCAGTGGCATCTCTTGATTCTGGAGGAATGGATTCATCGCAACCGGGTTAAGGAGAGCTTTCTGCTGCACCGGCTGGCGCCGCAGCTCGTCGCCTTCGTCTACTACCAGATCAGCTGGCTGCTCTATGTGCTGAAGCCCGAATGGAGCTATCGTTTGAACGTCGATTTTGAGACTCACGCGGAGCATGAATACATGCTCTTTGCTCGCGAGCATCCGGAGCTGGAGCACGCCCCGTTCGTAAGTGCCTTCAAGAAAGACTATGGCGACTTCGCCACGATGGCCGATGTGATCCGCCAGATCGGCTACGACGAACGCGTGCACAAGAACGACAGCATGATGAAGTTGGGCATGGCCCGCTTTGCGTAAGAAGGAGATGCTATGAAAGCCGTTGCCGTCATTCCAGGACGCGCCAACTCGATCCATCTCGCCGAGTTGCCCAAGCCGTCGGTCCACGAGATTCCGAACGGGCGCGGGGTGCTGGTTCAAGTGCTGCGTGTCGGGGTGGACGGAACGGACAAAGAGATCAACGCCGCCGAGTACGGCCAAGCGCCTCCCGGCTACGAGTTCCTTGTCATCGGGCATGAATGTTTCGGGCGGGTGCTGGAAGTCGGCGCGAACGTGACGGAATTTGTGCCGGGGGACTATGTCGTCCCGACCGTGCGGCGACCAGGCGGCAGTTTCTACGATCAGATCGGCCAGTACGATATGACCCTGGACGACACATACTATGAGCGCGGGATCAATCTGCGTCACGGGTATCTGACGGAACTCTTTGTCGACGATCCGGAATATCTCGTGAAGATCCCCAAGGGGCTCAAGGACGTGGCGGTGTTGCTGGAGCCGGCTTCGATCATCGAGAAGGGCATTATCCAGGCATATGAAGCGCAGCGCCGTTTCAAGATGTGGCGGCCCAGGAAAGCGGCGGTGCTCGGCGCCGGAACGGTCGGCCTGCTGGCGGCTCTGTCGCTGAAGATGAGAGGCTTGGACGTTGTCAGCTTCGGCAAGCAGAGCGGGCCATCCCGCAATCTCGACCTACTGGCGCAGTTGGGCGTGCGGTATATCTCGACCGACGATGTGTCGATTAGAGAAGCCGCAAAGCAGTATGGTCCCTTCGATCTGATGTTTGAAGCCACCGGCTACTCACCGGTCGCCTTCGAGGCCATGGAGGCCCTGGGTAAGAATGGTGTCCTCATTTTGGCCAGCGTGACCGGCGGCGACCGTGAACATGCGATACCCGCGGACAAGATCAATCTGGATTTCGTACTTGGGAATAAGCTCGTCGTCGGCACGGTCAACGCCAATCGGGAGTACTTCGAAGCGGGCGTCTACGACTTCGCGCGCGCGGAGCTGGAATTTCCCGGCTGGTTGTCGAAACTGCTGACCCATCCGGTCGTGGGCTTGGAGAATTACCGGGAAATGATGCACATGCTGACGACCGAGCCCAGCGCGATCAAAGTGTTTGTGAATGTGGCGTACGACTGGCGATGATTCTTCTCTCAACTCTTTTGCCGTAAGGAATTCAGGGCTCGTGCGACTGAGGAGCAGAACACTTCTCCTCACCGAGCAAGGAGCCTTGTATGAACCTCCAATCTTCGACCAGTCCCGTCGTTCTCGCGGAACCCAGATCCCGTGAAGTCGAACCGGTCGGTATAGCTCCGTCCAATTCTGCGGTGCCGGGTCGGGCGATCCATACCGAACGGGTGTATCGCCACCGGCTGCCGGTCCGTATCGGTCACTGGCTGAATGTGGTCTGTCTCTTTATTCTGATCATGAGCGGCCTCCAGATCTTCAACGCGCATCCCGCGCTTTATTGGGGGGATCGCTCGGATCGTGATAAGCCGCTTCTCTCCATGCAGGCCGTGAAGAATGAGAGCGGGGAGATCCGCGGGCTGACAACGATTTTAGGTCACGCCTTTGATACGACCGGCGTGCTGGGCTACTCCAATGGCATGAGGCAGGGCTTTCCCGGATGGGCGACGGTCCCGAGCGCCCGGTGGCTCGCGATGGGGCGGCAATGGCATCTCTTCTTCGCCTGGTTCTTTGTGATCAACGGACTACTCTTTGCGACTTATACCGTTATCAGCCGCCATCTCAAGAAAGATCTTCTGCCAACCGGCCAGGATCTGAAACAGATCCCGCAAGCGGTGAAAGACCATTTCGTGTTGCGTCACCCGAAAGGCGAGGATGCGAAGCGCTACAACGTACTGCAGAAGCTGGCGTATGTGAGTGTAATCTTCGGCCTCGCGCCGCTGATCGTGCTGACCGGCCTGACGATGTCACCCACGATCGATGCGGCCTTCCCCTGGCTGTTGAGCATCTTCGGCGGTCGCCAGGCGGCGCGCACGATTCATTTCATCGCCTGCTTCTCGTTCGTCGGATTTGTCGTAATCCATGTCTCGCAAGTCATTCTCACAGGATTCTTCAACAACATCCGGTCGATGATCACCGGATATTTCGTTGTATCGCATGAAGGAGTGAAGCCATGAAGCCTGAACGAGCCTTGGAGCGACGAGGATTTTTGAAGGGCACAGTCGGATCCGCCAGTCTTCTCGCACTCGGCGGTTGCGACAACCTGACGCAGAGCAACTGGTTTCCATCGATCTTGCAGAAGGCGGAACGTTTGACCGAAGGCATCCAGCAAGCGATTGCTCCGGCCAGTGCTATGGCGAAAGAGTATGGGGAGGCTGACATCTCACGGATGTTCCCGGCAAACGGGAACACGGATCCCGGAACGGAAGAGTATGCCGAGATGGTGAAGAAGGATTTTGCCGACTGGGATGTGCTGATCGACGGGCTGGTGAAGACGCCGACGATGTTTTCACTGGCCGCAATCAGGGAAATGCCGGCGCGGACCCAGATCACCCGGCACGATTGTGTCGAGGGCTGGAGTGCCATCGGCAAGTGGGCGGGTGTGCCGATGGGCGACTTGCTGCGTAAAGTCGAGCCCCTGCCTACGGCGAAGTATGCGGTCTTTCATTGTGCTGATGTCGACGACGAGGGTGTCCCGTACTACGAGAGTATGGCCGTCGCCGATTGCTTTCACCCCCAGACGATCCTGGCCTATGACCTGAACGGTCGACCGCTCGACGTACCGCACGGCGCACCGCTTCGTCTGCGCTTTGAACGCCAGCTCGGCTACAAGCAGGCGAAGTATGTGGAGCACATCGAACTGGTGGAATCCCTCGCCGATATTGGAGGAGGAAGGGGTGGCTATTGGGAAGACCAACGATATGATTGGTATGCGGGAATATAGCCATCGAGAGTGACCCGTGAAACATATAACCTGCTTCATATTCTCTTTCGGCGCGTTACTCCTCGCCGGCTGTCTCTCGCCGATTGCCATGCATCGGGCGGTGATCGAGTACGACCGGACGGTGAGTTATGTCGAAGCCGATTTGTTGCTGCTCAACATCGCCCGTGCCCGCTACCATCGGCCGGTGCACTTTACGGCAGTGTCGAGCGTGGCGGCGACGTTCGATTTTCGCACCAGCGCCGGGATACGCGGCGGGTTCGGGCCGGTCACGGATTCGGCCGAACGGCCCGTTAACCTGGAGTACAGCGCCAGCGTCGCGGAAAATCCGACCATCACCATTGTGCCGATCACCGGCGAGGAGTTTACCAAGCGCGTGCTCCGGCCCCTCGATGAGGACAAGTTGGAATTCCTTGTCCGGCAGGGCTATGACATCAATATGGTCCTGCGGCTCATGGCGCGCGGCATAGCCATCGACGATGCCGGTGGGCCGCTCGTGCTGTTCAATCAGCCGTCGCGCGGGGATGGGTATCGCGAGTTTCGCCGCCGGTTGCTCCATCTCGCCGGGTTGGATGCGGAGCGCAAGCTGTTCGTCGGCTCGATCCTGTTTGAGGAAAGCCAGACGGTGCGGACGAATCGCCCGCCGAACCCCGATGAAGTGGTGGCAGCGCTGGAAAAGGGATTCCGGTGGGAAGGGGATAGCGAGGGGAGGGTCCATACGGTACGCCGCAAGGCCGTCGGCCGGCTGTTGATCGCCAATTACGACCCGGCCAGGTTGTCGAACGAGGAACGGCGGGCACTCCACGAGGAGGCGCAACGCGTGCCATCCGACTCGGTGTTGGTGGACATCAGGCCGTGCCATCCCGGCGGCGACTATCCGTTGCATGGGTCGATCCTGCTCCGGAGCATGAATGCCATCATCGGATTCGTGGCGCGCAGCATTGAGGAAGAGCCGGAGGTGATGGTCGAACCCGATTCGAGGACCAGGATCGTGGTGCGTAATCCGGCGAGGACCCTGGAGATCGAAGAATCCCTCTCAAAACCGGGCGACTATGAATTCTCGGTGCCCTTCGATGGCCGCCATTATTCGATCAGAAAATATCCGGTGAGCCAGGGCATGGTGCCGAGTTGGAATCAGGAAGCCTTTGCGGTGCTGTCGAATCTTTTTCAGATGACGGTCACGGATCTCACGAAGTACCCGACGCCGGCGATTACCATTGCCAAGTAGGAACGGGCTTCGTTGCAGCCGGTGTCAGTCCCGACGGCTTGCGTACATTCAGCCGTAAACTGACGAACGGAGTTGGAGAAGGAGGGCGCCATGCTTGATCGTATCATCACCGGCACGCTCATCATCCTTGCGGGGCTGTTGCTTTCCTGGACCGTCGTCAATGCGGGAGTCGGCATGAAGGCGTCGGACATCACCAATCCCACCTGGCTGAACAGCGCACCGTTACGGCCGGCGGATCTGAAGGGCAAAGTCGTGCTGGTCGAGTTCTGGACGTTCGGTTGTTACAACTGCCGAAACGTCGAGCCCTACGTGAAGCAATGGCATCAGAAGTATGCCGATCAGGGCCTCGTCGTCATCGGCGTCCATTCGCCCGAGTTCTCGCATGAACGCGAGATCGACAACGTACGGCGTTATATCAAAGAGCATGATCTCCGTTTTCCCGTGCCGATCGACAACGACTTTTCAACCTGGAACAAGTATGGCAACCGCTATTGGCCGGCGATGTATCTGATCGACAAACGCGGCGTGATTCG
>ERZ1292630.1650-Hain-H41-02um-R3-1650-length-21621-cov-7_pt1 | contig 21621 bp, 23 predicted proteins | sample MGYA00564408_ERZ1292630 | MGnify/ENA primary metagenome ERZ1292630 (study PRJEB36523, sample SAMEA6512641) | groundwater metagenome | collected 2019-01-08 | study: AquaDiva: Metagenomics assemblies of 32 groundwater samples
TCGCTTATTGCGCCCTACAGCGGTGGATTTTGGTAACAAACCGGATAGGCAAGGTAGCAAGCATTCTAATCGAGGAGCAACAGCGATGAGAAAGCTTTTTTGCAAGTCGGGCACAGCTATCGGTCTCGCACTGCTTCCCCCAGCAGTGCTTGCCATGCAGGGGGAGGAACTGACGACCATCCTTATTGGCAAACTGCCTATGTACGCGTTCTTCCTGTTCTTGATCGTCGTCATCATCCTCGTCTACTTCATGAGGTTGCGAGACAAGCGCAGGGCTCCATTGGGCAGAATATTCGAGGAGCGCGAAGCGATCCACTCCGTTGGACCCGATACCCCGGTCGCGGAGTGCGTGCGAACGATGGCCGCCGAGAAAATCGGTGCCCTGATCGTCATGGATGGCGAAAGGTTGGTAGGCATCTTCACCGAGCGGGATGCGCTGAACAAAGTGTTGGCCGCCGGCCTTGATCCCGTCAGCACGAAAGTCTCCGAGGTGATGACGAAGGACCCATACTGCATTCCGCCGACGACGACAGTCGGCGAGGCGATGGAGTTGGTCACCAAGCGGCGGTTCCGGCACCTGCCGATTGTGGAAAACGGCAAGGTACTCGCCGTCGTATCGAGCGGCGATCTCACACACTGGCTGGTGAAGGACCAGATGGGAGAAGTGCAAGAACTTGTCGACCTTGCCGCCCGGTCCTGACCGCCGCCATGACCGCCGAAGTCCTTGCACGGCTGCCGCCCGGATCACCCGTCCGGGATGGGTCGGGTGCGGAAGGTCGCAAACGGCCATACGCGAACACTGGCGAGAGGTCATTCCAGTAAAATTGCCCTAGCAGCCTGTCGGGCTTACCGCGTAACTCATTGAATGTTAACGAATCACTGTCTTGGTGCAGAAATTTTATATCGTGTATAATCAATATGTTACAAGCTTTTGCAGCTCTAAGTCCGACAGGCTGCTAGGGGTCCGAGACCTGATTGGCTCCCCGGCCCGGGCTCGAACCAGGTGCCGGCGGATTAATAGGTCGTCAGTCATTGAAGCAGCGCAAACGCGAACTCACTTGCACTCGCGGTCGATACGGACATTCATTTCCTTTTGCCGGCGCATGAACTGATCCATCACCTTTGCGTCGGCGCCGGCCTTGATCCGCCTGTCTATGTCGCCAAGCTCCTCGGCGTAGTTTTCGCACTTGGCCTGGTGTAACGCCTGCTCGCGCTCCTGGCGCTTGGCTGCGATTTCCTGTTGCTGCTGCGGATCGGCTTTGGCTGCGGCAGAAGGAGCGGTGTCGGTCTTGGGCCCTTCGCAGGGCCGCTCCTGGTATTGATTGCCGCAGCGGTACATCTTCTTCTGTGCCAGCGCCGGGCTGCAACTGCAGACGATCGCAAGCGCTACGACCAGTCGAAACATGATTCCCTCTCCCGAGTGAACAAAGGATCAAAGTGCAGCATCGGCTCCAAATATACCGCCATGGTACCGCGTTGACCTTCGTCCTTCCAGCTTGGGCAATGCACCGTCGCTACGGCATCAATGCGCGCCGCAACAGCACGCGCATGGCGTCGGCATGCTTCTCGTCGTAGCCGCCACGCTCCAGGCCCAGTGGAATCGAGCGCAACGCCAGCTCGCAGTACAGGTGCAGAGCATCGGGGCCGGCGCGCGCAAGTTCGGCCAGGTGCTTTTCCAGCGTGCCAATATCGCCGCGCGAATAGGTGCCTGCCAGCCCCTGCGCCAGACCCGAACGCTCCACCGAAGCCGCGGTGCCGCGCAGTAGCGGCAATAGCGCCCGTATCGTGTCCTCGCGCTCGATGCCGAAGCTTTGCCACAGGTCGGTGGCTTGCTTTAGCAATGCGATGACAAAGCCCCCGGCGTAATGCGCACCGACGTGATAGCGCGCACGGCAGCCTGGCGGCAGACGCATGGTCCGGCACTGCAGAGACGCCGCGAGCAGTTCCAGCTGCGATGACAAGGGGCCTTCGGCTTCGATGGCAATGGTGCAACCCGGCAGGCCGGCAAGCGCCACATCCGGATCGGCAAAGAGCTGCAATGGATGAAAACCGCCGATTTCGGCGCCGGCGCGCGCGGCAGGTTCAAGCACCGCGACTTCGGTCGCTCCGCTGCAGTGGACCACAGCCACGCCTTGGCGCCATTTGAGGCCCGCGGCAACCGCGGCAATCGCATCGTCGGGAACGGTGATGAAAACCAGATCGGCGCGGTCGACAACATCCTGCGCGTCGGCCGCCGCCCGGCAACCCGCAATCCTCGCCGCCAGTTGTTCGGCCGAACCCATGCTGCGGCTGGCGGCAGCGACGACGCTGTGCTTGCTCCCGGCCAGACCCCAGGCGAGGGCTTTGGCCACGCGTCCCGCGCCGATGAAACCAACGCGGCGTTGAATCTGAGTTTGCTGTTGCATAAGGTTCATCTCTCGCAGTAGCCGTTTCGCGAATCTGCCTAAACCGTATGGGATGGCGCGACTTCTATCATTATCGGCTTGTCAGGATACGAAATCGGGTGGCGGTAGCGACGAGTTTTCTGTCCGGCAATTTAATCAACCCGACGCTCCATTCAGCTCCGTCGGCGTACAAACGCGCACCTCCAGGTCGCCGAAGTGCCGCGTGTACGCGGGATCTCCGGAGGGTGTCAACAGGTAGTTGCGTCCCGCAGGGTAATAACTGCGAAAGAGCTTCAGCGCGGAAGCATCGAAGGCGTCCGGGTTCCATTTGCACTCGATGGCATCAACCTCGTCGCGGCGATGGGCAAGGACGAAATCCACCTCTCGTCCCTGCTTGTCCCGCCAGTAACAGACGGGGGTATCCGGGACATGGGCTTGCAGGTGCTCCAGTACCAGGTGCTCCCAAAGGGCGCCGAAGTCCTCCGGCCGCAGCGGGTCCCAGCCCCGGGCGAAACTCACGAAGCCCGTGTCGAAGCCATAAACCTTCGGCTGTCTGACGATCTCATTCTGACCGCCGCCGTGGAAAGGGCGCACCACGGTTACGGCATGGGTGATTTCCAGGGCGAGCAGATGGCTTTCCACGGTCGGCCGCGTGATGCCGATGGCGCCGGCGGTGCGCGTCACCTTGAACTGCCCGCCGCTCTGGCGCAGCAGATATTCGAACAGGGCGTTGAAGCGGTTCATGTCCCGGAAGCCGAACAGGCGCTGGATGTCGCGGGCAAAAAAGGAGTCCATCCATTCCCGGTAGAACGCGGCGGACTTCGACGTCGCCAGCAGTGCCGGCGGCAAGCCACCGTGAAACAGCCGCTGCAACAGGGTGATGCCAAAGGCAGGCAACTCGTCCCACAACACTGGCGTCAGATGGACCAGGCGCTTGCGACCGGTCAGAGTGTCGCGGAATTTCTTGCTGGCGGCCAGGGTGGAAGAACCCGTGGCGAGAATTTTCAACTGCGGAAAGACGTCGGCGCCGATCTTCAGGAGCCGGGCTGGATCGCGCAGTTGATGAATTTCATCGAACACCACCACCGGCTTGCCGCAGGAGCGGAAAAATACCTGCGCATCGCGCACCCGCTCCTCGACGGCGGGCAGATCGCAATTGACATAGAGGATGCGATCCGCGCCCAGGCTTTCTGCCAGCGTAGTCTTGCCGCAACGCCGAACGCCGGAAAGCCAGGCGATGGGCGCCTCGCACCAGGCGCTTTCAATGCGTTGCCGCCAGAAAGGTCGGTCAATCATGCTGCCGTACTATACGCTTAGTCTTTCTGTATGTAAAGCATAGTGCCTGAACGGAAGCAGTGGATATGAGGTTCGATTGAGCAGGACTTCCGCCAGCGCCCGGTCGGCGGCGCGGTCCACCAGGGCGGCTGAACTATCCGCGCCTTATCAGTTGTTCGACTAAATCAACCAAGATTTCTTCATCTGAACCAGCAGCACGCCTATGAGCGTGATCGTGCCGCCGATGAACGACAGCGTGCCCGGCACTTCGCCCAGCCAGATCCAGGCGATCGGGAACGTGAACACCGGCACTAGGTAGAGTGAACTCGACACCTGCGCCACCGGCAGGCGCGCCAGCGCATAAGACCAGAGCGCGAAAGACAGCGCCCCGGGAAACAGGGCCAGAAACAGCAGCGCCCAATTCGCCGAAGCCGGCGCCGCAGCGATGCTCGTCGGCAAGCCGGGAGCGAACCCGCACAGGCCCAGGGTCGCCGCGACGAAATAATAGGCGGTGACTGGAACTGCCGGCAGGCGGATGAGCAAGGGCTTTTGCACCACCGAGCCCAGGCTGAAAGCAAGCGACGCCAGCAACAGATACCCGGCGCCCGGATCGAAGGCGAAACCGGCGGTCCCCGCCTCGCCCGAGGCGATCAGCACCGAACCGATGAATCCCAAAATGATGCCGCCCACGGCCCAAACGCCGAGACGCTCGCGCAAAAAGAAAAACCCGAGCAACGCGGCAAAGATAGGCACCGTATCGACCAGCACGGCGGCCGGCCCCGAGCTCACCGTGCGCATGCCGTAATTGAAGCCTAGCTGATAGAGCGTGTCGCATAACAAGCCGGTGAGGGCCAAGGCCGGCAGGTCGGAGCGACGCGGTAGCGGCGCACGCACCAGGAAGCAGAAAATGAGCAGCGCGAGCGTGGCCAGGCTATAGCGGGCCAGCGCCAGATGTCCCGGCGCATAGGCCGCGAGCGCAATGCGCGTTACCGGAAACGAGCTTGCCCACACAAGCAGGGCCAGGGAAAGCGCCGCGAGTGCGCGCCCGTCTGGTCTGGACACGCGCGCGCTCGCCACTATTCGCTGCGTTCTGCGTCCTTGCGCCCGCGCAGCACCTGGGCGAGATCGAGCACCACCTGCGCCAGCGCGACCCGATCCTGCTCCGTGCGCATGATCGTCGGCGCAACCGCGACTTCAATGGCGCAGGCGCGGATATCCGCGGCGGCCGCCTCGTCCACGGTGTCGATCACGAAACCGTCGATGAGCCGATAGTACTCGAGCGCGGCCCGGCGCGCCGAGGCTTCATGGCCCAGTTCCTGCATCATCTTGGCCGCGGCGCCTTTCAGCGCCTTATTGCCGACGATCGGGCTCACCGCAATCACCGGCACGCCGCGTTCACGCAGCAGCTCGCGCATGCCTTGCACCGCCAGGATCGGCGCAATCGTGTGGTAGGGGTTGGCCGGGCAAAGCACGATCGCCTCAAGATCGGGGGCGTACAGCGCTTCCAGAACCTCGTCCGGAATTCGCGCCACGTCCGCGCCGGCATACAAGAAACCTTTCACCACCGGCTCGCACTCCAGTTCGGTGAGATACTCGTGGTAACTCGCTTGCCCATCTTCGGTCAACACCACCGTGCGCACGGGATCGTTGCTCATCGGCAGCACGCGCGACTCGATGCCCAGCGTCTTGCAAAAGCCCAGAGTTATCTGACTGAGCGAACACTCTGCCCGCAGCGCCTCGGTGCGCAGCAGCGGCAGCGCGAACGAGCGGTCACCGACCCGGACCCGATGTTCCGAGCCGAGACGGTGCAGCATGTCGTGCAAGGCATAAGTCTCGTCCGCCGGCTCCCAACCAGCTGCCGGACTTGCAACCCCGGCGAGCGTGTACAGCATGGTGTCGATGTCGGGCGAGAATGCAAGGCCGAAAACCTCATGGTCGTCACCGGTATTGACGACCACGGCAAGATCCTTGCCGCGCAGGCGCCGCAACCCGTCGGCGAGCTTCGCGCCGCCTACCTGACCAGACAACGCAACGACTGTTCCCATTAGTCCCCCACCATTGATCCCCGGATTGTAGCCGACGCGGCCACCGAACGTGCACACGCCAGCCCTGGCCGCAGCCAAGACACAGGCGATCGCAAAGCGGTTTCATGCGCGCCTCAGCCCGAGGCCGAGCGCGCGTAAGCGCAGATCGCCTGCACCAGTTCCGACAGGTGCGCCTGCAGGCGCGCGAAACCGGCGTGCCTGGCGATCGTCTCCTCGTCCACCATGTAGAGCTTGCGGTTGACTTCGATCTGCAGGCTTTCGCGGCGCTCCGCCGGTCTGCCATGGCGGCGTATCAGTTCCGCGCCCTGGTACGGATCGTTGACGCGCAGGTCGTAGCCGTAGCCGCGCAAGCTGTCGACCACCAGCCGCAGGAATTCGGGCGCGCAGGTCGTGCCCATGCGGTCGCTCACGGTAAAGTCCGGGCGCGGCTTGCCGTTGTCGCTGCTCATGGCATTGCCCATCGACGGCATGGAATGGCAATCGACCAGCCACACCGCGCCGCAGCGCGCGTGCAGATCGTCGCAGGCCGCGCCCACCTCGTCATGATAAGGGCGGTAATAGCGCGCGATGCGGCGCTCGACTTCGGCCACCGATAGCCGGCGCGCGTACATCGGTTTGTCCGGCGCATACAGCCTCCAGATCAGGGACAGACCGAGTTCGGTCTTGGCGCTGGCGCAAAGCGGCTGCGGCCAGGGGGCGTCGAGCATGCCCTGGTCGATCTCGTCTTCGCCGCGGTTGGGATCGATGTAGCTGCGCGGAAACAGCGCGTGGATCAGGGTCGCGCCGTGTGCGGGGGCCGCGGCGTAGAGTTCCTCGACGTAGGCATCTTCGGCGCGGCGCAGCGGCAATGCGTCGGCGGCGTGGCCGAAATCGGCCGGATAGCTGCGCCCGCTGTGGGGCGAATCGAACACCACCGGCACAGCTTCGCCGCGCGCGTACTCGCGCGCAAGCACGCCGGGATTCAGCACGGGCACGTCTATTTCGCCGGGCGGATGTCCATCGCGAGCGTGTACTGGTCGGTGCGCGCCTTGTAGCTCAGGTTTTTCTGCATGCCCCAGGTGCTGACCTCGTAGTGGATCGGGATGATGCCCAGATCGCCGATGGCGATCTCGGTCGCTTCCCGCAGCAGCAGCTCGCGCTTTTTGTCGTCGATGGTGACGATCGCCTGCTCGGTAAGCTGGTCCACGCGCGGATTGGAATAACGCCCGCGGTTGGCATTGCCCAGGCCCAACTCGCGGTTATAGCTGTGCAGCAACGCCTTCAGTGGCGAGGAGGCCTCGCCCGACTCCGCGCCCCAGCCCACTAGCGCCAGGCTGAATTCCAGCTTGGTCGCGCGGGTGAAAAACACGCTCGAGGGCATGGTTTCGACCTTGGCGTCGATATTGATCCGGCGCAGCAGTTGGGCGACGGTCTGCACGATCTTGTCGTCGTTGATGTAGCGGTTGTTGGGCCCGTGGATGGTCAGGCCGAAACCATTGGGATAGCCCGCTTCGGCCATCAGCTTTCTCGCCGCCTCGGCGTCGTACTTCTCCACCTTGAGTTTCTTGCTGGTGCCGAAAAATCCGTCCGGCAGGAGTTGGCCCGCCGGCACCGCCTTGCCTTCCATCACCCGCGCCACGATCGCTTCGCGGCTAAGCGCCATCGAAATCGCCTTGCGCACGCGCAGGTCGCGCAGGGGATTGGCTTCCAGCGGCCGCCCTGTGTTGTCGGTGACGAAAGGCGAGTTCTTCTCGCGCCCGCTGTCTATGTACAGATAGATCAGACGGTTGGAAATGCCGCTGACGACATTGAAGCTCTTGTTCTTCTCCAGCTGCGCGGCGTCGGCCGTCGGCACGCCTTCGATGAACCGCACGCTGCCGGACAAGAGCGCCGCCACCCGCGCCGCCGGAGTGTTGATGATCCTGAACGTGACCTTGTCCCAGAGTTCCTTCCCGCCCCAGTACTTGTCATTGGCGGCGAGGACGATGCGGTCGCCCTTGGCAAACTCGACGAATTTGTACGGCCCCGTGCCTATCATGGCCTTGCCCGAGTTGTAGTCCTCGGTGTTCGCCTTCTCGCCGTGCTTCTTCGAGACGATGGCGACCGCGGTGATGTCGTTGGGGAAGGTGGGCGCCGGCTTGGGCGTCTTGATATGCACCAGGTACGGGCCTTTGATTTCGACCACCGCGTTCCTCGGCACGTAGGTCGAGAACGAGGACGGGCTATTGGGCACATTGATCGCGCGCCGGAAAGTGAAAGCCACGTCCTCCGCGGTGAATTCCGAGCCGTCGTGCCATTTCACCCCCTTGCGCAGTTGCACTTCCCAGGTGGTGTCATCGATCGCTTTCCACGAAGTCGCCAGCCCCGGTATGAGCTTCTGCCGGGGGTCGTTGCGTATCAGGGTGTCGAATACGTGCTTCGCGATGCCGTTGTTCGGCGTGACGTTGTGATAGTGCGGATCCATGGAGGTGATGTCCGCGCTCAGGCCGATGTTGAGGTTGGCGGCGACACTCGCTTGCGCAAGCGCATAGAATAACAGTGCAAACGCGGATTTTCTTAACATGGCGGGCTCCGGGTGGTCGGTGGGCAATGCGCGCTTAGAATACCGAAAAGCTGCTGGAAAGTAACGCGCCGCACAAACCAAGGCCGGTACCCGGTCACCTGCGCATGGGCTGTCCGCTATAATCGGGGCAGGTAAAGGATCACGCGGATAAGAAACTGCGCGCGGGAGGGTGCGGCAAGCAAACCAGCCCGTCGACTGCGCCGCCAGCCCTCCCTGGCAGCTGGGGAAAAGGACCAAGACATGCCGCTCAGGCGCTTCCTGATTGCAGTCGCAGCCGCATTCGCGATCACCGTCCACGCTGCCGAGCTGCGCATAGGGCTCGCAGCCGACGTAACCTCGCTCGACCCGCATTTCCTCAACGTCGCACCCAACAACAACGCCGCCTGGCATGTGTTCGATGCCCTGGTGCACGTGGACGCAAATGCGCGTCTCATTCCGGGCCTGGCCCAGTCCTGGCGCGCGATCGATGCGACCACCTGGGAATTCAAGCTCCGCAAGGGCGTCAAGTTCCACGACGGTTCGGATTTCACCGCCGAGGACGTGATGTTTTCGCTGGAGCGCCCGGCAACGCTGGCCGCGAGCCCGGGTCCGTTCACCGGCTTCGTCAAGCCCATCACCGCCAAGAAAATCATCGACCCCTGGACGCTACAGCTCAAGACCGCCACGCCCTACGCCATGCTGCCCCACGACCTCGACTCGATATTCATCGTGTCGAAGAAGGCAGCCGCAGGCGCCGCGACCGAGGATTTCAACAGTGGCAAGGCGGCCGTCGGTACCGGCCCGTTCAAGCTGGTGCGCTTTGCCCGCGGCGACCGCATCGAACTCGCCCGAAATGACGCCTATTGGGGTGCAAAATCTGCCTGGGACAAGGTGACGCTGCGCATCCTGCCCGCGGATACGGCGCGCATCGGCGCGCTGCTCGCGGGCGACCTGGACGCGATCGAGAACATTCCCACCGCCGATCTCACCCGGCTCAAGACAAACGCGAATTTGCGGCTGAAGCAGAAGGTTTCCTGGCGCACCCTGTTCTTGCACATGGACCAATACCGCGACCATCCGCCCCACTTGAGCGACAAGTCGGGCAAGCCGCTGGCGAAAAACCCATTCAAGGATGCGCGCGTAAGGCTGGCTATATCCAAGGCCATCAACCGCCGGGCGATCGTGGAGCGCGTGATGGAAGGCTATGCCATCGCGGCGGGCAACCTGGTCTCGCCGCCGGTGTTCGGCCATGTAGATGCGCTCAAGCCCGAAACCTACGACCCGGAAACGGCGAAAAAGCTGCTCGCCGAAGCCGGTTATCCCGGCGGTTTCGCGCTCACCCTCTATGCGCCCAACAACCGCTACGTCAACGACGAACAGGTGGCGCAGGCGGTGGCGCAAATGCTGGCGCGGGTAGGCATCCAGACCAAAGTGGAAACCATGCCCGCGAGTATATATTTCGCCAAGGCGCGCGCCGGCGAATTCGCATTCGCCCTGCTCGGCTGGGGCTCGTTCTCGGGTGATCTGGCGCTGCGCGCGCTCGTCGCCACACCCGATGCCGAGAAGGGCTATGGCGCCTGGAACTGGGGCCGCTACTCGAATCCGAAGGTGGATGCGCTGCTCCTGCAGGGCTTCGCCACGCTGGACGAAACGAAGCGGGAAGCGCTGGCGCGCGCAGCCGCGACCCTCGCCCTGAAAGATGTGCCGGTGATACTCTTGTACCATCAACTCGCTTCCTGGGCGATGAAAAAGCACATCGCTTACAGCCCGCGCACGGACGAGTACACCTTCGCCCACGACTTCCGACCGAAATAAGCGCAGAACCCATGCCCGTATTCATCCTCCGGCGTCTGCTGCAAAGTGTGCTGGTGCTGTTTTTCATGTCGCTGCTGGTATTCGTCGGGGTATATGCCATCGGCAATCCGGTGGACATCCTGATCAACCCGCAAGCCGACCAGGCCGACATCGAGCGCGCCATCGCGGCGCTCGGACTGGACAAACCGCTGTGGGAGCAATACCTGATTTTCCTCAGGCAGGCGCTTCTGGGCGACCTGGGAAAGTCCTTCGCCTACAACATCCCGGCGATCCAACTGATCCTGGAGCGCATGCCGGCCACGCTGGAACTGGCGCTGGCCGCCACCGGCATGGCGGTGCTGCTCGGCATTCCGCTCGGCCTGTGGGCGGGCCTTGCGCCCGACTCCTGGCCGGGCAAGCTGATCATGACCGGCTCTATCCTCGGCTTCTCCCTGCCCACGTTCTGGGTGGGCCTGATGCTGATCATGGTGTTCGCGGTCGAGCTCGGCTGGCTGCCCTCCAACGGCCGCGGCCCGACCACCGAGCTGTTCGGCGTTCCGGTGAGCTTCCTCTCCTGGGAGGGCATCCGGCACCTGATCCTGCCCGCCATCAACCTGGCGCTGTTCAAGTTCTCGCTCATCATCCGGCTCACGCGCGCCGGCACGCGCGAGGCGCTGCTGCAGGACTACGTCAAATTCGCGCGCGCCAAGGGCCTCTCGAACGCGCGCGTGGTCGGCGTGCACGTGCTGAAGAACATCATGATCCCCATCGTCACGGTGATCGGCCTGGAGTTCGGCTCGGTGATCGCGTTCGCCATCGTCACCGAGTCGATTTTCGCCTGGCCGGGCATGGGCAAGCTGATCATCGACTCGATCAACGTGCTCGACCGGCCGGTGATCGTCGCCTATCTGCTGATCATCGTGAGCCTGTTCATCCTCATCAATCTGACCGTGGACATCGTCTACTCGCTGCTCGATCCGCGGGTGCGGATCAGCGAGGCGAAGGGTTAGGCCATGGACCGCGAGCAGACGCCGTTGCAGCGCATCGCCGCCGACTTCGCCCAGAGCAAGCTCGCGCTCGCCGGGCTGGCGGTGCTCGCGCTGATCCTGCTCGTCGCCCTGTTCGCGCCGCTGATCTCGCCGCAAAATCCCTACGATCTGGCGCAACTCGACGTGCAGGACAGCCGCCTGCCGCCCGGCTCCAAGTCGGGCGATGGCCTGACTTTCTGGCTCGGCAGCGACGACCAGGGCCGCGATATCCTGTCCGGCATTTTCTACGGCCTGCGCATCAGCCTCGGAGTCGGCGTGGCGAGCACGCTGTGCGCGGTGATCATCGGCCTGACCATGGGCCTTTGCGCCGCCTATTTCGGCGGGCGCACCGACGGCGTCATCATGCGCTGCGTCGACATCCAGCTGTCTTTTCCCGCGATCCTGATCGCCCTCATCCTGCTCGCCCTCCTGGGGCAGGGGATCGGAAAAACCATCTTCGCGCTGATCACGGTGCAATGGGCCTATTACGCGCGCACCGTGCGCAGCACGGCGCTGGTCGAGCGCAGGAAGGAATACATCGAAGCGGCGATGTGCCTGGCGCTGCCGCCCGCGCGCATCGTCTTTCGCCACCTGCTGCCCAATTGCCTGCCGCCGCTGATCGTCATCGCCACGGTGCAGGTGGCGGCGGCCATCGCGCTGGAGGCCACCCTGTCCTATCTCGGCATCGGCGTCCCCATCACCGAACCCTCGCTCGGCCTGCTGATCAAGAACGGCTTCGATTACATGCTCTCGGGCAAGTACTGGATCAGTTTCTTCCCCGGCATCGCGCTGCTCCTGACCATCGTCAGCATCAACCTGGTCGCCGATCAGCTGCGCGATGTGCTCAATCCGCGGCTGCAGAAATGACCGAACCCACGCTGCGCGTCGAAAACCTGCGCACCCATTTTTTCACCAGGCACGGCGTGGTGAAGGCGGTGGAGGACGTCAGCTTCTCGGTCGGGCCGGGAAAAATCCTCGGCCTGGTGGGCGAATCCGGCTCGGGCAAATCCATGACCGGCTATTCCATCATGGGCCTGATCGATCCGCCCGGGCGCGTGGTCGCCGGGCGCATCCTGCTGCGCGGTCAGGACCTGCGCACGCTTGCGCCGGGCGAGATGCGCAACATCCGCGGCAACCGCATCGCCATGATCTTCCAGGACCCGATGATGACGCTCAACCCGGTGCTGCGCGTGGACACGCAGATGGTCGAGACGATCCGCGCGCATGCCGACGTGAGTCACGCAGCGGCGCTGGAGCGCGCGCGCGACGCGCTGGCGCGCGTCGGCATCCCTTCGCCCGAGGAGCGCCTCGCGGCCTACCCGCACCAGTTCTCGGGCGGCATGCGCCAGCGCGTGGCGATCGCCATCGCCCTCCTGAACAAACCCGATCTGATCATCGCCGACGAGCCGACCACGGCGCTCGATGTGACCATCCAGGGACAGATTCTGTTCGAGATGCAGAAACTCGCGCGCGAGTCCGGCACCGCCCTCATCTGGATCACCCACGACCTGTCGGTGATTGCCGGCCTGGCCGACGAAATCTGTGTCATGTACGCCGGGCGCATCGTCGAACACGGCAGCGTCGATCAGGTGCTCGATGCCCCGCTGCATCCCTATACCCACGGCCTCATCGACTCGGTGCCCAGCCGCAGCCGCAGGGGCGAGCCCCTGCGCCAGATTCCGGGCATGACGCCCTCGCTGCTCGATCTCGCCCCCGGCTGCGCCTTCCGCGAGCGCTGCACCCGCGCAGACAGCACCTGCGTGCAGGATCCCGCATTGTCCAGCCCCGTCGCCGGCAGGCAGCTGCGCTGCTTCCATCCTTTGACGCAAAGCGCGATCGCATGAGCGCGCTGCTGGAACTGCGCGGGGCGTCCAAGCGCTTCGTCAAGACACTGGATAGCGCCGCCAGGCTCGCCAACCTGCTGGGCGCCAATGCAAGGGAAGAAATCGTGCACGCCGTGGACCAGGTCGATCTTGCCGTGCAGGTGGGCGAAGTGGTGGGCCTGGTGGGCGAATCCGGCTGCGGCAAATCCACGCTCGGGCGCCTCGCCGTCGGCTTGCTCGATCCTTCCGCCGGCTTGCGCCTGTGGCGCGGCGAAGAGATCGCGCAACTGCCCGCTTCGATGCAGCGCGACATCCAGCTCAAGGTCCAGATGATTTTCCAGGATCCCTACGCCTCGCTCAATCCGCGCATGCGCGTGGCCGATATCGTCGGCGAGGCACCGGTGGTGCATGGCCTGATCGGGAAGCGCGAGCAACAGGAGTACGTGGCACAATTGCTCGCGCGCGTCGGCCTCGACGCCTCGCTCGTGCACCGCTTTCCGCACCAGTTCTCCGGCGGCCAGCGCGCGCGCATCGGCATTGCGCGGGCGCTGGCAGTCAAGCCCGAGTTCCTGGTATGCGACGAGGCCGTGGCGGCCCTCGACGTTTCGATCCAGGCGCAGGTGCTCAATCTGTTCATCAGGCTGCGCGAGGAATTCAACCTCACTTATCTTTTCATCAGCCACGACCTGGGCGTGGTGCAGCACCTTTCGGACCGTGTGGTGATCATGTACCTGGGACGGGTGGTCGAGGCCGCGCCGACCGAGGAGATCTACGCCAGGGCGAACCACCCCTATACCCAGGCGCTGCTGGCAGAAGTGCCGCGCCTGGATTTGCGCAGGAAGAGTTTCGTTTCGATCAAAGGCGAAATCCCCTCGCCGCTAGCCCCGCCGCCGGGCTGTCATTTCCACCCGCGCTGCCCGCACGCCATGCCCCGGTGTAGAATCGAGAAACCTGTTTTGCGCGAGATCGCACCCCTGCATTTCTCCGCCTGCCACCTGAACGACGGAGCTTCATCATGATCGGCTACGACAACGAACGCGGCAAGGGTGATCACAGACACTGAGGTTCGTTTGTCACCCAAATGGTGACGTGCTATCATGGCTGATGCGCGTCTTCAACAAAAGCGCGATTCTGCATTACGCTAGGCGGCATGCAGGTGCGCGCGAAGATTTACTGGCATGGCACGCCGAGACCGAGAAAGCGGTTTGGGGTTCACCTAGCGAGATAAAGCGCCAGTTTCCAAATGCTTCCGTGGTCGCGAACAATCGGGTGGTCTTCAACATCTGCGGTAATCGTTATCGCCTGATCGTCTCATTCGCCTATCGGCACAAGGCGTGCTACGTCAAGTTTTTCGGAAGTCATGCTGAATATGACCGCGTTGATGCGGCAACCGTTGACCATACCGGAGTGATTCATGGCAAAGCAAACCGTTGAAATCGAATTCATCGAAACCGAAGCCGCCTATCGCCGGGCGCTCAAGCGCCTGGCGATGTTCTTCGACGCGCCGCCCAAAGCCGGTGTGCGCGATGACACTGAGTTCCGACTGCTCATGCTGATGGTGGAAAAATACGAAGCCGAAAAGTATCCGGTACCTCCCCCGGATCCAGTAGCCGCAATCTGCTTCGCTGTCGAGCAGCGCGGATTAGCAACGGCAGACTTGCAAAACGCACTCGGCTCCCGCCAGCGCGTTCATGATATTTTGCGCAAAAAGCGACGATTGACTCTCGCGCAAATCCGTACTTTGAATCAGAAGTTTCGGGTGCCAGCGGAGGTGTTGATTAGAGATTACCAGCTCGATCACCCGAAGAGGTGACCCGCATCGGCCTTTTTTACTTCGGGCACTTCGGGTATGCGAGGGGATCGGCTTGGTACACCTTGCGGATGAGCCGAGGAAAAACCAGGGAAGCCACGGTTTCTCCCACGCGCGACGCGAGGCAATTGCCCGGAAAGGCACGCCTGGCGCGGGTTTCCGCCTGCAATCGTCTGAAGGTGCCCGGCTGGCGCCGGTTTTCAGGTATTTGACTCGTACGCCTTGCGTCCGCGTGCGAACAACCATGGTCTGACCCTGCGTTGTGCTCGACGGCGCAGCCGCGGTTGCGGGAAGTCCGGCCGGGCCACTGGGCGGCCTGCCGCTACCACCCGCGCTGCCCGCACGCCATGCCCCGGTGTAGAATCGAGCCACCCCAGTTGCGCGAGATCGCGCCGCTGCATTTCTCCGCCTGCCACCTGAACGACGGAGCGTCATCATGAACCGAGCACCAATGCCGCCCATCAAGCCCGAAACCTTGGCCATGATCGAGCGCCTGATCGGCTTCGACACTATCAGCCGCGACTCCAACCTCGGCCTGATCGAGTGGACGCGCGACTACCTCAAGGATTACGGCATCGAGTCGCGCCTCACTTACGACGCCGCCGGCAACAAGGCGAATCTGTTCGCCACCGTGCAGAAGGGAAACAAGCCCGGCATCGTGCTCTCCGGCCACACCGACGTGGTGCCGGTGGACGGCCAGAACTGGGCCAGCGATCCGTTCAAGGCGACGCTGCGGGGCGACAGGCTCTACGGCCGCGGCGCCTGCGACATGAAAAGCTATCTCGCCGTGATCCTGGCGATGGCGCCGCGCTTCGCCGCGGCGAATCTCAAGGCGCCAATTCATTTCGCCCTGTCCTACGACGAGGAAGTGGGCTGCATCGGCGCGCGCGGCCTGCTCGAGGACCTGGCGCGCAACAACATCCGCCCCGCGGGGGCCATCATCGGCGAACCCACCAGCATGCAGCCGGTGATCGCGCACAAGGGCAAGCGCGCCTACAAGTGCTGCGTGCGCGGCAAGGAGGCGCATTCGGCGCTGACCCCGCAAGGCGTCAACGCCATCGAATACGCCGCCAGAATCATCACCTACATCCGCCACATGGCCGAGCGCCTGCAGGCGTGCGAGCCGCGCGATTACGGCTTCGACGTGCCCTTCACCACCCTGCAGACAGGGGTGATCTCGGGCGGCACCGCCGGCAACATCGTGCCGCGCGAGTGCATTTTCCAGTTCGAGTTCCGCTACCTGCCCGGCGCCGACCCGGACGCGCTCGAGCGCGAGATCAAGGACTACGCCGAGCGCGTGATCCTGCCGGAGATGCAAAGGAGCGACCCCAACACCGTCATCAGCATCGAGACCAAGGCCGAGATCCCCGGACTCAACACCGCCGAAGAGGACAAGGTAACCTGTCTTGCCCAGGCCCTGTCGCGCAACAAGTCGACCGGCAAGGTGGCCTATGCCACCGAAGGCGGGTTGTTCCAGCAGGCGGGCATCCCCGCCATCATCTGCGGCCCGGGCTCGATCGAGCAAGCGCACAAGCCCGACGAATACGTGACGCTGGAGCAGGTGGCGCTGTGCGAGTCCTTCATGGAGCGGCTGCTCGAACAGATGTCCGCGGGGTAGGTTGCGCTCTCGCAGCACGCGGATTGCACTATCGGGCTCGGCTGCGCGAACCACACCCCGCAAAAGAAACGGGACGCTGGCGCGTCCCGTTTTACTTCGATGCGAACACCAAAATCTATTCGGCAACCGTCTCTTCGGCAGCAGTCCCGGGCACCACGCGCTTGGTAAGCTTCTCGCGGATCCGCGCCGATTTGCCCGAACGGTCGCGCAGGTAATAAAGCTTGGCGCGGCGCACGTCGCCTTTGCGTTTCACTTCGACCGAGGCGATCAGCGGCGAGTAGGTCTGGAAGGTCCGCTCCACGCCTTCGCCCGCGGAAATCTTGCGCACGATAAAGGAGGAATTGAGGCCGCGGTTGCGCTTGGCGATGACCACGCCTTCGTAGGCCTGCACGCGCTTGCGCTCGCCCTCGACCACGTTGACGTTCACGATCACGGTGTCGCCGGGGGCGAATACGGGTACGGTCTTGCCCAGGCGCGTGATTTCTTCGTGTTCCAGTTTGTCTATCAGGTTCATGACTCGGCTCCTTGTATCATCGGCGGCTGTTGCCGTTGCGACAGCCCTTACGTGTTCTGTTCCCGCTTGAATTCCTCAAGCAGCTTCGCTTGTTCCGCGCTCAAGGCGCGCTTTGCCAGCAAATCCGGCCGTCTCAGCCAGGTCCTCCCCAGCGCCTGCTTCAGGCGCCAGCGTTCTATCTCGGCGTGGTTGCCCGAGAGCAGCACCGGCGGCACGCGCTCGCCCGCATACTCCTCGGGCCGGGTGTAATGCGGACAATCCAGCAGTCCGCTCACAAACGAATCCTGCGCCGCCGAATCCTCGTCGCCCAGCACGCCGGGCAACTGCCGCACCACCGCGTCGATCAGCACCATCGCCGCCAGCTCCCCGCCGGAGAGCACATAGTCGCCGATCGATATCTCCTCGTCGACCGCGCGGCGGATCAATCTCTCGTCCACGCTCTCGTAGCGCCCGCACAGCAACACTGCGCCGGGCCCCGCCGCGAGTTCCATCACTTTGCCGTGATCGAGCACCCTGCCCTGCGGCGAAAGGTATATCACCTTGCGCCCACTGCCGGCGACGCGCGCTTTGGCCGCCCGAAGCGCCTGTTCCAGCGGCTCGGCCAGCATCACCATGCCGGGCCCGCCGCCATACGGCCGGTCGTCCACCGTGCGATAGTTGTCGCTGGTGAAGTCGCGCGGATTCCACAACTCCAGACTGTAGCGCGCCGCCTTCAGCGCGCGTCCGGTGATACCCGATTCAGTGAGCGCCGCGAACATCTGCGGAAACAGCGTCACGCAATCGAAGTGGATCACCAGTCCAGCTCCCATTCCACACGGATCCGGCCTTGGGCCAACTCCACCTGGCGCACCACCTGCTCGACGAAAGGCAGCAGGCGCTCGGTCTCGCCAGCGACGACGCGCATCACCGGATGCGCACCGTTCTCGAACAGTTCGGCAACCACGCCGAGCTCCTCGTCCTGCACGTTCACCACTTTCAGGCCAACCAGGTCGACCCAGTAAAACTCGTCGTTCGCGTTCTGCGGCAGCGCCTCGCGCTCGACCGCAACCTCGCTGCCCTTCAGGGCCAGTGCCGCATCGCGCTCCGCGCAGCCGTCGAAGCGCGCCACCAGACTGGCTCCATGCTGCAGCACGCTCTGGGCAACTTTCAACTCTCGCCAGTCGCCATTCCTGCCCACCCACCACGAGGGGTAGGCGCTCAAACTGTCCGCAACCGCGCTGTAGGGCTCGACCCTGACCCAGCCCTTGAGGCCGTACGGGGCGACGATCCGCCCCATCACGATCAGCCGCGCAGGCTGCTTACCCTGCTGCGACAGCGACAGTTCCAGCGACTTTCTTGCCAAACTGCTTGACCAGCCTTGCGACCGTGGGGGAGAGCTGAGCGCCCTTGCCTTGCCAGAAGGTCAGCCGATCCATGGCGACGCGCAGGTTCTCGCGGCCTTCGGGCGCTTTGGGATCATAGAAGCCGACGCGCTCGATGAACTTGCCGCCGGCGGCCCGGCGCGAGTCCGCCACCACCATGTTGTAGAAAGGGCGTTTATGCGCGCCACCGCGGGCGAGGCGAATCACAACCATGTTGTTGTCCCGAAACTCGAAAAAGAGCGCGATTCTATGATGATTTGGTACCCATTGGCAAGGGCTTTATGGAGACCGGCTCGTGCGCAGGAACGCGGATTTTTCAAGGCATTCAAAGCAATAAGCACGAAGAACGCTCTTAAACCGGCGCCCGGGCTGCGTGCCCGGCATGCCTCATGCACGCCATTGCCTGTCCTATTCCTTTGTGTTCTCATACGGTGCTTTATCGCGCCAGAAGGAATTTGAACCATGATTGAAATGCATACCGGCCGCCCGCCGACGCTCGCCCCGCGCGGCATGGTTGCGTGTCCGCACGCTCTCGCCTCCGAAGCCGGCGTCGAAATCCTGAAGGCGGGGGGCTCGGCGGTGGATGCGGCCATCGCCGCCAGCGCCGCCCTGAGCGTCATCTATCCGCATATGACGGGCTTGGGCGGAGACGCGTTCTGGCTGATCTACGATGCCAAACAAAACCGCGTGCGCCACCTCGACGGCGCCGGCTGCGCCGCCGCAAGCGCTTCGATCGAAACTTTCCGCGCGCGCGGCATGGACGAAATCCCGTTCCGCGGCATCCTGCCGGCGACGCTCACCGTGCCCGGCGCGGTGGCGAGTTGGTGCGAAGCCCACGCAGCGCATGGGCGCCTGCCGCTCGCGCGCAATCTGGCGGCGGCCGCCGGCTATGCGCGCGAGGGCTTTCCGGTGACCGAGCGCCTCGCCAACTGGATCGCCGCGACCGCGCCGGAGCTGGCGCAGAACCGGGAAGCCGCCGCGATCTTTCTCAAAAACGGCGAGGCGCCGCGCGCGGGACAGAGTCTGGTCAACGCCGATCTCGCGCGTTCCATCGAAGCCGTCGGCGCCGGCGGGCACGAAGCCTATTACGAGGGCGAGATCGCGAAGGAGCTCTCGCGCTATGCGGGCGCAAACGGCGGATTTTTCACTGAAGCGGACTTTCGCGCGCAGCGCGCGCAATGGCGCGAGCCGATCTCGACCGACTACCGCGGCGTCAGGCTGTACCAGACGCCGCCGCCCACCCAGGGGATCTCGGTGCTGCAAATGCTGAACCTGATCGAGCCCTATGACCTTGCGGCAATGCAATACCTGGGCGCGGACCACGTGCACTTCCTGGTGCAGGCGAAGCAGCTTGCCTACCATGACCGCGACCGCTGGATCGCGGATCCCGCTTTCGCGAACATCCCGGTCGAGCGCTTGTTGTCGCGCGCCTACGCCGACGAGCGGCGAGCGCTGATCGATCCGGCCCACGCGCTTCCCTGGGACAAAGTGCCTTCCTACGGCAGCCTCGCCGGCGATACCGTGTACATCTGCGCGGTGGACGCCGAGGGCAACGCGGCTTCGCTGATCCACAGCCTCTACGGCGTGTTCGGCTCATGTGTAGTCGTGGGCAGGAGCGGCATCGTGCTGCAGAACCGAAGCGCCTATTTTTCGCTGGACCCCGCGCATCCCAACACGCTCGCACCCGGCAAGCGGCCGCTGCACACGCTGATCGCCTCGCTCGCATTCCGCGACGACAAGCTGTGGCAGGTGTTCGGCTGCATGGGCGCCGACGGCCAGCCGCAAATCCAGCTTCAGGCCTACGTCGCCATGATCGACTTCGGCCTGAACGTGCAGCAGGCGATCGAAGCGCCGCGCTGGCTCTCCGGCCGCTTCGCCCTGGGCGAGCCGCGCGACCTGCTCAACATCGAGGGGCGTTACCCGGAGGGCACCTTGAAGGAGCTCGAGCGCAGAGGCCATGTGCTGAACCGCTGGGGGGCATGGAACGAGCTCGCCGGCCACGCGCACGGCATCAGCATCGATCCTGACACCGGCACCCGCGCAGGCGGCTCGGATCCGCGCAGCGACGGGGCGGCAATCGGCTATTGACTTGTCACACGCAGCCGCGAACTTACCTGGGTTCGCGTCCCTGCAAACTGCTGTAGATTTCCTGCCTCGACCCGACTGCGATGATGGTGAGGCGCCGCCTGGAATCATCGACGTGATAGACCAAGCGGTATTGCGGTCGCGTCAGCTTGATCTTGTAGTAATCCTTGTAACCCGATAGCTGATTCTTCGGAATGCGGGGCGTTTCCAGGCATTTCTGCAACTGTTTCTTGAAAATCTGTTTTACCGAGCCATCCAGGCCCTTCCATTCCCGCTCGGCTTGCGGCAGCAGCGCAAGCTCATAGCTCATCGAGCTTCACCACCTTGGCTTTGCGCAAGCTGCCCTTGCGCTGCTCGACAATCTTTCCCAGCGCCTTGTCCTCCATTACCTCCAGCATGGCGCGATACGCATCTGGGGACACGATGTAGCCGGCTGGCTTGTTGTGACTAAGAATCGCCACCGTCTGCCCGGCAGCCTGCTTGAGCAGTTCACCCGGTGCCTTGCGCAACTCGGTGATGCTGACCGTGTATTCACTAAGAATCTGTTCCATGCGCGCCCCGAATAATGTGCATTAAAGTGCACATAATTATAGCACTATTCTCGAACCTAATTCGGACGAGTCGGAACCCAACAGACTCGCACGATTATGCATCCATCATCTCCCGATTTTGTGTTTTGCAAGCTTGCAAAACACAAAAGAACCCAGATTCTTCGCCAAACGTGTCAACGCCTGATACGCAAGTGACTAGCGCATGCCGGGTATCATCCCCTTCATCCCGCGCATCATCTTCGCCATTCCGCCCTGCTGCATCTGTTTCATCATTTTCCGCATCTGCTCAAACTGGTTCAGCAGGCGATTGACCTCCTGCACCTGCACGCCCGCGCCCGCGGCGACGCGGCGCTTGCGTGTAGCCTTCATCAGTTCCGGATGCGCGCGCTCCTGCCGGGTCATGGAATTGATGATGCCCTCGATACGGCGCATCTGCTTCTCGCCCATGTCGGCCGACTGCGCCTGTGCCGCCTGCGCCAGCTGCGCCGGCAGCTTGTCGATCATGGAGGAGAGCCCGCCCATCTTGCGCATCTGGGCTATCTGCTGCTTGAAGTCCTCCAGGTCGAGGCCCTTGCCGCGCTTCATCTTGTCGGCGAGCTTCTGCGCTTCCTCGACATCGACGCTCTTTCTGGCCTCCTCCACCAGCGACAGCACATCGCCCATGCCGAGGATGCGCGCGGCCATGCGCTCCGGGTGGAACGCTTCGAGAGCAGCGAGCTTCTCGCCGACGCCGGCGAACTTGATCGGCTTCCCCGTCACCTGGCGCACCGACAGCGCCGCGCCGCCGCGCGCATCGCCATCGAGTTTCGTCA
>ERZ1292630.1652-Hain-H41-02um-R3-1652-length-21618-cov-7_pt1 | contig 21618 bp, 10 predicted proteins | sample MGYA00564408_ERZ1292630 | MGnify/ENA primary metagenome ERZ1292630 (study PRJEB36523, sample SAMEA6512641) | groundwater metagenome | collected 2019-01-08 | study: AquaDiva: Metagenomics assemblies of 32 groundwater samples
CCCCCCCCCCCCCCCCAGAAGCCATTGAGATATTTGAATCAAATCAATCTTCAAAAACTAAACTAAATACTGCAGCATGCTCCGCAACCGCTCAGCTCAAGGTGAACGACATGACGCTTCGCGGCACCCATAGGAATATTCATTTGTTCAAGTGATGCCGCGGAATGAGCAGATTTTTTTGCTAGACGGGGCTCTATGATATGTTTGCCGCCGCAGCGACAATGGTTGGTGTATGGCAAGCGTAGGAGGAGGGGCTCGCTCTGTCTGCGGAAGGCTGTGTATGCGTAAGCTAGGGGGTGGGGATTGTCTAAGGGTTGGGGATCTGTGTGCGCTCACAAGAAGAAGCGATCGTCGAAGAGCAGCTTCTTGGCGAGATTCGCTTGCCCCTCCGCGCCCCGATAGTACCTCACGATCAAGTCGACAACTGCGGTGATCGTCATGGCGGCGAACGTGTTTTGCAGTGACGAGTCGATCGCCAGGAACAGGCACATGTATAGCACGAAGAAGTCGAAATCCAATGCGCCCATCGTAAAAGCGCCCCAGTGCAGTACGTCGTCGATGAAGTACAGGTCGCATCCGGCCCTCTCTCCTGCGAATGGCCCGTTCATGTAAAGGATGCTCGGGGGAAAGTCAATGATGGCATGAAGGCCAAATTTCGCCAGAAGGGCGGTTTCCGCCTGCCGCACGCTGCTTTGGATCGCGTCGTTGATCATTCGCTTGGTCTGGAAGACCTCTGGCGGGAAGATGTCTTGACTAATCGCGTGGTGCGGCTTTATGAAGTCGAAGAGATGAAATTGCGGCGGCGCAAACATCAAGGGCTGACCGGCCGTGGCCGGCATCGCATGGCCTGTGGCGAGAAACTTCGGTGGTTGGTAGAGTGACGCGAAGGCGACGTTTAGCGCCTGCCTCAGCTGCATGCCGATGAACACTTCAAAGGTCTGGCAGGTCGCGATGCCTCCCAGGCCGCGAGGGGGCAGATGGCCTTGCGACTCTCGCTTCAGGTTTTCTTGAAATTCCTCGATGCTGGCGTCGGCGAATGGGTGGATGCTTTGGCCGTGGATGTAGAAACCCCAGTTTGGCTCGAGCAAGATCAAAAACGATATGTTGCTCACGGAGCAGAGGTCGACGAAACACTGAAAGGGATGCGGCGACACGAAGCGGTAGTAGACGTGGTGTTCGAGGACGTACAACACAACCGACACGACGACCCAGAAAAAACTGACGACCGCAACACGCAAGATTGGATCATAGACCGCAAACACGAGCGATTGCGTGGGCGAATCGGGCACCGAGCGGCTCGCCTGGATGTACTGTGTTCCCTCGAGAAAGCACACGCTAATGAGCATCGAGAGGAGCAAGCGATACCCCTGAAATGTCTGCAACTCGTTAAACTCGTTGGCCAGAAAGGTTGACCGCCACATGCTGACTGCGTGCTCCTTGCCATTGGACAGCATCCCTTTAGGCCGCTCCCAGTCAACGATAAACACATCCGCGTTGACCTGCTCCACAATTTTGTAAATCACGTAGGCAAACTTGCACGCAGTCGCCGTGAAGAGAAGCGCGAACAAATAGGTCATCCGTTCCGGCAGCAAGTACTCCACCGCGCTCTGCTGCTTGTAGAGTAGGAAAAAAGCCCACGCGGCGATGAGTGTGGTGGTGGCGAAGACGTTGGAGAGGTGATTGCAATAGTGAATAAAGAACCGCACCAAGGCGGAGAGGCCAAGCACCATGTCCTGCTGGCGGCGCATCCACCCATAGGTGCGCGTCGCCGCGGATAGAACACACACGCAGCACAGGACGATGAGGGTCGTGCGCAAGGCGTAGATTGCATCCCCGCTGCGTTGGATAAAGTTGGCCTTAAACGAACCGGGCATTGTGAAGATACCGGCGGTTTCGTTTGTGTTGGCGAATTGTAGTTCGTTCGAGTGCAAATTCGTCGTGGGGGCCATCTCAGCCGTCGACACCGACGCATACTGAAGCAGCAACAGCGGGCTGTGAATCCTGGAATCGTGCGTGAGTCGAATGCTGAACATCATCACCGCGCGGCGCACGAAGGTCACGTGGCTTGGCCTCGCGCCCGCACTGGTCCGGCCCGCCACATTGTCATACATGAAAAAACGGCGCTTCATAGCGTTGGACAATGGCTCCCCGCTGCCGGATGGATTGCGGAACAAGTACGGGTCGTCGTAGTCAGCGGGGTCCAAGTCCACCGTGTTGGAGTAGTCGATGATGACGGGAACGTCAATCAACGCGTCTGGCGCGTTGGGCGGCTGATCCATCACGAACAACTCGTGCACCTCGGGTTCCCCCGCCGCAAGAAACCATCGGAGGTTGATGCTGCAGGTCACCGAGCGACGAGAACCCACGACGAAGAACTCGCGTGCTTGGCTGCCGGAGAGGCCGCAGGGGTCGATTTCGTTCGTGACAACGCTTTGCCGAAGAAAGGTCCCATTGAGGGCGTACGACGACATCACCAACTTGATTCTATGGACGCGGTTCACCGTTGGTTGCAATGCGAGTTGCATGTTGATGTTGGTGCGATACAACACATCGCTGCTGGACCTTAGGTAGTACAGCCACGCGTTCGAGGAGGGAATTTCGCAGCCGAGACCGCGGCAGTTCTCGAGCGACGAAAGGCGCTGATGCATCTGGCACGGCGGGGAGGACGCGTCGTAGAGCATCAGCACACAAAGGTTGGCCAGCCCGCTGCAAGCCGTGAAATCGCGCAGATAGCAACGAAGCGACAGTAGCTGCAGCGAATCTTGCGCATAGTGCGAACGGACCGCGACCCCAGACTGGCCAGAGTTGTCGAGGTTTCGGGGAGTGGAGAAGACGGTCCCGGTCACGACACCTCCGAGAATGCTGGCGACCCGGGCGGCGCTCAAGCAAACCACAGTCGAAGGAACGTTTCCGATGTCGTCGGACAAGTCAACGAGCACGTCTCCCTCTCCGGGGCATACGCAAGCACCGCGGGTGGAAGACCACGTCAAAGGAGGACCGCAGGTCGCACACACAGACGCGTCGCGGCGATCTGTTGTATGTCCAACCGTCATGGCGGAAGGAGCGGTGCATCGACGGCACAAAAAATATCCCAAGCGCACCCCACCCAGGGCGTCGGTGAGGCCGTATCCTTGAGGGCACGCGCAGGTCGAGAGCAGCGACGTGGCATTGCTTCTCTGCCCCAAAGACGCGTTGGGCGCAAACGACGGGACCGCGAAGGTGCCGTTCAACGCGGCGGAAAGCGGCGCATACGCGGCACCCCAGGCGCTGCTGGATGGGGCCGTCGTGGTTGTGAGCGAAGCCACCGTCACCGTTTGATTGACGTTCGCTGGCACGGCGGCCGTCGGCGCGCTGGCAACGGTGACGTTGGCCCAGACGCTGAGCCAGTCCGCTTGGTCGCCTCCACACGGGATGCACGACGAGTCGTCCGTGCCGTACAAGTGAACCGAAAGCGCAGCGGACAGGCCACTCGCGCAACTCACGCATGTGAGACTCAACGATGGCGTTTGTTGGGACGCGGCTTGCGACACGTCCCACGATTCGACGAATCCCGCGTCGCATCGACAGCGCCTCAAAGTCGTGTCATACCGACTGTTGGCCGCACAGGTTTGGCAAACGCGCAACGCGGGATCCCAGTACGATTCGCCGTTTGAATTCACATTCGCACTATTGCCGCAAACAGGATCAAAGCTGAAGATCGTGGCGGCACCAGACGCTGATGGCAACGTACCTTGTGCGTCGGCGAGCCAAGCTGCATACCCGACGAGAAGGGCAGCAGCAAGAAAAAACGCCGACATTGCAACGAATTCTCCAGTTGGAAGGGATGGGCTGCAGGGAAGTTGACTACGAATGAGAGAGCGAAGCACGGACAACGAAAAAAAATCGTTGGACAGACGGGAAAGAGTCAACGTGGTCGTTTCTCGCGCGATGTGGGTTACAGACATGAGACGCAGAGTGTTACGGGAGGCGCCGTTGAGTCCAACGCACCCGACGCGAGCGACGACTTGACCACGAAGCATTGTGGGCAACACGATGATCGGCAAAGCGAGCAGGGCACGGAGCACGATGCGCAGAGCCACGACTGGCAGTGCTGGCATCGTCCAACGTCCGCACATGATCCAGCCAGCGCCGACGGGGTGCATCCAACGCATTCGGGAAGGTCAAGTTCACGGCGACGTGGCGACGGAGATCCCGGCAAGTCCACCGGCACGCCTGCCTCGGAAACGAGCTGCTTTAACAGCGCCAGATTCAAATTTTTGACGGATCGCACTTCGAACACGCGTCGTGCCGCGCTCAACGGAACCCCTGTGTGGAGCAATGCAAGCACGAGTCGCGACCCGTCGTCGTCGAGGACCGCGATGAATGCTGGAAGCGGCTGCCCTGTCTGGATCAACGTCAAGCCGTCCCGTGCCTCTCCGGCGCCCCATTCTACCAACACGTCGGCAACACGTGTGCTCATCAGGGCGGCGGCAGGAAGGAAACGGGCGCGATGTCCGGACCGTGTGGGAGACGACGTGGCGCCGTCTTCCTCCGAAGGGGGACCAAGGGGAGCCGAGGCGCCGAACTCGTCCAGGACGTGATGGAAACACCACACCACGCGCCGCACGAACGTGCAACAACAGCCAAACGGACCGTGGCGGGAGCATCCGCCGAAGGCAACCTTGGGTATGGGCGCCCCGCCGCTCGTCGACAGCACCGGGCAGGCGGCCAGCACTTCATCGTCCACGACCACCAGGGCGGCTTCCCCCTGCGGCGGGACCTCGCCGGGAAGCGCATCCCGAAGTCGAGGGCAGTTGAGCGCGTGAAACGCCGGAAACAGCGCCGCATTTGTCGTCTGACAGCCAGAAGCATCCTCGCCGCGTACTACAAGCCCCTGTAAATTGAAGAAAGCTCCGGTCCGCGGGAAGTAGCAAGAGACATATTCGTCGGCCTCCATTTGGTCAGCAATGCGCTGGCGCCGCGGCATGAAAAGGGAGAGGGTGCCCTCGGCGTTCGCTCAAGCTCCATCCAACCAAAAAAAAATCACGTCCCGCTGCCACAGAGATCGGCTGACAGGCGATAATGATTAAACGAACTATTCCGCCGTGAAAGAAATCGCAGTGCGAAGTCTCTCCGTGGTGTTAGGCAAATCCATGGCGCGACCCAGAAGCGCCAGAACATGCGAAAGACAGGCGAGGTTGTGAGCGACCAGCAAAATGTCGCTGTTCATCTCCTGCACGGTGAGAAGATGGTGAACGTAGGCTCGGCTGTGCCTCCGGCAGCATGGGCACGTGCACCAAGGACAAAGGGGACGTGCAGCCGCCAGACGGTGGATCGGGTCCCGGAGGTTTATCATCATCACCTCACTGTGTGGCTCCGATGGATATGCGGAGGAATCACATGATGCCATGGCCGGATCGGCGCCTCCGTCATGCGAGGACTGGAAGCACCACGCAGGCAGCACAATGGCCCGGCCCTGCGCCGCGAGGCGCCACGGCCACGCTGTTCCAAAAACGACCCGAGGTCCCCAAACATCAACAATGTCGAGAAGGTCGAGGAGCGTCTCCCCGCAAACTAGCAGGGCCGTTTTATCCCCGGAATTCGATTTGATGAGGCGGAGCGACGCGCTACGGTCAGCCGGCGACTCACCAAGAAACAGATTTGGCGCGTACACCATGGATCGATCCGCCGCGAGCACCGGCGTCGCGTCCGTCGCGCATCCCTTGAAATCTGTCATCGGCACGCCCCCGCTCATGCTGGCGACGGACACCCCGTGGCTCCGCGCGACTAAATCGGCGAACCAAGTTGCGTTTCTCGTCTCCGCTGTTTTACGTCGCTTGGCCGGGCTTTCGTCGACCGAGAAAGTGGCCGCTATCGGCAGTACACCCTGCACTTTGAGAGCTGACGCGGCGACGGCAAGATCGGCCGGAGTGATGAGCTTCCGGCCAAGTTCGGTGGCCCCGCATACGCCCTCTTGACGGGGTGGGGCCGACAGCGCGTTGCCGATCGAAAGGTCCAACGTGCCAAGGATCACGTCGTAGCCTTGGTGTGCGGTGAACGTGGCCAGAGAAAAATTTCCCTTCGTGCATGCCTCTTGCACCGTTGGACATCCGACATCGAATGCGTTCGCCAACAGAACCGTGTGTTCGGGCGGTGCGACGTCGCGCAACAACCAGGCCGGAAGGATGGGAGGTCCTCCACGCCGGAAAGGAACGCCAAGGGCGGGAAGTTGAACCGTCGAAATCATGTCGCAATTTCGCACTCGACGGGGACTACCAGATGATCCCTTCCTTGATCCCTACAAAACAAAAGATCTTCGCGTACTTTCACACCGCACACTGTAGCAAGGACGAATTGGTACTATCGTAGCAAATCTAGGTGACCCCGCGGCAACAACACGGAGGGGAAAGGGAGTCACAGTAACGGGATGTACAATCGGTTGATGCATCGGTGGCTACCACAACCGTGTGTTGAAAACGGAATCCCAATCGACAGCCGACTGCAGCCGGTCTTCGGCTCGTCGTTGACTTGGCGTCAGATTCGGGGGGGGCGCGGCTGCCCCAGTCTGTGCAAAGGGGCCGGACATGTTCGGTGACGCAACCGCCGCCGCATGCTGCGGCGGCTCCCTGGGCGACAGCGACTCGACGGTGCGGTATGGACCGGAAAACATGTCGTCGAGCGGCTGGGTGCTAACGTGGCGCAGTGCCTCGCGCGACAGGACCGCGTCGCGGGAATCGAGCCACTCCTCCTCTCGCTCCCATCGATTTTTGCTTCGATCAAACAGCGCACGTTGGTTGGTGGGGCTGGCTCCCCTTCCGGAACGAGCTGCGGACGCCGACTCCCACGCTTGCGCACGAGTCGCGAAGCTATTCTTCGCTGGAGGCGGTGCCTGGGGGAAGTATTCTTCGAACGCGCGGGCTCGCTGCAGGGCATAGTCGGCCAGCAACTTTTCGGTCCTTGCGTCCGACGTCGTTGACCTGGCTGCAGTGGTCGACTTGGGAGTGGCACTCCGGCGAGCGGTACGGTTTGGGTGTTCTGAAGCTTGTTGTCGGGATGCATCGTGACGCCGCCGCTCATCTTCGACGTGCAGCTTGTGTTTAGCAATGACCTCGCATCGTGTGACGAGCGTTTGGCGGGCCATGGCTTCTTCCAGCAGAATGTCCGCTCGGTATTTTTCCTCTGCGCGAGCAGCCTCCCGTTTCAAGATGCGCTCCTTCTGTTCAACCTTCTCCAATCGTCGCTGCCGCTCGGTCTCCATGTACCGTTGCAGCTGATCCACTTCGTTGAGCCAGCCGATCCATTGCTTCTCGGACTTGATGCGGGTGACATCAATCTCCCGCACCAGGGCGCGCTCTTCGGCCATCTGGCGTTCTCGCTGCGCTTCAAACTGGCAGCGTTGCTCCTCTAACACCATGCGGAGCACCCGTGTGCGGGTCATTCCACCACGGATGTGTTTTTGCAGCACAATGGCTGCATTGTTGCGCTTCTCAATTGCCTTTCTTTCTTCCTCTCGTCGCTTTCTCTCGGCCGCCTCTCGAACGAGTCTTTCTTTGTCCTCTGCTGCTCGTCGGGCCGCTTCCGCCGCCTCTCGAACCGCGCGCTCCTTTTCCTCTCGTTCTTTCTTTTCCTTCATCAACCTCGCCTTGTGCTTTTCAAAGTAACGAAGAAAGCACAGCTGACGACCTCTGAAACCAGACGTGATGCGATGAAGAAACTTGTAGTGGACTTGCATCGCGACTTCGCGGCGCTTTTCGAGCTGTTGATACGCCTCGCTTTTCAAAAACACCTTTGTGGTCCCAACCTGTGACAGCCTTTTCTCCGAAACCTGAGCGGCGGACAGAATGTTGGAGATGATCTGGGCTGTCGTCCCTTCTCCAGGCGCTAAAGGCAAGTAGCGTCGCACGAAGCGGTCATGTGTGAGGCGAACAGGATAGCCTGCCTTGCGAATCTTGACGGTTCCCAGCACTCCGGATGATTCAAGTTGATTCATGGTCTCGACACCCTGAAACATTTTTGGTTTTTTTGCGGGATGTGGTTTCACGCACCGAATCCAGTGAGGGTTCGTCGAATTGATGAGTTCCATCAGCTGCGCAAGGGACTCTTTGAACGATCCTCCCACGGTCAGCGCTTTTCCTTTCTTTTGTTCCACAGGTATCGGAGCGACTACGCAGATCGCGACCAGGGGATCCGTGCTCTTGCGCATCATGACCTTGACGGGATCCTTGAGCGTGTCGCGATTCTTATCCAAGAAGCCGTTGACATCGTACGTGACATCGGCGGCGTAGTGCATGATCAGGAACGTGTCCTTTGCCGTCTTCTTTCGGGCAAAGAATTTGTTCGATCCGTGCGCCGAGGTGATCTTGTCCAGGAACGACAAGTCGGTGCCCTTGCCAAGGGAACACTCCTCGTCGAGTAATGAGATGATGCCACCTTGCGCCGCCATCATCTTGAGGCACGGACCGTTGTCAGGGCAAAGGATCTCCGTCACGTCGATTCCTTCGGCACGGCACTCTTCCATGTCGCGGGTGAAAATGTATCCGTTGTAATGATTCTGAAGGGTTTCGTTCGTCAGGTTGATGCAGATCTGCTCGAAGCTGTTTTTTTCGAAATTTTCGAACCCGAAAATGTCCAGCAAGCCGACCCAATTGCCCGATGCACTCACATCGCAAAGCGAGTTGCACTTGTCGACTAGCCAACCAAACACACCATCATACACGGCTTTGCACAAGGCGTCGCGAGTGTCCATCGCGACGGTGACGTTGATCACTTTGGTGGTCGTGGCGCCCGCGATGACAAGCGTTTGGGTGGTGAGTTCTTTGCGCATCGTCATCTCGTCCACCCCCCAGACGCGGCACGTATGCTGCAAAAACCGCGCACTGGCTTCGTCGACAACACTGCCCTCTCCGTCCGGTTGGAACGTCACGTTCTGGAGAGCTAAAACACCGGCGGGCACCAGCCACACGGACTTCACTTCCTGTTCCGACATGCCCACGCCCGTCATGGCCTTGCAGATGTGGTCAAAGTCCTCTGCTGAGTTGAACTCGTTGTTGTTCAAGCAACTGCCGGAGTTGATCGATTTGTAAGACGTGTCCGGTTCTGGCGCCAGCTGACTTTTGAAGCGGCCCCGCACCAGGACGTAGAACGAGTGATAGCAGCGCTCGTTGAGGGCGCAGGTGACGATGCGACTTTTCTCCAGCAAGTACTTCGTCGTGTGAGCGCCAATAAGTCGACCCTCCGGGGAAAACTTGACTTTGACGAACTTGCCAAAACGTGAGCTATTGTCATTGCGCACCGTCTTCGCGTTTCCGAACGCCTCTAAAATAGGAGAACAGCTATTCAGCTTTGAACCGACCATCATGCCCGCATCCTTTTCCTGCGGGGAGCCGCTCAGGCAGGAGACGGCGGCCAGGTACTTCATGACAATTTTCGCGGCCTCCGTCTTTCCCGCACCGGATTCACCTGAAATCAAAATGCACTGATTGCCTTTGTCATTGAGCATTTCGTAGTACGTGTTGTGCGCCTGGGCCCAGGAATGGGGCACGTTGACTTGAATTTGTGGCCCTTCCGCGAGGTAGTTCTTCATCACGTCGTCCATGTACCGAGGAATCTTGAAGTTGAAGGGGTTGAGGGCCACCACGATCGCGCCGATGTTGGTGTAGATAACGTCGCTCATGTAGCGCAGGTAAAGACAGCGAAGCAACGTGGAGTCGTGCAGGATCGTCAGGTTCAGCAAATCGTGAACGACTTCATCGAGCACATCATTTTGAACCGGATTCAGGTCGTCTAGCTTCAACTTGTCGGTCGCTTGGCCAGCGGTGACTTCTGTCCGCTTTGGGTCATTTGCCTTGCATGAATACGTGTCGCCGTCTGCGGCGCTGATCGTACCCACGATCCAGCTGTGCTGTGCGTGTTTAAAGAACACGTTCGCGCCGACGTGATACATCAACAGCTGGAGGCAACTAACCTGTCAAATGTGGAACGGGGAGAAACGAAACGAAAAGTCACTCTTTCCGCCAAATGATTGGCGCGACCGTGGACGCAAACGTCAACGTGGACAAGATCTGTATCCAAAGGGGAAACCATTAAGTTGCGGGTGTATGCGCGGGGAGTCATCCGGTGAGTATACCGGAAGGCCTCCGAGTGAGCGGGAACGGGGGGTATGGAGATCACCCAGTCTATGACCGATAGAATATCGGGCGGGACGCGTGAACGGTCACTCAGCCACCGATGCTTCGCGAGTGCGCTTGCGGTCGTCTTGAGCAGCCTGCTTCAGCAGCAGTGCACCCTCTTCTTTGGTGATGTTCTGAATGCGACTAACCTTGTTGTTGAAAAAAATGCCGTAGACGCGGTCGGCGACGTCAAGGAGCTCGGTTTTGAACGTCGCGGTGATGAACTGACAGCTTTCGGATTGCCGGTGCAGCATCTGCGCCACAGACGTTCTGTACTCTGCGTCCAGCGCGGCGTCGATTTCGTCGAAGAGATAGAACGGCGCGGGGTCGCAGCGTTGGATCGCGAAGATCAGCGACAGCGCCACGAGGGATTTCTGGCCGCCGCTGAGTTGTGACAACTCGGCTGTCGCCCCTCCCAATCCGAAGCCAACACGAATTCGCACACCCGAAAAGGTGTCCGTGGTGTTGCGGTCGGTGGCTTTGACAAGCTGTAGCTGGGCCGTGGCGCCTTCGGCCACAATCAGTTCCTTGAACACGGTTTCAAAGTTGTGCTGCACTTGTTTGTAGGTGCGCTCGATAGCTTCGCTTTTCTGTTCGTCAAGGTGCGTCATCAACTTGTGGATGCTTTCCAGCTCGGTTTGTAGCGCTTCGCGTTTTTGGCGTAGGTCATTGCGGGCGTCGAGCAACGTGGTGTACTGGTCCAGTGCTTTTTTGTTGACGTGGCTGAACTTTTTCATTTCGTCGTTCACCAGTCGCAGTTGGTGCAGCAGCTTGCCGATGCTAAACGAGGCGTACTCTTTCGCATCCCCGACGACGACGCCAAGCCGACGAATGCGTTGCAGGGCATCCTCTTTTTTCGTCAATAAAGCGGTTCGCTGGTTTTGTGCTCTGTCGACGTTGGCGACTTCATCCTGCTGTTCTTTGCTCTGTTCAAGAATTGAGCGACGCGCGGCTGTTGCCTCGTCCTCCAGCTTTTTTCGAGCTTGATGGGCGCCGTCGATTTGAGAGTCCAAGTCTCGCAAGCGCTTGTCAAGGGACTGCAATTCGGCGTCGAAGGACGCCACATCCGCGGTGATTGCAATCGGTGCCTTAGTCGACTTCATTGTCAAGACCTTGATGCGATCCTGGACGGCAACCAAGCGTCGGTCGACGTGCGAAATGCTGTCATTCAGCACTTGAACCTCGGTCGCGATTTGAACGAGGCGGCCCTGTGCTACTTCGGTCTCAGCTCGCGCACCGCCGATCTCCGCTTGCAGGCGTTCGAGTTCCTTGTCCTCGGCTGCGGTGAGCGTTGCTTTCACGTCGGTATCACGTTCCGCAAGCAACTCCTCAATCGCCGCCCCGGCAACGGCGTTTTGACGGTCGAGCGCACGGCGGGCCTCCTCATTGTTCGCGAGTTGCTCCGCCAGGCGGGAAGCTTGTTCCTCCATTGACCGGAACTCCAACCGTTCGGCTTCGATCGCCGAGTGCGTGTTCGCCTCCTGGCTGTGGAAGGATTCGAGCTTTTGCAGCATCAGCGTGATAGACTGCTCAACCGTCGCAACCTCTTGGCAAAGCTGGGCCAACCGCGCTTTTTCCTCCGCACACACGACGGCGGCGTTTCGAAGTCCGTTGACGGCGACGATGCGACTGAAGCGACTGTCCACGAAACCTCCCGTGATGGCTCCCTTCCGGTTGAACGAGTCTCCCTCGGTGGTCACCACATCGCACTGATGTTCTGAGACGATGCGAGATGCCACCTCCAGGGAAGACGCCAGTGCGGTTCGACCGAAGACTTCCGCGAACACTTTGGCAAACTTCGGGTCATACTTCACGTGAGACAGCAAAGGGCTGAACTCCGCCGATGCCGGCATGTTCTTCGGCGTCGCATTCACCGTGTCGATTGGAAAAAAAGTCACTCTGCCAGGTTTGTGGCGTCGATTGAAATGCTCGAGGATCCGCGCGGAGGTGTCGAACGAGTCGACGACGACGTTGAAGAGCACGTTTCCCGCTGTCGCCTCGATTGCGGCGGCAAGCGTTGGATCGAACGTCATGAGATCTATGAGCTGGCCGTGTACTCCTTGACGGATGCGGTCATCGCCCATTTCTTCGACGCATTCTAGGAGCGATTTATAACCTTGACGAATATCCAAGCGAACGATTTTGTCGTATGAATGAGTGTGTCGATCGACGTTCACCTGTGCCCGGCGAACTGCACTCTCTTGATCAGAAACGTTTTGCCACAGGCTGCGTCGCTGCCCATTCAAGCGGTCCCGCTCTGAGAGGGCATGACGGCGTTCCACCTCCAACGCCTTTGAATCTGACTGGGAAAAGGACACTTGCTTGGACTTGAGCGAAGCCTGCTGCGCAGTCAGCTGCTGGCCCAGGCGCTCCGACTCGGTCGTGATCCGACGTATTTCTGCCTGATTTTGCGCTACAACTGACTTGTTCTTGGATATCTCGCTGTCAATCCATGCGTCGCGTTCGTGCTTCGTCCTGAATTGATTTTTTCGACCCCGTCGTGCTTGCAGCGTTTCCAGGCGATGCTCCATCGCAGCAAGCGACTGTGTCAGGCCTTCGCTTGCGGCCTTCGTCTCCACCAAAGACTTTTCCTTGGTGCCGGCGTCCGTCTTGGCCTTGCTCAGAACCTTTTTAAGTTCGGTCTCCTCTTTCGACAACGCGTTTCGCTCCGCTTCGTCACGGCTCGAAACACCAACCGCCTCTTTCTCTTTCAGCGAGGCAATCTCTTTGCGCGCCGCGACGGCGGTTCGCTCCTTATCCAGGGTCTTTCGATCCAGGTCGAGCTCCTTGATGCGCTGGCCGAGTTGCTCTGCTTTGTCGTCGGCATGGCGGGCGGCATGCTCCAACGCCGCTTGCCGATCTCGATGCTCGTTGACCGTGTGCACTTGGGTGTTCAAATGTGCCTCGAGGCCGTCTAACTCGCGCTGGGCACTTGTGAGTTCAGAGTGATAGATGCTATGTTCGAGCAGCTTGCGTTTCGCGTCGACTTGCTGGAACGCCTTGAGTTCCGATGTGTCTCTCTCGAGCGACTTCAGCTTGTCATCGAGTTGGCCCACTGTTTCCTCGATTTTTTGCATTTTTGAGCTGGTGTCTTCGAGAATTGATTCGCTCTCTTGGCGGCGGCTTTCATAGACCTTGGTTCCGGCGACGTCCTTCAAAAGTTGGTATCGCTCATCTTCTTTCATGTGTGCCAGGTTCACGATTTGGCCCTGTTCCACGATGTAGTACGGATTCGCAGACGACAAGCCGGCACTCTCAAACAGTTGCCTCACTTCCGTCACGGAGAATTTCCGATCGTTGACGCGATACTCATCGTGCTTCAGGCCCAAGGTGCGGCGCACACGCACTTCGGGTTCGTCGGCCCGGCCGGGAATAACCAAGCGTCCATCGGTGTTGTCGAAGACGATTTCGACGAAGACGGACAATCCGGGACGGCTAGCGCCGACGTGAAACAAGTCCCGTCGTTCGTTGGGACGTAAGTCGGTGAATTTTTCGCCGAGCACGAACTGCACTGCCGCAAAGAAATTGGACTTGCCGCTGCCATTGCGACCGACAATGACGTTGTGACGCGGCGACATATCGGATGCAAATCTTTGCTCCAGATACGACCGAAATCCGGAAATGATGATGTTCTTGATGTGCATGGCTGCTGCGGAATGGAGAAGCGGGGGGTCTAGGTGATTTCGGGTGGGTGGGGGGGGATGCGCTCACAGCACCGTCGACCAAAGTTCAAGACAGTGGTGCGCCAATACTGAAATCCCCTGAAGTCAAATGGTGTACAATACAATCGCGCATGGCGTCACCGCGTGGAAGTTGAGGAGTCACTGAAAGTCGGTGAACGCTGGCACTTCGTACACCGAGTCAACCCAATGGTGGTACCGTAGAGATTCTGCGGAGCTGGCAAGTCGCCCGATGGGAAATTGTGGTGTGCACTCGTCGCCGCATTCTGGCCAGCATTGCCGAATCTTCGATAGTACTGATACTGTTGGTGATATGCGCCGAGGAACGTGTGCCCTCCAGCAAATCGCTGGGGCCCTCTGACGATGGGGTCTACGGTCAAACACGTCGCCGGAAGTCGCGGAAAGCTCTGAATCGATCGCGGATTCACCTGCCCGAGGCGGCTCGACTGAGATGACGCCGGGCGATCGCTTCCGACTCGTCGGCATCCCCAGGCACGAAACACCGAGTGCCCGCGCAAATCATCTCGTTTTTCAGACATATCGTTCGGTCCTCTAGCCCCATCCCCTCGTCAACACACATTTTGTGGTCAATTTGGACAGTCATCGTTCGAGAGAATAACGCAACAAGTTGACGAGTAATTTCGCTTGTCGCCCTTTTGGTGTTGGGCGGTTAAGGAACATGAATCTAGAGGGGACAATACACATGACCAAATCACACCTTGATCGTAGAGAGCACCTGATCGATCGCGTAAAGGCTGTAGTCAACGTCACCCTTTGTGAGGCACATTGGTGGGTGGATGCGAATGACGTTGCCATTCGGACCCCCCTTCCCCGAGATGATCGAAAATTTTTCCATCAGTGCTTGGTGAAGCGCCGCCGTTTCCGTCGTGGCCGGGGCCTTGGTAGTGCGGTCCTTGACGAGTTCGAATCCGATCAGCAGTCCCGAGCCGCGAACGTCGCCGATGATTTGATGCTTCTCGGACAATTTCTTTAATCCTGCGCTGAAGTGGTTGCCCACGTCGTTGCAATTCTTCTGAAGCCCCTCATCGTCGATGATTTTCAGGGTCTCGTGAGCCACCGCGCTGCAAATTGCATTTCCGCCAAACGTGTTAAAGTACAGCGTTCCCTTCATGGCATCTGAAATTTCCTTGCGGCACGCGACCACTCCAACGGACCAGCCGTTGGCGACGCTCTTCGCGCAGACGACCATGTCCGGCACGACACCGGCGTGTTCGAATCCCCAGTATGCGGAACCCAAGCGACCGAAGCCGCACTGGACCTCATCAGAGATACAAAGACCGCCGCGTTGGCGCACCATGTCGTAGATCCCGGGGAGGTAGCCATCGAGCAGCGGCACCGTGCCGCCGACGCCTTGAATGCGTTCGGCCAGGAAGCCGGCCACGCGACCCCCATTTTCACACCGAAGGATGTCCTCGGCCTCAGCAAGGTATTTTTTCACGTCCGTTCCCAAAAATCCGTGGTAGGGATGCGGGCAGGGAAGGCGCAGGAGGCCAGGAGGGGTCGGCGTGTTGTACTTCCAGCTTGGCACGGAAATCAGGTGATTGGGCCCGTGGTAACCGTTGCGCAGCGTGATGAACGTTTCGACCTTGGTGTACACGCGAGCCATCAACATCGCGAATTCGTTCGCCTCGGAACCGCTGTTGGTGATGTGGACCGTCCACTCGTGCTGCTTGGGAAGTTTTTTCGCGAATGCTTCGGCATACTGGCAAAGATTGGCGTGAAGGTACAGTGTCGTCGTGTGGTTGATCTTCGCCGCCTGTTCGCTTACGACCTTCGTGATCCGCGGGTGCGAGTGGCCGCAGCCGACGGTCGTAACACCACCAAACAAATCAAGGAAGCGGCGGTTTTCGTGGTTGTACAAGTACTGCATGTGGCCGACGTTGAGCAACAGTGGCTGTTTGAAATGCATGAACGACACTGGGTTCACGTATTTGTTTCGTGTTGCCAGCACGTTGTCGTAGGCAGGGCCGGTGTACGCTGGTGGTGTGAAAGCGCAAGGTGGCATTTCCATGCCTCGCCGCAAGGAACGCCGCAGCATTGAGGGCTTGTCAAGCAAAACTCGACTGAGAGGACGATCATCTCATCTCAAACGTTTTCCACACATGTTGATGCGCCAGGGGGAAGGAAAAACAGGGGCACGGAAGGATGTGTTCAGCGGATGGAGTGTGAGCGATGCTCCGCGGATAGTGGAATTTGAAATGACAAGACGCGGCCCGCCTTCACATCCGTTGCCACGAACATGAGCGTGAAGTCACCGGGGAAACACAAAAGTAGTTCGACTCGAATTTCCATCGCTGACGAACCGCTGTGACCGATCGTGCGTTGCGTGACAAGGTTGCCGAAGAGCATTGATTGACTGTGCGGTTCCACTGAAACTTGAACTTCGACATCGAGACATCCAATCCACGACGGGGCTGATAGAGAAGCGTTTACTGTCAGCGAGGAACCGGTGGCGCAGAGTATCGGAAAACGTGTGAGCTGCGGGGCGAAGCTGAACCAGCGGATGGTCGAATCATCGCTTGCGTCATTTGTGTGCATCGTGGCAGCGCATAACAGCGTTTCCGGAGAAAACACCTCGGTCAGTCCAGATTCGGGCAGCACGCTGGCAATATCAACGAGTAGCATTCCTTGTGCCTTCAGAAAAGGAATTTCGGAGTTCGTCGACCAAGTAATCGGTAACTGGCGCACGGCTCTGCGGCCCTTGCGGGAGAGGGCTTCGAATGTCAAGTCTGCTAGCGACGCGCGCAAGATGGCTTCCTGGCTCGGCGGGCACGTCAGTGCATCACTCCACGTTGAGGTTAGACAAACTGGAACACTGTCGACTGTTTCCGTCGTGACTATGGCATCGTCGTCCGACATGCACGGTCGAAACTTCATCGCCGATTTGAACACCATGGACAAACCCTCTCGGGAATTGTCATTCGCGATGCGAATGTCGATGAAACGCCGATCAGGAGAAAGAGCAACCATCCGAATCGACGGTCCCGGTTCGCAGTCAATCACCAACGAAAATTCCACTTCCCGTTGAGGCACAACCGCCAGGACCGTATCATGGGGCAAAACTGCAGGTGACAGCGGAACGTTCCGAGAAAAATCGTTCGGCACGCAATCTCCATAACGGACGCGGAATGTCACGTAGGTTGCCTGGCAACGTGGCAAACGGGCGGGAGGGAAAACGGTGAACGGGACCAGGATGCTTTGACCTTGAATGAGGTGGTCACCGGTTCCCAACAACGAAGTACGCGATCGTCCGCTCGTCGATTCCTTGGCGTTTACTCGCACTACCGCTAGGTGCTCTTCGCCTTGGCCGCGTCTACCGCTGCATCCTGGGCATGTCGCCGTCGCACAGTACGAGAAGTGAGTCGACACTGTAACAGAATCGATTGTTGTGTTGCCGACGTTGATCAAGCGTAGGCCACTGCGAAACGGGGATGCCTGGCACAACGTCTTCACCAAGGGCTGGTCAAACTGGCCGTCCAAGGTACCAGCTGCTTGCACGACTGGTAACGTGAGTGGGTGTGGAATGGCGATGCGCATTGAATCGGCCGTGGAAGACAAGACCAAATTAGGAATATCCAAGCGCGGTCGGCAAGCTACGAACAGTTCGAGTTCGTGAATGCACAGCCAACCACATTCGGACGGTACGATGCTCACGACAATCTGTGTGCATCCTTTGGGGGGCACTGAAAACTGTGCTGTCATGGGGGTTGATGCCCGCATCAGAGCGTCATTCCTCCCGATTCCCAAATCAGAGCCACCGCCTGCCTGTTCCGGAGAGCTCCAACGGGCATTGCATCGGCAACCGTCGAACAACAACCCATACGGTAAGGGATTGCGAATGACAATCTCGATCTGGGCCAATGCGCCTTGAACCCATATCGGACCTTGCGCGACACAGACGCCGTGAACAATAAGCCATGTGTTCGGGGCGCCTGTGACGAATATTTTGGTGATTTCGATGGAAGCTGGCTCAAGTCCCTTGTGGATTCGACGCGGAATGACGGATGCGATCAGCGGCAACGACTCCGCGAACGCGGGTACACCCGCAGGCAAGTCGTTGCTGGCGACTAGCAGTGAGTCTAACGTGGACTTCACCGCTTCGGATCGCAGGTAGTCACTGTATGTTGTGGCGAGCAGTGTAGCTAGTTGACATCGCAGCACAGGAAAGGTTGGCATCGTCGAGGTACCTTTGGTGACAACCAGGCACATGAAGACGACTAGAGCATGAATGCGGCGGGATGAATGTGCTTCATCGGAAAACTCAAGGCGTCGTAGAACGCCTCTGGGGGCATCGATCGTGAATCGAACGCCAGCGTGTCTCAACAGCGTGGACGCCACGGAAAGGAGTCGGTCTTTGTCCCCGCTGGTGACTATCGGTTCGTCTTTCAACATGGTCAGCGCCTGATACTGCAAAAAAAGTGCCCGTCGGCGCAGCCCGCAACTGCGGAATGTTGCGGCAATGTGTGTGCAAATCATCACTCGGACTTGATTCGACAATCGCATAGCACACTCTTGGACGTCCTGGACGCAGTGATTCAGGGTGACGACGAAATTTTTGTCTCCCGAGAACGACTCGCTGCATAAATCCACGAGTGCTGCGAGTCGTTTTAAACGAAGTTCGACGTCGAGTTCTCGCAGCATTTCGTTGCGTTTCATGCCTGTGAAATAAATGGCTTGGGCTGACTTCAGCATCGAGTCGATTTCCTCAAAGAGCCTCCAGCACAGTTCACCACTGTGCAGATTCACCGCCTCGCGATTCGCTGCACTCGCATCGTTCTTCGCGGCCATCACCGTCTGTCGGAGTAACTTGACATCAACGGGTTCCAACTTGGCACCCAACGCATTCGCTAAAATCGGTGCTGGAACATCCAGCCGCCTTGCATCAAACGCCGCCAGGTCAGACTCCAGCTCTGAATAGTCGAGTGCTCCCCTTCGCTGAAGGCGCGCGGTGAGAGTGATTGCATCGTGGAACCTTGCGGCGGCCAACAACTCTAACGAGGCGGCGAGCCAGTAGTCTTCTTGGGGTGACTGATTTCCAAGAAGGGGGGGCAGGTCTTTGAACTCAATAAGGGCGCTCCGAATTGCACAAATACTCATCAGCAGGTCGGCTCGGCGTTTCGCAACGCGAAACGCCAGTTGATCTGGCGTTCTATTGCCGCGTTGTGCACTTTCCCATGGCAACAAATAATGGGGATCGTTGTCGACGGAATCGGTTTGCGCAAGAGAAATTCCTCGAAGCCTCGCAGTGACAACAGAGGTACATTGTTCGGCGAAGAAAGCGAGCAACTTTGACGTGTCATTCGTCATCGTTTCGAGCGTGGCGAAGGGAAAGAAATCTGTCGTCATCCATGGCGTAGGTTCGTTCGAAGCGCAGCCGAGCACGACGATGACTCGAACCAGGGGTATCAGTTTCTCGGCTCTAGCCGCCAACTTTTTTTGAACCTCTGCTCGTACTTCTGGGTCTTCAAGTTGAGCACGATGACCTGCTGTGAGCAAAATCGTCGGCCGTTTCCACTGCATCAGCGGCGTCCATGCTGAAATGTTATCCTCCGATGTTTCGTCCACCGCAAAGTGGAAGGAATGAGCCGACCTGACGTACTCGTTGACGCAAAGCACCCCATTTTGCAGTGTCACCGGAAGCGCTGCCCCAAGTCTGAGTGACTCCATCAACTTGACTTTGAGCGATGACGGGCAGCATCCTGGAACATCCACAAAACGAACGCCGAGGCTGTAGTGCTGTTGCAATTTAGTTGAGGCACCGACGCAAATTGGCCACGATGCCCGACTCGACATTTCCTGTCGGGTCCTTCTACTTTTGGGTGGCGTAAAGTAAATCAAGTATGATCGAATCACGTGCCGAGTTCATGTCATGACGTCAAGTGTTTCAATTCAGTCATTTTACGGCGTATCTACTGACGTGGAATTGTCATAAGAGAACGTTCGCAGCAGATTTGCGATCAAATCCCAGGTGGATGAGCCCACTGGATCGAAACAGTTTAAGCGGCCACTGGTTTGAAAGTTGCTCACCGTGCCGACGTGAGGGACTCGTCCATAAGAGCAAACGAAGTGCACGCCGTCAAGTCGAACTTCTTCTTTCAGCGCTGCGGCGACGCCGGCGTAGTCGATAGAATGCAAAGACACAAGGCCCTGTTTCACAGCCGTTTTTATGTCACTTGCGTCTTGTGTGCTGACGCGTCCCTCGCGAAGCGTAGCAGCGAGGGCGACGTTGTGTCCTTTCAACGCCAAAATCGCGTCAGTGGCACTTTGACGAACGTCAATGAGATGCTGTCGCACACTGTCACGGGGAGAGGTTGGGGTCGTCATCTGGAAAAAATGGTACTGCCGGCGGCAGCCTTCAGATGCTACAGCAGCGTCCCGTAAGTCTAAGATGACGTCAAAAAAATTCCGGGTCCACTGGGTCACACTTTCATCCGGATTGTCTTGCTGAACCATCCAGTAATGAAACGCGTGGACGTGCAGGCCAGGAACGTGGCTCCACGGAAGGTCCAGCTTCGTTCGCTGTAGCGTGACCGACTTCGACGTCTCAGCGTCACAACTATGAGCGACCACCTTCTTGCTTCGAGCAACTTTCGCCTTGCGTAAAGCACCGGCTGAAAACTCTCTTTCGTGAGGAGTCCAAAGAAAATTGATCATGAACAAGCAGGGATTGTCGTCGTCGTCGAGTATGCAGTCAGGAATGGCGCCGTAGGTCGAACCGTCATTGTTTTGCAGTGCGAACTGATCGCCCTTGGCTTTCACAGCATAAAAACCGTCTCCCCACAGATTCCAGCCCTCGATGACGGGTTCAGAGGAGTCACGAATTTTACCTACCAATAAGGTGAAGAATTGGCGCATTACCGAATCGCCTGACACTAGGATCAAACGCCGGCCGTTGTGGCTTAATTGGTAGAGTAACGCAACCAACTGCAAGGACGTCAGTCGTTCAAAGGAGCACATCGACGAAGACAATTTCTTTGTCTTGGTATCGTTTCCAATCATTACAAATGGAAACGTTGCATTGACAGAATGCCTTGCGAGATAACGCTGAGAGCAAAGTGGCGCAGCACCCTCACGGTGGTGTCGCGACGATGACGGCAGAAGCGAGCGCAGCAAGTCAGGTGTCAAAGTTAGCCCGTGATCCCACGACGAGGTTGACCATTCGGCACACCAACCCCAGCGCCTTTCCGTCTGTGGCGCGATACGACTCCGAATCATCCTACAGTGAACATCGTTGTCCCAAAAACGCGCAAGGTCACCTAAACTTCGCTTGTTTACAGGATGCGACGCGTTTCCGCACAATTCATTCGTTTCAACGTGGACAATTGGCCACATGCATGCATGTTGGTTGATATGACGAGGTTGGGCCACACGTAACTGAGGCGCTGCGTCAAGCGGTGGAAGGTCCACATCCAAAGACCTACGCGGCGCAAGTTTCTTCATCGTGACCGCGCTGGTGGCGACCGGCTCGTCGGGTAACAGGATAGGGTTGGTGGCGACGTGCCGTTCAACGAACACCGGAGGATTAAACGGCGGTGGAACCCCCACATCCTTCGTTTGACTGCGTGTCACCGTGGCAAGCGCAGCCAATATCAAACACGCTATCAGTAAAACTCGCCGCCACTGACGAAGAGTGTCTTCCAAGGGCCCGACGGTCTCCACATCCGACATATGACACCAAAAAGGACTACCAAGCGGAATACTGTTGTGGGGGGATAACATAAGTCAGCTCCAGATGTAGCGCCCTATGCTCTTGCAGATGAGTGCTGTTC
>ERZ1292630.1654-Hain-H41-02um-R3-1654-length-21614-cov-19_pt1 | contig 21614 bp, 17 predicted proteins | sample MGYA00564408_ERZ1292630 | MGnify/ENA primary metagenome ERZ1292630 (study PRJEB36523, sample SAMEA6512641) | groundwater metagenome | collected 2019-01-08 | study: AquaDiva: Metagenomics assemblies of 32 groundwater samples
GGCAGTATTCAGGCGAATATCAAATATCCGGCGGAATTTATTTATGACAACTTGGTTGTTCAAAATAACGTTATTCATAACGCTTACTTAAGTAAAGTTAAAAAGCTTTTGTTTATTAGCGCTTCGTGCGTTTATCCAAAAAATGCGCTTCAGCCGATGAAGGAAGAATATTTAATGACCGGCGAAATTGAGGCCACTAGTCAGGCCTATGCTATCAGTAAAATCGCCGGTATTAAAATGTGTCAGGCTTACAATAAGCAATACGGAACAAAATTCATTTCCACTATTCCGGCGACTATTTATGGGCCAAACGATTATTTTGACTTAGAAAATTCCCATGTTCTTTCGGCGATTATGAGGAAATTTCACGAAGCGAAAATGAATAAATTTAACGAGGTTATTCTTTGGGGTAGCGGTAATCTGAAAAGAGAATTTTTATACGTTGATGATTTGGTCGAGGCCTGCGTTTTTATAATGAATAACGATTTTGACGTCGATTTGATAAATATCGGAAGCGGCGAGGATTTTACAATAAAGGAATTGGCAGAGAAAGTGAAAAAAATTGTCGGTTTTGAAGGGGAAATAAAGTGGGATGTTTCAAAGCCGGATGGCGTCATGAAAAAATTATTAGATTCTTCTCGTCTTGAAACTTTGGGTTGGAAACGTAAAGTCGAATTGAAAGAAGGATTGCAAAAAACATACAAAGGATTTATTGAAAAAAATATATGAAAATAACTTTATTTATTCCAACTTATAATGAGATACAAGGAGTCAAGGTGATTATGCCCAGAATAAAAAAAGAATGGGTTGATGAAATTTTGATTATTGATGGAAATTCCACTGATGGGACTAAGGAGTGGCTGGAACAAAATGGTTATAAGGTAATAACTCAAAAAAAACCGGGTTTGCTAGCTGCTTGGTGGCAAGGATTTGAAACCGCAACCGGGGATGTAATTATTCCTTTTAGTCCGGATGGCAATTCTGTGCCTGAAGTGATACCAGTTCTAATTGATAAAATAAAAGAAGGTTATGATATGGTTATTGCCTCGCGCTACAAGGATGATGCAAAAAATGATGATGATACTCTGATTACTGGAATCGGCAATTTTATGTTTACTAAAATAATTAATATTCTTTTTGGCGGACAGTATACCGACGCTTTAGGTATGTACCGCGCTTTTAGAAAAGAATTGATCGCCTCATTAAAATTAGATAATAGTAAAAATGAAATTTTTGAAGTGCTTTTATCAATTAGAGCCGCTAAGCGAAAGTTGAAAATAGCGGAAATTCCAGGAGACGAGCCGCCGAGAGTTGATGGGGAAGACAGCAGGGCGCATCCTGGTTTTTGGGGCAGATTTAAAGGGGGTTTAAAGATGGTTTCTATTATTTCTAAAGAATTTTTTAAGCGCTGATTTTATTATGAAAAATTCAGAACACAAATTAATGAGCGAGGTTCAGGACGATCATTGGTGGTGGTTAGGACGAAACAAAATAATTGAAACGATTATAAAAAATCAGATTGATTTTTCGAGAGAGAGAGTTATCAATAGCGGATGTTGGCTGCGGTTACGGGACAAATATTCCGATGCTTAGAAAATATGGAAATGTTACTGCTTTAGAATTAAATGATGAGGCGATTTCAGGACTTAAGGAAAAATTTGGAGAACAAATTGATATTATTAAGTGGAAATCTCCGGATAAAATTAATAGAAAATTTGATTTAATTTTACTCGCTGATGTCTTAGAACATATTCCCAATGATAAAGAGGCGGTTTTATGGACTTATGAGCATTTAAATAATGGGGGATATGCTCTATTGACCGTCCCGGCTCATCAGTTCTTCTGGAGCCAAATGGATGAGGTTGTCCATCACTATCGCCGATATGGTCGTAAAGAATTTTTGAGTTTATTTAATAAATTTCTTATTAAAAAATTTAGCTTTTACAATTTTTTCCTTTTTCCAGTTAAAATCGCTTTCGTTGTTTTTTCAAAAATAAAAACACTTCTTTTCCCCAAAAAAGAAAAGCGTTCGTATAATGATATTCCTTCAAAACTAATAAATAGTTATTTTAAATTTATTCTTTATTTTGAATCCAGATTGATAAAAACGATATCTTTGCCTTTTGGGGTTAGTATGATTATTCTTGTCCAGAAACCTCGCAGTGGTTAAGGCAGAAAACTCTTTAAGTGGAAATAAAATTAAACTTCGTAAATTCTATTTTTTAACAAACACATAATAATCCGGCCAATTCATCAGGTTCTCGTTGACTATTACGCCACCGGATTTTTGTTGTTGGGATAATTTTTTAGATATTAAGTATTTAACCAATGTTTTTAAATTTATATTTGGGAAAGCGAAATTACTGTCGGTTTGAAATACCAATTCATAATCTTTTTTCAGCGATTGAATATAATTTTGAGAGGGATTAATTTTTGTGTTTTGCGGTGAGACAATAAAATAATCGTCTTTTTTTATTTCATCGGGCGCGTTTGATTCAAAAATAGTGAAGAAGGCCGGAATTTTTGATATAAGAGGAGAAATATTTTCGGTTTCAACATTTGATTTAAGGTCAAATTGTTTGTCTAAAAGCCCTTTAAAACGGAGAAACTCCGCTAAGACAAAATAAGTTCCCCGCCCGGTTCCGCGGTCAATCCCATCCATAAAAATATCGGCTTTTTTTGAAGGATATTTTGAATTTATATCTTGGATTAAAAGATCAAGAGTTTTATTGAAATTGACCGGCAGATATTTGTAGTAAGTTAAATAATGAAGTCCGGAAGGAAGAACATTGACGATAAAAAATAAAGCGGTTATCCCTCCAAAAATTTTCCAAAAAATTATTTTTGGCTGGCGTTGGCTGAAGAAATAAATTAAAGGCGGCAAAGCTAAAATATAAGCCGGTAGTAAATAATAGGGTCCGTACATATTAAGAACAAAAAAAGCCGTAACGAAAAAAGAAGTCGATATTAGCAGTGAATCAATAATTGGTTCTGGTTTTTCATGTTTGAAAATTATTCTAAATAATCGCCAAAAAGTCAGTGGCAATAGCATTAGAATAAGAAGCGGATCTGAAAAGAACGCATAATTTAAAATATTTTTTATAAAAACCATCCAATTGAACGCGGCGTTGCCATAAATATTGGGGCCGCGATTGATGTAGGCGTAAAAATAATAAAAAATGAGGTAAGTTGAGGAACTTAATAATAAAAGTCCGTCAAAAAATTTTGATTTTAAATCAGTGGTTTTGAGCAAAAAAAGAAAATGAAAAAAGGCGAAAGCGCCAATGGCAATAAAAGCCGTTTCTTTATAATAAATGGCAAAATTGGCGAAAAGTATCGCTGAGATAAAATAAATTATTTTCCGTTTATCAAGATATGCCAGATAGCACAGAAAAAAAGCGGCCAGAAAGAAAATCACATTTCTTTCGTTCATTTGCATCCGGAACCATGATATGGTAAATCCCGGCGTCAAAAAAAGAAGAATAGGAACGCCGTATATTAATAATTTATTTGAAGTAAATTTTCTTATCAGTTTTACGATTAAAACGGCAAAAATTATGAATTGAATCGCGTGGAAGAAGAAATACCAGAAAGGATCGGGTGATTTGGAAAAAAGCCCGAAAATGTTGTATTCCATCGCGGCCAGTGGGGTAAAACGCCCCATTTTAGCGGCGTCATAATAAGGAAAATCGTGAGAATAATAAAGGAGCGGTTTGCCGCTCTGAAGAGTTTTGAGAAAAATGAAGTCATCCGTAGGACCGAGTTGCGGATTTATTAGTAAAACAAGCGCGTAAACACCGATAAAAATCGCAAAGAAAATAATGGGAAAGTATTTTTTGAAATAGCAGTTCATTTTGACTTCTTTAATCTTAATAATTATAATTCAAATACATTAGAGGGTCAAAAATATTTAATGAACAACATTAAAAACCAGAGCATAATTGAATTATTGAAAGAAAAGTCTTTATGGGTCAGGAAGGAAACATTAAATATCCACAAAGTCGCTCCTGAGACGCGTCTTGCCTCTTCTTTGTCCGATGTTGAAATATTTGTGGCTTTGTATTATGGCGGAATTCTAAAATTTAATCCTAAAAATCCGAGATGGGAAGAAAGAGACAGATTTATAATTAGCAAAGGACACGGCGCGATTTCTTTATATCCAATATTGGCGGATTTGGGGTTTTTTGATAAAAGCGAGCTAGGGGAGGTTTGTAAAGAAAGTTCTTTTTTGGGCGGGATTCCAGACACGATGATTCCCGGTTTTGAAACTATAAACGGCGCCTTGGGGCACGGTCTTGGCGTGGCTTGCGGCTCGGCGGTCGCTTTGAAAAATAAAAATTCCGCCGCGAAAGTTTTTGTTTTAATGGGCGATGGGGAATTATTTGAAGGGGCAGTTTGGGAAGCGATAATGTTTGCGGGGCATCACCAATTAAATAATTTAATATTAATCATCGATAATAATAAAATTTCAATGCTTGATTATTGCAGAAATATTATTGACTTGACGCCGATAGAGGAAAAACTCCATGTTTTTAAATGGAAAGTTAAAACAATAGACGGCCATAATATAGAAGAAGTATATGATTCGTTGAATAGCCTAAAAGAAGACAAAAGCGATCACCCTCGGGTATTGATAGCTAATACTATAAAGGGCAAAGGAGTTCCCAAATTGGAAAACGACGTTTTATGTCATATAAAATCATTAAAAGAGGACGAAATTATTAAAGCAATTGAAGAATTAAAATGAACTCTGATCAACCGAAAACAATGAGGGATGTTTTTATAGAGGCGGTTTGTGAAAAAATGCGCGAAGACGAACGGATTTTTTTTGTATCCGCTGATTTTGGTTCACCGGCGTTGGATAAGGTGAGAGAAAACTTTAAAGATAGATTTATAAACGTTGGTATTGCCGAGCAAAATTTGATAAATGTCGCCGTTGGTCTTGGTTTGGAGGGTTATATTGTTTATGCTTACGCCATCGCGCCGTTTATCACGATGAGGCCCTACGAACAAATACGGCAGAGCTTAGCCATTTCTTCGCAGGTAAGGCCGATTAACGTTAATCTTATCGGTGTCGGGGCTGGAGTAAGTTACGATGTTTCGGGGCCGACGCATCACTGTCTGGAAGATATTAGTATTATGAGATTGATGCCGAATTTTACGGTTTTTTCGCCGAGCGATTGGAAATTGGCGGAAGGTTTCGTTGATTATTCAGTCAAAGTGAGCGGTCCGAAATATCTGCGGTTTGACAGTAAGCCCCTGCCGTCAATTTACGGCGATATCGGCGATTTGGATTTTAAAAAAGGATTTTATGAATTATTAAATCCGCCAACTGGCGGAGAAAAAGTTTGTTTGGTTTCCACGGGCTTTATGACTCATCTGGCTTTGAAAGCGGCAAAAGAACTCAAAGACATCGGAGTGGTTGATGTATTTTTACTAAAACCCGTTGATGAAAAATCATTATTCGAATCCCTTAAAAAATATAAGTATGTTATTGCAATTGAAGAAGGATTTGTTAATAATGGAGGTCTTGACGCTTTAGTTTCAAAAATCATCTTAGATAATCAATCAGACATTAGATTTAAAAGAATGGGTTTTAACGATAAATACGTTTTTGAATTGGGCGGTAGAGATTATTTGCATAAATTGAATAATCTAGATGAAGAAAGTATTATTAAAACCATCAAAGAATGCCTATGACAGAAATAAAATATTTTCTCGCCGAAGACACCATTGATAAAAACGACATTGACCAGCTGATTGAATGGCTGAAAACATATCCTCGGCTGACGAAAGGTGAGTTGACCCTGATTTTTGAAAAAAAGTGGAGTGATTGGCTGGGCCGAAAGCATTCGGTTTTTTGCAATTCCGGCTCTTCGGCGAATTTACTAATGTATTACACTCTCTTATTGTCGGGAGTTCTTAAAAACAAGAAAATAATCGTACCGAGCGTCGGTTGGGTGACCACAATCGCGCCGGCCATTCAATTGGGCTTTGAACCGATAATGTGCGAAGCTGATAAAGAAACTTTTGGTTTGGATTTGGATAGTCTGGAAAAATTATTAAAAGAGCATAACCCGGGCGCGGTAATTATGGTGCAGGTGATAGGAGTACCTCATAAAATGGAAAAACTTTTGGCGCTTAAAGAAAAATACGGATTTATTTTATTAGAAGACGCGTGTGCTGCAATGGGATCAAGTTATTATGGGAAAAAAGTCGGAGCATTCGGCGATATGAGCAGTTTTTCTTTATATTTTGGTCATCAGATTTCCACGATTGAAGGCGGCTTGATTTCCACAGACAATAAATTATTTAACGACCTTCTTTTGATGTTGCGGAGCCACGGCTGGAGCAAAGACTTAGACAAAGAAACTCACGATAAATTAGTTAAAAAACACAACGTTGATGATTTCCACTCGCCGTTTGTTTTTTACGAGCCGGGATTTAATCTTCGCTCAACAGATTTAAACGCTTTTTTAGGTATTCGGCAGATTGATAAAATGGATTGGCTGATTAACAGAAGAGGAGAGAATCACGCTCTTTATAAAAAACTCTTAGGAGGTTGTCTGTATACCCAGAAAGCGTCCGTGGATTCGGTTATTTGCAGTATTCATTTTGGAGTTTTGGCTAAGGATGCCGAAGAGCGAAAAAAAATTATCAGGGCATTAGAGGAGAATGGCATTGAAACGCGTATTTTTTCCGCCGGCAATCTCGGACTGCATCCTTTTTGGTATAATCGTTATGGGAAAGCGTCTTTCCCGATGGCGGACCGAATCCATCACACCGGATTTTTCCTTCCCAATAATCCTTCTTTGGCTATCAAAGACATTGAATTTATTTCCAATATAGTTCTTAATAGTGTAAAATAAACAATATGAAAATTTTAATCACAGGAGCGGCGGGATACATAGGTTCAGTTTTAGTTCCGGAACTGTTAAAAAAAGGCCATGAAGTCGTTGCCGTTGATAATTTTATGTACAATCAGGCGCCTCTTTTGGATGTCTGTAATTATAAGACGCTTACGGTTGTTCGCGGCGACGCGCGCGACAGAGATTTAATCTCAAAACACATTCAAGGCGCTGATTTTATTATTCCTTTGGCTTGTCTCGTCGGCGCTCCGCTTTGCGATAAAGATTCGGTTGCGGCTAAAAGCATTAACCTTGACGCAATAAAGATGATTTTAGAGCTTCGCCAGCCGGAACAAAAAATCATTTTCCCTAACACTAACAGCGGCTACGGCATAGGCCAAAAAGGGATTCATTGCGACGAAACAATGCCACTCAATCCGATTTCTTTGTACGGCCGGCTAAAAGTTGAAGCCGAAAAAGCGCTTCTTGAAGATGGAAACGCCATTATATTGAGATTAGCGACGGTTTTCGGCATCAGCCCGCGGATGCGGCTTGACCTCTTGGTGAACGATTTTACTTACCGGGCTTTCAACGACCGTTTCGTGATTCTTTTTGAACCGCATTTCAAGCGGAATTACATTCACGTGCGCGACGTGGCTCGCGCTTTTATCCACGCGATGGATAATTTTGAAACGATGAAAAACGAACCGTACAATGTCGGTTTAAGCGACGCGAATTTGAGTAAAATAGGACTGTGCGAGGAAATAAAAAAGCAGCTTCCCGATTTTTATTTCGTGGAAGCGAAAATCGGCGAAGACCCCGATAAAAGAAATTACATTGTCAGCAATGAAAAGATTGAAAGAACCGGATTCAAACCGCAGGTTTCTTTGCAGGACGGAATTGCGGAATTAATAAAGGGCTACCAGATTATAAAAAGGAATCAGTTTTCAAATGTTTAATGAGAAATGAAAACTTATGAAAAAAAAATTAGATGTTTTGTTTATTGCTCCGGCAGACCATAAAAAAGTATTTCAAGGATTAGGAGAAGAATTTTCGGCGATTGAGCCGCCGGCCTTGGCGGGATTATTCGCCAATTATTTGCGGGCTAAAAATTGCAGCGTTGCCATTATTGACGCGCCGGCTTTAGGATTATCAGCCGAAGAAATTGCCGACCAGGTTGTTTCTTCATATAACCCCCATTTAGTGGTAATGACCGTTTATGGCCACCAACCCTCAGCTTCAACCCAAAATATGCCGGTATCTGGCAAAGTTTGCCGATTAATCAAAGAACGGGATAAAAATATAAAAATTCTGATGACCGGCACCCACCCTTCGGCTTTGCCGGAACGGACTCTAAGAGAAGAAGCGATTGATTTTGTCTGCCAGGGGGAAGGACCGATAACCATTTATGAAACGCTTCAGGCGATAAAATCGGGGACTGAAAATTTTAGCAAAGTTCCGGGTTTGTGGTATTGGGATGGAAAAATAATAAAATCCAATCCGCCGGCGCCGTTAATTCAGAATCTTGACAAAGAATTCCCCGGTATTGCCTGGGATCTTTTGCCGATGGAAAAGTACCGGGCGCATAATTGGCATTGTTTTGAAGATATTGACCACCGCAGTCCTTACGCTTCGCTTCATACCAGTTTTGGTTGTCCGTTTAACTGCAGTTTTTGCTGCATCAACGCTCCTTTCGGCGGACCTTCTTACCGAATGTTTTCGCCTGACCATGTTATTCGGGAGATTGACATTTTGGTTAATAAATACGGAGTGAAAAATATTAAATTTATTGATGAACTTTTTGTTTTGAATGAATCTCATGTGATGGGGATTTGCGACTTAATTATTGAAAGGGGTTATGATTTGAATATCTGGGCTTATACTCGGGTAGACACTCTTCAGGATAAATTTTTGGAAAAATTAAGAAAAGCCGGAATCAAATGGTTGGCGCCGGGCATTGAAGCGGCCAACCAGAAAGTGAGAGACGGAATCCGAAAAGGAATTTATAACGAAAACATAATTGCGGCGGTTCGCAAAATGCAGTCAGCCGATATTAATATTATTGCCAACTATATCTTTGGCTTGCCGGATGATACCCTGGAAACAATGCAGGAAACGCTTGATTTGGCTGTGGCTATTAATTCCGAGTGGGCGAATTTTTATTCAGCTATGGCTTATCCGGGCTCAGCTCTTTATACGGTTGCCGAAAAAGGAGGCTGGTCTCTGCCTGGCAACCCCGGCGGACCGGGCTGGATAGGGTACTCACAGCATTCGTATGAATGCCTGCCGTTGCCGACAAAAACTCTAACAGCCAAAGAAGTTTTGCGATTCCGCGATCAGGCTTTTCAAACTTATTTTTCAAACCCCGTTTATTTAGAAATGATTCAGAAAAAATTCGGACAGAAAGTTGTTAACCATATCAAAACAATGGCAGTCGTTCCTCTTAGGCGGAAGTTATTAGAGGAATAATTGGTCTTCGTTTTTGCTTTTATTGACTTTTAATCGTTGATTTTATATTGTTTTATTATAAATAGTTAGATATGGTTATCACTAAAACACCTTTTAGGATTTCATTTTTCGGAGGGGGCAGCGATTATCCTGTTTATTATGAAAATAACGGGGGAGGCGCGGTTTTATCTACGTCAATAAATAAATATTGCTATATTACTTGCAGACATTTGCCGCCTTTTTTTGAGCATAAACATCGGATTGTTTGGTCGAAAACGGAATTAGTAAAAGATATTGAAGAAATTCAACATTCGTCGGTGAGGGAAACTTTAAAATTTTTGAATATTCAAAAAGGCGTAGAAATTCATCATGAGGCGGATTTGCCCGCGCGTTCCGGGCTCGGTTCCAGTTCCTCTTTTACGGTGGGTTTGCTTCACGCTCTTTATGCTTTAAGCGGCAAGATGGTGACAAAAAGACAATTGGCTCTTGACGCGATTCATATAGAACAGGAAAGATTAAAAGAAAACGTTGGTTCTCAGGACCAGACAGCCGCGGCTTTTGGCGGTTTTAATAAAATTGAATTTGGCGGCTCGCATAAAATAAATGTTTTGCCTATAGCTTTAGGACATGACAGATTAAACGCGTTTCAAGACCATTTGATGATGTTTTTTACCGGTTTAGCAAGAAATTCTTCAGAGGTAGCCGCCGAGCAGATTTTAAATACCCCCAAAAAAACAGCTGAAATAAAAAGAATGTTGGAAATGGTGGGAGAAGCGGTAACGATGTTGGAAAAGGGTTCTTTTGATGATTTCGGCGCGCTTTTGCATGAAAGTTGGCAAATTAAAAGAGGCTTGACGTCCCAAATTACCAATTCCTTTATTGATGAAGTCTACGAAGCAGGTCGGGAGGCGGGCGCTATCGGCGGAAAATTATTAGGGGCCGGAGGAGGAGGATTTATTTTATTTTTTGTAAAACCGGAAAGGCAGTCAAAAGTGAGAGAAAAATTAAACAAATTGCTTTGTGTCCCCTTTAAGTTTGAAAAATTCGGCAGCCATATAATACATTATGCGCCAAGCGAAGAAATCTAAAAATAACAATTTAGGAAAAGTTGACGTTGTTATTTTATGCGGAGGAGAAGGTAAAAGATTGAGAAGTTTAATAAACGACCGTCCGAAAGTATTGGCGCCTGTCGGAGATAAAGTGTTTCTGGAGCTTATTATTGAAAATCTTAAAGCTCACGGTTTTAAAAGAATAATTTTAAGTGTTGGTTATCTTAAAGAGCAGATTATAGATTATTTTCGCGGGAGAGAAGATATTAAAATAGAGTTTTCAAGCGAGGACGCGCCGCTTGGCACCGGAGGCGCGGTTAAAAAAACCGGACCGCTTATCCAAAGCGAGCATTTTTTTGTTCTGAACGGCGACAGTTTTTTCCCGTTGGATTTCTCGGAATTTCATAATCATCATCTAAAAAACGAAGCCCTGCTTTCTATCGCTTTGGCAAAAATTGAAAATGTTGGCGATTATGGCAGCGTTAAGATGGACGACAGCGGCAGAATTTCGGCTTTTAATGAAAAAATTTCTGGCAAAGAAGGCGGTTTAGTGAACGCTGGCATCTACTTAATGAAAAAAGGAATATTTTCTCATATGCCCGAAGAGAATTGTTTTTCGCTTGAATACGATTTGTTCCCCAAAATTTTGGATAAATCATTTTACGGCTTTATGGGGGACGGAGAGTTGATTGATATCGGGACTCCGGAAAGATATCAAAAAACAATTAGATACTTTTTGAATCAAATTGACGCTTGACTATTAGATTAAAATTTGTTATATTTTTAAGAGTTATTTAATAAAAACATAAGGGAGGACTTAAATGAAAAAGATTGATTTTGTGGTTATTGGCGCCGGCATTGTCGGCATAGCAACAGCGTTAAAATTAAAAGAAGCTTTTCCTTCCAAAGAAATTATCGTGTTGGAAAAGAACGCCGGGTATTTTTCAGAAACAAGCCGTTATAACAGCGGCGTTGTCCATTCCGGCATTCATCAGCAGGCGAATTTATTAAAGTCTAAGCTTGCCCGCCGGGGAGTGCCGATGCTTATCGATTTTTGTGAGAAGGAAGATGTTTTGTTTCGCAAATGCGGAATGATAATCGCTGTCAGTAAAAAAGATTTATCCGGGCTTTGGAGAGATATCAAATCGCTTTGGCTTTTATACAGGAATAGCCGCCAACAGAGAATTCCGCTTAAAATTTTGACAAGCCGCGGAATTAAAAAGCTCGAACCCAATATAAGCGCGGCTTTCGGAATTTATTTACCCGACATTTGGATTATTGACCAAATGTCATTGGGTAAAAAGATGTTTGAAAAGGCTTTAAAGGAAGGAGTGCGTTTTATTTTTGACGCCGATATTTCTTCCATTGAGCGAGAGCGGAATTCGTACAAGTTGACTGTTGACACAATGTTTCATACCGTCAGAATTTACGCCGCCGATTTGGTGGTTAATTCCGCGGGGGTGAGAGCCGATGAGGTTGCGGCTATGGCGGGATTTACGGGACGCCGGATTTTTCCTTGCAGAGGAGAATATTACGAAGTAATCGGGCCAAAAAAAGATCTTATCGAATCAATTTTGGTTTATCCGGCGCTTCGGCCCGGCTCTCCAATAAAGGGAGTACATTTTACCAAGACCGCTGATGGTAGATTGCTTATTGGACCGAATGCTTCGTCTTGGGCGAAAAAAGAAGATGATTTTTCGGTTCAAACGCCGAAAGATGAATTTCTTAAGGAGGCCAAAAAGTTTCTGCCCGATTTGGAAGCGAAAGATTTGCGTTGGGCATATTCTGGACTGCGAGCGAAGATAAATAAAGGCGTCGGCGAGGAAGATTTTATTATCAGGAAGGAATCGCAAAATCCGACATTCGTCAATTTGATAGGGATTGAATCGCCCGGATTTACTGCCGCGTTTGCCATCGGCGAATATGTGGTGGAGCTGGCAAGTGATAATGTATTAAATTGAACGCCCTGCGAGACACAAACAGGGCGTTTTCTTTTTGAATAAGAGATAGTTGACTAGAAACAGTAAAAGATTTATAAAGAGATATAATGCTATTTAATATGGGTAAATTACCTGTCAGTGTTATTATTTTAACCTATAACGAGGAATTGAATCTTGAAAACTGCTTTAAAAGCGTTGTTGATTGGGTGGGCGAGATTTTTGTTGTTGATTCTTATTCTACGGATAAAACCTTAGAAATCGCTAGAAAATACGGCTGCCAAATTGTTCAGCATCCTTTTGAAAATCAGGCCAGACAATTTAATTGGGCTTTGGATAATTTGGGTATTAAAAATGAATGGATTTTGAGGCTGGACGCAGACGAATATCTGACGCCCGAACTGTGGGGAGAAATTAAAGAAACTTTGCCGAAAATAGGTAAAGATATATCTGGATTTTATATTAAAAGGCGGGTTTATTTTATGGGCAAATGGATAAAGCATGGCGATTATTATCCAACTTGGATTTTGAGACTATTTAGAAAAGGTAAGGGGCGTTCTGAAGAGCGCAAAATGGATGAGCATATTATTTTATTAGAGGGAAGAGCGAAAAAATTAGCCAACGATTTTATTGACGACAACAAGAAGAATTTGGAGTTTTGGATCGACAAGCATAATAAATTTTCCTCAAGGGAGGTGGAAGAAATAACAAAACAATTAACGACCAATGACCAACAACTAACGACTAAATTGAGCGGTCAAACAGCTCAAAAACGCTGGCTGAAAGAAAATTTTTATTATCGCTTGCCGCTTTTTTGCAGAGCATTTCTCTATTTCATCTATCGCTATTTTTTCCGTCTTGGTTTTCTTGACGGCAAAGAAGGATTGATATTTCATTTTTTACAAGGATTTTGGTATCGTTTTCTTGTAGACGCCAAGTTTTATGAAATTAAAAAATATGAAAAAAGATAATCAGAAACATTTATTTGGAGTGATTTTGGCCGGCGGTTCGGGAACGCGACTCTGGCCTTTATCTCGCGAGCTTTATCCTAAGCAGTTATTAAAACTTATTGGCGACAAAACTTTAATTCAGCAGACTTTTTTACGGCTTAGTAAAATTATTTCGTTAAAAAACATTTATATTATTACCAACGAAAATTCGGCGGAAAATATTTATTTTCAATTGAAAGATTTAGGAGCAATAAAAGAAAATATTATTAAAGAGCCTTTTCAAAAAAATACAGCGCCGGCAATCGCTTTAGTAACTGAAATTATTTTTAGAAAAGATGGTAAAGCTGAAATTTTAGTTTCTTCGTCTGATCATTTTATAAAATCGGATTTGGAATTTATAAAAATGGCAAAAACGGCTTTTAAAATTGCTGAAGGCGATTTTTTAGTAACATTCGGAATTATTCCTAATTATCCAAGTCAAGAATACGGATATATTAAAAGAAAATCAAAAATCAAAAATCAAAAATCAAAAATCAATGTTTATGGGGTAGAGAAGTTTATTGAGAAACCCGATGTAAAACAGGCTGAAAAATTGATTAAACAAGGGGCTTATTGGAATAGCGGTATTTTTGTTTGGCGAGCAAAAACTATTTTAGATGGAATTAAAATTTTTTTGCCTGAAGTTTATAAGACAGTTGAAACTTATTTCCAAAATCCCAATGAATTTTTAAAGCTTTTCCGCTCCCTGGAATCTATTTCTATTGATAAAGGCGTTTTAGAAAAATCTGATAATGTAGCGGTTTTGCCAGCTAAATTTGATTGGCAGGACATCGGTTCTTGGAAAGCGCTTTATGAAATTTTACCAAAAGATTCTAATCAAAATGTTTTAAATGAGCACGCGATTTCGGAAGATTGTTCTAATTGTCTTATACAAGGAACTAAAAAACGAATCGTCGTTGCTCTCGGACTGGAAGGTTTAATAGTTGTCGATACGGAAGATGCGGTATTAGTGGCTCATAAAAATCATTCTCATAAAATAAAAAACTCTCTTGAAAAAATGAGACAAAATAATTTTAATCAACATCTTCAACATCCGACAGCTTATCGGCCCTGGGGATATTATACGGTTCTTGAAGAAGGGGAAAATTTTAAGGTTAAAAAAATAGTGGTCGAACCAGGACAAAAATTAAGCTTGCAGTCGCATAAAAAAAGAGCAGAACACTGGATAGTTCTAAAAGGCAACGCGAAAGTGGAATTAAACGGCAAAATTTTTAATTTAAAGCATCATCAAAGTATTGATATTCCGATAGGCGCCGAGCATTGTTTGGAAAATATTACGAGAAAACTTTTAGAAATTATTGAAGTTCAAAGTGGCGATTATTTAAAGGAAGACGATATTGTAAGATTTAATGATAAATATGGCAGAAACTGAATATATTTTAGGCATTAACGCCTATCACGGCGATTCATCGGCTTGTCTTTTAAAAGACGGCAAATTAATTGCGGCTTTGGAAGAAGAAAGAATCAGACGAATTAAACACTGGGCTGGTTTGCCGACTGAAGCGATTAAATTTTGCCTCAATTACGCCGGAATAGGCATAAAAGATGTTGATTATATTGCCGTTAACAGAAATCCTTTAGCGCGTTTTCATAAAAAAGTTTTCCGAGTGATTTTGAAAAAACCAAATTTTTCTCTCATAAATTTTATAAAAGAAAGATTTAAAAATTTAAAAAAGATTAGAGGTTTAAAAACCGATTTAGCAAAAAGCTTGAATGTTCCAGAAAATGAAATTAAAGTCAAGATTGTTAATGTTGAACATCATCGAGCGCATTTGGCCAGCGGTTTTTTTGTTTCGCCTTTTGACGAGGCGGCGGTTGTTTCCGTTGACGGAATGGGCGATTTTGTTTCCACAATGGTGGGAATCGGTAAAAAAAATAAAATAAAGATTTTAGATTTGGTGGAATTCCCGCATTCGTTAGGAATTTTTTACACAGCCATTACTCAATTTTTGGGTTTCTGGAATTACGGCGATGAATATAAGGTGATGGGATTGTCGGCTTTCGGCAAACCGATTTATTTAGATGAAATGCGGAAAATTGTGAAGCTAAAAAAGAACGGATTTTTTAAATTAGACACTTCTTATTTTTTGCATGACAGTCAAGGTGTGGAAATGACTTGGTTGAACGAAAAGCCGACGGTCGGTCGATTATTTTCGGATAAATTGATTGAATTGTTCGGCAAGCCCCGCAAAGAAGGCGAAGAATTGAACGAAAGATTTGAAAACATCGCCGTCTCTCTTCAAGCAATGTATGAAGAAGCGTTTTTTCATATTTTAAACAACATTTATAAAAAAACCGGCTTGAAAAATATCGCTTTGGCCGGCGGTTGTCTTCAAAATAGTTTGGCGAACGGCAAAATTTATAAAAATACTCCTTTTGAAAATGTTTTTATTCCACCGGCGGCTCACGACGCCGGGGGCGCCATCGGCGCGGCGTTTTATTTATGGAATCAGATTTTGGGCAATAAAAGGGATTTTGTGATGACTTCTCCTTTTTTGGGGTCGGAATATTCTGATCAAGAAATTAAGAAACTATTAGAAATCAAGAAATTAAAATATCAACAATTAGAAAATGATGAATTAATTAAGAAAGCCGCTCAATTTTTAGCCGATGGTAAAATCGTCGGCTGGTTTCAGGGAAGAACCGAATGGGGGCCGCGAGCTTTGGGCAATCGCAGTATTCTGGCCAATCCATGCCGGTCGGATATGAAAGAAATTTTAAATACCAAAATTAAAAAACGCGAACCCTTTCGACCTTTTGCGCCCGCGATTTTAGAAGAGGCGGTTAAAGATTATTTTGAAGAGAATTACCCGGTTCCGTTTATGGAAAAAGTTTATACGATTAAACCGGAAAAACGCGGCAAAATTCCGGCCGTTGTTCACATTGACGGTACGGGCCGGTTGCAAACAGTTTCCGGAAAAGAAAACATACTGTATTATAAGTTAATCAAAGAATTCGGCCGCTTGACCGGCGTGCCGATACTGCTTAACACTTCATTTAACGAAAACGAACCGATTGTTAACAAACCGGAAGAAGCGATAGATTGTTTTTTAAGAACAGGAATGGATGTGATTGTTATGGGAAATTTTTTAATAAGAAAATAAATGTCTTGCTATTATTCGAGAATTTTGGTAAAAATAAAAATATATGAAAAAAGCTTTTATTACCGGGATTACCGGTCAAGACGGTTCTTACTTAGCAGAACTTTTATTATCAAAAGGGTATGAAGTTCATGGTTTGGACAGGCGAGTAGCTTTTGAAAATTCGACTCAAAGGTATTCCCGCATCAACCATTTATTATTGGATAATAAAGTAAATCTTCATTATGGCGATATAACCGACTATCCGACACTTTGGAAATTGATTTTCAAAATTCAGCCGGATGAAATTTATCATTTGGCCGCCCAAAGCCATGTGAAAGTTTCTTTTGAAGACGAATTCGGCACTTTTAAAAACAATATTGGCGGTACGCATTTTATTTTGTCGGTCATTAAAGAATTAAAACCCGATTGTAAATTTTATTTTGCCGCCAGCAGCGAAATGTTCGGTCAGGTCAAATCTTCACCCCAAGATGAAAATACTCCTTTTAATCCAGTTTCACCTTATGGTATTTCCAAGGTGGCGGGATTTGAATTAACAAAAATGTACCGCGAAGCTTATAAAATTTTCAGCTGTTCGGGTATATTTTTTAATCATGAGTCGCCCCGCCGCGGTTCTGAATTCGTAACAAGAAAAATTACTGCCACGGCGGCAAAAATAAAATTGGGCATGGAAAAAGAATTAAGGTTGGGCAATTTGGAAGCGAAAAGAGATTGGGGTTTTGCCGGAGATTACGTTGAGGCGATGTGGTTGATGTTGCAGCAGGAAAAACCCGACGATTATGTTATTGGAACAGGAGAAAATCATACTGTTAAAGAATTTGTGGAGGTCGCTTTTGGAGTATTAGGCTTGGACTGGCAAAAATACGTGGTTGTTGACGAAAATTTTTTCCGTCCTCTTGAAGTCCACGCGCTTTTGGCTAACCCGGAAAAGGCCAAAAAAAAACTTGGTTGGGAGCCAAAGACAAAATTTGACGATTTGGTAAAAATTATGGTTGAAGATGATTTGGCGGCGGCGCAAGGCCTAAAATAATGTGTCCAAAAAGATTCTTGTTTTAACTCCTCGTCTCCCTTATCCTCTCATAGGCGGAGATAAAATTCGCATTTATAGTATTGCAAAAGGTTTAATCAAGGCAGGGCACGAACTTTCTCTTGTTTCTTTTGTAACGAACCGGCGGGAAGCCGAGTTAAGTCAACGAAGTGAGTTTACTAATATTTTCTCATCTGTACAAACAGTAGTGCTTCCAAGGTGGAGGTCGTATCTCAATACATTGAGGGGATTGGCAAGTAAGAAACCGCTTCAGATATTTTATTATCGATCACAAGAAATGGCATCTTTGGTGGAACGAGAACTTGCGTCGAGTCGATACGACGCGGTGTTGGTGCATCTTATTAGGATGGCTCCTTATGTTATCGACAAAAGAGGTGTTAAAAAAATTCTTGAGATGACGGATGCTTTGTCTCTTAATTACAACAGAAGCAGGCAATACGGAAGCAGTAGTTTGCTTGGGATAATATATAGAATTGAAGAAAAAAGGGTAATGGAATATGAGCAGGAATGCATTAAACAGTTTGATGTTTCTGTAGTTGTTTCTCTTATTGATCGCGACTATCTTATAAAAAATAAAGATGAAAAAACGCGCGAGAAAGTTAAAGTTATTTCTCATGGTGTGTTGGACGCGTTTTTACAATATGATTCTCAAGTTTACAATAAAAACCTTATTGTGTTTATCGGTAATTTAAAAACGCATCAAAATAATGATGCAATTTTGTATTTCGTTAAAAAAATTTATCCTCTTATAAAATTGCGCCGCTCCACGGCAATATTGCGCATTGTCGGCGCAAACCCATCTAGGGCTGTAAGGAATTTGGATGGTAAAAACGGAATTGAGATTACGGGAAAAGTAAAAAATGTCGCTGATTATACAATAGAAGCATGCGTATCGGTATCTCCTATTCGTATTGGCGCGGGGATGAGAGGCAAGATTTTGGAATCTATGGCAATGGGAATACCGGTGGTAACAACGACAGTAGGCGTTGAGGGGATTGAGAACGCGCGTCATGGAAAACATTTTTTAGCGGCGGATACTCCAGAAAAATTTGCCGAGGCAGTGTTTAATATAATGGATAATTTGTCTTTAAGAGACTCACTTAGCAGGAACGGCAAAGAATTAGCGCGCCGTTATCGCTATAGCGCTTTAGCGCAAAAGTACGCGAAACTGCTTGATTAAGAATTTTTTCTGCGTTGTTCTATAAGAAGTGTTTGCAGTTTATCTTCAAGGATAAGCATTGTTTTTGCTGATACCGTTATAGAGCGAAGAGAATCACCTTTTTCGCCGCGGGCGATTTTTTTGCTGATTGTTTTATACATTTTTTTGTAAGCCTCGGTTTTGAACACTCGCTTCTTGCGGATGATTTTGTGCTCATTTTCCGAAAAGTATCGGATAGCATCAGTAATGCGCACATTTCTGCCGGGGGTTTTAAGCTCAATGTGATCTTGAGGGCCAACCCGAGAACTTCCTTTTTCAGTGAAAGTCATAGTAAAGAATGCGCCATTCTGAAGCTCTATCCATACGTTGATAGTGTCGTCTTTGGCGAGCGCAAGGTTGATAGAAGTGGGTTCGCTGAAGTCGTTCAAATAGAGGAAATGATCAACAAGATGGCAGCCGTTTGAAAAAAGGCGGCTTTTTGAATTAGGCCAATTGTACCAGAAAAACTCTGGCTGAATAATTTCAAAAACTATGCAATGATACGAAATAGGGTCTCCGGGTTTTACGCCAAGATCCTTGCGCGCATAATCGTTGAATATTGAATAGCGTTTTTGAAACCCTATAAATATTTCCCCTTTGCTGTTTTTTGTCGCATTAATAAGATCATCTAACTGTTGATAATCGGTGGCGATGGGCTTTTCCATGATTACATGCGCGCCTTGGTTCAAGGCGTGTATTGCTATGGGAACGTGGGTGTGATTATAACTTGCAATAAAATACACTTCGTGTTTTTCATCGGGGTGGGGCATTGGCGAGGTATCCCATTTTTGCGCGTCTTTCTCCCAAAATATTTGCGTGGGATCAATTTCATGAACGGTCCTGATATGTACATGAGGTTTTGAGTAGGGGATATTGTTGATTTTTGCATAGTTTCCGTAGCCGAAAAGAACAGCATTTTTCGCGCGCGACTTGCTTTTGGCGACGACCCCTTTTGTTTCCGAGGCCTCGCTTATTTCCTCTACGAAGAAGTGTTTTGAATTTTTCCAGTCAGTGTTTTTAAGGGTTTCTTGCGCGCCCCGCGATATTTTTTCTTGCAAATCCAATAATATTGGTGTACCTGAATATATGCTCCATCCGCGAATATCTTTCCACCACGCGTTTCCTTCTATGTTATCGGGCGCGCCGTGATAAAGTATGCTATTGGGCGGTGTTTGGAAAATTACTTCTTGGTCAAGTTTAAAAATGAGTTTCTCGGGGAGAACAACGCGTTCTACAAGAGCAGGATGAAGGGGAGCAATAAACCCGACTATATCTCCCTTTTTAAACCGTCCATCTACGGCGCTTTCTAAAATTTTTCCAATTCCACACGAGGTATATTTTTCATTGCGGTAATCTTCGCGAAGGCGCGACCACGTTTTTCGAAAAAGTCCTCCCGGTCCCACAACAGGAAGATAAGTTAAGAGTAATTGTATACTTTTAGGACGGACGTGATATACATTGTTCAATTTTTCAAGTGTCCTCCAAGCAAGAACCTTAATTCGATATTCTTCGGGACTCCGATAATAGTCTAGAAATCCCTCTCGCCATTTGTTACCGACAAAAATTTTCATATGTTTATATTATATTCTAATTATCTTTTGATTGTTTGCAAAATTATTTTTGCCTCATTCAAAATTTTTTCTTTCATCAGATAGAGCGCGCCGAAATAAATTCCGGCAGAAATGATAATATTAATAATTACATTAATCCCTAAATTATTCAAGCTAAAACTGAAAATTCCCATAATAATCGCGCTGGCGATTATTTTTTTTAAATGTTTTGAAATAGAGAAATCGTTTATTTTTTTTATCATTAGCCAGGAAAGGCTATTGCTCAAAAATTGTGATGATATGGTCGCGATTGCCGCACCGGCGATTCCGTAAATCGGTATCAAAACAACATTGAGAATTATATTGCTAATCGCGGCAATCGCCATATAAACAGCTAATTTTTTTTGTTTCCCATACGCTAAAATGGCGTTTCCTATTAGTGTTCCGGGGAATATTATAAGCGGTGTCGCTATAAGAATTTTAAAAGATGTTACGGCTGGCAGGTATTCGTTGCCGTAGACCAGTAATATTATTGATTTGCCGAGAATGATACCGCCGATTGCCATCGGTACTGACATAAAAAATACCAATACCATTGTCATTTCCAGGAGTTGTTTCGTTTTATCTTTGTTTTGTTGTCCTATAAGCCGCGAAAGCGCCGGAAAACTTGCGCCGGCGAGAATCGCCGGCAGAGAATAAAGCATTTGAATGATTTTTTGGCCTGCGGAATAAAAACCGATTTCTTGGGCTGTTCTCCACCAGCCGAGCATAATAATATCGGTATTGAGCATAAAAGCGCCGATGATCCCCGTTAAAGCTATTGGCCATGCGGAGTTTATGATGGGTTTTATCAGAGTTTTTTCAAAATGGCTGATTATTTTTTTGAATTCGCTTCTGATAATAATAATTGCTGCCAAGGCGCCGATTCCTGTACCGATTGCGTAAGAAAGAGTGATGGCTTTTAAGGAAACCGAAAAATAAAGAGCCGCAAATCCCAAAACAGTAATGGCAACATTAGTTAAAACAGCTGTAAACGCTTCAAACTCCATTTTTTCTTTGGCTCTGAAAATCGATTGGGAAAATTCTCTTAAACCGTCGAAAACTATAATCATGACTATAAAATAGAACATTGTAGTCGCGACGGAAATTTTTGAAAAGAGTGGTCCGATAATTATTACTATTGCCGCTGTTGACGCAAATAAAATAATTTTTATCCAAAAAGCCGTTGAAAAGTATTTTGATGTTTGTTCCGGTTTTTGTGTGATTTCTTTAGTGAGCGTTTGATTAATGCCAATATCCGCAAAGATGGTAAAAAAGCCAGCTAAGCTAAGCAGGTAAGAAAAAATTCCGTACTCGGCCGCGCCCAGAACCCGCGCCGCGTAAATAATAATAGCCGCTCTTATCAAGCGGCTGCCGATTTGAGAA
>ERZ1292630.1655-Hain-H41-02um-R3-1655-length-21581-cov-7_pt1 | contig 21581 bp, 4 predicted proteins | sample MGYA00564408_ERZ1292630 | MGnify/ENA primary metagenome ERZ1292630 (study PRJEB36523, sample SAMEA6512641) | groundwater metagenome | collected 2019-01-08 | study: AquaDiva: Metagenomics assemblies of 32 groundwater samples
AATGGCTCGATGCCTCCTATTCGCCGCCGCTCGCCGCGGACGCGCTGATCAAGCATCGTGCACGGGCCGCGCTCGAGCTCGCCGCCTTCGACCTCGACGCCGCAGGATTGTCGGGCGACGCCAACGGGGTCGACCTCGCCGCCGCGGGGCTGACGCCTCATTCGATCGTCGACGTGCTGTGGCGTCGCGCACTTGGTCGCATTCCAAGCGGCGCGGACGCCGTCGCGGTCAACAAGCTGGGCCCCGCCGGTGCCGCGGCCGACGGTGACAAGAAGACCTCCTCGTCACCGGCGCCCCCAACGTACGCGCCCCTGTGGCAAGGCGTGAACCTTGCGTCCCCCGACGTGGTCTCCGGCCCGGGAAGTGCCTTCAGTGACCTCGGGATGCCAGCCACGGGCGTTCACCGAATCAGGTATCGCGTACACCGCGACGAAGTGGAGCCTGGGGAGCGCCTTGGAGGACTCTACTACATCGGCTTTATCATCAACGAGGTGCCTACAACGAACATTGCCTGTGACCGCGTGAAGGTGGACCCGGCGTTCCGCGTCATTCAGGATTGCGACGACGGCGACAACCACCCCTCCTGCGTCGTACCGACGCGAGAAATGCCGCGAAATCAAAGCGATCAGGTGTACGGCAGCGACGAGGTCGTCGAGTTCACGGTGGACCGTGACGCGGGCACGATACACTTTGCCATCGTCGAGCTTGCCACCGGCTCCGCTATCCGCGGCCCGGTGCTCGTGTTCCGCGACATCAACCCGGAGGACAGGCTTTATCCGTTCGCCCATGTCTTCAACGACAACGCGTCGATCACGATGCTGCCCTCTTCAAGCAACTGGGGAGGGACCACGTCGGCTCCCGGTGTGGCAGTCTCGGTCGGCGTGGCCGGCAAGCTGGACGGCGGGGCCGGCGGCAGCAGCGGCAAAGGAAACGATGACGCATGCGCCCGGGTCCGCCGCAGCCTGTCGCTCGAATGCTTACGAGAGCTCTTGCAGTACCGCGGGAGTGCCAACCCCATCCTGGCCAACATGCGGGCCGCGCTCACGAGGAGCGCGAAGGGCGACGTCAGCAGCGAGGCCATGGAGGAGGCCGCTGCGGCGCTCGAGATACTGGGTGGCCAACTCAGCTTCGCGGAGGCGCGGCTGGAAACACAGGGGGGTAACGCCACGGGAGGCGCCGGCGGGACCGCAGCGAATCGACGCGGAACCGCCGAGGATCAAGACCCTGTCGTCCGCATTGAGTCTGTCAACAACAAGGTCGCCATGGTGTCGCGTGGCGACGATACCGAAGGCCGACGGTTCGAGGTGTCTGTGCACCGCCTCCGGCCGCTGCGCACCGCGACGCCGCAGCACTTGGCGCAAGACCACCTGCTCGCGGTGGCTCAAGACCTGGCAGGCGTGCTCACCGGCGCCATCGAAGGGCTCACCGTGGGCGGTGCGCTGTTCCTCCCGACCATTCGAGCAGAAGAAAAGGTCCGGCGGGACATTCTGGCCGCCGAGGTGACCGCCTTCAGCGGTGTTGAGTGCCTGTTCATGTCGAAGCGCATCCTGGGGTCGTCGACGGGCACCACGGCAAGCGGGGGCGAGCAGCTGCCGCCCGCCAACTTAGAGCGCCGCTGGTGGAAGGGGGCCGCAGCACCCGTTAAGTTTGTCAATAGCAGCGTCGCGTTCGTCGAAGCCGCAGCGGGAGCCGCCGGTGGAGACCTGTGGATCGTCGTCGACCCGTGCTCGACAAGTGGACCTCGATCTGTGACCTTCGGCATGCGACTCCTGCATCGCACTGCCAAACGAATTGTGGGCGCGAAGTTGCGTTTTGCCAAGTCGGAAGCGTACGAAGCAGCCGCCCTCAAGCGGCTCAAGGCGTCCTCGAAGTGCACCTCCCCTGCCGACGACGTAGACGGCGCCTCCGCTCATCCCCTTGCGGAATTGGAAAGCGCCGCTGGCTACGTTGAATTGACATTCACCGCGTCACCTCCCCACTCGGGTGGCGTGACAATCACGACACGCGTCAATGCGTCGGCGGCCACGCAGACGGTGACGGTACGCCTGGACGCGAACCCGCTCGACGGCAGTGTCGTGGTGGGCATTCACCTGCCCGCGGACACCGCGCTGATTCTGTGCCGCGACCACGAGTCCTCTCCCCCCCGCGTCGCGTTTCCTTACACTGGCCTCGACGAAACCGCACTCGCGGCGCCATCCCGCTCTTGCGCGACCTGCTCGCGTGCGACTCCGAGCTACCGCACCGTCATGGGCGAGCACGATCTTTGCGAAAAGTGTTTCCGATCGTGGGCCAGCCCGTTTCAACTGTACGCACCCACGTCTAAGGACGCACTGAGTAGCGTCGTGTCGGGCTACGCCCCGGAATCGCTAGCGGCGGGCGACGTGGCCGTGTTTGAGCGCGGCAACGCGCTCGCGTTCGATCTGCCCAACTCGGTCAACATCGTGCTGGGCCAGCGAACGGGCCACGTCGCCGCACAATCGTGCAAAGAGGCGCTGCTGTTGTCCCACCCCGTCGCGTTGGGCGCGCCGCAGAGTATGACCCTGCAGGTGTCGCAGCTCTTGGCTCGGGCAGATGCGGCGTCGCTGACTAAAACCGAACCGATTGACGCCAGCTTCTGGCCGATGACCCGCGCACCTACTGGCAAGCCGGCGGATGACCAGTGCACCCGCGCAGTGTCGGTATCGAACGGACAATTGGCCATCACCACACCACTACCAGTGTCACGCAGTTTCGTTGCGGAGATTCAAGTTGCATCCGCGACCCCGGCAGCGCTGCCCGACGCCGCATGGCAAATGGGCGTCTCCTGGACGAACGGGGTGACCACGGCGAACCTCAAGGACATGATCACGCAGCGCAAGGCGTGGCTGACGACGGGAGCGAAGAAGGCCGGCGCGGAGGCGCCATGGGCCACGGGCTCCTTTTACATCATGTTCGACAGCCCAACCAAATCCGTGATCGTCGCCTCCAACGTCGCCAACCTGCTCGATAAGGCGTCGTCTCACTGCGTGCAGATGACGTACGCAACCCCTGCTCCCGAAGTGCTGCAGCTGCTGTTTACGGTGACCACTGCCACCCAGGTGTCGGCGACCCTCTGCCGGGTGTGGGCCGTTGCGGATGGCGCGAAGCCGCCGCTTTGCGACCGGGATTTCGCCATCGGCTTGTTACCCGAGAACACCGATCAGCCGCTGCCCGTAGAAATCGACGACATCCATCGACTCTCCGGAGACGGCGACGTGGCATCTCTGTTGTCGCCCGACGTCGTGCGCTTCGTGGACAGCGGCTCGACGATCACAATTGAGCTGTCGCCTTCGATGGGCAACCGCAACACCGCCGCCGCCGCGGCTGCCGAGGACTCACAGCACGTCACCATCGACGTGAGCGTGAACGACATCCTGAGAGCGTCTCGCACCGGCCGCTTACCGGTCGTGACGGGATCGGTGCGGCTGGCGGTCGCGATGCGGCAGCCAGGACTCGCCGTTTGTGTGAGTGCACCCGGTCGGTGCTTTGAACCGGTTCGCGCGACCGTCGTGTCCACCAGCGGTGTCCACGCCCTCATCGAGCTGGGGACAGGGAACACCGGCGGCGCGGCTCCACAGCGAATTCCCGTCCTCCGTCACTGCCTGCGAGCGTTGGCCGTCGTGCGCGGGGCCGATCGCCCCCCGTTAGTACCTGGCGATCTGATCGCCTCTCGTGGACGTCAGCCGGTGCGATACAAGGTGCTGCGCGTCAGCGCCAAGATCATGGCCAGCGACAGCGAGGGTCGCAGCGCGGAGTTACCAGCCGTCGATGCGGCATCTTGGAGCTACGGCGAGGACCCGACGGTCGCCCCACGAGGACTGAGCGCCCCCTTCCCCGTCCTCGCGCGGCGAACCGACATCCTGTTCGACGTGGGGAGGAACCGACTGGGCCAGGACGCCAGCCCCAGCTACAACGGCTTCGTGTTCGACGCGGTTGCGAACCAGCCTATCGAGCTCGTGGGCATCCGGCCGCTGAGTCAGACGAGCGACGCGGCCGCGAACTGCATCGTTCTCCTGCGACTGGGCACCTTTGTCGGCTTCGAGCGCAACGAGCCACGAAACGGGTGGGAGGTCGTGTTCCAAGGACCGAAGGCCGTGGCCAACAACGTGCAAACCGTCATCGACTTCACGCGTCGCATCAGCATCCCCGCCGGTCAGCGGTTTGCGGTGCACGTCAACTTTTCCAACAATAGCGCCTGCGGCTATTACCGGGAAGAGGACGGCGTCACCGGCGCCGTCGGCGACCGCATGGACGACGATGGCTGCGTCACCGTCTTCAATGGCAGACGCAACGACAACGCGAACCCCTTTGGCGATCTGCAGTCCCGCGTGTTCGGCTACCGTGGCTCCATCAAATACGATAGCACGGCCACGTTCGCGCCGTCAATGGTCATGGACGCGCCGCTGAACACTGGCGCGAGGCCATGGCTGGCGCGGGGGCTGCCGACGCCCGTCCGCAGCGATGCAAGCACCGCGGTGAGCCGAGGAAGCCTCATCGCGAGCTGGGGCGATCTCTCTGCATCCGTTGAAGCGACGAACAACGTGACGTTCTCGGTGACGGGCGGTCCCACCTTCGCCAAGCTCATCACCATCCCCGTCGCGGCCGGAGTCGTGGTGCCCGAGGGAACGATCGTCGACGTCTTCTGGCGTGCCGGCCGATTTGCCCAATTTGCCGACCCCCGGCAATGGACTCGACTGGCTCGATCCGTCGTGGCCGTGAATCGGTCCAACTGCGTCGAAATTAACCTGGAATCGGGGGGCATGACCGTCGTGGCCGCGTTACCGAAGTACTCCTTCACCGTGTTGACGACGTGTGGGACGAGGATATTCGGGCAACCGGCAGGCAACGCGGAAGCAACCGACAACTGGGCCACGGTCAGAGGGTTGCGTGGATGCCTTCTTTTGTCCGGAGGGACGAGCCCCAGCTTCACCGGCACGGGCAGCCGGGAAGGCGTCACCGAGTGCGGCTCGCGCATGAACCAAGGGGAAACGCCAAGTTACAATGGCATCATGTTCGACGTAGTCGCCGCCACGGACCTCACGCTGACCAAGATCTCCCTCGTGTCGGACACCGGCACTCAAGGCGTATTGTTTCAGGTGTTTTGGCGCGAGGGCAGCATGCAAGGCTTCGAGAACAACGCATCGGCATGGACCCAGCTGTCATCGGGAAACATCAACGGGCTCAGCAACGGTCAACCCTACAGTCTGCCAAGCTTCGAGCTGCCCATGAGGGCCGGACAACGTTACGCTCTCTATGTGAATTCCAACAACAACTGCGCCCTTCGCTTCTTTAGTGAGCTCCGAGGTCACTCGTTTTTGCAGCCGTACGAAGACGACGGGGTGCTCCAAGTGTGCGTGGGGCGACGTAGCGACAAGCCCACGGCGTTCACAGGCGTCACGGACTTCCGTGCGTTCCGCGGCAAATTGCATTGGACCACGCGTCCCAAAGCGGTGGCGGTTGACGAGGACGATGGGCCGTCGGCCGTCGTGGCCGCTCCCAGCAAGTCGCTGGAGCTCCCGCTCGGAAATGGCATCGTCGTGGCCTCCATGCTCGCCGGCATCGAGTCGATGTTGCAGCTGCCGAACGCGGCGGTTATTTTCAACCCCCGCGTCCCGTCACTCATGCGGTCGTGTCAGGCGCTTTTCGACCGGGCGGAGTTCTTCCGTCGCTTGCAGTCCTGCGACACCGAGGACGAGCTCGACGCATGGGTGACGGCGAACGCAAGCGTGCTCGCCAGGAAGGAGCCCGCTAAGTTCGCAGACCTCGTAGAGCTGAACGCCAACGCGACGGCGGTTGCCGTGGCCCCAGGCGCAGTTGCGGGCACGGACGCAGCCTTCGTGAAACCGCTCACCAGTTGGCGGTGCCATGTGCCCAGTGGCACCGTGTTCTGTGTGTCGACGACCAGCCCGGCGGCGGGTGAGGCGACGACGCTGCAGGGACACACGCTAGACGGTGCCCCGTTCAAGTGCCCGGCCTCTGTCACGATCGCGCTCGCCACGACGGCCTCAGATGACCCTGCAGCGCCGTTCCGTCACATCGACAGCAGCAGCGTTTTGTTCCAAAACCGCGGGGGAAGCGACGCGGCGCAGCGGATCATCGCCGCCATCGTCCGCAGCTGCCGTCCGGACATCGACGCCGATGCCATTGTGGCGCAGACGCTGCCGGTCGCGACGCTGAAGGCGCCGCCTGTGGACGCTGGCGCGACGGCCGCCGCGCCGACCGCCGCCGTCATCGCCTCACCAAGCCGCCATCGCGTAGAGTCCTCCGCGCTGCCAGTGACAGTGGTCGACCGGAGCACCGTGATCATTCAGCTAACGCGGTCGTTCTTGAACGCTGCTCAAGCAACCACGGAAGCAGCGCCTCTGACCGCGACCACCACCAGCGTCACGGTGGGCGAAGGTCTGACGGTATCCTTCCAGCTGACGGCGATCATGGGCTTCGTGCACGCGACGTTGTGCAGCGGCGCGCCGCTCGCGCTTCCCCTCGCGCACCAATGTAGCTACGTCGTGACCGCCAGAGGAACGCAGCCACGACCCCCCACCGGCACCGCAGTTTCGGACGAGGACGACACCGCGACTTTCTACCACGTGAGCGTCGGCGCCCCCGTTGAAGTGCCGCTGGGACCCGTGGCGGTCCTCCGCACCGCGATGGTCATGCCCCCCGGAACGGCGACAGTGACGATCGTTGTGCGCCGCGTCGCCGACATTGTGGACGAGGCGTGGGCACTCACCAAGGCAGACGCGAAGTGGTTCGCGGCCACGCAGCCGACCAAGGCAGCGGAGGGCACCTTGCCCATGCGTCATTTGAGCTCCTCGCTAGCGGAACTGAGTCGGCTCAGCGCGCCGCTCGCTCGCGCTATCCCGCTGCTCAGCGACGTCCATCAGGAAATCTTGTCGACGCTATGGGTTGTGGAGAAGGGCACGTGGCGAAGCCCCGTGGTGGCTCGCGCCGTTTACGCAGTCGCATCCGGGATCGTGGGGCCCTCTGAAGCGGTCGTCATCCTCGCGAAAGCGATCCGCCGGCACTTCGGCGGCAGCGTGTTACGCTTTGGGAACGTCACGGTCGCCCTTCCGGCTCACCTGTTTGCCGAATTGGATGGCAATTCGGGACCGGCGATGTTCCGCGACCGTCCCGGGAAGTCACCTCGCGGTGTTCTAGCGTCGTCTCTGGACCCCGCAGGGGGAACCTCCCTAGCCGTGACCCCAGTGATCCTCCATGTGAGGCCCTTCTCTGCCACCGTGGACGTCTCCCTCAATGTGCAGTTCGCCAGCCATCGCAGCATCTGCCAGTCCCTCGGCACGCTGCGAGTGTCGCCAGCAACCTCAGCCGATGTGGCGTTCGTGACCCCGCGGTATGAACAGACACTGGCTCAGCTGATGCAGGGCAAGCCGCCGCTGCCCGACCCCATCCGGAAGTGCCTGGCCATCGGGATCATTTATGCGGTGGAGCATATGCACAAGCATGGACTCGCCTTCGGCCGCCTCCATCCCGAAACGATCGTCCTCGTCCGCAACACTGAGCGCGTGGCTCAGCTAGGAGAATGGTCCGTCAGCGTGGCGCCCTTCCTCCCTCACGACTTGGTTTCCTTCCCGGTGCCAAACAGCACGTCGGGCCAAGTTCAGCGCTACAGTCTCTACGATGCCCCAGAAATGCTACGAGGCCGGCCGGCGACGATGGCAGCCGACATGTTCTCACTCGCGCTGTTGCTGTCGCAGATTTACGAGTCCAAAATGGAGTGCCCCTTCAACACGATCACCGACGTCGAAACCCGCGTGGCCATGTTGGACTCCGTCACCGGGTCCGCCACCGATGCGGAGGCCGCACTCAACGAGTTTCTCCACCGGAGCCAAGCCTCGCTGCCCGCCGAGTTCGTGGCCGCCATGGCGGCGCTGATTTCCGGCCATGGCGGCGTCGGCCGGGAAAGTATCTCGTTCCTTCTCGGCAAGCCGTTCGTCAAGGACATTATGGTGCTCGCGTCCGGCAGCGGCGACGTGGCCGTTGGCGATGAAGTCCGCACCTTCCGCGCCGGTGACTTGACGCCTGGCCTCCGGCAAACGAACACGGCGAGCTACAACGGCATCATGTTCGACCTGGTCGCCGGGAATTCAGCGCTGAAAATCAAGCAGCTGCGCTTTCAGCCCGAGACGTCGAGCACTTTCAACGTCGCCATCTACGTCTTTGCGGGGAACTTCCTCCCGCAGATGGAAACCGCCGCGGCGTGGACCCGAATCGCCGAGAAGGCCGGCCAAGGCGGCGCCGCGAAGCAGTTGATCACCATCGACCTGGTTCCTCCCTTGGCCGTCGCGGAGAATTCCACCATGGGAATATTCATTCACACCACGAACTCCAGCGGCGTCATGTTCTACACGGACGATGATGGCGTCAGAAAGCCCCCTGGGGAAATCTTCGAAACTGGTGCCGATTTCTCAGTTTCTGTGGGTGTCAAGTGCGAGTCCGAGAATGCCTTCACCCGCATGGTGCGCACGACTGCTCGCTACTTCCGAGGCGAAATCGTCTACCAACCAGAAGGGCCCACCGATCCACGTCGGACCAACAAACCTAAGCTAAGCCGGCCGCCGAGCGCACTCCAGGTTCCTATCGGAGCGCTCGTGAGAGTGCAGGATGAGGAGCACACCGCCGAAGTCGAAGGCTACGTGAGCGACTTCGTGCGCTTTACGACCGTCGAGAGCCGGAACCGGCGTTCGTGGACGCAGAAGGAGCGGGCGTATGCCATCGACGACGCCCAATCCGAAAGCGACACCGAACAGAACGGCGTACGCTACCACCTCGGGGGCCTGCTTCGCATGCAGCCCTTCGATTCAGCCTTGCCGCCTCTAACCGTGCCCCGCAACAACGTGCTCGAAATCAAGGGCGATTCGGACGTCATCCTGCCCCGGGATGACCGCTGCGGCGCGCTGCCGGCGGCCGAGCGAGAATCCCCGATTTGCGCCATCCACCGGCACCAGCGACTGGAGGCGTCGCGTCTTGACACCACGGGGGCGGCCTTGCCGCTTGGGGCGACGAGCGGCTTTGAGGGCACAAACTTCGCCCGAACGGTCCCTCTCTCTTGGGAGTTGCCCACCGCGACTCACGCGGGCCCCGATGCCGTCACGCCGCGCCTGGCCGCGCTCGGACGGGTCGCGGTTGGCTACCGATGCCTACAGACGCAGCGCTTTAACGTGCTGCCGACGTCCCGCTACGAAATCCTGGTGCGCGTTCAGACGGTCAAGCCCAATACCAAGGCCAAGGTGTTCGCTGGGCTGATTCACGGCGACGTCGACGCCTCGTCGAAGCCGAATCTCACCGCCGATGATTGCGACGGCATGTGGGCCGACATCACCGATGACGACCCGATCCACCTCCGGTTCACCTCCGACGGACGCCGCGGTCTCTCGCTCATCACGGTGTGGAGCGCGTCCGATCCACTGCACACGTCGCCCAAGGACGACATGTTCTCGCGCGCGACATGGGTCGACGGCTCGAAGAATGGAGTGCGATTCGCAGTGCATTGCCGAAACAAGCCCGTCGCTCTCCGCTGCGAAATCGTACGTTTCCTAGTATCAGCCGATAGCGAGGCGCGCCTGGCGGATGGTGCGCTCTCCGTGCCCATCGCCTCCGCTGGCCACTCCAGCGGTCAGCTCTACGTCCTTGACAGCCTCATCCGCGCCTCCGGCGAAACCCGTCGAGCGCTTCGCACGGTCGTCGGCGATTTTTCATTGGACCCGGTGCGTGGCGACGGTGCCGACGCCGGAGCCGTGAACCTCTCCTTGAACTACCAACCCAACTTCCTCCGCGTGCGAGATCAACGAGACGTGGAGATACGTATGCTGCACCCGTCGTTGGACCGAACGAAGGACGTGGTCGTCTTTGCCACGGATCGTACCGCCTCCTCGGCCCCGGCATCATCGTCCCCGTCGCCTTCCTCGTTGTGCGGCTCGATCGACGCCGAGGGCCATTGCGTTCTCGCCCCGCCGGAGCCCTTCTCGATCGCGCAAGCCAAGGAATTCACGTGGTCCAGAGCGCAGTCGCTGGGCGCGGCGTGTTGCATTCCGGTTGGCCTGGAGGCGGACACGATGGAGTTCCTGCGCTTCTCCGTTCGTATCCGAGGCGGCGACAGTGTGTTGCATCGCATCACCGCCGTATCGGTCGCCAATTCCGATTTCATGAGAATCGGGTCCAACGTGTTCCAGTCCGTCCGCGCCCCCGCGAAGCTGAGGTTCCCTCTGCTCGACATGCAACGGCCAAGTGTCTTTTACTTCGCCATCCGTGGCGCCGCCGATCGCCACGCGGTCGTCATCGGATGGGACGCGGTCGTCGGATTCGATGCGTTGGTCGACGTGAACTTTCCCGTTGTGGAAATGTGCACGAGGCTGCCAGACGAGCTGCAGAGTGGATTCCCCGTCTGTGGTCTTCCTGGGGCGCGGAACGCCAACATGGTCGTTCGCGTGGATCCCAGGGATCGAACCGTTCAGTATACGGTTGGCCAATGGCGCACGACCATGTTCGAGGCGGGCACGATTCCAGCCGAGGCGGACATGTCGCAGCTCTGTGTCATGGCCCTGGAGGCGGGCATCACGGTGTCGCTCGTTGGCTGGGAAGTGTGCGATCCTATCGGTGCCGCCGCGACCGCATCGTCTGGGTTGGCCGTCGATCCCTCTGGGATGCCCCCCTCTGAGGCTTTGCTTAGGAAGGTGGCGTCGACCTTGGCACTGACAAGCGAGCAACTCGCCCCCATTTTCTTGCCGTCCCGCGTGTCTCGGCATTCGCAGATGCCTCAAGTGAGTTCAAGGAAGTTCGCCGCTCCGCTCGCGAGTGCCCTGCGGCAGCTGGTGGCCACGCGCTCGGCCCGCACCCTGGCCCGCCTCTTGCTAGCCGTCGAGGAAGCGGCCACAACCACCTGCGTCCTCACGGCGGCCACAACGGCCTGTGTTCTCACGGCACTGCGACAGCAGAGTGGATCTAGTTCTGAGAGCGCCGAAAACGTGGGGCCGCTCGCCAGCGTGTCCGACGCCTCGCTCCTCCGGCTTGCCGGCGTGGCCATTTCAACGATGCAATCAGCACAAGGTGCGGATGACAACGTCGTCGTGCTGGAGGCGGCGAAGATTTTGGACCGGATCTTCCAAGACGGTGCCCACGCCAACCGGCAGCTCTTGGCGCGCCCGGGCGTGTCGCAAACCGTGTTCCTCGCCCTTCTGCGCGCGTGCTTCGTCACCACCCGGCGCGCCCGGCACGCCGCAATGCATTCACTCATCACCTTCGTGTCACAGCTCACCGACGCCGAGGCCTTCCCGCCGCAGATGGACTTGCTCGTCCGGCCGCTGATGGTGCTCGTCGCGACGCGGTGCCACGCCGCCAGCGGCAGCAAGATGTCGCAGCTCGGCGTGGCGCTCACCTCGGCGCTCATGGCGGCTCACCGGAAGCTGCACCTCCCAGGCAACGCCCCCGCTCACGGCGTCAGCATCCCCTACGCCACGCTCGAATACATGCGGGCCGCGGTCGATGCGCTTGACGCCGCGGCGCCGTTGCCCTTTGTCGTGTTGTACCCGGCTCTGCCCGACGCGGTCCAGAAGACGAAAACCGACTTCGGTGCCTTCACGGCGTCGCCCTGCAAGCCGCGTACGCGTGGCAAGTGGGTGTTCGAAGTCCTCGTGCCTGCCGGCGCGTTCAAGGCGGCGGAAGTCGACGGAGGTCCGCCGCTCGAGGTCAAATTCGGCCTTTCCCGAACGCGACTGACGGCCCCTCCCGACCACGACGTGCCGACGGCCGATGGCGTCAACGAATTGTTCGGTGTGCGGGTGACTCGGCTCGACTCGGCCTTCCTGTACCACACCTCCCCTGCGGGCGTGATCACCATGTCCGATCTCGCTGGCTATAAGCCGAAGCCTCCTGCGGCGGAGGCCACTGAGGCGGCGGCAGCTCAGGCCGAGGACCCCGACGCCGTGGTGATCCCCACGCCCCCATATCCGCATCTGGCGGACGACCAGCAGGAGGTGCGCCTGTGGTGCGAGTTGGATGCCCAACACGGGACCGTTCGGTTCGGCATCATGGGCTGGGAGTATGTTCCACGTGGAGGGGCGGACCCCGAAGCGAAGCCTGAGCCTTTCGCTCTGCCGACCGGCTTCGCCCATTTCGCGGTTCCTTTCGCTTTCTCACCGACGTTGAACGCGGAGCATCGAGCCGTGTTTGACGTCGCCCTGACGCAGGACACCATCAGCAGCACTCGCGTGCAGGACGGCGCCATTCCCTTCGACCAGCCGCCGCCGGTGCCGTCCCGTCGAAGTATCGAGCAAGTGGCGCTGCAGCTTCCTCGGGCCGTGCTTCGTACTATGCTGCCCCCGCTGGCGGTGCAACCCACGCTCGCGTTCATGGCCCAGCTTGCCGACCTGTCGAGCTTCATCAAAGCCGATAAGACGCCCAAGTGCATTGAACGAGCGGCGGCCGCACGTTTCCCTCTCGTGGACGGCCTCTTGAAACCGCTGGACGCCGACGCCAACTTGCTCTCCTGCGCGTCCATTGAGCCGCATCTCACCGTCCTCAGCTCTCTCGCCGAAGGAACCCGCAGCTTTTTTGGCCTCGTCGACATGAACAACCCGCGCAACCCGCTCCTCGTCACGTGGTCGAAGCTGAAAATGGTGCTAGCCAAAACGGCGAGGAACGAAATTCTCGAGTCCGTGTTGAGGTCGCTCCGGTCGCGAGAGGGCGCCCCGACCGCCGTCGCCCTCAACATCATGGAGGCGGCGCCATCGAGGAGGCGCAACGCCGAGGCGACCCTCCATCACTCGGTCTTCGGGCAACTGTTCCGTCAGATGTGCACGGCGCAGCGGACCACCTTTTACAAGTCGCCCATGTACAAGGTGACGATGACGGGTTTTGGGGCGCAAGACGCCGGTGGGCCGTATCGCGACTCCTTGTCCCGGCTCAGTCGCGAGATCATGGACGAACACCCATCCTCCGCGTTCAACATGAACCCACTTTTCCGTACGACCGCGAACAAGGACGCCGTCATGCCCGACCCTTCGATGCTCCAAGACGATCCTGCTAAACGCGCCACGATGTGCGGATTCTTCGGCCGACTGTTGGGGTTTTTCCTCGTGTCGCAAGACGTCCTAGCCGCCGATTTGAGTCCGCTGTTCTGGAAGCTGCTGTTGGAAGATGCCGTCACGCCAGCGGATCTCGCATCGATCGACACCAACATCGAAAAGCGAGCTCGCGATGCGGCCCCGGTGCTTGACCTCGACGAGCTCGAAGACTACTTCCCAGGCGTCGCCAGTGTCGTGCAGCGTCGCTTCCCCAATCCCGCGCAGGCGGCGACCCCGAATGATCTCGTCGAGGCCGTCCTGCACGTCGAGCTCCATCGTTACGACGCGGTGATGGCGGCGATCCGCGCCGGGTTCCACTCCATTATCCCCGCAAGCGCGGCGCGCGCTTTGCACTGGGCGGACGTTCGCGATATGATCTGCGGGCAGCCTATTGTGACGCTCGAGGCACTGAAGGCGGCCACCAACACGTCTGAATTCCGCGACGCGGCGTTGTTGGAGATGTTCTGGAGAGTCGTGGGGCGCTTTACGGATGACGACCGCAGTCTGTTGCTCTGTTTCGCGACGGGTCAGCGGCGCCTGCCGCTCAAGCAACCCCTCGTGATTCAGCCGAAGGACACGAAGGACTCCCTTCCGACCGCGGCCACGTGCTTCTTTCAGTTCAAGCTGCCTCAGTACTCATCGGAGCAGCGAATGTTTGATCGCGTCCTCTACGCCGTGCGGCATTGCCGGGCGATCGACGCCGATGGCAACGCCCAGGCCCGCGTCCAGATGGAACTGGAGGATTGATACGCCCCCTCGCTCAAAGCGGGCAGGCACAGCCGGACAGAGATGCAACAATTCAACGTAAACCTGGCGACGAGCCAGACAGCTCTCTTCAGCAGTTTTGTGAGGGGCGTCCCTTCCGATGTGTGTGTGAGATACATAAACAAAGACACAGAAATCTGCTTGACCCCCATCTGTCATAGAGAAGCCACGTCTCCCTCTCTCTTTCTCTATTCTCTCGATCGCCTCGGCAGACTTGTCACCCATTGTTCTTCTCTTTGTGTGCTCGCTTCTCCTTATTTGTTGTTTCGCCCGCGTCGATCGTTCCGTGGTTGGGAGGCCACGGGGCGATGTACCACAGTCACGCGGACGACGGAATAGGAAACAAGACACGCGCTGCGCAATCATGACGACGGGCTTTCCGGTGCGGGAGGAGGCGCGTGGACGATTAATGGATACCACCCGGCTTCCTGACACGCGAGTAGGCGCGTGTGTTACCGTGGCGTGAGTGTTGTACGCACCAGCCGACCAGCTCTTTTTTAAAAAATAATCTCCTCCTCTGTCTGCGTATCCTACCTCATTCTCGATGGCGAGTGGCGACGCGATCGATGCCGAAATCACGTCGTTGATTGGCGTGCTGCATGCCAAGAAACCGGACCAAACCAGAATCAACTTCGACGTGTGCGTCAAGGTGCTGTGCGGACGTTTCCCGACGAAATTTGTCAATGTGAACTGGGAGAGCAAGAAGGCCCTCATCGAGGGGACGATCGCGGAACTGGACGCGGGCCAGCAGAAGAAAAAACAGGCCGCCGTCCGTGCGCCAAGTTCGTCCGAAGAGGACAGTGACGAGGACAGCGATTACAGTGAGGCGGACTCGGATGAGGACGAAGATGACGACTCATCCGGCAGCGACCGGGCTGGCGGCTCCGCGAGCAGCGAGGGGGGTTCTTCCTCCGGCAGCGACGGTGCGGATGACGAGGAGAGCAGTGACGAGGAGGAGGAGGGGGCGGACGAATCCAGTGACGAGCGACCCTCGCAGAAAGTGCGCCGCGAAAGCGAGTCGGCTCAGGCAACCGGGGGGCCGCCGTTGTCTGAAAACCCCCCACACGTGCAGGCGCGGTTAATGTCCGATTTCCTCAAGCGTCTATCCATTCCGCACGAACGGTGGAACGGCAAGGCGGCGGTGGCTGACAGCAGCAGTGGCGATGAAGTACACCAACGTCCTTCCGGTGCGACATTGGACCCGGTGACGTATCGCTCACAAATTCTCGACCCTCTTTTTGCGCAACACAAACTCAATCCCGCCGACCTGTCGAAGTCCGAAGTGCGGCGCTATCATGCCCGAAAAGAGCTTGAGGCGTTGACAAAGGAAGCAGATTTGTCTCTGGATCGCTCGGCCCGCCGAGGAAGAGCGACCTTCGGAACCGCAGCAGCCGCACCGCCACCCCCGTCCGCGGCACCGCGGGTCTCCAAGCCGAGTTTTTTCGATGAGTGAACCGTTGACGACCGGCGGGCCGACCGATAGAGAGGATCAGCAGAGCTTGTCCAATGGTGGCATAGAAGAATTTGGGGCCCCAGCCCCCGTTGGCCCAAATGCGGCTACGTTTTCTTGCGGCCACAGGACAACGATTCGATCCCCAACCTCCCATCGCGAAGTGTTTCCGAACTCAAAGGCTCTCTCCATCATCTAACTCGCTCCCTCTCTATTTGCCCCTTCTTTCGTTCCGCCTCTCATCTCATTCCCATCGTCCCCCGTGTTGATGCCCGCCCCCGTTCGCAGCAAGACGTCGGGCGACGCGCCAAAAAAAGCGAAGCCCGCGTCCCCGGCGACGACTGCCCCGCCGCCAGTTGCGGCCACCAGAGGCACGCCTGCCAGCGCCTCTTCACCATTGGTTCCCAGTGGCGTCTTGGCGTCGCCGTCAGTCGTCGCCACGGCGTCGCCCGTCCGTGGCGGCGGAGAGACAGTTCCCGCGGCTCTCGCTCCTACTCTTCCTCCTGCTCCTTCCGGTCGTCCTGTTCCGCCCGCTGACGTCAGCAATCCGATCTTGTCGCGTCGCGCACGTCCGACGCGCGATGCCCCTCCCCCCCAAGCGAAAGTCAAGAAAGCGACCGGCGCGGATCGACCCGACTTCAGCCGTAGCGAAATCGAAAACTTTGGAATGGTCCTCAACGCGGTGCGGGGCGTGGTCGAGGACAAGTACGACGACGTCACGAGCGAGTGCCGAGCTTGGTCCCGCAAGCAGCGGACAGCGGACTTCAATGGCGTGGCGTGCTTGCGCTGGCTCGTGTCCCTGCTCGCGCACAATGGGTTGGCACCTGCGTCGTCGGCTGGGCGGTTGTCGGCTGCCGACGCTGTGCTCGTCCACTACCATATTCTGCAGTTTCTAAATTTTATTTCGCGCAAAACCACCAAGCGACACACCATTGTCGGCGAGGAGCACATTCAAGTCCTTCTGCGGTGGATACCGCGCCCGGATTTGTACGACGACGACGTCCAGCTGGAAGATCAACTGCGGAGGGCCGACGGCCGCCATGTGGACTCGGAAAAGACTCACGAGGTTGCCGCAGCTGCCCTCGACTACTTCGGCGAGAATAACATCTACGAACATGCGTTGATCTGGCGACTGGTGAGCGAATTCGCATTGGAACGGCGCCACAGCCCGTCGGTCTCCGACCGAGTCGCAGCCTTTACGTCCGTGATGTATTGCATCGAGCACTGTCACGAGTCAATGCAGAAGGACAGCGGCATCGGCACCTTGCGCCGACTCACCGAAGACTGGCTCTTGCCGAGTGCGGGCGTCGGTCAGCCAGTGCCAACCGCCGAGACGAAGCAACAGGCGTTGGTGCGAACGTGGGCTTTACGCACGCTGATGGAAACCCTCCGTGTGTGCGAGGACGATGCATTGAGGGGCGAATTACGTGTCGTCCTCGCTCGCAATGTTGCGGCGTATCTGGCAACGCTCGCGGCGCATCCAGCGTGGACCACGGTTCTCACCCAGTGCTGCAATGCCTTTTTGTCCTTGGCCCGTGACGACGGGCTTGATGACACGGACAGCGACGAGGCAGACGACGACGACGACGACGACGAATCGGACAGCTCTTCCAGCAGCGGCGAATCCTTCAGCAGTGATGTCGAAGAGAGTTCCCGTCCCGACGAAACGCCGCGGGCTGCGATGACGGCTGCCGCTCCCGAAGCGGCATCGGCGAAGGAAGCCGACAAGGCACCCCAAGGTAAGAAGGAGTGTGTCATCATTGCGCTTGAGGCGCTGGCAACCTGGGCGCACGTGATCGTTGACGGTCCATGCCCACTGACACCCACGGACGCCTCTGCGACACCGTCCGCGACAGCCCGCGATGATGAGCCGCTGCCATACTGTCTCCGCTACCCGCACCGAGCTGACTTGTTTACGCTGTACTTCAAGGTGATTGGAACCCTGATCGAAATCACGGCGTCGCAAGAGTGGGACCTGGACGAAGCCGTGACCCGGGCGTTGCTTCAGGTGTGCCGGGCGAGCTGCCCCTCCCCGCTGGCGGCCTGGCTCACCGGCCACGTCATCGACGCCCCGGACGTGACCAACATCGGCGACGGCGCTGTCGCCATCGAGCGCATGAGGCTGGCTACCCGACAGGTGGGCGTCGTGCTCCAGGTGCGCACGAAACTGATCGACACCATCGTTGTGCGCTACTACCCGCCTCCGGGTAAGAAAGGAACCGCCATGCCGTTTACCGAAGCCGTCGCCAATGCGGACTTTTGGACTCTGCACGCGGAGACGACGGCGGCGGACGCCCTCATCTTGTCCAAGGTCGTGGCCAAGCTCTACCGCTGGAAGCACTTAACGGACGGCGGCAACGTTTGGACGTTCCATGAAGCGGGCCTCGCCGAGGCACCCGCGATCGTGCGTCAGCAATGGATGCCCATGTCGAGCCGCGCCGCACTTCACGAGGCACTCGTGATCATGGTGCAAGCGGTGAATGGCTGCCGGGAGCTGTGCGAGAGGCTGAAGAAACGCATGATTCGCGCTTGGGCGACCGCAGCGAATCACGGCGACAACGAACCGCTCCTCCGTCAAGAAGTGACCAATTTCTACGCGATCCGCGACCGGCTGCATACGCTTTGTGAAGGATTGCTGACGGGTCTAAACCTGCTGGGAAGCCACATCTCGCGCCGCCCGCCTCGGTGGCGAGGGGTGGAGAAGGAAGGCACCTCCTCCTCAGACGATGACGACGACGACGCCAACGACAGCCAGTCCATCTGGTCCGGCACGACCGAAAGCGCCGACGAGTCGGAGGAAAATTTCCCACTCGCGCAGTACTTCGACGCCGTCGGTGACGTCGTCGTGGATGTCGCGAACCTGCATGCCCTCGAAGATGAGGAGGCTCCAATGCGCGCAGCGGTCTTCCCGGCACCGGTGGTGGGAGAGCCCGCGAACGCCGCCGGGGAGCCACCCGCTTGGTGCCATGTCGTCACCGGGCAAACGTTGACCGTCGTCGAACTGTCGGAATCGCTATTCGCCACCCCACATGAAAACGAGCGCACCATGCGCGCGAGCCTGTCCACACTCGAAGGCCTGTGCGAAAACATGGTGTCCATGGTCGAACAAGAGCGCAAACGGCGCGACAGGCTTGGCCGCGAACGAGCTGAATGGGACATTGAGCCGTTGTGTAAAGCGCCGAAGGACATTCCGGACGCGCTGCACTGTCTACCCGCCGTGCTGATGCGGCGGTGCCATGGGCCGCTCTCCAATGTGGCCCGAAAAGCCATCCGTCGCGTCATCGAAGATTGCTCCTCGGAGTTGCTGATTGGCCTGTTCGACTTTCTCAGCGCGTTCTTGCGCGCCGTGCACGACGCGGGATTAGTGCCTCCCGTTTTGAGGCCCACCCCGCCGCCCGAACTGCCGGAGCCCGCGACGTTTGAGCAGTGCTACGAATTTGTATGCTCGTCGCAGGAGCCATTTCCCAACACCTTGGTTGACGTTTACTTGCTGAACGAAATCACGTCGCGCCGCTACGGATTATCCTTGGGCCGTCTGAAGCAGCTCGACGACATGCCGATCAAGGATGGCTCGTCGGAGGACGAAGACAGTTCAGCTGACGGCAGCAGCGAGGACGAAGACGAAGCAGAGGAGACCGAGAGAAATGGAGGAGCACCGGCGGGCGCGATCACTCTCCGGAGTCGAGCCAGATTGGCAAACCGCGAGGAGAGGCTGCAGGGTTCGCTTACGGATTGCGTCGCGGCCGCATGCGTCGCTCTGCCCTTGTTCTACGCGCGCCATATTCACAACAACCCGGCCTATGCGGACCTCTGGCAGGAATCCATGACACGCTACCACCAATCCATCGCCACCCCGGGAAGGCCACTTTCGACCTTCAACTTCGTTGCCTGGCAAGTGGCGGGGATATACTGCGACGCACTCGAGCATGGCGCGCCGAAGATCCGATCGATGGCGTGCTCCGATTGCGCTCGTCTCTTCATTCAATCCAGCCAGGTGGGTGTGGAACGAGGACTGCTGCACACCGGCCCCTTCGGCCTCGGTCTCGTAGCCAGAGCCTTGTTGCTGGCGCCGGCGTCAGCGCCACGGCAACCGATCAACGATTTTGCAGACGCCTCCATCGACGCGCTGATCGGGCTGCTTGCGCCGAAGACGACTGCGCCAGCAGCGGCGGTGGCGACACGCGGTCGTGGAAAGGCAGCCGCAGCGAAACGGTCAATGAAGCCGCAAATTCCCATCGAAACGATCGCCAATGCGCTAACGGCGTCCATCGACGTTGTGAATTTGGTGTGCCCCCCCATCGCGGCTTCGATGGAAGCCGATGCCAGCCGCGCGGCTCGCTGTCGCGAGCTCCTGCAAGCATGCGTACCACACCTTCCGTGCACGGGCGACAAGCAAGAGGCGTACCGAATTCACTTTTACTGGAGCTACTGGGCCGCCCACCGGCACCCGCTGATCTACGATTCGGTGGCGCAAGCCTTGTTTCCCTGGGCGACAACGGGATTGTTGCGTCTGAAGGCGGAACGAAAATGTCTCCTGCCCGCCGCATGGCGCTGCCTGCGCCTCGCATTGGCTACGCCGCCACTTGGCCAACTAGCGGTCATCGCTTCGGCTGCCGCCTCCCCAACCTCATCGGGTGCGGCGTAACCGACCGATTTAACACGAACTGTGTCGTGGGGGCCCTTGTAGGCAGCTTAACGCGGTGGGGGGGAACGTGATGTGTTCCAGTCAACGATTAGTTTGTTTTTCTCCTTTTGATTTTACGATCGTCGTGCCAACTTGTTGTTTATTTTTGTTTCTTTGTTGCCGTTCGGGAAGCCAAAGGGGGTCGTAGCATATTTTCCCTACCTGGGGTTCTAACATGCCATTGCTCCTGCTGAACGCTTGCGCCGACATTTCGGGCGAGAAGCTCAACTTCGAGCTCGCCTTCAACACCTACGGGCATATGGCCCCGCCGGTGGAAGAGGTGCACGCGCGCATTGTCGAGGTGTTCTCCCAGGCACAGAGGGAACTCACCGGCCAGGCGCGCCCTTTCGTCGTCGAGCAAATCACAGCGTTCGATAGTACGCAGCGTGCGTGGCTGATGCTAGAGGCGTCGGAGCAACTCGTGGACGGCATGCAACTGTACGTGTTTCAGCCCGGCCACACGGCAACGGACCTTTCGAGGCCCCTTCCGGCGCCGTTGATTCCCCCTCCAGCGATTCGCCCGATGCCGGTGCCAGCGCGCACCTCATCCTCTCTTGGCACCACCCGTTCGAGATCCCCACGAGCCGCATCGCAGAGTCGCACGGCGGGCTCGTCGAGTGTGCCTCGAGGGAAAAGCCCGTGGAGACAAACGCCTACTCCGCGTTACCGCAGCGTGTCGCCGCCGGTGTCCGACGATGCCGCGAACAGATCAAATCGGCACGACTACAGCCCCCGTTCACGGCGCGAATTGTCCCTGCGGCTGTTTTCGTTGCTGGACCGCGATCGGGACGGCGTCGTTACGCTCGGCGATCTTCGCGACGCCATGCTGCGGCACACCATGGACGTCTCGGAAGCGAATGTAGGCGACACGTTTCTCTACGGCGACCGTCCGCTCACCGCGTCAGATTTTCTTGGCTTCGGCGACTACTATCCTCACATCGTCGAGGCGCTCGTCGACCGCATGTCGTCGGAGCAACACGTCGCGGCGCCTCCGCCGCCGCCACCTCCCGCCGTGCTGCCCCCTGCGCGGCCGCCGTCACCGGAAATCATCGAACGTGCGATGACACCGCCACGGCATCGACCGCCGGCCCTCATGCCCCACCTCCACCAGTCTCCGCCGCGGCGGGGCGCGATGCTGCCTTCTCAGTTGTCCGCGATGCCGCTGTCACCTGCCGTCGGGCACGACGTCGCGAGTCGCAGTCTGAGGGGAGGCCGCGCGGGGACGAGTGAGTTAGAGGCGCAGCTGCGTCTCGAGGACGAGGAGGCCCAACTTATCCGACGACTCGACTTGATCCGGTCCCAAAAGCAGTTGTTCAACACCACCGTGGACCATCGGTTTTAGGATGGGCCGAAGGAAGGACGGGGCCACACGGCAGTGGCGCAGTTTTCGCCCTGTATCTTGGGGGATGATTTGAGGCGCTTCGTTGTTGTACCACTGACTGTATGTTGTAGCCCAAGGGGTGATCACGGAACTGCTGCTTGTGCCCTTTGTGGAAGCCGCGCTCGCCTTCATCGATCGGCGTCTACACCCAAGACCGTAACCTGAGGAACCCTGATAACAACAACACCCCCTCTGTCCGTCGGA
>ERZ1292630.895-Hain-H41-02um-R3-895-length-30086-cov-7_pt1 | contig 21577 bp, 9 predicted proteins | sample MGYA00564408_ERZ1292630 | MGnify/ENA primary metagenome ERZ1292630 (study PRJEB36523, sample SAMEA6512641) | groundwater metagenome | collected 2019-01-08 | study: AquaDiva: Metagenomics assemblies of 32 groundwater samples
TCTTCTTGACGAGTTTTGGTTGCTCATCAGATTCATGCCGACTGATCGCTCGCTGCCAATCCACTCGGGCCGCCCGCCGCGTCACCACGGAGATGCCGCCACAGTCAGTCACAACGTCGGCGTAGAAGAAGAAGCGCCGCACCAGCACTCGTCATCCTCGCATGATCACGTGAATCAACGCCGGCGTGGGCTCTCGTCCAGCAGTGATCTCGGTCGTCCCGCCCTGTTCAGCGGCACTCCGCGATTCTACGAGGGAGGCGTGGCCGAGCTGCCACCCCCTGCGGCTCACTACCTCCATTTGGGTGTTTGGTACACGAAATCGTGTGACTACTTCGTGCACCGTCACCCACTTTCCGTCGTCACGTCAGACGCAGCCGGGCCGATTCATCGACAGCGACCCAATTCGCGGGTTCGGTCTGAAGAGGTCAGTTCGACCGCCGTAGTTGAAGGAGCGGGGCACAGTGTCGTTTGGCTTCACAACGCTTTGCCTAACGACCGGTTTGTGTTCGTGGTGCTGGGAGTCGCCGAGGAGCGCCCGAGCCGGGGCGTGTCTTGGATCACCCGGTTCAAGACGCTGCTCTACGGAAAGGCCCCTGCTTGGGTATCATCATGCGCCCTCGGCGATCCACCAAGTGCCGAGCAGCTCGCATCCCCCCCTCAGAAGCCCAGATTGTTGTACCGCCGCTCCGCCGCCGCGCCGCATCATCATCATGCCAAGTCGAAACACTCGTCGCACCACACAACCGCCTCACACACCGTGACGCCTCGGCGCGACAAATCAGAAGTGCCGCTCGCCGGTTCGTCCGACGACTTGGCCGCATGCGTCCCCCGCGGGTTGAGCCGCAGTGTGTCGCTCGAGTCCAACGCCACGGCAAGCGACCTCAGTGTTTCTCACAGCCAAGATTTGATGGAAGATGATGACGACTGGACCGATGAGGGACGGAGGAGGGACGGCGCGGCCATTCTGCGACAGCGTCTGAGGGGCATCGGTGCCGACGTCGCGGCGTTGGAACGCGTCGGTGCCGAAGTCGTTGAGGTGTGCCATGCGGATATTACCGCTCTCGACTACGCGCCGGGATTGACGGGGACGAGAATGGCGATCGAATCCAAACGCATTCGCACGCAATGGTTTCCCGACGTCGCCTCCGTGTGTGAGCACTACCGTGTGCCCGTGTGGAGCGTGCTGCCGTCGTCGGAAGGTGACGACGACGGTGACTCGCTGGACTGGTTTCCCACATCTAGCGGCATGAGCAAACTGGACGCCTCTGTTGCAGGGAAAGAGCGTTCCGCGAATAGCCGCGGTGGATCGCAATGCTCATCGACGCTAACCTCACCAAATAGCGGATGTTCGAGTCGGCGATGGCCCACGACGACGACCGTGCAAAACGTTCCATTCTCACGCGATGGTGTAGCGGTCGCCTCCGGCGCGGCAGCCAAGTCTCCTGCGGTTGAGGCATGTGCTGCCGACGGGACGAGTCCGCTACGACGGCACCCGTCCGGTCCGATGCCGCCGCCCAGCGGCGTGACGGCAGTCGAGGCTGTCACGCCGTCATCATCATTGTCGATGATCGTCTCCCGTCCCAGCATTGGCATGCCTGCCCTCGCGCCCATGTCAAAAACAGCAAGGAAGAAAGCGAAGGGGGCGAGGCGAAAGGCTGCGGCCGTCGGGGCGTCAGCGGCCCAACCAAGCGTGGAATCGGATCGTCGTTCGCAACACGTCGACCAGGTGGTGACTGGAGTCGGCCCGGTCTCACTGAAAAATGTGGAACGACCACCGAATCTACCCGAGCCTCCGTCACCTTCTATCACTCTCTTGTCCTGGCTATCGGGATCGCAGTGGTCGGCTCCGTTGTGGCGCGTAGTGACTCGCGCGGTCCCGCCATCATCCGCAGCATCAGCTGGTAGGGCGCTGGAGGCGTCCACCCCACGGCCGGCCAACCCCGACAAACAGCCGGCGCCGCGTCCTCACAACGTCTTCTCATCATCTGGAACAACGGGTGACGACAATGTGACCTGCGACAGTCACGCCCGGTCGCTGACGATGTCCTTCAGGCCGTCGCGGCTTCAACGGCGAGCGCACCGACGCGAAAGCTTCGTCACGGGCGCGAAAGCTCGGCTCGAGGAGGACCGCGGGCGGTACGAACGCAACTTACTGCACCCCACCGTGCCCATTACCCACACGGAAACCATGCTCATTGTATACACGCAGGACCCTAACTTCAATGCGGTTCTCCGGGCCGTTCTCGTGCCAGGCTTTGATCAACAGAGTGCCTCATGGAAGGGATCGCATCAAAGTGGTGCAAGCCAGCAGCACGGTCAACAATCTACGGTGGCTGCGAGCTCGACCACAACCCCCTCTGCCGTCCCAGTTGAACTGGCTGCGGGGGCATCGCACCTTCGCGTGCCGAATCCGCCATTTTGCAGCAGTGCCGAGACTCAGCAGCGACTCTTATCTCTTTACGAGGCAGGCATTCCTTCCTGGTGTATATTTTTGCCCCGCGTCGGCTTACCCTACCGAAGGGTGTATCGCACGACCGTGGTCACGATCCTTAACTGCTGGCCGGTGATCGCGCTCGTGATGGGCCTCTACGACCTCTACAAGCACATCCCATTCATCACCGAATGGATGGGTGTCAACTTTGCCCAGTGGATGGAAACACACGTCTCCCTTCGCCTCACGTTTGTGATCGCCTACGCGTTTACGTCGTCGATGACCGCTCTGGAATCCATTGTACGCATTTTGAAGAGCGCGATCAATGTGCTGAGCATCTTTGCGGTGCCGTTGCAGCCTTTCTGGATTCTCCTTCAGGGTCTCTATCAATTATTGAGCTATGGTCTGTTATCGCTTGTAGCTGTCTTGCGACTGCTCGTCAACATGGTCGCCATGTCGCCTCTGTCCGCGCTCGCGTCGGCGTTCTCGCCGATCATTACCGTCTTCAAGACCCTGCTTTGGCCTTTGATCGTGTTGTTCCGCACAATGGCGTCCTTCTGGAGCTCAGGCGCCGCCCCAATGGCATCGCTTGCCACCTCCGCGAGCAGTGGTGCCAGCGGTGGCGGCATGCTATCCGGGACGGTTACGTTGTGGACGGTCGTCATCCGGCCAATCAAGAACCTCTTCAAAGCGTACTACGATGGCATCATGTGGATTGGCGTCTGGATCGCTCGTCGCGAAGTCTCTCTACGGACGTGGTATTTGGCTTGGCTCGCACGCATGTATCGTGCCACAATTGGACGCTTCCGCGCAAGGCAGGCGACGAAACCGGCACCAAGAGCAGCGTCGCAAGTCGTCGCCCCGCCCCTCACACCCACGATTGCGAGCACGATCGTGGGAACTGCACCGCAGTTGATGAGCGCGGTCGTGACGGCAGTGGCGACCGCTGGCAGCACGGTGACCGCCGCGGCTGCCGCTGCGGTATCCGCCGGACGGTCCCCCATCGTCACAAACGCCGGAGCACCAGGCGACGGTACCTCGCCTCCTCACCCTCTGTCCATCAGTGGCCCTGCGTCGCCCCGTCGATCATCGGCATTCGCGAGCGTTGTGGCGCTTGTGTCACACTCGCGGGCGTCGTGGATCTGGCTGCTGGTTATTGCCGGCATCGTGGCGTGCGCGGGCGTTGTGCTTCAGGCGATCGTCCCACTTGCTGGAAGCACCGGGGCTTCCCGGTGATGATCGTGTGGTGCCACTCATCTCACACACTCTGCCCTCTTGCGTGCCACTCTTGCTAGACACCACTACTTGACGTCGTTCGCAGCAGCTGCCCCCATTCCCACCCTCGTTTTCACGTCGCGTCAATTGCCGGCCGGTGCGCGCGCGGTTCTTTCCAAAGAATTTATCACCGTGCGTTATTTGATATTGTACTTCCATCCTCCAACACATTGAAAACGCACACAGCTTGACAGAGGACGTAACATGAATTCCTCGTCACGCCGTGATGAGGAAGCCGACGCGGCGATGGCGAAGCAGCAGTTGCGCGTTCGCGAACTCGAGCGCAAAGCGACCTTCGAGGCGACGCAGACCGAGATGCGACGACAGAAAGATACCATCCAGTCACTTCGCCGAGAAAATGACGAAATCCGAGGTGCCCTGGTGCAATCGTCCAAAGGCCAGACGCAGAACACCGACAATTTCGGTCGCAAAGAAGTGAAAGGCATCCAGCAAAAGACCTTTGGCATCCGTCGTACCTACGACGACCTCCGGGCGGCGAACGACACCAAAGTCCGCGAGATCGAGAAAATGGCCGAGCAGCTAGAAGAACTGCGACGGGAAGCGGACCCTATCATCTCGGACACGAGCCCCATGGCGCAAAAGATCCGCACGCTCGAAAACAGCCTCGACAAGCATCTCATTAAGCACAATGAGGCCATGAGCATCCGGCGCACCTACGAGGGCATCGTCAAGCGCCTCCGGGAGGAGCGCGTGTCCTTCGACAACCAACTCGGCGCTATCGAAAAGACCCTGAAGGCAAAGGAGCATGACTACACCGAGCTCCTGAACATGGCCCACGATGCGCAGCACGCCAAGGAAATTGCAAAGGCGGAGGTGCAGCAATTCAAATTGTCGTACAATGAGGAGCGACGTGAAAAGAAGAAGCTGCTGGAGGAACGCAAAGCCTATGTCAACACGCTGCTCAACCGTACCATGCAAGCCGAGAAGGCCGCGAAACAGAAGGCGCAAAAGGATGAGCGGGAAAGCCAAGCCAAGCAGGAAGAGGAAGAGCGCAAAAAACGGGAAACACTGACGGCGACGACGGAACTCCGCACCGAAGAAGAAGCCGAGCGCCTTCAGCAGTATGCCACGGCCTACCGGAAGATTAAGGAATCCACGCGCGCGTCCAACGTTGACGAAGTGATCGCCAAGTTCATCACCCAGGAGGACACGCATCGCTCGCTCGTCGATCTGACCCGCGACATCCAGGCCAAAATTGACACCCTCCATCAGCGTCGCGCCGAGCTACAACGCAAGGTCGAGGACGCCAAGTACTCCGGCAGCGGCCACCTCGGTTCTCGCCGCATCGTCGATGAGTTCGAGGCTCATCTCGCGGAAGCGAGGGCGCAATTGGACAAGTCAAGCTCGTCCTTTGAGAAAATTTCCCACATCTTCGTCGACGTTCGAAGCGGCGTGGAACACCTGTCATCGAAGTTAAGCAGCTACCACCCCGAGAAGATCGCGCCGGAAATCAAAACGGACGAATCGCTCGTGGAAGTGCTGAAGCACTGCGAGCAGAAGCTTCAACAGTTAGTGGATGAAGGCGTGTCCAACGGAGAGTCACTAGACGACCTGCTCGCCAACACGACGGTCGAGCTGCCCCAGTATAATCTCCGCGTCAAGGCCCAAGGTGATGGGGACGATAAGGACGACGAGGCGGCGGGTCGCGCGGGCCACCGCGATGGCCATCACCGCGGCGGGCAAGATGCCGAAGATGCCGAGGACGACCCCCACGATCGCGTGGCGCTCAAGCACATGTCTCTGTCCGCGGTCGAGCGCGAAACCAAGAAGCAGCGCAAGCGCGGTCGCAAGAAGGATGGCGAGGATGCGTAGTCGTGACCGGCGTTGATCGCGAGTGTGTCTCCAACACTGCACTTTGTCTTCTCTTGTTCTCAATTTTTTCTTCCCCTCACTTGCCAAACAACAATACAAACCGGGTGGTGCAGCCCGGTCATGTGAGTATCCATTGCTGATGTATTTTTTCTATCTGGTGACTCCGCGGTGGTTCGCGTCTCAAAGTCTGGTTCTCAAGGCGAAAGATGTCGACAGCGATTTCACCTCCGCTTTGAAACCCCCACTTTCCTACAGAACCGCCCCGTGAACCTCATCATTTCAAATTGTTGTTGTGCGATCCCCCATGAGCTACGAGGACGATGACGACACCTCGACCACCAATTCGATCGCGCCACGCCGCGAGGAGCACTTGAATTTCATGGCGTCGTATCGTCAACACGGGCAGCAACAACCTGTGGGGCCATCAGAGGATACGTTGCGGCAAAGGGCCGAGACCGTTGACGAGGAACTGAATCGCTTGCGATCGACGGTCGCCACCCTCCGAAGTGGCACGCTCGAAGCACGCTACTTTGAGCAGGTGAAACGCAATCGGGAGCTGACCGTGCATCTCAACTCTGAGAAAGACCGAGTGCGGAAGTTGCAGCAGTCCATTCTCGCCATGGAGACCGAAAGACAGGAAGAGTCGAAGCTGCAGCGTAAAGGTGTTTTAATGCCGTCGCAGACTCTCGCCGGTCGCGGCGGAGGCGCTGCTGCAGACAAACCGGCACCCAGCGACAGCACGGAAGCGATGGTCGATTTGCTGTCGAAGGAGCTCGAACAAACCAAGTTGCGACTCGAGCGCAGTGGTAAGGTGAATGCGAACCTCAAGTACCAATTAGAACAGCGCAAGGCGGCCAGCACCAAACTCCGGCAGATTCTCGTCGCCGAGATCGGCAATGAGGTGGAGGTAGAGAAACTACTTAAGGCTGCAGGTGTGTTGTCCACCAGCGCGCAACCGTCGGGAGATGTCGATGCGGAAGCGATCGATTCGCCAACTCGTAGCGTGGTCGGAGGCGGCAGCACCGTTTCTGCAACGGCGCAAGGTGGATCTGGCTGGAAGGGCCGCGCACAGCAAATAGCGTTGTTGAAAATGAAGGTCAAAGACCTCCAGCGCCTCGTGTCTGAGCAAGCCGTCCACCGACTCGCTGACGGTGCAGATGAACTCGGAGCACGCGGGGCCGTCGGCTCTGCGTTCGAGGAAGGGGGATCGACCATCGGCGGTTGCGGTCCGCTGCCAACGGACATCAGCGGCACGGCGGACGGAAGGCCCCTCGACGAGGGCGATCTGCAATCTCTGTTACGCGCCATCAACAGGGAGCGGCATCAGCCACGCGGCGGCGTCACATCCACCGCGGCCGGGAGTATCGCCGGGATGTCCCCCACCACGAAACTCGGAACGGCCAGTGTGGGTTCAAGGTACGGAGGTGGTGGAGCAGGAGCGCCATCCGTGGCAGGAGGGTCGTCGGTGCAACGCGACTTTGACGATGTGAATCGAGATCGCCTTGATGTCATGGAGAAGAAGAAGTTGCAGGAGGTGAGGGAACTAGCCAACCGGCTCCGCGTCAAGGAAGAGGAAAGCAACAAGGAAAAGCAGAGGGCCGATTCCCTACAGGCGCGGCTCGTCATTTTGGAGCGAGACTGTCAGCATTTAAAAGCCTGCCTCAGCCGGATGGTGGAGAAAGCCCAAAATGATGACAAGCTCATCGCCGCATACAAAACGAGCATGGAACAGTTGGAGCAGCGCGTGCGAAGCAAAGACCACGCCGAGGATAGCGGCAACGGGGCATTGGCTGGGGGTGCGAAATCGTCAGTGGCGGCTTCTGCGGCCGCTCGCGATGCTCGATGTGCAGCTGAAAATGCACGTCTGATCGACACGGTTGCGGACCTTCGGCAGCAGCTCTCAGCTGCGACGCGTCGCCGTGCTCACGAGGACAGTCGACTCCGTACTGCCGCGGCGGCTGCAGATAGCGACGACGAGGATGGCGGGCAGGATGTGTTGTTGAGTCGCGGTCGCCGTCCTGAAACGAACCTTACCGATTTGGATGATGTCGACTTGCTGAAGTCCGCCCTTCGCGCAAAAGGAGCGGTGCTGGACGACGACTCGTCTCTTCTCGGCATGGCCATTGGCATCATTGATCGCCAACGATCCGCTTTGTTGGCACTGGAATCCCATGTGCAGCGACGCGAATCCGCCACACCTTCATCCGCGAAAGCCGGTAACCCAGCAGACGCCGCCGCCGCAGCCCATGCGTTGCCGGCGAGGTCGGTTGAGACGATGCGAAGTGAAAATGCATCGCTCAAGGAGAGAATTGCAACGTTGTCGGAATTGATGGATCGCGAGATTTTCCTCTACAAGTCGCTGGCTTCGGCGGCGGCGGTCACTGCGCCTCCCGACGACGTTCGCAATCCAATAAGCAGTCACCACCGGCAAACCAGGGGGCCTTCAAACCAAGCCGTCAAACCGTCCTCCTTCATCGATGATGCTGACCCTAGTGAAGCCGCGGAACAGGATGAGGCCGCTGCCGCAAACGGCTGGGTGCCGCGCTCCGCTCGGGAATACCACCCACCCACACCTGCGCAAGACCCCACGAGAGAGTCGAATCACCGCGGAAGTGCCTTCGTCGTTCGGCAGGTCGTTTCTGCTCCCGCGCACACGACGCAGGTCGGCACGGCCAAGTCGGCTGTTCGCCAGCAGCAGTCGAACGTTGTTGCTGGCCCGTCCGCGCATCGCCACCCAGTTACTTCGGTGAAGGAGTCGTCGTCCGGACTGTCCTTGCCGCCCATCGGCAGTGCGTCTCTCCCCACGACAGAGCGCGTTCCCGGTGTGATGTATCGACGCTCGGCGGATGACGCGGCGCATCATGGCCGTAACGTGGCGGCAATCGGCATCGACGACGACGACGAGGACGATGAGCACAACAGGATCGAGCCGCGGGACTTGGAGCGAGCGTACGATCAACTCGATCGGATGCGTAGGCCATCGTCTTCTTCGACGCAGCGGTCGGCAGCGTCATCCTCGGTCGCTCAGCCCCCCAGTGTGGAGAAGCCGGACTCACGACCACAACAGAAAGTCCCGAAGAAGGTCACTGCCAGTCGAGTGGTTCGGTAGTATTTTGAAAAGTTTGGCGATAGCGGTGAAATGTTGATAGCTCCCCACACAGAAGGACCAGTGGGTTGTTCTGATGACGCGGCACTCGTGTCTGATCTTGCCAATCGTGTCTGATCTTAACACACACGTTCGTCGTGTTACTCATTTTTTTTCGTCACCTCACTGTTCAGAGACTCTTCCGCGGCGTCAACTGCCAATTGCCGTTTCTGGGACCCTCGAAATGTTACACTCGCGGCAGCAACGCGTCGGAGTCGGTACACCATCGGAGGACCTCCCTGCGGGAAGGCTGCCAGTCCGGCCGCCCGGCGCAGGCACGGGCGCGACGCAGCGAGCAGCGACCGCGGCGATTCTGTTTCTCACCTGCGTTTTTGGGGCCATGTGGCTCAACGCCAACCGACAACTGTCGACCGAAGCGAAACAAGCACACAGCAGCGCCGGCTCGTCGTCCGTTTCATCGGCGATCAGCGATCTCGAGCGCAACGCTCAAGGCGCGCTCCGCCGATTCGCCGTCGACATTGACCGGATTCACGACAAGTTGGAATTTGCCAAGGCTGGGATGGACTTAAAGACCCAACGAGGCCGCGACAACATCCGCGATCATCTTGTGATGTCGTGTTACGACCCAGGTCTTCCGGCTCCACTGAGCATCCCGACCATCGCGCACGTCACGTATCCCATTCTCGACCGTGCGGGAGGCAGCGCCGGAGAGAATTTGGAACACATGTTGGAATGGTTTCCTTTACCCAACTTCACCAAGGCCCCGTCCGACCCGCCGGCGTTGGCGAATGCTGCGATCAATCACCTGGTCATGCAAGCGCACCATCGTCGCGAGGCGAAAAGCGAAGAGGTGGTTGCCCAGGCAATAGGAGTTGTGGCAAACCGGAATGATTTGCGCTTCATTGCGTGCCATGGAAAAGATGATCTGGTCTGTCAGTTCGTCATGAAGTCGGGTTACTGGGAGATTCGTTTCCTCGACATTCTGTTGCACGTGATGGTGTCGCTGCGATATCTGCGACAACGTAAGATGGAAGAGGCCACCAGGTCGTCGAATCAATCGACCCTAGGGCTCAGTCGCGTGGACCAGGAGCACGCCGTTGAGTACATTGACGTGGGGGCGAACGTGGGGGCGCTCGCGTGGTCCATTCATTTGGCGAATTTCGATGTGACCGCATTTGAGGCGATGCCACACAACGCGCAGCTTCTGTCCATCTCCAAGTGTGTCAATGGTCTGCGCAATCCATTCAGTCCGCGGTGGGGAGCGCTGCGAGAATTAGCGGGATTTAACGTGTCATCGGAGGGAGGTGACCGACGAAGCAACATCGCGGCCGCACGCGAGAATGCCAAATCCGCCGCCACCAAGCGAATGCTAGCAATTTTGGGAGGTGCGGTGGTGGAGACACCAAAAGAATTGCGCCTTGCTAAATACAGTCGAACTCGGGACGCAACCAGACTGCTTAAACGTAGAGGGAGGAACAGCGTCGACGCCAGGGATGACGAGCATCAATTTCACATTGTGCACAGCGCGCTGGGCGCGACCACGTCGCAAAGCGGCGATGCCTCCGTCCTGGCGAACCGCAGCGGGACCAAGCCGTGTGCCCTCGTCAGTGAGGAGTCGAACTTTGGCGACGCGATGCTTGTGTGCAACGACGAGGCCAGGCTCAATAACTTGCTCAACCGCTCGTACAAAGTCCGCTCGTGGGTCTCGTTGTCAACCCTCGACAGTTTCGTATCAATGTGGAATCACAGTCTCGTTTCTGCCGAGCGGCTCCGCGACTACGACACGGCGTTCGGCTTGGAGTCTGGTCGTATCAGCAACGGTAGCACCGCCGACAGCCGTATCCTCCCGGTGTTGCCGCATCGCAGGGACTACATTCTCAAAATGGATGTCGAGGGCTTTGAACCGCACGTGGTCGCTGGCGCAGTGCAGTTTTTGAAGGACGTGCGCACCAGACCGAAAGTGATTTTAACCGAGGTTTGGATCGGATTCAACATCACGGCGTACATTTTCTTCATGCAAGACGCGTACGGCTACCGTGTGTACTCCCCGGGTCACCACGGATGGCTGCTCAAGCCAACTGATGTCACGCGTTATCATCGCGATATGTTGGCGTCGAAGTGGAAGGTGGTCGACAATCTTTTCTTGGTCGCGCCCGGATACGAAACGTTGCTCCCTGCGGAGGACCAGCCGCACGTGGCAGGGGGCGGCGACGGCGGCGGAGGCTACTGATTTGGTTCTCTCAAAGCGGTGCCAAATAATGCATGCGAATTTGCAAACACCATTCGCCTTTGGGTTTTTTCTCGATCACATCCCGCCCGTGATCTCCCATTTTCGGTGTCAAGCAAACCCTTTTCAAAATCGCTCGTGTGTGGCATGCGTTGGTGTTCGCCGTCGTGCTAGTCGGCCGTCGAACTGGGAGTGAAGCCGCGAACACTGGCACTCTTCGCCCTCAGCCCCGACTTGGCGGTCGCTGCCCTTTCCTGCGAGTAGCGCCGGGGGGTCAACTTGGGTATGTGAGCCAGGAAGACGCCGCGTACGTGACGGCCATCTTTTCGCAGGTCATCCTGCGCTTAACAGTGACCGCTGTGGCGGCCGCGTCCGATTTGGACCTCCTCGACTTTTGGAGAACCTACATTGTCGTTTTGATTGTGTCGCTTCGACAGTTATTCTTGCATTTTTCTCACACGACGCGGGGAGTCGATTGGGGGATGTGTTTGGAGAGCAATTAAACCCACCTCATCGCTTGACTCTCGTAAACGACGAGGAGGCAACGCCAGGCAGGGAGGTACGCATGCCCTACCGCGGTGCCATGGTAAGATCAACAGGATGGTGCTACTTGCCGTCGCTGCTCCTGGGTTGGACCCTAACAATGCTGCTGCTTGACATGGCTGTACCGAGGCGTGCCGTGGCAATCGATGCTGACAGCGTCGCACCGCCGCCTGGCTGGATACGCGGCCTCGGGCCTATGTCGCTCTCACCCGTCGACGTGACGAATCCCTCCTCGATCACGACGGGATACGGTCAAATGGTTTACGTCGCCGAGGAGGATGCGGTGTACGTTACGAGCGTTTCCGATCAGACACTCGTGCGTGTTCCCGATGCCGAGCGGGCGACCAATTGGACACTTCGCGAGGTCACGGTCTTCGCAGGTCTGCCAGCCACATCGCCAGGACCAGGGCAATCCGAGACGTCGCGGGCAGCCGCGGGATTCAACCGGCCTCTCGGCCTCGTTTCCGTTTGTCCGTCGTCGAGTTCCGCGACGGCCAGGCGACTCGCGCGGTGTTCGCCATTCGCGCTGCTCGTGGCCAGTGAGGGCGACCATGTTGTCGTGCTCGTCGGCCTCGGGGAGCAACGCGACTACATGCGGGTGGTCGCTGGCGCCCGTGGCGTTTCCGGGCCAGTGACCGCGGAGGTTGCTGGTCCGTCCTCCGTTTTGTCCAGCCCCGGCTACATGGCGGACCTACTGAATGGCGGTGGATTCGCGGTCCCGCTGAGGCCGGCAGGGTGCATTGTCGAGCTGCGGCCGCAGAATGGATCGTATCACGACGGCGCTTCGTTTGGAACCGTTGACATCAAGACCCTCGCCGGACTATGCGGCACTCAAGCATCGCCGTCGCAAAATACGTTGACCTTTCGACAAGTTTCGATGAACAATCCGACGTCTGTCGCCGTGTCTCATGACGGCGTTCTGATCTACTTTACGGAAACGTCGACTTCAACGATCGTAAAAATCACACCTATGCAGCCCGCGACGGCCCGCAAAACGTTCATACTCTATGTGATGAAAACGGGCAATGGATACTTCGCGTGGATTCATCCCCTGGACGCTGGCACATTGCTGGTCACGCAAGGGTTGTCTAGTGACGGAATCCTCGCGGTCGACATCACCGTCGGCAGCCAATCACCTGCCACATTCTGGGTTGAGGATTGGGCGACGTTGCCGCGTTGGGGGCGCTGCCTACTCGCGTTGCCGAGTGGCCGGCTGCTCATCTCGAGAGGGAATGCCCAGACGTCGCCATGGTTGTGGCAGCACGACGGACTGGCGGCAACATGGAACCCCTACAACGCGAAGTCGCCGATTTGCAACACAAGATTAAATAACAGAACTTTGGTCGGGCGACCATTCGACATGCTCGGCGAAGCTGAAATGAACTCAACCATGAACAACGAAGCGTCATCCATTCAGCAAATGGTTTTTAGTGAACGCGAGCAAATGGTCTATGCGGCCGACAACGTAAATCACATCATCCGTCGATTCACGATCAGTGAGGGAATGGACTGGCTGACGCTTCCACAGGAAATATTTGCCGGGCAACTGCATCCGGCGGTGAACCAGCCCCCTCCGACTCTCGCAAGAGACGCGGTGTTATGGTCACCAACTGGTCTTGTTGCTGTGTTCCCCAACGGGGCGTTCCCTCGGCCGACGCTGTTCTTTGACTCGCCCATGCTCGGCATGTTGATTTCCAGCCGTGAGGCGCACATCGTCCACTATCTGGACCTTGGTCCCAGTGGCACGTCTGGAACGAGGAGGACACAACCGGCGAATAAAAACGAGTCCACGGTGACGCTCATCGCTGGGCAGTATTTCGAGGCGGGCACAGCTTCCGGCATCGGGACCAACTCGCGCTTTCACAGTCCTGCCTTCCTTTTCCACATCCTGGACGGCGCCACGTATGGCCTCGTGGATCAAGACAATCATTGTATCCGATGGATCCGCCAGCCGGAGGTGGCGGGTTCCTTTGCGGCGGGCGGGAGCGACGCGACGACCGTTTCCACATTTATCGGTTTATGCGGTCAGCCTGGGAACAACTCTGCCCTGACGACGGCGGGGTCCCTTGCTTGGGAAACGCCGGTGTTGAAAGGAGTGACCTCAGCCGTGGTGGACCTGCGGTTGCAAACTGCGTACGCGTCTCAGCTGGATGGTATTATTTGGCGTGTGAGCCCCATCGACCCTCCTGAACTCCGGGTGCTCGAGCCCCTCGCGAAACTCGTGAACTTGCGCGCACTGTATTTAACATTTTGCCCGGCCGATGGCTTCTCCCTCGTGGTCAGCGCTGCGAACGATCAAGAACAACTGACGCTGATCCTTGACATTACGACATCATCATCATCACCGCCGAGTGGTCACCCGCCACCCCAGTCGATGTGGTCGCGCCTCGTCCTGCCAGTTGCGAAGGGCATCGGCAGTGGCGCGACGATCCTCTTTTTGCCCACTGGTCGTGCGTTGTTTTCATTTTCCAACGGCACTGGCTCGGCCATTCGCCAGCAGGGATGTTCCCCGTCATGGGACCCAAGCGACATGTCTGTCGCCAACACGACGGCCTTGTTGGTTCGCCCTTTGCCGGTCAACGATACGCGGCGGCTTTCGCTGCGTCAAATGGCGTATGCGGCCCTACCACGCTCGGCCGTGTTTCTGGCGAGCAAAGCCACTAACACCGTGCTGGTAGCATACCTTGGCGACGAGGACGCCGTCAATGTGGGCGCTGTACTCGCGTTGATCCCCTTCGCTGGAAACGGATTGCCAGGGCCAGGCGATAGTCAGGCGATGCCGCGGTTCGGGAGCGTGTTTCACTTTCCTACCGGGGTTGCCGTCGCGTGCGCCAGTGGCGCGTCGCCACGAGAACGCCTGCGCGCGTCTTGTCGCCCGTTCGCGCTGCTTGTGGCGAGTGTCGGCAGCCACGTTGTGCAAATGGTGGCGCTAGATCCCTCTCCAGACCAAGAGAGTAGTGCAATTCGTCTTGTCGCGGGTATGGTCAACCAAAGTGGCGCACCGAGCACTGACGAGGGACGCAGCGGCCTGTCTACGATGTTAGCCGAGCCCATCGCACTCGCGGACATGTTGGACGGAACTTTCGCGGTGGTTCTGCGGGCGGCGAACTGCATCGTGATTCTGTCCTCGACCAATGGAACCTACCGGGACGTTGCATCCTTCGGTGACGTGGCCGTGAGGACGTTTGCCGGACAGTGCAACATTTCGCAAGACGTCAGCGAGCCGGTCCCGGCTGATGGCGACGCTGCGTACCGCAGGCCGGTGCTCCGGCAACCGAACGCGATGGTGATCATTGGGCAGGCGGCGTACATCGTTCAGTTTTCAGCTCGAGTCCCCGTTCGCGTGCAGCCGCTCTATCCAGCCTCTGAAAGGCGGTTGTTTGTTATCGAACTCAGCAGCGACGCATCCATGCAAGCGAAGGACGTCGTCAGTCACCCTCTTGAGCCCGATACCGTTCTAATCATTTCGCTGTCGTACTTTTGGGTTGGCCTGTCATCCGGGTCGGAGTGGAGAGTAGCAGGATCGTCGCCCGGTGCGCGTGCGGCGTTATTTCTCCCGAATGGAAAGCTTCTCGTGGACTACGCCGACGTCGAGGATGGCGCCGGAAACGTTGCGGTGTTGGGCCAAGATTGCTGCTTCGCGGCATGGACCGCATTGCCCCGAGGCTCCGCCACCAATAGCATCCAAAATGCGAGGCCTGCGCACCTGATGCCCGTACTGAACGTGACACAGCTGAGCGCCGGCGTTAGTGGGATCATGCAGATGGTCTATGTCCCGACGTGGAATGGTCGGTCCAGCGGTGCTCTGTTCATGACGGATTTCTCAGGGCATACCGTCCGCGTTCTGGAGCCCATGTTTTCGTACATTCCGCGTTCCGTGACCGTGCCGGGATCGGTGGTGTTTGCCGGTGCGCACGGCGAGAGCCGTGAAACCGTTCCCGCAGGACTAAAAATTGGACACGGCAGTCCTTTTCTGTTTTCTCCTCTAGGTCTGGCGTCCGTATGCGCGAACAAGCATTCTCCGCGCAAACGTCGACTCCTCGGCTGTGTACCTTTCGGCCTCCTCGTCAGCGCGTTCGAAAGTCATGCCGTTTTCTTTGTGAGCCTTGACCCACGTGGGTCGTCTTGGATTGTCGCAGGCGTCGCCGGACGAGCCTACCAAACTGCTACGAACCTGACGGGACAGATGCGACGAAATGGCGTGGATGATGCCTACTTCAACAGCCCCACTTACATCGCGGACCTATGGCTTGACGATGGTTCGGTCGTTGTCACCAGCGCCAGTTCGCACTGCCTGATCCACATCGAAGCCGTAAACCGGTCCTTCTGGGACAGTGATTCATTCGGTAACGTGACCGTTCGCAGCTTCGCGGGTCGATGTGGTGAATCCCATACGGACGCCCCAGACGGGTCATGGGCATTGGACACGGCTGTCTTTTCACTTCCCGTCGCGGTCCTGGCGCACCAGAATGGCGGTGCGGTCTACGTCGGGCACAGCGGTTCTTCGCCCTTGTTGAGGGTCGCCCCCATGTTCCCCGCCGGGTCGCGTAGAGTCTGGCGTGTGAACGCGCCTCCTGGTGCGATCGAATATCCCCAGATGATCTGGCAACATCCTATGGAGCCAGAAACGTTGTTGGTGACGCAGACGTACGCCACCACCATTGTCATGCTTCGAGTCGAGCGTGATTCCACGATAACGTATGTGGGTCCATGGGCTTCGCTGGGCAACTACGGGCGTGGTATCGTGGCGATCCCCGATGGGCGGGTTGTCATCAGTCGCGGTTATTTCAGCCAAGAGCCGTTGATGTTTCAGGAATGCTGCGTGGCGGGGTGGCGGCCTGCAACCGCCGCAAGCCCGTCGACAACCGTTTCTTTGACCATGGTGTTTGCGAGTGCGTCTCGGACATCTGGTGCCCCCTCGGCGTCCGCATCGACCCTGACCGTGGCCCCGTCCGGCGATGAGTCGCGCTCCGCTTCGCGATTACTCCCGGACTCCGATTCGCATTCTGCTGCCCCATCGTGGAGTGCTGGGTTTCGATCTGGGAGTGTCTCGGATGCGATCACTCGCTCGCTATCAAAGCCCAATGTGACAACGACGAAGGGCGTGACACGCTTCACAACTGCGACCACGACTACCACCCCCAACACAACAACTGCGACCACGACGACTGGCACCAATACCACGACAATCGTCGCGACACCAAACGCTTCGACCCCCGCTGCCACCCTTGACCTGCTGATCGCAACGACGGCACCCTCCATACCCGCCGTCGCGGTCGAGTCGGCGGCAGTGGTTGTGTGGGCGACGGCGACGATCACGGCTCCAGGGTCGCTGTCCAACGCCCAGCGGGTAGCGAGCGTGCTCAGCGTGCTGCAGTGCGAGACTGGCGTCGACGTGGGGCCAACGGCGGTGCAGAGCCCGCTGCCGGGGCTGTTCGGAGTGCCGGCGCGTGAAGGCAATGCGACGGGCGCGCGCGGGGAGCTGTCAGCGGCGTACCTGGAAGCGGTGCTCAGCAACGTGATCGTGGTGCTCCCCGTTGGAATTGCTGTCATCGCGGCGTTTCACGCTGTCGGGTTCGTGGTGCTAGGCGACGACGACGTGGGCGATGTGCCTTCCGGGTGCACCTGCGGTGCGGTGCTGGGTGCGACGCGACTATCGGGCAGTGCGTTCGTACCGGTCATGGTGGTCGCGAACCGGGCGCTGGAGGCGGCGACGCTGGCTGTGAGCGCAGTGCCGTCGGATGGCGCGGCTCTGGCGGCTTGGTGTTTGACGGCGGTGTGGAACGCCGCCGCACTGTTGCTGCTGGCGTACGGCATGCACCGGCTGCGTGCTTCTGGACCGGACGCTTGGGCGTCGGTCGTCGAGCAGCCGCCATCGGCGAAGTCGTCCGTGCCGGTGCCCGTGCAAGCTTTCCTGGCAGGTGGGCATCGGTGGTCTGCTGCGGTGGGTGCCGGGGATGCCGTCGACGTGCGGCACCGGCGCTTGGGGCTGCTGTACGACGCTTACTGGTTCGAGCGGCGCTGGTTCCTGGTCGTCGAAATGGCACTGGCGACGATGGCAACCGTGTTCGGCAGCGTGCGGTCGGAGAGCGCGGCGGTCTGCACGGCGATGATGGCGCTGGTGTTTGCTGTGAGCGTCGCGGCGCTGGTCGCGATGATCACGCTGAAGCCGTTCCTCGCGCCAGTGGACACGTGGCAAAGCGGCGTCGTGGGGATCGCGACGGTAGTGGCGGCCGCCTTGGCCTTCCACCCGGCGACGCGCGGGGCGTCGGAAATCGTGGGTAGCGCCGCAATGTTTGTTGCCGCCACGCGCTTGTTCGTCGATATTGCCGTCTTCGCTATGTCGCGTCTTTCCACCGCGATTCGCGCAGCGCGACGCACCACCCGGTCGCGCACCACTAAGCACTCGTCACTGAGTGTCCCTGTACTGGACCCTTGCGAAATTGAAGAGCGAGTTCCAGCCGTAACAATCGTGCCCACACCATCCACGCTCAACGGCCCGGTACGTCCAATGCAGCTCGTCGACGATGACGATGCATTGGAGTCACTTCTGCGTGTCCCCGGTGCGGCGGTGGTGCCCGGTGACCCGCTCCCCTTGTTGTTGACCTTCGCCACCACGTCTTCGACCGCCGCTACAATCGTTGATGCTGTCAGAATCAATCCGATTCTCTCACTGCCAAAAGAAGAGGCTGCCGGAAAGAGTTGGTCCGACGATCCAGCCGCGACCGTGGACGACGATGACTTAGCGTTCCTCTTGTCTTAATAATTAAATTCGATTGATTTGATGGTCGCCAAAATCATCCAACCCATAGTTCTCGCAAATGTCATTTTGTAGAGATGGTATGGTTCCCCAGTTTCACGGCAGCTGGTCATTCCAACACAGGAACGATTTTTCTTTGTTTTGAATGTCACTCACGAAAAAAGTTGCAAGACATGTCGCTCACGAACACAGAATATGCGCTTCGATCTCGCATCGCGGAATTGGAGCTTCTCGTCGCGCAGCAAAGTGAGGTGATACACGACCTGACGCAGCAGCAGCTTTCCGGTGCGGGCCAACGCAGCGGTAGCGGTCACGTCGGGAATGGCTTGAACGTGAGCGGCACTTCCGGCACGTTGGCGGCATCCGATGCGAGCGCAGCGGGCGTTTCTTCCCACGAAAGCGTCTACCACCTGCAAAAACAGTTGGTGCAGCTCACTGATCAGCGAAACCAGCTCGAGGGTCAAGTTCAACGCTTGAACGAATCCGCAACCGCATTGCAATTAAATCTGACCCGAGAAATTCAACGCGCCCGAGAAGAGGGTGAACGGCAAACCGTTTTTCTACGGGCTCAGCTGATGGAAGCAAAGGAGCACGCGATGGCGCTCCAGGAGAAGCTCGTCGGACACGTGGGAGCGGCCGACGTTCTGCGGCACGCGGGCCTGGAGGACATGACCACAGAGCGAATGCTCATCACAAGTGACGCCGTCTTGCACCGACTACAGGTGGAGCGTCCTCTGAAGGGCACCGAGGCCAAATATGGTGTGACCGTGGAGTTTACGGGAAGGACAATGATTCTATCCGGGCGCAAGATCAATATTCAGCTGCTCAAAGCCGACGTCTTCTCAATTCTGAACGAAATGTATGCCACCATGGCGGATCCGGTCAAGTACGTTCCAGCGGCCAAGGCGCGCGAGCAGGCGAAGGCCGCTGAATTAGAACACGCTCGTCGGACGATCGCGACTCTGGAAACCGCCGTACAATCACTCCACACTGCGGTGCAGCATGCTCAAGAACGCTCGGATGCCGCCGTCGTGCAGACTCAGCTGGCGAAGCAAGAATTGGCTCTCACGCAGGAAAAGTGTGCCAGCGCACTGTCATATGGGGACACTGAGAAGGCAGAGCTGCAACGAGAAATTCATTGCCTTCGCGCGGCGCTCGAGCAAGCAGAAAAGACATCCCAGCTGGGTTTGAAGTCACTTCAGTCAGAGGCCGCACTTGGCGCAGCGATTCAGCAAGAGAACGAAAATTTGCGGAAGGTCATCGCCGACGTCACATCGGCGAAGGAACTCGCGGAGCGGGTCGCGTACGTGGCTACGGAGCAAGCCAAGGCCACGCAAGGGACGTTTTCGGAACTGCTCGCGAAAGCAGAATGTGTTGAACGGGAAACGAGACGCGCAGAAATAGCAGAACGCGACCTTCACAAGGCGCTGGAAAAGGGCGCAACGGCTCAAGCCGATGAAGCGGCGCGGCGGGGCGCAGAACAGGAGGAGCGAGGCCGCCTCCTCGAACGGGTGGCGCAAGCGCAACACACCGCCGATGAACGCCAGGAAAAAATTGACGCGATTACGAAGGACCGAGATACCGCGAGACTTGAACTTCGTCGCGTGCAGCAGTTGCTTGCGGATGCTCGCGACATGGACTTGGGCGCTTTTACCTCGCCCGAAGAACGAGAAGCGCTTGCCGCGGCGACAGTTGCTGCTGCAGCGAATCAAGGTCCGAGTGCCGCGACCGGGCAGAAGGCGCAAGCTGGCACCACCGTGCACCACGTCACGCTGCGGGACGCCGCTCGCGGTATCAAACTAGAACACGAAAATGCCACGCTGCGCAAAGAATTGGAACGGGCGTTTGAAGATATGAAAACCATCGCGGTGGCTATGCGCGACACGAAGGGAATCAAAGAGCGTGCCCTTCATGATGTCGAGCGACTCGAAATTGAACGTCAGCGGCTTGTCGAAGAACGCCAACGATCCGAAATGCTCCACGTGCAGGAACGCATGGTCAGCCGTACGAGAGAGTCGGAATTACAACTGCAAATCGACACGTTGAAAGACGAAATAGACCACCAAAAGAAGCGAGTCACGATGCTGCACGTTGAGTATCAGAAACGAATCGGCGAACTCATGCCCAACGTTGCACCGTCACAAACGCCACCCCCGCCGCCGCAGACGATGCGGCCATCAGGTTGGCTACCGCCATCCGAGTGGCATACACCCCTCAAAGATATGACGGATGGTCCGTTGCAACAACCACCGCCCTCCGGTGGAGCGAGCTCATCGTCCGTTGCGGGGGGAATTTCCGCAAGAGCCTCAGGGCCGAGACTCACTGCGGTGACGGCGGCAGAGGCAACGCCCGCCGCTGCGAGGGATGAGGGTGACCTCGCCGTCGCGGCCGTCGAAGCGATGAACAGCTTCAGAGTGCCGCGCCCATCGCCGCCGCCACCGTCGCTGGCTCCCCTTCCGAGAGCCACCTCAGCCGCAGCGGGGACGCCACGCGCCAAGTAACGGCGCGCCCTCGCTGGGGGAACTGTACTGTTCCTTTTTCTTTTCGTAACCTGCCCTTTCCCGTTTAGTGCGCAACCGGCCGGTTGGCATTCAATCCTCTCCCAGAAGAAGATTTTTGCTTCAACGATGGTGTTTGCCTACCTCTCATCTTTCGTTATTTAGCGATTACGCCACGCCATCGCTCGAGTGGTGGTGTGGTGGAGCAGTCTGTTGACGCGGAGCGTTCCTTCAGCAAACGACGGTAATGCATCACACCGGCGTTTCTTCGGGATTGTTGACGATGCCGCCTCCAGCCTTGCCGGCCTCATTTTTGACGCCTTCAAGCACGTTCCTCTTTTCGAATCGCCAGGGAAGCGGTCAGCGGGCGGTGATTCCTGCTCCGTTGCAGCGACCGTCGTCTGCGGTCAGTAAGGCGACGCGCCCAATTTCGGCCGCGGCGTCACGGCCGAAAGCGGCCCACAGTCCCGCGGAACTCGTGCGCGGTTCCACTCACCATCCGCGCCCAGCGACCGCTTCGCCTTCTCGCCGAGCCACCAATATTCCAGATGTGACGCCGTCGTTAAGAGACTTGTATCCTCGGAATGTCGGAGTGTTGCGCCCGGTTGGCGACGGGTTCCTTCGTGGTGATGAGCCGATTCGAGGCCACGATCTCAACGAGGGAGCCATCTTTGTGCTCCCTGAGCCACAGCGCATGGATGCCCTGACTCCGCGAGCGATCGTGGGGGAGCTGCAAGCGCGGCGCGTGACCCAACGCCGCACCCCGCGACACGCTCGCATTCCCGTCGCGGCATCGATGGGCTCATCACAACGACCGCGAACGGCTCCGAGGGTTTTGTCAGGGAGCTCGAGGGCGACGGCGGCGGCCGGGGTGACGCCACCGCCAGCTTCGCCCGCACCCGCT